>Ga0209382_10001111_pt1 | contig 43107 bp, 43 predicted proteins | sample SoiMetdeltSBSDD5_FD_187599 | JGI IMG/M metagenome (GOLD analysis project Ga0209382, IMG submission 187599) | Bulk soil microbial communities from a Populus tree surrounding site in Tennessee, USA - Soil MetaG P. deltoides SBSDD5 (SPAdes) (version 2) | ecosystem: Environmental > Terrestrial >... | reverse complement strand
CCCTGCGGGTGAGGAAGGCGATCAGCGGGTTGAACACGTTGCGGGTGAACCAGCCGGGCTTGCGGTAGTGGGTGGGGGTGTCGGCCATCGTGGTCTCCGGTCGTCTTGTGGCTAATGCTGTTAGCCCCATCATGATGGGGCTAACAGCATTAGCCTGTCAAGCCTCGGGCGGACCAGGCCGAGAAGCCGGCGGACGCTACGGTGACGCGACTATCAGTCGGCACCCGGAGGGGAAAGCGTCGCGATGACGGAGACGACCAACGGCCCGGTGGCTGGGCCCGAGCGGTTCGGGATCTTCCTCGCCCCGTTCCATCCGTGCGGCCAGAACCCCACGCTCGCGCTCGAGCGTGACCTCGAGCTGATCGTCCACCTCGACCGGCTGGGTTTCCACGAGGCGTGGATCGGCGAACACCACTCGGCCGGCTACGAGATCATCGCCTCGCCCGAGGTCTTCATCGGGGTGGCCGCAGAGCGGACCCGCAACATCCGCCTCGGCACCGGCGTGTCGTCGCTGCCCTACCACCATCCCCTGATGCTGGCGGATCGCATGGTCCTGCTCGACCACCTCACCCGGGGCCGCGTCATGCTCGGCGTGGGGCCGGGAGCGCTGCCGTCGGACGCCTACATGATGGGCATCGAGGTCGCCCGGCAGCGGGACATGATGGAGGAGTCGCTGGACGCCATCCTCCGGCTGCTGCGCTCGGACGAACCCGTGACCATGGAGACCGACTGGTTCACGCTCCGCAACGCCCGCCTCCAGCTGCGGCCCTACCAGCGGCCCCACTTCGAGGTGGCGGTGGCCGCCCAGGTGTCGCCGGCCGGCCCCCGGGCCGCCGGGCGGTTCGGGTGCTCGATGCTGTCGATCGGCGCCACCAGCGCCGGCGGGTTCGACATCCTCGGCCACCACTGGGTCGTGGTGGAGGAGCGGGCCGCCGACTTCGGCACCATCGCCGACCGGTCCGGCTGGCGGCTGGTCGGTCCGATGCACATCGCCGAGACCCGGGAGCAGGCGATCGCCGACGTCGCCTTCGGCCTCGCCGACTGGGTCGACTACTTCCAGCGGGTGGCGGCCCTGCCGCTCGCCCCCCAGACCGAGGACCACGACAGCCTGGTCGACGCCCTCAACGCCTCCGGCTTCGCGGTCATCGGCACGCCCGACGACGCGGTGGCCCAGATCCGGAGGCTGGCCACCCAGTCCGGCGGGTTCGGCACCTACCTCCTCATGGCCCACGACTGGGCCGACCGGGCCGAGACGCTGCGGTCCTACGAGCTGTTCTCCCGGTACGTGATGCCCGAGGTCACCGGGTCGGCCCGGACGCTCGTCGCCAGCCGGGACTGGGCGGCCGAGAACCGACCCGAGTTCATAGGCGCCGCCGGGCAGGCGATCATGTCCGCCATCCAGACCCACGCGGCCGAGTCCGCCGAGAAGGCGGGCACGGGCGACGGCGAGAACGCCTGAGCGGGTCGCCGCCAGGAATGGACTTCACCGCCGACGAGGACCACGAGGCCATCGCCGAGGCCGTGCGGCGGGTCTGCGCCGGCTTCGACGACGAGTACTGGGCACGCTGCGACGCCGAGCACACCTTCCCGTGGGAGTTCTACCGGCGCATGGCCGAGGGCGGCTGGGTCGGCATCGCCATCCCCGAGACGTACGGCGGCGGGGGCCGGGGCATCACCGAGGCCGCCATCGTGCTGCGGGAGGTGGCCCGCAGCGGGGCGGCCATGAACGGCTGCTCCGCGCTCCACCTCACGGTCTTCGGGCTGAACCCGGTCGTGCGGTTCGGCAGCGAGCGGCTGAAAGAGGCGTTCCTGCCCCGGGCCGCAGCCGGCGAGCTGCACGTGGCCTTCGGGGTCACCGAGCCCGATGCCGGCACCGACACGTCCCGCATCACCACCAGGGCCGAGCCGGACGGCGAGGGCGGCTACATCGTGAAAGGTCGCAAGATCTGGACGACGAAGGCGCTCGAGAGCGAGGTCGTCCTGCTGCTCGTGCGGACCGGCGGCGAGGGCCTGGGCGGCCTGTCCCTGCTGCTGGCCGACCTCGACCCCGACCACGTCGACATCCGGCCGATCCCCAAGATGGGCCGCAACGCGGTGGCGTCGTGCGAGGTCGCCTACGACAGCCTGCCGGTGCCCGGGTGGCGTCTGGTGGGGGAGGAGGGCCAGGGCTGGCGCCACCTGCTGCACGGGCTCAACCCCGAGCGCATCCTGCTGGCGTCGGAGGCGATCGGCATCGGGGAGGTGGCCCTGGCCCGGGCGGTCGCCTACGCCAAGGAGCGGGAGGTGTTCGGCCGGCCGATCGGGGCCAATCAGGCCATCGCCCACCCGCTGGCCCAGGCGCACGTCCAGCTCGCGGCGGCCTGGCAGGTGGCCCAGCACGCGGCGTGGCGCTACGACCGGGGGCTCGACTGCGGGGAGGCCGCCCAGAGCGCCAAGTACCTGGCGGCCGAGGCCTCGTTCTTCGCCGCCGACCGGGCGGTGCAGACCCTCGGCGGCATGGGCTACGCCGCCGAGTACCACGTGGAGCGGTTCTTCCGCGAGGCGCGGCTCCAGCGGATCGCCCCGGTCAGCCAGGAGATGACGCTCAACTACGTGGCCCAGCAGGTCCTCGGCCTGCCCCGCAGCTACTGAGCGCGCCCAACCCGTTCGCCCCGCCCGCGCCGGGTGCGGCAGGCTCGTCGGTTCATGATCGACGACGCCCCGCTCGCGCCGGACCTGCGCCGCAACGCCATCGTGCTGGGGGCGGCCGTCGGGGTGTTCGGGGTGTCGTTCGGCGTGCTTGCCACCACCGCCGGGCTGACCGCGGCGCAGGCCTGCGCCATGTCGGTCCTGGTCTTCACCGGGGCAAGCCAGTTCGCGGCGGTCGGCGTCGTCGCCACCGGCGGTTCGCTGGCCTCGGCCTTCGGGTCCGCGCTGCTGCTGGCCGCCCGCAACGCGGCCTACGGCGTGGCGATGGCGCCGACCTTCCGGGACCGCCCGCTGAGCCGCCGGCTGCTGGCCGCCCAGGTGGTCATCGACGAGACCACGGCCATGGCCACCGCGCAGACCGGGCGCCGAGCCCGGATCGAGGCGTTCTGGGTGACCGGTATCGCCGTGTTCACCTTCTGGAACGTCGGCACGGTGCTCGGCGCGTTGGCCGGCGACGCCATCGGCGACCCGGAGGCCTGGGGCCTCGACGCCGCCTTCCCCGCCGGGTACGTGGCGCTGGCCGTGCCCCACCTGCGCACCCGCCAGGGCCGCATCGCGGCGGTGGCGGGCGTGGCGATCTCGCTGACCCTGGTCCCGCTGGCGCCGGCCGGGGTCCCGATCGTGGCCGCGGCGCTCGGCGTCGTGCCTGCGGTGCTGTTCGGGTCCCGCCCGCCGGTGGGCACCGAGAGCGGCACCGAGCGCGAGGAGGGGGAGGCGGCGTGAGTTGGTGGGCGATCGTCGCGCTGGGACTGGCCGCCTACGGGCTGAAGGCCCTGGGCCTGGCGGTCCTGGGGCCGCGGGCGGTCGAGGGGACGTTCCTGCGGCTGACGGCGCTGCTGCCGGCTGCGCTGCTGCCGGCGCTGGTCGCGGTGAACACGTTCGCCGGCGACCGCCGGCTGGTCCTCGACGCCCGGGCCGCCGGACTGGTGTTCGCGCTGATCGCCACTTGGCGGAAGGCGCCGTTCGTGGTCGTGGTGGCCGGGGCCGCCGCCACCACGGCTGTCGTCCGCGTGGTGTGAGTTGGCGCGACTTCTTGATCGGGAGGCACTTCTTCCTGATTGGGAGGCACTTCTCCGGGAAGTCACGCCCTTTGGCTCCACTCGTCGGAAGGCGCCGTGACCACCTACGACCATCGGGAACGTTCTCGGCGCCGGGAGCAGCGCCTCCGCGGTGCTGCGCCCGGCGCGGGCGGCGGCGGCGGCAAGGTCGACCCGCGCTTCGCCGAGTACCGGGCGACAGGGGACCGTAGGATTCGCAACGAGCTGGTCGAGGAGCACCGCTGGCTGGCGCTGCACTGCGCCCGCCAGTTCGCCCGCAAGGGGGAGCCGCTCGACGACCTGGTCCAGGTGGCGACCGTGGGCGTGCTCAAGGCCGTCGACCGCTTCGACCCCACCTTCGGGGTCGTGTTCAGCACCTTCGCGGTGCCCACCATCACCGGGGAGCTGCGGCGCCACTTCCGGGACAAGACCTGGTCGGTGCACGTGCCGCGGCGGGCCAAGGAGCTCTACCAGTCGGTCAGCGGCGTCGCCGAGGAGCTGAGCCAGACGCTCATGCGGTCGCCGACCGTGCCCGAGATCGCCCACCGGTCCGGCACGACGGTCGAGGAGGCGCTGGAGGCCCTGGAGGTCCGGGCCTCGTACCGGGGCGTACCCCTGGCCACGCCCGGCGACGACGAGCGGCCCGACGCCCCCGGGGTCGGCACCGAGGACGCCGGCTACAACGCGGCCGAGGCGCGCCTCACCGTCGGCCGGCTGCTGTCCACGCTCGGGGAGCGGGACCGCACCATCGTCGAGCTGCGGTTCCTCTACGGGCTGACCCAGTCGGAGATCGCGTGCCGCGTCGGGGTCAGCCAGGTGCATGTGTCACGGCTGTTGCGGGCGGCGCTGCAACGCATGCGCAGGCCGCTGCTGCGCGACCGGGCCTGATCCGCTCACGCCTCCCCGTCGTTGTCGTCCCCGGGGACCGGCCGCTCGGCGTCGGGCAGCGCGCCCGGCTGGTCGCCGCCCGCGGCAGGGTCGTCGGGCACCGGTCGTTCCTCGTCGGGAACGAGGTCGCCGGCACCGGGGCCGCCCGCGGTCGCGGGACGCTCGTCGTCGGGCACGAGGGGTCCGCTCATGCTGGCACCATTCCCCTCCGGCGCGGCCGTGAGACGCGTTCGCGCCGGCCGTGGTTTCGGCTCCCCAGCGGGTGGGAAGCGGAGGGCCCGTGCGGGTGATCGACTGCGCCGGCCCCGGGATCTCCCGCCGGCGGGCGGGCAAGGGCTTCACGTACCTCGACGAGGACGGCGACCGCGTCGACGACCCCGAGGTCATCGACCGGATCCGGGCGCTGGCCATCCCACCGGCCTGGACCGACGTCTGGATCTGCCCGGACCCGCGCGGCCACATCCAGGCCACCGGCTGCGACGACCGGGGCCGCCGCCAGTACCGCTACCACGACGAGTGGCGGGCGCGGCGGGACCGGGAGAAGTACGACCGCATGCTCGACATGGCCCGGGCGCTGCCCCGGCTGCGGGAGCGCCTGGCCCGCGACCTGGCCGAGACGGGGCTCGGCCGGGACCGGGTCCTGGCCTGCGCGGTCCGCCTGCTGGAGCTGGGGCTGTTCCGGGTGGGCGGCGAGGCCTACGTCGAGGACAACGGCAGCTATGGGCTGGCCACGGTGCGCAAGGGCCATGTCCGCTCGGTCGGCGGAGAGCTGCGGTTCGATTACCCGGCCAAGGGCGGCCAGCGCCGGGTCGTGGAGATCCGCGACCCCGACGTGATCGACGTGGTCCGGGCGCTCAAGCGCCGCCGCCGGGGCGGCCCGGAGCTTCTGGCCTACAAGGACGATCGCGGCTGCTGGGTCGACGTGCGGTCCTCCGACATCAACGCCTACCTGCAGGAGGCGCTCGGTCCGGAGTTCTCGGCCAAGGACTTCCGGACCTGGGCGGCCACCGTGCTGGCCGCCGTGGCGCTGGCGGCCGAGGAGGGCGAGGCCGACGGCGAACCGTCCGAGGCCCAGCGCAAGCGGGCGGTGGCGCGAGTGGTCAAGGACGTGGCCGCCCAGCTGGGCAACACGCCCGCGGTGGCCCGCGGCTCCTACGTCGATCCCCGGGTCATCGAGGAGTTCCAGCGGGGCGAGACGGTGGGCGACGACGTGGTCGAGGCGGTGGACGACGAGGACGCTCTCGACCGTGTCGATCCCGAGGTCCTGACCGAGGTCGAGGGCGCGGTCGTGTCCCTGATCGAGCGGGGCCGGCGCCGCCGCGTCCGCTGAGGCGGCCGCCGGTCGTGGTCACTCGGCGAGCGGGGCGAGCGCCTTGGCGATGGGGGCGAGCAGGGTTGGGTCGTAAGGCGGGAACAGGTAGACGATGGCCAGGTCGAGCCCGACCTCCGCGTAGCGCCGGGCCTCGGCGGCCAGGGCCTCGGGGTCGGCGCCGCCCGACGTGTCGCCGAACAGGTGGGCGGAGGCCGTGATCGTGGCCGGGTCGCGGCCGACCGCCGCGCAGTGGTCGGTCAGCACGCCCCGGAGGCGCACGAACTCCTCGACCGTCCCGCCGACGTAGTTCCAGTGCTGGGCCACGCGGGCGACCGTGCGCAGCGTCCGCCGCTCGCCGCTGCCGCCGATGCAGATCGGCGGGTGGGGCCACTGGATCGGCTTGGGCTCGCAGTGCCCGCCGGTGATCGTGAAGTGCGTGCCGGCGTAGTCGAAGGTGGCCTCGGTGAGCAGGCCGACTATCACGTCGCAGGCCTCGTCGAAGCGGTCCATGCGCGGGCCGATCGGCAACAGGTCGATGCCGTAGGCGCCGGCTTCGTTGGTGTTCCAGGCGGCGCCGAGCCCCAGCTCGAGGCGGCCGCCGGACACGACGTCGACCGTCGCGGCCATGTTGGCCAGCACCGCCGGGTGGCGGTACGGCGTTCCGGTGACCAGGACCCCCACCCGGAGGCGCTCCGTCGCCTGCGCCAGCGCGGCCAGGCTGGTCCAGCCTTCGAGGCACGGCCCGCCGCGGTCGCCGTAGATCGGCTCGAAGTGATCGAACGTCCACGCCGACTCGAACAGCTCGATCTCGTCCGCCTGGCGCCACATCGCCAGCATGTCGGCCCAGGTCGTCCTCTCGGGCGCCGTCTTCAGCGCGAAGCGCATGACCCCATCCTGTCGCGTTGCGGACTCACTGACGCCCCGGGTCCCGAGCTCAGTCCGGGTGGGTGAAGCGGCCCACTTTGACCGCGTAGCCCGCCTTCTCCAGGGCGGCCACGACCCGGTCGACGTGGTCGAGGTCGAGCGTCTCCACCGTGACCTCGATCTCGGCCGACCGGGCCGACAGGTCGACGAACATGCGCTGGTGGAGGATCTCCACGATGTTGGCGCCCACCTCGCCCAGCACCGTGGTCAGGTTGCCCATGCTGCCGGGGACGTCCGGCACCTCGATGTGCAGGCGGGTCAGTCGGCCCTGGCGGATCAGGCCCCGCATGATGACCGACGCCAGCAGCCGGGGGTCCACGTTGCCGCCGGTGAGCACCACCCCGACCTTGCGGCCGGCGAACCGGTCGGGGTGGGCCACCAGCGCGGCCACGCCGGCCGCGCCGGCCCCCTCGGTCACCACCTTCTCGATCTCCAGGAGGAGGTTCATGGACTCCTCGACGTGCTCCTCGGACACCGTGACCACGTCGTCGACCAGGGACGCGCAGATCTCGCCGGTGATCCGGCCCGGCCGCCCGACGGCGATGCCTTCGGCGATCGTGGGGCCGCCGCACCGGGGCTCGGCCCCGGACATCCGGGCCGCCATCGAGGCGTAGCGCTCGGTCTCGACCCCGACGAGCTCGACGCCGGGGGACAGGTGCCGGGCCGCCACCGCCATGCCCGCGAGGAGCCCGCCCCCTCCGACCGGGACGACCAGCACGTCCAGGTCGGGGTCGTCGGCCAGCATCTCCAGCGCCACCGTCCCCTGGCCGGCGATGACGTCGGGGTCGTCGAAGGGGTGCACGTACACCCTCGCCTCGGCCTCGGCCAGCCGCATCGCCTCGGCCTCCGCACCTGCCAGGTCGTCGCCGGCCACCACGACCGTGGCCCCGAGCTCCTGCGTGCGCTGGACCTTCACGAACGGGGTGCCGCGGGGCATGACGATCGTGGCCGTGATCCCCAGCCGGGTGGCGTGGTAGGCGACGGCTTGGGCGTGGTTGCCGGCCGACATCGCCACGACCCCGCGGGTCCGCTCGTCGGCGCTCAGCCGCAGCAGCTTGTTCAGCGCGCCCCGCTCCTTGAAGGCGGCCACGAACTGGAGGTTCTCGAACTTGACCACCACCGTGCAGCCGAGCACCTGGGACAGCGTGCGGCTGTGGGTGCTGGGCGTCCGTTCGACCGATCCCGCGATGCGCTCGGCCGCCGCGGTGACGTCCTGGTAGGTGACGGGCAGGCTCATCGTTCCCCGGCTCACCGCTCCGCCCGGAGCGTGCGTTGGTTGACGGTCATGTCCTCGAGGGCGTCCGGATCGGGCACGACGCCGAGGCCGGGCCCGCTGGGCACGATCATCGTGCCACCCCGGGACTCGAACGGTGTCGTGAGATCACGCTGGAAGTACCGGGACGAGGGGCCGAGGTCCGGCGGCAGGTTGCAGCCCGGCAGCGCCGCCACCGCCAGGTTGAGCGCACGGCCGAGGCCGGTCTCCAGCATCCCCCCGCACCGCAGGGCCACGCCGGCGTCGCGGCACCGCTGGTGGATCCGCCGCGTCTCGACCAGGCCGCCGACCCGACCGGCCTTCAGGCTCACGGCGCCGCAGGCCTCCAGCGTCAGCGCCGACTCCAGCTGGGCCAGCGACCCGATGGACTCGTCGAGGCACACGGGGACGCCGATGCGGCGGGCCAGCCGGGCGTGGCCGACCAGGTCGTCGGGCGCGAACGGCTGCTCGATCGCCACGAGCCCGATGCTGGCGTCCGCCAGTCGTGCAAGTGTGGCGAGGTGCTCGACCGAGTCACTGCGGAAGCTGCCGTTGGCGTCGGCGAGAAGCGCCACCTCCTCGCCCACCTCGTCCCGCACCGCCTGCAGCGGCTCGACCTCCCACCCTGGCTGGATCTTGACCTTGAACGCCCGGTGGCCCGCGCCGTGCCACCGCAGGACCCGGTCGACGAGGTCGTCGACGGTGGGAACGAGCCCCAGCGCGATGCCGGTGGGGACGACCGGCCGGGTGGCGCCGAGGAACGAGGCCATCGACCGGCCCTCGGACCGCAGCCCGGCGTCGAGCGCCGCGCACTCCAGCGCGGCCTTGGCCATCTGGTGGCCCCGCACCTCCCGCAGCGACCGGCCGGCCAGCAGCCGCGGCACCAGGTGGTGCTCCAGCACGTGGAGGGCGCCGGCTGTGTACTCGGGCCAGTACGTGGGGTCGGGCTCGGCCACGCACTCGCCCCACCCGTCGGGCCCGTCCGCCACCAGTGCCCGGACGATCACCACCTCCCGGCGGCGGCGCGTGCCCCGGGGTGTCACGAACGGCTCGGCCAGGGGGACGCGGACCAGCCGCAGCTCGACGCCCTCGAGCGCGACCTCCATCGGTTCCTCCCGGTCCGGCCGTCCGTGCGCTGCCCATCATCGCCCGAAGACGGAGGCCCGCGCGGGGATCGGTAGCCTGGTCGGGTCATGTCCACGACCCTCCTCGCCATCAAGGCCAACGACCCCTGTTGGTGCGGCAGCGGCCGCAAGTACAAGCGGTGCCACAAGGCCAGCACCGACCACATCCGCCCCGGGCGTCTGAGCCCCACCCGCGTCGTGCCGCCGGAGATCCCCCGGCCGCCCTACGCGGACACCGGCGTGCCCGTGCGGCGGACCGAGTCCCACGTGCGCTCGCCCGAGGTGATCGAGCGGATGCGCCGGGCCGGACGGGCGGCGGGGGAGATCCTGGCCACGGTCGGCGCGGCGGTGGCGCCGGGCGTCACGACCGACGAGCTCGACGCCCTGTGCCACGACGAGTGCATCAAGCGCGGCGGCTATCCCAGCCCGCTCAACTACGGGGCCTTCCCCAAGTCGCTGTGCACCTCGGTCAACGAGGTGATCTGCCACGGCATCCCCGATGACCGCGCGCTGGTGGACGGCGACATCGTCAACCTCGACGTGACGATCTACCTCGACGGCGTCCACGGCGACACCAACGCCACGTTTCCGGTCGGCACGATCGACCCGGGCTCGGCCGACCTGATCCGGGTCACCCGCGAGTGTCTCGGTCGCGGCATCGGCCAGGTCAAGCCGGGCAACCAGATCCGCCACATCGGGCGCGCCATCCAGGCCCACGCCGAGGGCATGGGCTACGGGGTGGTGCGGGCGTTCGTGGGGCACGGCATCGCCGAGCAGTTCCACACCGACCTGCAGATCCCCCACTACGACGACCCGCGGGCCACCACCGTCATCGAGCCGGGCATGACCTTCACCATCGAGCCGATGATCACGATGGGCGCCTGGCAGCACGAGGTCTGGCCCGACAACTGGACAGCGGTGACCGTCGACCGCCGCCGGACCGCCCAGTTCGAGCACACGCTGCTGGTGACCGACGACGGCGTCGACATCCTCACGAAGGTCGACTAACCGCGGCGCAGAAGTCGGCGATCCGGCCGCGGATCACGTCCAGGCTGGCCGTCCAGAACGCCTCGTCGGTGACGTCGATGCCGAAGCGCCCTCCCAGCTGGGAGGCCGTCTCCATCCCCGTCGACGACAGCATGTCGGCGTAGGCGTCCCGGAACCCGGCGGGGTCGTCCTGCCAGCGGGCGTACAGGCCGAGGCCGAAGAGCAGCCCGAACGTGTAGGGCCAGTTGTAGAACGTCGAGCCGTAGTAGTGGGGCTTGGCCGCCCACATGAGGGGGTGGCGCTCCTCGGGGTCGAGGCCGTTGCCGTACGCCTCGGCCTGGGCCTGTGCCATCAGCTCCGACAGCTCCCGCAGCGGCACGGTGGACGCCCGTCGCCGCTCGAACAGCCGCGACTCGAACAGGAACCGGCTGCGGATGTCGACCACGACCTGGCACGCGCCCTGGAGGTCGGCCTCCAGCAGCGCCAGGCGCTCGCCCTCGGTGGCCGTCTCCAGCGAGCGGTCGGTGAGGATCGTCTCGCAGAAGATGCTGGCCGTCTCGGCCAGGGCCATCGGCGTCCAGCGCTGCAGGGGCGTGCGCTCCCGGAGCGCGGCGTTGTGGTAGGCGTGGCCCAGCTCGTGGGCCAGGGTGTGCACGGAGTCGATCGACCCGTCGAAGTTCATGAGGATGCGGCTGGCCCCATCGCCCACGTGCATGCAGAAGCCGCCGCCGACCTTGCCGGCCCGGGGACCGGCATCGACCCAGGCGGCGCCGAGCGCACGCCGGGCGAGGCCGGCAAGGTCGGCGCCGTAGCCGGCGAATGCGCGGTCCACGGCGGCGGTGGCGTCGGGCCACGACACGTCGGGGGCGTCGCCTACCGGGGCGAACAGGTCCCAGAAGGCGAGGCGCTCCTTGCCGAGCGCGGTCGCCTTGGCCGCCAGGTAGCGGCGGAAGTCGCCGAGCGCGTCGTCGACCGCGGCCTGCATCGCCTCGAACGCGGGCCGCTCGACCGCGCTCACCTCCAGGACCGGGTCGAGCGGATCGTCCCAGCCCCGCCGGGCCCCGAGGGCCAGCGTCTCGCCCTTGATGGCGTTGAGGGCGGCGGCCAGCGGGACGGCGTTGGCCTCCCAGGCGGCCAGCTCGGCTCGGAACGCGGCCTGGCGGGTGGCGGCGTCGGGATGGGTGGCCAGGCCCCGTACCGCGAAGATCGGCAGGGTCTCCGTGCGGCCGTCGGGGAACTCGACGGCGGCGGTGACCGCCGAGGTCACATCGCCGTACAGCCGGGTCCAGGCCGTGGAGCCGGTGATGCCCAGCTCGGCTGCCAGGTCCTCCTCGGGCTCGGACATCTGGTGGGCTGCGTTGCGGGCCGCCTTTCGCAGCGGCCAGTCGTGGGACGCCGCCGCGCCGCTGCGGGCAACCAGGGCCTCGACGTCGAGGCGGCCCACCCAGGCGTCGAACCGGGTGCGCAGCGTCGAGATGCGGGCGTCGAGCGTGGACAGCCGGGACAACAGGGCCTGGGCGGCCTCGTCCCCGGAGTCGGTGCTGACGTGGCCGTAGGCGAAGCTGTTGAGCCGCGCGAAGCGGTCCATCACCTCGTTGAGCGCCACCAGGGCGCCCTCGAAGCCGGCGACCAGGTCGTCGTCCAGCGCAAGGGGATCGTCGCCATCGCGCACACCGGTGTCGTCGAAGCGTCGCGCCAGCGCCCCGACCGCGTCGGTGAGGGCCGCCTCGGCCGACGCGACCTCGGCGCCATCGACCGCGGCGAACAGTGGTGTGAGGTCCCAGCGAGGAAGGGTGTCGTCACGGACGGTCATCCGCCCATGGTGTCACCGAGGTGCTACAGGGTGAGGGCGCCGAAGATCGAGTAGCCGCCCGGCCCGACCAGGCAGCCGACGATGATGAGCACGATGCCGAGCAGCACCTCGCCGCGCACGATGCGCACGATGCCGAGGATGACGAGCACGGCCGCGATGAGGAACAAGATCAGTGTCACGCGGCGAGGCGTACCCAGGCCACCGGACGGTCAGACCTCGCGGGCCAGGTGTTCCGCCAGATCGCCACGAGGCTCGACCGCCACGCCGTTGTCCAGTCCCAGCCAGCCGGCCATCGAGGCCAGCTCGGCCGCCAGCTCGGCGCTGACCCGGTCCGGCTCGGAGGCGGTACCCGGCTCGGCCCACGTGGCCTGGGCCCGCAGCACGCCGGCCCGGCGGTCCGCTTTGAGGTCGACCCGGGCCACCAGCGCCTCATCGAGCAGGAACGGCAGCACGTAGTAGCCGTGGACCCGCTGCGGCGCGGGGACATAGATCTCGATGCGGTAGTGCATGTCCCACAGCCGCAGCGTGCGCGACCGCTCCCACACCAGCGAGTCGAACGGGGACAGCAGCGCCCGGGTGCGCATGCGACGGCGGGGCAGCCGGGCCTCGGGGTGCAGGTAGCCCGGCTCCTTCCAGCCCTCGACCCGCACGGGGATGAGCGCTCCCTCGGCCGCCAGATCCTCCACCAGCGGCCGGGCCGCGGGGATGTTGAGCCGGAAGTAGTCGGCCAGGTCGCGGACCGTGCCGACCCCGTGGGCCCGGGCACCGAGCAGCAGCAGGGCCCGCCGGGCCTCGACATCGGTGAGGTCGTTGGCGGCTAGGTGCTCCGCCGGGATCCACCGCTCGGGGAGCATGTACCAGCGGGTGAAGCCGTTGCGGCGCACGGCCGTGATGTCGCCGTTGTGGAACAGCGCCTCCACCACCCGCTTGCCGTCGCCCCAGCCCCACCACGAACCCTCCTTGCGGGGCGCCTGCCGGTTGACCGCCATGTCGCCGAGGGGGATCGGGCCCCGCTCGGCGATCTCTGCCAGCGCCGCCGCCACCAGCCCGGGGTTGTCGCGCACGCTGCGGCGGACCCCGCCCCACTGGTGGTCGCCGGCCATCCGCCAGCGCAGCAGCGGCCAGCGCTCGACCGGGTGGAGGGACGCCTCGTGGCCCCAGTACTCGAACACCTCGCGGCTCGACCACAGCCACCGGGTCAGGGCGTCTCGGTCGTAGGGGCCGAGCCGGGAGAAGACGACGAGCTCGTGGCTACGGGTGACGACGTTGACCGAGTCGAGCTGCACGGTCGCCAGCCGGTCCAGCACCCGACGGAAGTGGCGGCGGTCGACCCGGCCGGTAGGGCGGGGGTCCGCGAAGCCCTGCGCCGCCAGCGCCACCCGCCGGGCGTCGCGCAGGCTCATCTCGACGGGTGCGTTCATGCTCCGGCGAAGTTACCGGGACTAGCGTGATCCGGTCAGGCGTGTTCCTAGGGAGGGAGGCCCATCGTGGGCTATCGCGTGGTGGTCGACTTCGACCTGTGTGAGAGCAACGCCAAGTGCATGGAGGCGGCGCCCGAGGTGTTCGAGGTGCGCGACGACGACTTCCTGTACGTGCTCGACGACACGCCGCCCGAGCAGCTGCGGCCCCAGGTCGAGGAGGCCGTGCGTCGCTGCCCCAAGGCGGCCATCAGCATCGTCGACGAGTGACGGCGCCGGCGCGGCACGTCGTCGTCGTCGGCGCCTCGCTGGCCGGCCTGCGGGCCGCCGAGGAGCTGCGCAGCCGGGGCTTCGACGGCACGATCACCGTGATCGGCGACGAGCCCCACGCGCCGTACGATCGACCACCCCTGTCCAAGCAGGTCCTGGCCGGGACCATGACGCCCGACCGGATCGCGCTGGAGGTGGCCACCCCGGGCGGGATCGACGCCCTCGACGTCGACTGGCGGCTGGGGGAGCGGGCCACCCACCTCGACCCCGGCGCCCGCCGGGTGACGCTCGGGAGCCGCGAGCAGGTCGCCTACGACGGGCTGATCGTCGCCACCGGCGCCTCGCCCCGCGAGCTGCCCGGGACCGAGGGCCTGGCCGGCGTCCACACCCTGCGGACGCTCGACGACTGCGCCGCCATCCGGGCCGGTCTCGACGCCGGCGCCCGGCGCGTCGTCGTGGTCGGCGCCGGGTTCATCGGATCGGAGGTGGCGGCCACCTGCCGCACCGCCGGCCACGAGGTCACCGTGCTGGAGGCCCTGCCGGTCCCGCTGGGCCGGGCGCTCGGCCCCGAGATGGGCGCCGCCATGGGCGGGCTTCACCGCGACCACGGCACCGACGTCCGGCTCGGCGTCGGGGTGGCCGGGTTCGAGGGCGAGGAGCGGGTCGAGCGGGTCCGCCTGGCATCCGGCGACGCCGTGGACGCCGACCTCGTGGTCGTGGGCATCGGCGTGTCGCCCAACACCGGCTGGCTGGACGGCTCGGGCCTTGCGCTCGACGACGGCGTGGTGTGCGACGCCACCACCTGGGTGGCCCCCCGGATCGTGGCCGCCGGCGACGTGGCCCGCTGGCCCAGCCACCGTTTCGGCGAGCTGATGCGGGTCGAGCACTGGGACAACGCCATCACCATGGGCGCCCACGCGGCCCGCCGCCTTCTGGCCGACCTCGCCGGCACCGACCCCGGCGACCCCGGGCACGAGCCCTACGACCCCGTCCCGTGGTTCTGGTCGGACCAGTACGACCGCAAGATCCAGCTGGCCGGGCGGTCGTCGGACGCGGACGAGGTGCTGGTGGTCGACGGCGACCCGGCCGAGCGCCGGTTCGTGGCGATCTACCGGCGCGGCGACCGGGTGACCGGCGTCCTGGCCATGAACCGCCCCCGGCTGCTGGTGACCTACCGCCACCTGGTCGAGCGGCGGGCCGGCTGGGACGAGGCGCTGGCCGAGGCGGGGGTGGCCGGGCGGTGACCGCGGCCGCCGCCGGCTGGCTGGCGCTGGCGCTGGCGGCAGCTCTGACCGACTGGTTCGCCGTCGACCGCGGGCGGCGCCCCCTCGAGCTGGTGGCCAAGCCGCTCACGATGGTGGCGCTGATCCTGGCCACCCTGGCGGCGGACCCCGGCGAGCCGGACGCCCGCCCGTGGTTCGTGGTCGCCCAGGTCATGTCGCTGGCCGGCGACGTGGCGCTGATGCTGAAGGCCCACCCGCTGTTCCTCGCCGGGCTGGTGTCTTTCCTGATGGCGCACCTGGCCTACGTGGTCGGCCTGGCCGGATTCGGGGTCCACGGCGCCGGCCTGCTCATCGGGCTGGCTGCCGTGGCGGTGACGGTCGGCGCCGTCGGCCTGCCGCTGGTGGCCGGCGTGCGCCGGAACGACCCGGACATGGGCCCGCCGGTGGCCGCCTACGTGCTGGTGATCTCGACGATGGTCGTGGCCGCGGTGGGCACGCTGTCCCCGCTCGCCATCGCGGGCGCGGTGCTGTTCTACGCCTCCGACGCGACGCTGGGCTGGAACCGCTTCGTCCGGCCGCTGCCGCGCGGTGACCTGGTGGTCATGGTCACGTACCACCTGGCGCAGATCCTCCTGTTCCTGGCCCTCGTGGCGGGGTAGTGGGCGCGCATGACCGTCACGAAGTTCCAGGACCTCCCGCTGGCCGACCGTGACCGCCCGTGGGACGGCGACGCCGCCGACAAGCGGGTCCGCGAGTGGGCCGACGCCACCGAGGAGCCCGACGCGCGGTACCGCGACGCGCACGTCTGGTACGACGCCGACAAGCGCGACGAGTTCGGCGCCTACAAGCTGCTGATCGCCGACGTGGTCGACGGCCGTCTGAAGGCCGTGCCTCGCGGCGTCATGGCCGCCGGCAACGTCATGCAGGGCGCCCGGGGCGGCGTCGACCTGCCGAAGGGCGACATCCCCCGGGTGAAGTCCCATCTGGCGAAGTACTACGAGAAGATGGGCGAGACCGCCCCCTGGGACCGCGACTAGGTCTCAGCCGCTGGCCACCCGTTCGGCGAGCTCCACGGTCACCCACATCCGCTCGATGTGCTGGCGGACCTGGAGCTCGCCCTGGGGGATCGGGTGCTCGGCCAGGAACCCGACGACCCGGTGGGCGACCGCCCGGTCCTTGAGGGACCGGATCCCGCCCACCAGCCGGGAGAGGCTGTTGGCCGGGAACCGCTTCTCGATCTCCGACCAGTGCTCGGCCACGAAGTCCCACGCCGCCGGCCCGTTGTCACGGTTGGCGATCGTCTCTCGCAAGAGATAGGGCGCGTCCTGGGTGCGGACGTCGCCGGACAGGCTGAGCTCCAGGGTGCGTGCGAGCGCCCCCGGGTCCCGGAATCGGGCCAGCGACACCAGCACCCGCTCGCGGTCCTGGGGATTCTCCGCCGTGCGGAACCGCTCGACCAGCCGTTCATGCAGCGCCATGTCGCCGAGCGTGGCCGACACCGACAGCGCCGGTGAGGCCAGGCTCGGGTCCACGCTCGGCGGATGGGCCAGGAACTGGTCCAGCAGCTCGGTCGCCCGGCGGCGGGCGGCGTCGTCGTCGCCCAGCAGGGCGGCGGCCGCCAGCAGCTGGCCGCGCAGCGTGCGGGTGCGGTCGTCCTCGCCCGGCTGGGCCTCGGCACCCAGGGCGGCCCGGGCCGGTCCGATCAGCGCCGCCACCCGGCTGTGCAGCGCCTGGGCGGCGTCGCCGTCGAGCAGCCTGTCGATCTGGGTCAGCCCGCCCACGATGCGCTCCCACACCGACAGGTCCCTCTCGTCGGTGAACCGCTCGGCCAGCGTCACGAATTCCTCGGTCGTCGTCGAGCCGGCCAGCACGGACGCCCAGGCGTCGTCGACAACCGAGTAGCGCTCGAGCGGGGTCAGGCCGTCGAGGCCATCGAGCAGGGCGTCCCGCAGCGACCCCGTGTAGCGGACCCGGTAGAAGCCGTGGGCACCGGCATTGGCGTTGACCGGCCCGGCGCCGTCGAGGGCCACCGCGGCGGTCGGACCCTCCAGCAGCACCCGCTGGAGCTCGGGCTCGCCGCCGCCCGCGGGCCGGTGCCCGAGCACGACCGGGACCGACCACCGCTCGCCGACGCTCGTGGTGCCGTCGCCGTCCGGCCCGAACCGGAACCGCTCCTGGGCGAGGGTCACCCGGCCGTCGCGGTCCGCCTCGACGGTGACCTCGGGAAAGCCGCCCTGGAAGATCCAGCTCTCGGCGATGCGGCGCACCGGCTCGCCCGTCTCGGCCTCCAGCGCGTCCCACAGGTCCGACGTCTCGGTGTTGCCGTACTGGTGGCGCGTCATGTAGCGGCGGATGCCGGCCCGGAAGCGTTCGGCCCCCAGGTACTGCTCCAGCATGCGCACGACCGACGCACCCTTCTCGTAGGTGAGCACGTCGAACATGCCGTCGGCGTCGGCCGGGGACACGACCGGGTACTCGATCGGGCGGGTCGACGCCAGCGCGTCGGTGTCGAACGCGGCGGAGCGGGACAGTCCGAAGTCGACCCACCGCTGCCACTCCGGCCGGAAGGCGTCGGTGCACGTCATCTCCATGAACGTGGCGAACGCCTCGTTGAGCCAGATGCCGTTCCACCACTTCATCGTCACCAGGTCGCCGAACCACATGTGCGCCAGCTCGTGGGCGATGACGTCGACGACCGCCTGCAGCTCCGCCTGGGTGGCGGTGGCCGGGTCGATGAGGACGTAGCGCTCGCGGAACGTCACGCAGCCCAGGTTCTCCATGGCCCCGAAGGCGAAGTCGGGGATGGCCACCAGGTCGAGCTTGTCTCCCGGGTAGACCATGCCGAACCAGTCGGTGAAGTAGCGCAGGGCGAAGCTGCCGACCTCCAGCGCGAAGGCGGCGAGGTGCTCCCTGCCCGGCGGGTGCACGACCCGCACCGGCTTGCCGTCGACGTCGACCGGGTCGGTGGCCGCCAGCGGGCCCACGACGAACGCCACCAGGTAGGTGGACATCGGCATCGTGTCGGCGAAGCGCACCGCCACCTTGCCGTCACCCGCCGGCTCGCGGCCGACCTCGCCGGCGTTGGAGATCGCCAGCAGGTCGTCCGGCACCACCAGCGTCACGCCGAACACCGCCTTGGCGTCCGGCTCGTCCCAGCACGGGAAGGCCCGGCGGGCGTCGGTGGCCTCCATCTGGGTGGTGGCCAGGACCCGCTCGATGCCCTGGTCGTCGGTGAAGGTCGAGCGGTAGAAGCCGACCAGCTTGTCGTTGAGGATGCCCCGGAACCGCAGGTGCAGCGTGGCGTCGCCCGCCGGCAGCTCGGACGGGAAGCGGAGGGTGGCTCGCTCGGCCTCGGCGTCGAAGCTGACGGAGGCGGTCAGCGGCTCGCCGTCGCCCACCCGGGCGACTGCCTCGTCGATCTCGAGCTCCACCGCGTTGAGCACCACGTCGGCCGTGGGCCTCGCCACCTCGACGGCGACGGTCTCCTCGCCGGTGAACGTGGCCGCCCCCAGGTCGGGGGTCAGCGTGAGGTCGTAGCGCCGAGGCAGGACGGTACGCGGGAGCCGGTGGGGGTTGTCGGACACGCCGGACCACGGTAGCGACCTTCAGGGCCCCCGCCGCGTAGGTAACCGGCGGCCCGGGATTGATAGCCTCGCCCGGATGACCGTTGAGGCCAGCCTGGACGTCGTGGGTATCGGCAACGCCCTCGTCGACGTGATCTCGCACGAGTCCGACGAGTTCCTGCAGGCCTACGGCCTGGTCAAGAGCTCGATGACACTCATCGACACCGAACGGGCCGAGGAGCTGTACGCGGCCATGAGCACGGCCATCGAGGCGTCGGGCGGGTCGGCCGGCAACACCGTGGCGGGGGTGGCCAGCTTCGGCGGCCGGGCCGCCTACATGGGCCGGGTCTATGACGACCAGCTGGGCGCGATCTACGCGCACGACATGAAGGCCCAGGGCGTGCACTTCGCCAACCCGCCGGTCACCGAGGGCCCGCCCACCGGTCGCAGCCTCATCGTCGTCACGGCCGACGCCCACCGCACGATGAACACCTACCTCGGCGCGTCGGCGTTCTTCTGCCCGTCCGACGTCGACCGCGACATCATCGCCTCTGCCCAGGTGACCTTCCTGGAGGGGTACCTGTTCGACCGGCCCGAGTCGCAGGAGGCGTACTGGACCGCCTCGGGCTACGCCACCGACGCCGGCCGCAAGGTGGCGCTGACGCTCTCCGACCTGTTCTGCGTCGAGCGCCATCGCGACGGCTTCCTGCCCCTGGTGCGCGAGCGGGTCGACATCCTGTTCGCCAACGAGGCCGAGGCCTGCGCTCTGTGGGGCTGCGACGAGGTGGGGGCCGCGGTCGAGCGGGCCCGGGCCGAGGTGTCGGTGGCCTGCATCACCCTGTCGGAGAAGGGCTCGGTGGTGGTGGCCGGGCCGGAGACCCACGAGGTGCCGGCCCACCCGGTCGAGGTGGTGGACACGACGGGCGCGGGCGACCTGTACGCCGCCGGATTCCTGTTCGGCTACACCACGGGCCGGCCGCTGCCGGAGTGCGGCGAGCTCGGCTCGCTGGCGGCCGCGGAGGTGATCAGCCACCTCGGCGCCCGCCCCGAGGTCTCGTTGGCCTCGCTGCTGGACTGAGCCGGGCGCCCTACGACTGCGGGGCGACCTTGAGGATCACCCGCTCCGACTGGATGGGGTTCTGGTAGTCGTTCCCCGTGTACTTCTGGGACAGCTGGTCGATGTGCGAGCGAGCCTCGGGGCCCCGCACCGTGTCGACCAACCGGCCCCGTAGCTCCGCGTACTCGTAGGGGTTGTTCCCGTCCCAGATCGTGACCGTCACCCGCGGGTCGCGCTCGATGTTCCGGTACTTCTGCCGGTGGATCTCGGTGTTGAGGAGCAGGTGGTCCTCATCTGCGTCCACCCACATCGGGGTGGTCTGGGGCGTGCCGTCCGGGAGCAGGGTGGAGACGGCGGCGAAGTTCTTGCCCTGGGTGGCGAGGCGGCGGACATTCTCGTCGAGCATGGCCCTCAGGGTACGGACCGAGTCGCCCGGTCCCCACTGCCCTCGACCAGTGCCACCAGCCCGGCCGCGATGAGCGCGACCCCGGCCACGGTGACGGCGCCGAACCGCTCGCCGACCACGACCACGCCCAGCACGGCGGCGGTGGCCGGCTCGGCCAGGGTGAGCGTGCCGGCGGCAGCCACGCCCACCCCGGCCAGACCCCGGCCGAACAGCACGTAGGCCAGCGCCACCGTGAACAGCCCCAGGTGGGCGATCATCACCAGCCCGTCGGCCGAGGCCAGCGGCCCGATCCCCGCCACGAGCGCGACCGGCACGAGTGCGAGGCCGGCCAGGCCGAACACCCGGGCGGTCACGGCATCCGGGTCCCAGCCCCGGTCGAGCACGAGCTTGGTGGCGAGCACGTACCCGGCATACGCCAGGCCGGCACCGAGGGCGAGGGCGATGCCGACCACGTCGACGTCGTCGCGATCGCCGGCGGTCACCAGCAGCACGGTCCCGGCCAGCGCCAGGCCAGTGGCGAGCAGCCACCGGGGCCCGGGCCGCTCGCCACGCACGACCATGCCGAGCACCCCGGCGAACACCGGCGCCGACCCGATGCCCACGACGGTTCCCACGGCCACGCCGGTCCGGGCCACGCCGCCGAAGAACAGCGGCTGGTAAGCGGCCATCGCCGCGGCCGCGAGGGCGATGACCGCCAGGTCCCCGCGCCGCGGCCGATCGCCGGCCGGGACCGCGGGCGAGCCGCCGTGCCGGGCGAGCAGCAGCACCAGGCAGGCCCCGCCCACGATCAGCCGGGCCGCGCCCACCGCGGCCGGCGACGCGCCGTCCGGCCCCAGCGCCCGGGCCGTGCCGGTGGTCCCCCACAGGACGGCGGCGCACACCACCAGCAGCCGGGGATCGGGACGCATCCGGCGGTTCTAGCCCGCCGCTCGTTCGTGACGGAATCCGACACGACAGTAATGTGGCGACGGTGCGAGCAGAGGCACCGCCGCACATCCGAAGTGCGCTGTTACGAAAGGTTCTCTTCCTTGCGGGCTCATTGCTTAGTGTACGCGTCGTACTCCTTCAACGGCCACGGACCTTCGCAGAGTTGCGCATCGATCGTTTCGAACTTTCCCGCCGACCTCTCGACGGACGTATTCATAGCTCGGACTCGGACGCACATCCCTGCAACTGTGCGGACTCACGAGGCGTTGCCGCCCGTCATCCGCGAGTTGCCTTGGCGTTTCATCCGAAAGCGTGCCGACAATGCTGTGAGCCGACGTTTTGCGGCCGCACTTGACGAGCACGATCCCGCGTCGACCGTGGTGTACATCTGGCCAGGTGCGCCCTTGTGGCTCATACGCAGAGCCCGCCAGAAGGGTTTTCCTGTTGTCCGAGAGATGATCAACTCTGCGTGTGCAACGTCGGGGCCCATACTGGACGCGGCGTACGAGGCACTGCGGATGCCCCCCGCCCACTTGGCAACCGACCGTGTGATCGCGGACGAGACGCTGGAGCTTCGCGAGTACGACTTCCTCTTCGCCTCCAATCCCGAGGTGGAAGCCTCGCTGACCCGGCTCGGTATCCGACGCGATCAAATCCTGCCGACCACGTTCGGTTGGACCTCAGATCGCTTCCACGATTCGACGCCTGAGCCACGTCTGGATCGAGGGGTGCGTGCGTTGTTCGTCGGCTCAATCGGCGTCCGAAAAGGGGTACCGGAGCTACTTGACGCCTGGCAGGACGCAGGCGTCGACGGCGAGCTTGTGCTCGTGGGCAGCGTCGAACCGGTCATCGCGGACATGGTTGAACGACACACCAGGGACGGCCGAGTGAGGCTCACGGGGCATGTGAAGGACGTCGGTGCGATGTACAAGAGCGCTGACATCTTCGTGTTCCCAACGCTCGAGGAAGGCGGCCCGCAGGTCACCTATGAGGCGGCCGGGTGTGGCCTGCCCATCATCACGACCCCCATGGGCGCGGCCCGACTCGTCGAGAACGGCCGCTCGGGCGTCGTCGTCGCCCCCGGCAGCCGGGAGCAGCTCACTGCGGCGTTGCGCAAGCTGGCCGAGGATCCGGGGCTACGGGCGTCCTACGGTGAAACGGCCAAGGCGCACGCCACGGCGTTCGACTATCGACATGTCGGCCGCTCCCGCGGCCGACAACTCGAGGAGATCGCGCTGAGCCGGCGGCCGGCCTGAGGGCCGGAAATCCGATACGGACGGGCTCTTGCTGCTCAGCCCACGTCGACGACGGACGCGCCCACCTGGACGTCGCCCTCGGGCGTGGCCGCCACCGCCTCGCCCGGGACCGGGGCGGCCGGGAGCGGGGTGTCCGCCAGCCGCCGGACGTCGCCGTCGACGCCGAACAGCACGGTGCGGGCCACGCCGTCGGCTCCCAGCGCCACGTACCGGTTCGTGCCGTCGGGCTGGGGGACGCTCACGCAGGTTGCGCCGGCGACCTCCGCGGCCGACAGCAGACCGGGGACCGGCTCGCACTCGACCGGGCCCGACTCCCACAGGGGGGCGCCCTCGGCGGCCGCCTCGGCCGCCGCGACCTGGGCGCCGGCCGCGTCGGCGGCCTGGCCCGCGGCCAGCAGGGCGCCGACGTCGGCGTCCCGGTCGCGACGGGGCCGCCGCCCCGACGCCGCCTGCAGCTGCGCCAGGTCCTCCTCCAGCATCTGCACCTTGGGGTGGTCGGCAGGGAGCCCGGCCTCCCGCATCCCGTCGATCTCGGCCCGGAGCTGGGCCTCGATGCCGCTCGGCGCCGGCTGGCCGCTCAGGGCGGCGCTGGCCGCCGCCGAGGCCGCCACGCCGGTGAGCACCAGCGCGGCCAGCAGGGCCGAGCCCCGGGCCGACCGCCGCTTCGGGGAGTCGTCGCTCATGGCATCGGTCCGATCACGATCACGAGCTCCAGTGGATGTCGGTCATGCCGTCCACCCCGTCCTGGGCGGTGCGGGCGTCCGTCGCCAGCCACCACACCATGAGGTCGTTGGCGCGGTGCGCGGTGTTGTCGGTGCCCGGGCAGCCGCCGACCTGCTGGCACGCGCCGCGCTGGGCCATCGTCCCGTAGAAGTACATGCCGTCCCCCAGCCGCGTGGTGGCGAACAGGTCGACGAGCTGCCACTGGCGGGCGTTCACGCCGCTGGTGGCGTAGATCTGGGGGAACGGCAGCGCCGAGGCGAACTCCCAGGCGTTGTGCCACACCCAGCCCTGGTTCCAACCGTTGTTGCAGGCGCCCCCCGTGGCGGTCTCGGTGGGACAGCCGTCGGCCGAGGCGTTGGCATACAGGCCGGGACGCCCCGGGGTGCCGTCGTAGCCGGCCGTCCAGTGGTGGGCCTTCCAGGGGGAGGACCACGACGGCTCGACGTCGTAGGCGCTGTAGATCCGGGCGTGCGCCGGGTAGTAGGTGGCCACCCAGGTGGCCACGTCCCGGACCATCGTGCCCCACGCCCGCCCGTGGGCGTACAGCCAGCCGTCGGCGTCGTCGTCGATCGCGGCGTTGGAGGTGCCGACGCCGATGAGCAGCCGGAAGCTGGGATCGGTCCGGCAGTAGGCGTAGCCCCGTACGAAGTCCATGACTGTCTGACCGATCTGGTGCACGTTCAGGTCGGGGGCGCCCCAGACCGTGGCCCCGGCGATCCCGTTCACCGACGTCGGCGCGCCGAAGAACAGCGTCATCCGGCCCGACTTGCCGGCGTTGAAGCAACCGAGCGCGGCGGCGTCCGACGCCGAGGTGCGGGCCATGTAGTAGCTGGCGGTCTCGGCGCTCTGCGGCTTGTGGCACGCGCCGGCCGCACCGATCACGCCTGCGCACGCGAAGGCCGCCAACCATCGCCTGCCCGTGAACGCCATCCCGACCTCCCGGGTGGGGCCGGACCGCCCGGGGAGCGAGGAACCGGCCGCTGGTCGAGGGGAGGATTCCGCAGGACGTGGCGAAGGTCAAGCGTTCCGCGCGTGTGTGACCGCGCGGAGTGTCAGTGCCCGTCGTCGACCGGCGGCAGGAACGGCAGCGTCAGGTCGCCCAACTTCACGAGCGTCGAGGCGATCCAGCCGCCCATCGCGCTGAGGTGGTCGTCGAGGATCGTGCCGTCGGCCAGCGTCTCCTCGTCGAGCTCGTAACTGCCCTCGTAGGACACCTCGATGGCGAACTCGCGCTCGTGGAGGTCGGCCGAGCACACGGTCTCGATGGTCGGGCCCGACCGCTCGAGGTGCTCGGAGCCGATCGGTGCGCTCGACTCGGGGAGGACCGCCAGCACCACCCCGGGCTCGGGGGCCTCGGCCAGCCGCTGGACCCGCAGCACGAGCTCGATCTCGATCCGGGGCGGGTCGCTGAACGGCTCGCCGATGTACCACGACCGGTAGGCGGTCTGCGCCCACGTCGGCCAGTCGAGGGTCAGGTCGGCCTGGACCCGGGGCGGCAACCCCTCGCCCGGCAGGCCGTACGACGTCTCCCAGGTGACGTCGCCGAGCAGCACGTCGACCTGGAACCGCTCCTCGAACGCCTGGCGCTCCAGGAACGCGCGCTCGAGCGAGTCCCGCAGCGCCCCGATGGCATCGGTGAACACGTGGTCGAGCATGGCCAGCGCAGGCTAGTGCCGCGCCGGAGGCGTCCCACCGGCAGCGGCCGGCGCCGCGGACATGAACGCCACCGGGACCGACACGACGTCGCCCGAGCGGAGCGTGGCGATGCGCCGGCCCGGCTGGACGGCGCCCTTGGGGGCGCCCACGGCCTCGCCCAGCAGGGCCGCGGTGGCGTCCAGGTCGGCCACGGTGAACGCCAGGCCCCAGAACCTGGCCGGACCCTCGCTGCCGGCCTCGGTCGGGCCCACGAGCTCGAGGATCACGTCGCCCAGCCGGAAGAACCGCTGGGCCCGGCCCCGCCCGGCGTCCCGGGTCCGGCGGGCCACGATCCCGCGGTCCTCGAGCGCGGCCGTCGTGCGGTCGAGGTCGGAGGTGATGGCCACCACGTGGTCCATCGACGTTGCGCCGTTGGGGTGCGCGCCCGGCCCGCCCGGACCGGCGTCCGCGGCGGTGGTGGGCAGGCCGTCGATGTCCCCGCCCTCGGCCAGGTCGGCCGCCAGCGCCCAGCCGAGGATGCCGCGGCCGCCGTCGTGGCCGGCGAGGCGCAACCGCACCGCGCCGACCGCGCAGGTGCCGTCCGAACCCACGTCGAACCCGATCGCCGCCCAGGCCGCGGGCTCGTCGCCCACGGTGATCTCGACCAGCGGCGGTGCCGGCGTCCCCACTCGCCGGACGCTAGCCCGCCCCGCGCGTGCCTAGTAGTACGGGCAGCGCGTGCGATGGCGGGGCACCGCCTTGACCGCCGGGTCCTGGCCCCGCTGCCACAGCTGGTGGTCCAGCGCCGCGGGGGTCAGGCCCGTGCAGGCGGCCAGCAGCTCGACCGCGTGGACCCCGCAGGCCCGGATCTCGACCTCCTCGGGGCTCCCTGCGGCCAGCGGCTCGCCCGCCCCGATGCGGTCGGCCAACCGGTCGTCGTAGACGAGCACGCCCGCCATCCGCAGCGTGTGGGGGACCAGGTTGTCGGCGAAAGCGGTCAGCCGGTCGATGTCGACGAACTGCCCGATGCCGGCGCCGCCCGTGGCCCGGGCCAGGTGCGAGGCGGTGATCTGCGCCCGCTTGTACAGCGGGACCTCGAGGTCGCCGTGCCGAGCCACGTCGTGCATCAGCGGCATCTCGTCGAGCGTCCCTACCAGCGTGGCCGCCGAGCCCTCGGCCGAGCGGACCAGCGCCGCTGCCGAGCCGGCGAACCGGTCGATCAGCAGCCCGCCGAGGTCGCGCCAGGCCCGGGCGAACAGCGCCAGCAGGTCGTCGACCCGGCCGGGGTGGGGCTGGTCGAACACCGCGGCGCACGTCTCCGGCGCCGCGCCCGCCAGCCAGGCGGCGGTGGGCGGTCCCGCCCGCTCGGTGTGGTCGGCCAGGCAGGCGGCCAGCGTCCGGGCACCGGACAGGCCCGGCCGCTTGCGCAGGTCCGGGAACCAGCCCGAGCCGAAGTTCACCGCGTTCCAGGCCAGCACGGAGGCGGCCACCGCCTCCTCGTCGCCACCGGTGTGCTCCTCGGGCAGCAGCGGCGGCTCCTCCGGCTCCACCGTGGCCGCCAGCGCCCCGACCGCCGCACCGTCGATGCGGACCCAGTCCGCCTGCCGGGCGACGGCGGCGCAGGCTGCCCGGACCCGGTCGAACACGTCGGCCGGGCCGGCGTCGGTGGCGGTCACCCCGCGCCCAGGCCGAGCTGCCAGCGCAGGAACGAGTGCACGTCCGCGGCCTCCTCGGCCTGCTTGGATGCCGGCTTGCCCTGGCCGTGGCCGGCCCGTGGCTCGACCCGCACCAGGACCGGCCGCTCGTTCGGGCACGAGGTGGCCCAGGCCAGCCCGGCGCCGAACTTGCGGGCATGGGCGGGGTCGACCCGGCTGTCCTCCTCGCCGGTGAGCACCAGCGTGGCGGGGTAGCACGTGCCCTCGACCAGGTGGTGGTAGGGCGAGTACGCCCACAGCCACGCGAACTCCTCTGCGACCTCGGGGTCGCCGTACTCGGGCGTCCACAGCTTGGCGATGAGGAACCGCGGGAAGCGGACCATGTCGGTCAGCGGGACGGCGCACACCGCCGCCCGGCACAGATCGGGGCGCTGGGCGAGCTCGACCGCGACCAGCAGCCCGCCGTTGCTGCCGCCCCGGATCGCCAGGCGGTCCCGGTCGGTGCGGCCCTCGGCCACCAGCCAGTCGGCGGCCGCCGCGAAGTCGTCGAACACCTGCTGCTTGCGCTCCCGCGTGCCGGCCCGGTGCCAGTCCTCGCCTTCCTCGGCCCCGCCGCGGATGCAGGCGACCGCGTAGACGCCCCCGTCGTCGGCCACCGCCACGGCGGCCGGGCTGTAGCCGGGGCTCATCGTGACCGAGAACCCGCCGTAGCCGGTGAGCAGGGTGGGCGTCGCCGGGCCGGGCGCGACGTCGTGGCGGCGCACGGTGAACAGGGTGATCTCGGTGCCGTCGCTCGACGGGTAGCGGTCGACGGCGACGGCGTAGGCGGCCGGGTCGACGGGGGAGGGGAGGTCGCTCCACCGGCGGAGCTCGTCCCCGTCCTGCTCGGCCGGTGCCCACCGCCACAGCTCCGGCGGCCGGGCCCACGACGTGAACGCCAGCACCGCCGTCTCGCTGTCCCGGTCGCCGGCCACACCCGCCAGCGTCCCGGGCTCGGGCAGCGGGACGTCCTGGGGCACGACCGGGGCGTCGCCGTCGAGAGCCGCCCGCGGGATGCGGCCGAGCCGGCTGGTGGCCCGGCGGGTCGACGCCACGAGGAGCGAATCGGCGGTGACGGCCACGCCCTCGATCACGTCCTCGGACTCGGCCACCACGGTGCGCCAGGACGCCGGAGTGGGCGACGCCAGCGGGGCGGCCACCACCCGGCCCCGCGGCGCGTCCAGGGTCGTCGTGCCGACCAGGCGGTCGTCCACCACCGTGAACGACGACACGGCCTCGACGCCCTCGATGACCGTGGTGCGGTCGCCGGTGGTGCGGTCGATCACGTGGACGTCGACCCGGGTCCAGCCCCGGGCCACCTCGATGACCAGCCAGCGGCCGTCGCGCGAGAGGTTGCACGACGACCAGGCCGACTTGTCGTCGGGTGCCGAGAAGACCAGCTCGTCGTGGCCGGGGTCGTCGCCGAGGATGTGCCAGAAGACGCTGCGGTGGTAGTTGGACTCCTCCTCGCCCACGATCGCCGGGTCCGGGTACCTGGTGTACGCGAACGCGTTGCCGTCCGGCGCCCAGCCGACCGAGGCGGCCCGGGTGTGGGGTATGGAGTCCGCGAGCCGCTCGCCGGTGGCCACGTCGAGCACGCCCAGCGTGGACCGCTCGTCGCCGCCGGTGGAGATGCCGTAGGCCACCAGCCGGCCGTCCTTGGACGGCGCGTACCAGTCGAGCGCGGCGGTGGCGTCGCCGGTGACCTCGTGGGGGTCGAGCAGGACCCGGGGCGCCGGGACCCGGTCGCCGTGGGCGTCCCGGACGACGAGCACGGCCTGCTCCTGGCCGGCCCACCGGTCGATGGAGAACAGCCGCCCGCCCCGGATGGCGGGCGCGCCGGCGGTGCCGGCGGAGAACAGCTCGCTGAACCGTTCGACGAGGCCCGACCGCTCGGGCCGGCCGTCGAGGACGTCCCGGGTGCGGGCGTTCTCCGCCGCCACCCAGGCCCGGGTGTCGGGGTCGTCGCCGTCCTCCAACCAGCGGTACGGGTCGGGCACGGCCACGCCGTGCATCAGGTCGACGACGCCGTCGCGTCGCGCTGGTGCGTTCAATCCAGTACCTCCCCCAGGTCGGTCATGCGGGGTACGGGAGCCACCGGGATGCCGGTCTCGTGCTCCAGCTGGGCCAGCAGGTCGTCGTCCACCGCCCGCCGGCGCCCCAGCGGGTACCGGGTCCGCTCGCCGGCCGGCCCGAACAGGGCGAGCGCCCGGCTGCCGCCGGGGTCGTGGCGCACCCGGTAGCGCACACCCTCGCAGCCGGCCCGGGCGAACGCCGCGGCCCACTGCTGCGGCAGGTCGTACGGCGTGATGCTGGCCAGCTCGGCCGTCACCCCGAACCCCCGGGCCGCCCGGACGGTCGTGTCGGCCGCCCGGCAGTGGTCGGGCAGGTCGAGGTACCAGAGCACCAGCCGGCGGGCCCAGCCCGAGCTCACGACCACGATCGGCCCGAGGACCTCGAGCAGGGCGCCGACCTCATCGTCGGCCAGGTAGCAGGTTCCCCGGGGCGGCTCGAGGTCGAAGCGGCCCTCGCCGTCGCTGGAGAACCACCACGGGCCCAGGCCCGCGGTGGTGACCCGGCACAGGGTCGTGCCGGCGTGGACGTGCCACACCGGGAACCCGGCGAGGTCCTCGGGGTCGGGCGGGGTCCCGATGCTCGGGATCTGGCGGGTGTCGGGATGGCGCTTGGCGTCTTGGACCATGGTCGCGGTCGCCCTCGGGCCGCGGGGTGGCATGTCGCGTGGGTGTCGCCGGCCGGGCGTGAGGTTAGGTCGCCAGCGACCAGCGGGTGGCGCGGTCGTCGGCCAGGTCGAGGACGGAGGCGAGGTCGCCCCCGTCCCGCAGGTGATCGACGATCGTCACGCCGCCGAGGGCGGGTTGGGGGGCGGCCAGGAACGAGGCGACCATCCACTCGTCGTCGCCCACGCGCGGGTGGAAGCGATCGAGGATGTCGGCGAGGCCCTGCACGACACGGTTGTGGTCGTCGAGCTGGAACGCCGGGTAGACCCAGGCGCCGTCGGCGGTGCGCAGGGCCAGCACGGTGCGGCGGCGGCGGCGCTCCTCGACGGCCTGGCGGGACACGCCGCCCAGCACCCGGGCGAAGCCGGTGGTGCTGTAGAACGGGCCGAGCTCGGCCCAGGGCGAGGGCTCGGGGACCGTCGCCAGCATGCGGGCTGCGACGTCGTCGGGGTCGCCCAGGGCCGCGGCGTCCTGCCCGTTGGCCCGCAGCGCGCCGACGCGGCGGGCCAGGCCCTCGGTCACCTGGCTCGACACCCGCTCGACGTAGGGGTCCCGGAGCGCCTCCGCCGTGGCGGCGGTCATGTTGCGGGCCCGTCTCTTCATGACTCCGAGGCTAGGGACGCAAGGGCGTCAAGGCAACCCCGTCAAGGGCGGAAGGGGCGATCAGTGGCTCGCGGCCCAGGCCACCAGGTCGTCCGCACCCATCGTGTTGACGATGCGGACGGGCTCGATGCCGTGGCGGGTCGCCTTGTCGCACCCGTGAATCTGCCACTCCATCTGCCCGGGGGCGTGCGCGTCGGTGTCGATGGCAAACAACAGGTCCCACTCGATGGCCATGTCGAGGAGATCGTCGGGCGGGTCCTGACGCTCGGGGCGGCAGTTGATCTCCAGGGCCGTGCCGAACTGGGCGCACGCCGCGAACACGACCTCGGCGTCGAACGTGGACGGGGGCCGGCCCCGGCCCACCAGCTTGCGGCCGGTGCAGTGGCCGAGGATGTCCACGTGCGGGCTTGCGACCGCCGACACCATCCGGCGGGTCATCTCGCGGCGCTCCATGCGCAGCTTGGAGTGGACGCTGGCCACCACCACGTCCAGCCGGGCCAGCAGCTCCTCGGTCTGGTCGAGCGCTCCGTCCTCCAGGATGTCGACCTCGATGCCGGTGAGGATCCGGAACGGGGCCAGCTCCTCGTTGAGGGCCGCGACCTCGTCGAGCTGGGCCAGCAGCCGCTCGGCGTTGAGGCCGTGGGCCACCGTGAGCCGGGGGGAGTGGTCGGTCAGCACGATGTACTCGTGGCCCAGGGCAATGGCGGTGCGGGCCATCTTCTCGATCGGCGCCCCGCCGTCCGACCAGGTCGAATGCGTGTGGCAGTCGCCCCGCAGCGCGGCCCGCAGGTCGGCGCCCTCGCCGGGGTCGAGCACGGTCTCGGCCTCCAGGTGCTCGAGGTACGCCGGCATCTCGCCGTCGAGGGCCTCGGCGATGACCTTGGCGGTCGTCGGGCCGATGCCGGGCAGGTCGGTCAGCTTGCCGGCGGCGTGGAGCCGGCCGATCTCCTCGTCACCGGTGGACTCCACGACGTCGCGGGCCCGGGCGAAGGCGCGCACCTTGGTCCCGTCGGCCAGGACGCGGTCCATCAGGTAGACGATGCGGTCGAGGGCGTCGGCGGGGCGCACGGTCACAGGATCCGGAAGCCGACCTCGACGGCCGCCTCCACGGTCATCTCGGACGCGGGCAGGTCTTCGGCGGGTGGCTCGGCATCGGCGGCGCGGAAGGCGACGGCCGTGCCGCGGGTCACCGGCGGCGGCCCGCCGGCCGGCACGCCCTTGCGCAGGCCGGGCTCGGACACCCACGCCACGGGGCCCAGGTCGAGCCCCAGCGCCTCGGCGTAGGCGGCCGCCCGCAGCCGGGCGTCCTCGGCCGCGCCCCGGCGGGCCTCGGCGTGGGCCGGGTTGGTGGGCGCAAGGGTCCAGTCCGGCCCGGTCACGGCGGCGCCCGCCTCGACCAGGCCGGCCATGATCGGCCCGAGCGCATCGAGCCCGACCAGCTCGACCAGCGTGGTGCGGCTGGCCCGCCACCCCTCGTGGAGCTCGCGGCCATTGGCCCACCGGGTCCGAGGCTGGACCCGCAGGCCCGCCACGGTCGTGCGGTCGACGGCCGCGGCGTGCTCGGCCAGCACCGCGTCGACCCGGGCGGCGATCTCGGCCCGGGCCCGGTAGGCCGCGTCCTGGTCCCGGTGGTCCGCGGTGACGTCGACCCGCAGGCGAGCGCGGTCGGGCAGGGCGCGCGCCTCGGCCGTCCCTCGCACCACGATCTCGGGCTCCATCCGGAGCAACCTATCGGGACCGCGGCCGGTGGTCGTTAGCCTGCCGGGGTGGAACGGTTCGGGTTCGTCGGCCTCCCCAACGCCGGCAAGTCATCGCTGTACAACGCCCTGGCGGGCGGGGGCGCGCTCGCCGCGCCCTACGCCTTCGCCACCCGCGACCCCAACGTGGGGGTGGCGAGGCTCCCGGACCACCGGCTCGACGCGCTGGCCGCCCTGTCCGCCAGCCGCAACGTGGTGCCGGCCAGCGTGCAGTTCGTCGACATCGGGGGCCTGGTCGAGGGGGCCAGCAAGGGCGAGGGGCTCGGCAACCGGTTCCTCGCCAGCATCCGCGAAGTCGACGCCATCGTGTACGTGCTGCGGGCGTTCACCGACGCCGACGTGCCCGGCCCGACCGACCCGCTGGAGCACCTGCGGGTCGTCGAGCTGGAGCTGACGCTCGCCGACCTGGAGTCGGTCGAGAACCAGGTGACCAAGCGGCGCAAGGCGGCCAAGGGCGACCGGGCACTGGCCGACGAGGTGGCGGCGCTGGAGGCGGCGGAGGCCGCGCTCGCCGAGGGCGTCCCGCTGTACCGGGCCGGCCTCGACCCGGCGGCGGCCGAGCTGCTGCGGCCCTACTTCCTGCTGACCAACCGGCCGGTCCTGGCGGTGGTCAACGTGGGCGAGGACCAGCTGGACGACATGGCCGCGGTCGTGGCCCCGGTCGAGGCCGAGCTGGCCGGGCGGGCCGAGGTGCTGGGCATGTGCGTCCAGCTGGAGGCGGAGGCTGCCCAGCTCAGCCTGGACGAGCGGGCCGAGATGCTGGAGGCCCTCGGCCTCGGCGAGGGCGCTCTGCTGCGGTTCGTCCATACGGCGTACCACCTCCTCGGGCTGCGGACGTTCTTCACGACCGGCGAGAAGGAGTCCCGGGCGTGGACGTTCAAGGCCGGCTGGAAGGCCCCGCGCTGCGCGGGCGTCATCCACACCGACTTCGAGCGGGGCTTCATCCGGGCCGAGGTCATCGGCTGGGACGAGCTGGTCGACATCGGCTCGTGGTCCAAGGCGCGCGACGTCGGCAAGCTGCGCATCGAGGGCAAGGACTACGAGGTCGTCGACGGCGACACGGTCGAGTTCCGCTTCAACGTCTGATCGCGGCGCCCGGAGCCCGTCTGACCTTGAGAACAACGACCAGATCCTCAGGCCGCGAAGGCTGCTATGGGAAGATCTCGCCAGCAAACCAGGTGCTCGCCGAGACCCACTCGTTCCCGGACCCTCCCCACCCTTGATTCACGTAGAACCAGCGGTCGTAGACTGTGTCCGTCCAGCAGAAGATGACGCAGTACCGAACGGTCCGCTCCTGGTAGGCATAGCCGTAAGCCATCGGGTAATGGCTGAGCCAGCCGGTCCCGATGACCGCGGGCGTGCCCCGGTACTTGATGCTGTCGCGGGCCCGATCTCGAAGCCAGTCCTGGTGTATGCCGAGGCTGTTCCAGCCCGCCCGGAGGGAGGTGCCGCTGCGACCGCTCAGGTATCTCCAGCCGTCGACCATATCCCATGGAAAGGTCGCCCCGGAGTCGCCAATACAAAACGTCCCTACGTAGCCGCGGATCTCCTGGATGACGTTGCGGACACCCTGGTCCTGGCCGATAGGGGCGAGGACATCGGCACCGTAGCCGCCGTTTTGGCGGTAGAGACCCCAGCGCGGCGCCCAATAGGCGTTGCCGGAGCCGGCCTGGCGATCGGCCCAGCCGAAGAGCATCGTCCAGGCGACCGGGCCGCAGCCGATCTGGCAACCGCCGTAGCTGTACTGGGAATACAGGGGCTGGGCGCCTGGCGCCCACCAATAGGAATACGCCAACGGCTACCTCCCCGCTTCACTCGGCATGGTTCGGCGGTTCGACGGCGTGCTCGGCGAGACGAGGAAAAACCGCAGCCGCTCGCTGACACCGTCCGGGTAGCGGAGATCGACCTCAAGGTCGGCCTCCTGATCCAGGACCGTCCCTTCCGGGACCTCGATGACGAGCGCTGCGCCGCCGGCCCGCTCGTCGATGTGCACGTTGGCCAACGACGCGCCCTCACCCGCGAGGTCGACGACCGCCTCCGGATGCAGCAGCGCAACACGATGCGTCTGACCGACGTGGATTCCCTCGCCGAATTCCTCGATCAACCGTTCGATCTCCCAGGCGCCGGCCGCCTGGCGGCGAAGATCGTCGAGGTATGGCCCAAACGTGTCGGCATAGCGCTCGCGCATGGCCGGCCAGCCGTCGACCTCGATCGGCCGAAGGTCGGGCGGCGGCGGACCTTCTCGCTCGGCACGGTGCTCGACCCCCTCGGCCTTATCGTCGTTCGGAATGTCGCGGGCGGGGTTAGCGATCAAGATGGATGTCTCGCCGCCCACCCGGCCCAGGTCGTGGGGTAAACCGGCCAGCAGAGCTGGTAACTGCCCGACCTGCGCGACGAGCGCGTCATCCTTCGATTCGGCGACGTACGCGAGGCTGTCGACCTTGGTGATCCGCTTGATCGCCCCGGCCTGCTCGGCTGCGGCCGCCAATTGGGCGCTGATGGGCGATCGATCGAGGCTCCAGTGCGGGATCGGGAAGTCGTGCGGGCCGCTGGCCACGATGATGAAGCCTTGGCCGATTGAGGCCTCTGGTCGAGTGATCCTCGCGCCGGATGCCGGCCGCCTGGCTTTCGAGCGCGCGGTGTCACGCTGGGCGGAGATCAGAGCTGACATTCCCGCTGCCGTCGTAGCAAGGCGGCGGGCCTTAGACCCCATCTCGACCGTGAACTCGTAGTAGGCGATCTCGTCGAGATCGGGTCGGTAGATGGGCCAGACCTCGCTGCCCAGCGTCGCGTCATCGGCATACGGAGCGATCGGCGTCCCTCGGATGGATTCGAGGTGTTGGGCCGCCCGACGGCGGACTACCGTCGGGACCTTGCGTTGCTCGAGTGCCACGACGCCCCCTGTTACCGGGTCGCTTTGGCCGTTGGGCGACTTCTCCGTCCTTACGCCCAACATTAACACCGGCGCGTTGACTGGCGTGGTCAAGGGCCTAGCCTTTTGCACGGCACTTGATGGACCTGCAGATCGAGTCACAGCGTCCACTCCGCCGAGGACCTCGCCCACTTCGCCCACAGCCTCAACAACCGACCCGCCCGGCTGGCGCCGGGCGCGAAGAGGCCCGGCCTGCGGGCGGCGCCTTCGGCGCCGTCCTCAGCCGGGCCAAGCTCGGGACTTCAGGTCGCACGCATCCCCCAGTCCAGAGGGTGCCCCAACGACCCCGGGATGGTCAGTCAGCTAGGGCGTGCCAGCTGCCTCGGCAAGGAGCTCGGGGCGAAGGTTCCGAGCGCCCAGTACCTCGATGCCGACAAGCCGTCCTTCATCGTCGAAGTCCAGGTTGATGTTCTCGTCGACGCTCATGGTCCTCGCCACGCTGGGCTGCACCGCGGTCGGGGCCAGCAAGTAGACGTACGCCGCGTCGGCCTCCCGGTCATAGGTGAGTCGGAGGACCCTGCTGTCGCTTGCCACAACGACAGGTTGACACGCCGTCTGACCCGAGAGTTGCGCACGGCCCGGTCCTCAGCCAGTCCTCAGCAGCCGCGATCCGGGCGGGACACGCTGAGACATGGCCGCCTGCGATCCGCAGGCCAGCGGCGTCCTCCGGCTTCGCCGCCCACGTCGGCAGCCGGCGGTCGAAGTTCCGCTTCAACGTGTGACAAGCGGAGTCGGAAGCAACCGGCGGCCCGGGGCGTTGTCCCAGCGGCGTAACGCGAGGCTCACGAGCTCCGTGGACGCCCGGACCTCCGGCACCGCCACAACGAAAGCTCCGCTCACGGGCTCGGCATCGACGACCTGCTGCGCTTTGCCGGATCGCATCGAGTCCCGTCAGGTCACAGACCTGGAACGAGCTTGCGGGACTCGTCGTTGTAGCAACGCCCAATATCGAAGGTCTCGGGATCGATTTCCGCGCTGCCGCGCTTGACGGCGATTACATACTGGTTGACTTCGACGCTCTCGATCACGCCACCTCGACCACCAACAGCCATGAGAAGCTCGAAACCAAGCAAGGAAAGCGTCTGTTCGCCCGGCTCGCACCATCCTATGTGGAGAAGCGCCCAATCCTCGATGACATAGATTCCTCCCGGTCGAACGTACGGGAACAACGTGTTGAAGGACATTCGGCTGGGAATCAGCCGATGCGACGCATCATCGACAACCAGGTCAATCTCCTCGCCCTCGAACGCCGTCTCGACAATGCGGCGTACGGCGGCGGCATCACTCTGGTCAACGCCGTAGTGAGCGCTGACCACACCATCGAGTCCCTTCTCGGAGATATACTGCTGCAACGCCGGGGCGGGATTCTCCTCTAGTTCAATCCCGACCATCCTACGCGGCTTCGACAGGGCGGCGAAGAACGCGGTGCTCCCGCCTTGGTAGATGCCAAGTTCCACGACGTTCCGGGGACGCAGGTCTGCAACTAGCCCACAGTAATAGTCGACTTGCTTCCGCTCTTTGGCAAGCAAGAAGTGGTCGCTTGTCGACACGAATTCGGACCACCATAAGGCGCGGAAGACCGTGTCATCCAGGACAAACTCAGTATCACTTGTCCATTGCACTGGCTGGCTAACCTCCTCGTGCGGGGCGTCGACGCAGCCCACGCTTCGCGAATCTGGTTCCGCGTGATGCTGTTCCAGAGCCTCCACGGTCCGTGTTTCCAAAGTCCAGGTCGGGGTGCCTGCTCGACCACGATCTCGTACTCGCTGCCATCCGGCGCTCGGGTCAGCGTCACATGTCTGCTCACGGTTCGCATCATGCTCCACGGCGTGGTGCGGTTGGCTGGCATGTGGCGGTGCACAACGGCCCGCTCGTCGTGTTGTTCGCCGGCCGCGGGCGACCTCCTGAAGCCGTGACCGTCAGACTGTGGCAGAGCCCTGCGTCGGCTCGGCTTCTCGCTGCCCGTTACCGGTACCGAGGTTGTCCTTCGACGCGTTCGCCATGGGCACGCTGTGGAACGGGCGCAGGGCGTAGGTCACACGCTGCGGGGGCGGGGATCGTCGCGTCGTCCAGTCGTGTCCGTCCAGATACCGGTACCAGGCATCGACCGCGCCGAACTCGGTACAGCGCCAGTTGCGGACCTGCACGAACCACTCCTCGTCGGGGAGCGTGTCGATGATGGTCTGGATGGAGCGCACTTTGGGGTGTCGAGGGTTGCGCAGCTCCAGCGCGTCCCGCAGCGCGGCGACCTCCCTCGCCGTGCCGTCGTCGTCCCGGCCCCGCCGGATCGCCTGGTTGTACGCCTGCAGCAGGTCGGTCGCCGTGCGGATCCCGAATGACCGCAGGTGACCCAGGTTGCGACGGACGGCAGGCACCGACTCCGAGTCGCTCGGGTGGTCCGAGCCGGCGATGCGTCGGACCACGCCGGTCTCATGGCGTTCCTTGGCACAGGCGTCGCCGCCCACCCGGAGGTAGAGAATCGCCTGATCGGTCCAGTCGACGAGCTGTGCAGCGCTGATCCGGGTGCTGCTCATGAGCTCGACGATGTCTGCGTGGGCGAGCGCCTCGACGTTGTTGACGCCCTCCTCGGCCAACCGGGTGCGGTCGTAGAGATCGATCCCCTCGAGGTCCGTCAGCGGCGCCGGTTCGTGAAGGGGCAGGATGCTCCAGACCCCCTCGTCCCGCGCCAGCTGCTCCCGGAGCCACACCAGAGCGCTCTGGGGCATGAAGCCGACGAAGAACATCAACACCTCGGCGGCGGGACCGTCGTACACCACGCTCACGACCAGCCCCAGCGCGTAGGCCGCCAGGATGCGGACGACCACGGTGTTGTAGGTCTTGGGATGGAGGTCGCGGCGTTGGTAGCCGCGAAGGACATGGAACAACGTGAACACGTACGCGCCCAGGAACGCGTAGCCGACCAGCGACAGCTCGGGCCGGAAAAAGGCCGACACGGGGAACTCCGACGATGGCCAGACGAGCTCGGAGCCGTCGACACCAGTGGCCGTGGTCTCCACCTCGACGAGCGCGGGGACGTGGGTGGTCGAGATGATGAGGAACCAGCCGACCACGAGCAGGATCGTCGCCACGATGACGGGCGAGCGCCGCCCGCCGCCCAATCGCAAGCTGGAGTCGGGTCCGATGTGGCCGAACGAGGACTCGATCTGCGATCCGTACTTCGCCTCGATGTCCCGCACCGTCCGCACCGTCGGATCCAGCCGAAACACCTCGTGGACCCAGCGCCTCTGCACGGATTCCAAGCGCTGGCGATCGAACTGGAAGTACATGGCCGCCGGAGCGAGGGCCGCGATGGACACGAGCACCCACTGGGCCACGTGGCCGACGAGGAGCTGCCAGAACGCCGGACTGCGCAGGGCCAGGTCGGTCACGTCCACGAACGGGTTGTCGAGCCGAACGAGCGCGCCGTAGTCGATGGGCAGGAGGTCCTTCAGCTGAGACGTGAGGTGGATCGCCACCCCGAGCCCGATCACGCTGACGACCACCGCGCCGATCAGGACGGTCACCTCCGCCGCGTGGCGCGGCACCCCGTCGACGAACGTCCGGATCCTGCTGCCCCGCTCGACGCCCTCCAGAGATTGCCGGCCGTCGCCGCCGCATCCGTTCGTGCCCGGGTCCTGCGCCCGGCGGTAGCGAGTGAAGCGACGGTGGAGCACGACCTCACGGACCGTGGCGACGAGCAACGCGACGACGGGAACAGCGACGACGGCCGCCACGACCCACGCCCACGGAAGCGCGCTGCCTCCTCCGAAGAACAGCGCCCACGCCCCGAAGACGAGGCCGACGACGAGCCATCCGAAGATCATCACGGCCTGAGGCAGGCTGCCCCAGAGCTCGGTCGGCGCCGGTCTCACCTCGACCTGTCCCAGGCGGCGCATCGGGAGCGTGTACAGCAGGCGGGCGTCCTGGTCCGGCAGCGTGACCTCGCCCAGCGCGGGGATGGAGAGCACCTTGACCACGCTGTCCTGCGCTGCCCGGGCCTCGCCGGCAGGCCCGCGCGGCAGGAGCGCCCCGTCGCCGGTGAAGCACGCGTGGATCCGCCACGGCGTGAGGTTCCGGTAGATCCACTGCCGAGGCGCACTCTTGACGTCGGTCATCTCGGGCACCTCCTGGTCGCCCGCCTGCAATGAGGCAACCGAGCCCGACCTGATACATCCGGGGACGTTGCTGGCCGGGGTGATGCGAGCGGCGACGGCGAGCGCTGATAGGTCGGCGTGCCCGCGGTGCTAGAAGTGAGCCATGGCGTTGGACGAGGTCCTGGTCATCGGGTACGCGCCCGGCGACGATGCCCTGCGACGGACCGTGGTGGCCGAGGCGCCGCCCCGTGTCGTCGTGCTGCGCGGCGGCGAGGCGGACCTGGCCGAGATCGGTCGGGACGCTCGGTTGGCCCTCGCCCGGACTCCCGACGGGGGCACCCGGTCCGTCGGCGACGAGACCGCGATCGACGAGCTCGACGAGGCGGCGCGGCTGTTCGTCGCCGCCTGGAAGCAGCAGCCGCTAGCCAAGCCGGACCGCATCGGGGAGGGCCGGGCATGGGATGATCCCGATTTCGAGCCGCCCGGCCCGTCCGTCTAGGCGGGGATCCCGCCGGCCCGCGGCGCCGCCGCCTGTATCAGATCGGGAGCCACCGGCTCCATAGTCGACAGAGGCAGGGGCTCGACCCAGAGGAGCACCATGGCCGGCGACCTACCCTTCGAGGAAATCCTCGTGATCCACAGCGAGGACACGAGCCTCGACCTGGCGGAGCCAGGGGCTCCCGCCGCCCCGCCGGAAGCAAGAGAGGCACGTGTCCTCCATCGGTTCGGCGACCGTGTCGAGATCCTGCGGGGGAGCGGAGACAGCCCGGGCACTCAGGTGCCCGACGTCTCGGCCGAGCTGCTGGAGGGCCTCAACCCGATCGAGCGGCTCGGCGTCGAAGCCCTCCAACTCCGAGCCACCGACGACTACATCGCCCTCAAGGCCAACCGGCCCCGCGACGGCGAAGTGTGGGACATGCCCGGCTGCGCCGGCGCACCTGTGGCCCCCCCACCCCCGACCGACGCGCCCTATGTCACCCTCGTGCCCGGGGCGGCGCAGGCGGAGGAGCTGGGCGCCGAGGTCGCGGGCGCCCCGGGCACAAGCGACTTCCTCCAGGGCTCGGTGGCCGTCGGCGTTGTCATCGTCAACGGTCCGACGGCACCGACTCAGTTCAGCGCCGCCGAGCAGACAACCGTGGTGGCCGAGGTCCAGGCCGGCCTGGGGTGGCTCGGCGGCTTCGACCCCTGGGCCGGGGTGACGTTCAACTACGACGTCCGCATCGTCAGCATCACCACCCAGCCCGACGCTGCTGCGTTCGACTACGAGGGCAGATGGCGCGACCCGGCGGTCGGGCGGCTCGGCTTCCAACAGAACTGGAACGGCGTCTGGGACTACGTCAACTGGCTCCGCAACGACCGCCACACCCGGTGGGCCTACTGCGTCTTCTTCGTGAAGGGCTATCCGCTCGACCACTTCGCCTACGCGAGCATCGGGGGACCGCGGGTGGTCATGGACTTCGCCAACGACGGCTGGGGTCCAGTCAACATCGACCGGGTGCTGGCCCATGAGACGGGCCACATCTTCGGCTGCCCGGATGAGTACGCGTCGAGCGGCTGCAGCTGTGGCGGGGCCTGGGGCAGGTTCGGCGAGCCCAACTCGAACTGTGAGAATTGTGCAGGCGCCGCGGGAGTCGGTTGCCTCATGCGGGCCAACGAGTGGCAGATGTGCGGGGCCACCACCCGGCATCTGGGCTGGGGCTTGACGTCGCTCCGCACCACGCAGCCGTCGGCTTGTCACGTGGTGAGCCGCAGCCAGGACCACCTCGACGTGTTCGTGGCCGACGGCAGCGGCGCCACCCTGACCGCGGCCTGGGAGCCGGCCATGGTCTCCTGGTGGGAGGGCTGGTGGGGTCTGCTTGGCGGCCGGGCGGCGCCGGGCGCCCCGGTGACCGTCGTATCCCGGCGGCAGGACTTCCTCGACGTCTTCGTCGTCGGCACCGACGGCGGCGTGTGGACCTGCGCGTGGACGCCGGCGAGCGGGTGGCAGGGCTGGTGGCGGATCGGCTCCGCCACGTTCCCCCAGGGGGCCATGGTCACCGCAGTCTCCCGCAGCCACGACAAGCTCGACATCTTCGCCACCGACACGGCCGGCCGGGTGCTGACCGCGGCCTGGGAGCCGGGCTTCAGCGACGGCTGGCACGGCTGGTGGCACCTCAACGGCGGGCGGGCCCGGCCCGGTGCTCCGGTGTCGACCGCGGTCCGCAGCCCCGACCACCTCGACGCCTTCGTGGTCGGCACCGACGGCGGGTGCTACACGGCCGCCTGGGAGCCGGCCTTCGGCGACGGCTGGCACGGCTGGCGGCGGATCGGCGGCGAGACGTTTCCGCAGGGCGCCTATGTGGGTGCGGTGTCACGCAGTGCGGACAAGCTCGACATCTTCGCCACCGACGTCGGTGGGCGCGTGCTGTCGGCGGCCTGGGAGCCGGCCTTCAGCGACGGCTGGCACGGCTGGTGGCACATCCTGGGCGGCATGGCCGCCCCCGGCGGACCGGTCACTGCGGTGTCGCGCAGTGCGGACAAGCTCGACATCTTCGTGGTCGGCACCGACAACATCATCTACGCGGCGGCCTGGGAGCCCGCATTCGCCGACGGGTGGCACGGCTGGTGGAATCTCATGGGCGGGCGGGCAGCCCACGGTTCGTTCGTCACTGGCACCGCTCGCCGCCAGGACTTCCTCGACGTTTTCATGGTCGGGCTCGACGGCCGGGTGCACAGCGCGGCGTGGAGCCCTGGGAACCCCTGGGCCGGGTGGTGGCCCATGGGGAAGTGATCGGCCACCCGCACCGGTGTTCCGCGTGAACGCCAATGTCACACTCCGCACCGTCGCGGCGTCCTTCGGGTCATGCGACTCACGATCTTCGGTGCCAACGGACCCACCGGCCGGCGGCTCACGCGCCAGGCCCTCGGCGCGGGGCACGACGTCGTCGCCTTCACACGGCGACCGGACTCCTTCCCCGGCCTCCCCGACCTCCCCGGCCGGCTCGACGTCGTCGGCGGCGACGTGCTCGACCCCGCGGCGGTCGAGCGGGCCGTGAAGGGCGGCGACGCCGTTGTCTCGACGCTCGGCGTGCCGTTCGGGCGCACGCCGGTCCGGACCTACTCCGAGGGCGTCGCCAACATCGTGGACGCCATGCGGTCCCACGACCTGACCCGGCTGGTGTGCGTGACCTCCAGTGCGGTGGAGCCGCACCGCCAGCCCGGCGGGTTCGTGTTCAACCGGATGGTGCAGCCGTTCGTGGTCGGCGTGGTCGGCCGGACCGTGTACGAGGACATGCGGCGCATGGAGGCGCTCGTGCGGGAGACCGAGCTCGACTGGACCGTCGTGCGTCCCTCCGGGCTGTTCCACCGCGACGGCGTCGGCGACTACGACGTGGCGCCCGGCTTCCTCCCCGGGCGGTTCACCTCCCGCGCCGACCTGGCGGACGCGCTGCTGCGGCTGGCGGTGGACCGCGGGCACGAGCGGGAGGTGGTGAGCGTGGTCAGCGGCCCGCCGCACCCGAGCATGGTGAAGCTGATCTGGCGCGAGGCAGTGGGGAAGCAGGCGTGAGCCCGGACGCCGTCGCCGCCGCCTGGCGAGAGCACCGCCAGCACGTCCTGGACGTGGCGTTCCGGATGCTCGGCGACCTCGGCGAAGCCGAGGACGTCGCCCAGGAGGCGTTTCTGCGGTTGTCCCGGGCCGACCCCGGCCGGATCGACGACGCCGGCGGGTGGCTGGTGGTGGTGGCGAGCCGGCTGTGCCTGGACCGGCTGCGCGCCCGCCGGCGGCGCCCGGCCGACCCGGCCGACGACCTCGACGCGCGCCGCGGCCACGACGCCGTGGACCCCGCCGACCGGGTGACGCTGGACGACCACGTCGGCCTGGCCTTCCGGGTGGTGCTCGAGCGGCTCACGCCGGCCGAGCGCACGGCGTTCGTGCTGCACGACGTGTTCGGGTACCCGTTCGACGAGATCGCGACGATCGTCGGGCGAACCCCGCAGGCCTGCCGCCAGCTGGCCAGCCGGGCCCGGCGCACCGTGCGGGCCGAGTCGGCGGCCGGACGGTTCACCGTCGAGCCGGCCGAGCAGCGGGAGCTGACCGAGCGATTCGTCCGGGCGGCCGCGACCGGCGACCTCGACGGCCTGCTGGCGGTGCTGGATCCGGACGTGTCCGGCTGGTCCGACGTGGGGATCGCGCCGGTCGTCGGTGCGGCCGCGGTGGCCCCTGGGGTCCTGCGCTACCTCGGCCCGCCCGCGTCCCCGACGCTGGTGTCGGTGCCCACCGACGCCGGCACGGGGATCGTCGTCGCCCGCGGCGGCCGGGTACTGGCGCTGGTCCTGCTCACCATCGACGGCCCGGCCATCACCCGCATCGACGCCCTCGCCTCGACCGAGGTCCGCGAGGCGGTGGGCCGCATGGTCGGCCTCGTCTGAGCGAGCGAAGCGAGCGAACCATGGGCACAGTGGGGTACTCGGCCCGAAGGGCCGATCGCTCAGTGCGCGCATCCCGATGGGGTGCGCCAATGAGGGATACTGGCGGGCGATGAGCAGGGAACTCGACCGGGCGCGGCGGTTCGCGATGGGATTGCCCGAGACGACCGAGCAACCGCACTTCGACCTGTCGTCGTGGCGGGTGCGGGGGAAGATCTTCGCCACCATCCCGCCGGGCGGGGACACGCTGCGGATCAACGTCGACCCCGACGAGTGCCACGCCCTCGTCGAGGGTGACCCCGAGGCGTTCGCCGAGATCATCTGGGGCAAGCGGCCCGTCCGGGACTGGGTCCAGGTCAACCTGCCGGCCGCCGACCCG
>Ga0209382_10001110_pt1 | contig 43114 bp, 35 predicted proteins | sample SoiMetdeltSBSDD5_FD_187599 | JGI IMG/M metagenome (GOLD analysis project Ga0209382, IMG submission 187599) | Bulk soil microbial communities from a Populus tree surrounding site in Tennessee, USA - Soil MetaG P. deltoides SBSDD5 (SPAdes) (version 2) | ecosystem: Environmental > Terrestrial >... | reverse complement strand
GATGTCCTGACCGCTACGCGGGGCCTGAATGTCCTGACCCGCACGCGGGGCCTGGATGTCCTGACCACTGCGCGGCGCCTGAATGTCCTGGCCGCTACGCGGGGCCTGGATGTCTTGACCGCTGCGCGGAGCCTGGATGTCCTGACCGCTACGCGGGGCCTGGATGTCCTGACCCGCACGCGGCGCCTGGATGTCCTGACCCGCACGCGGCGCCTGGACGTCCTGACGCGAGCCGGCTAGCGACCGGGGCGCCTGGATGTCCTGACCACGCGGAGCCTGAACGTCTTGACCGCTGCGCGGGGCCTGGATGTCCTGGCCGGCGCGCGGCGCCTGCACGTTGCTGCGGGGAGCCTGGATGTCCTGACCGCTACGCGGGGCCTGAATGTCCTGGCCACTGCGAGGAGCCTGGATGTCCTGGCCGCTACGCGGGGCCTGAATGTCCTGGCCACTGCGAGGAGCCTGGATGTCCTGACCCGCACGCGGCGCCTGAACGTCCTGGCGCGAGCCCGCGAGCGAGCGCGGAGCCTGAATGTCCTGACCGCTGCGCGGCGCCTGAACGTCCTGACCCGCACGCGGGGCCTGGACGTCCTGACGCGAGCCGGCCAGCGACCGCGGCGCCTGAACATCCTGGGCCTTTGATACCTTGCTGAGCATCGCCTTGGCCTGGCCAACCTCGGCCGGGCACTGCGTCTGCGCGCCGGCAACCGGCGCCATCGTCGCGACGAACGCCACGCTCATGATTGCTGCGAAAAATCTCTTCATCGTCTTCCCATTCCCTCTCGGTGTGTTTGGAGTAGCTCCAGCCTTCTGACGTCACCCGCGACCCGAACGATGCGTCGTCACCCCCTCGGCGTTGAGGTCATCGACCGCTACAACTCTCACAGTGGGATGGAGCAACGACGGTGCCAGGGGGGCTCGTCTATGTAAGGACGAATGAATCAAGCTACTTATTCGGAATTGTCAGGCCCTTCGGATGGCGTAGTGCCCTGGGCCGTTTGGATGAGGGGTGCGGCATTCTGCCCGCCGGCTCGCCTGTGATAGCCTGAACCGCGACATGCTCCGGATCCCACGGGTTTTTCTGCCTTTAGGGCTTTGCGGGCTCGCCTTGATCGCCTGCTCGAGCACGGGCAAGGCCAAGCAGCCCTTCAGCCTCGAGGCGCCAACCCGTCACGTCCTCCACAACGGCGTCCGCGTCCTCGTTCAAGAGTACCCGTCGAGTGAAGTCGTCGCGGTCCAGCTGTGGGTGCGGGCCGGCGGCCGCGACGAGGCGGCCACCGAGCTCGGCCTCGCTCACTACCTGGAGCACATGCTCTTCAAGGGAACGACCACTCGCCCGCGGGGTTTCGTCGATCGTGACGTCGAAGGAGTGGGAGGGCGGATCAACGCCGGCACCTCGCTCGACTTCACTTTCTACCATACCGTGCTGCCAGCGCAGCGCGCGGCGCCGGCGATCGAGATGATGGCCGACATCAGCGTCAACTCGAGTCTCGATGAGACCGAGCTGGAGCTCGAGAAGAAGGTCGTCATCGAGGAGATGCGGCTCGGCGTCGACACGCCGCAGCGACATCTGGCGCGCCAGCTCTACGGCACGGTGTTCGACGGCCACCCCTACGGTCGTCCCGTGCTGGGCACCGCCGACATCATCGAGAAGCTGAATCGCGACACGTTGCTCGCGTTCTACCGCAAGCACTACGTTCCCGAGTCGTTCACCCTGGTCGTGGTCGGCCCGGTCAAGACTGCCGAGATGCTGCGGGCGGCCGAGGCGACGCTCGGGCGCCTGCCGCGGAGCGGATTCCAGCGCTTGCCGCAATCGATACCCACGACGCTCACGCCCAAGAAGACGGAGGTCCGGCGGCCGGAGACCGTCGCGTACCTCGGGATGGGGTGGCTGGCGCCGAAGATCGATCACGCCGACACGCCCGCCGTCGAGCTGGCCGTCGCGATCCTCGGGCAATCGCGCTCATCGCGGCTGCAGCAGTCGCTGCGTGAGCGGCTCGGGCTGGTGAATTCCGTGAGCGCGGACTACTCCGCGCTCGAGGCCGGGGGCATTGTGACGGTCACCGCGCAGCTCGAACCAGCGAACCTCGCGCGGGTGGAGTCCGAGGTCCTTGCCGAGATCCGTAGGATCCGCGATCACGGAGTGAGCGACGAGGAGCTTCGCCGCGCGGTCACGCGAGAAGAGGCTGAGCACGAATTTCAGCGCGAGACCGCCGAGGGCCGTGCACGACTGTTCGGCCGCGCGGAAACCGTGTGGCGGCTCTCGGAGGAGCTCGCTTACCTCGATCGGCTGCGCTCGGTCACATCCGACCAGATTCGCCTGGCGGCGCGACGCTATCTCGACGTGGACCGCTACGGGCGCGTGGCATTCATTCCTCAGGGCCGATGACTCGCGTGGCTGTCGCGCTCGCCTCGACGTTGCTCGCGCTCACGCTCGTGGCCGGGCGGGCGGCGGCGCAGGAGCCGCAGGTCATCAGGCAGGTCTTGCCCAACGGGTTCACGGTGCTGGTCCGCGAGAACAGCGCCGTCGGCGTGGTCGCCGCTTCGCTGCAGGTCCGCGCGGGCTCCCGGCTCGAGACCGATTCGAACTCCGGCATCACGAACTTCCTGCACCGCACGATGATGCGGGGCACCGCGAAGCGCTCGGCGGTGCAGCTCGCGACCAGCTCCGAGGACATCGGTGGCAGCCTCGACGCCAACGGCGAGGTCGAAACGGCAGAGGTACACGGGCAAGCGCTGGCGCGCCACTGGGAGACACTGCTCACGCTGATCGCTGAGGTCGCGCTGCAGCCGTCCTTGCCCCCGGACGAGATCGAGAAGGAGCGCCGACTACTGCTGGCGCGCATCAAGTCGCGAGCCGAGGCGCCCTTCTCGTTCAGCTTCGACGCCGTGCTGCGCGGTCTGTACGGGACCAACCCGTACGGCCGCAACCAGCTTGGCTCCAAAGAGAGCCTCGAGCGGCTGACGCGCGACGACCTGCTCGCGCACTACCGCGCGATCTACCGGCCAGACCGGATGGTGCTCGCCTTGAGCGGCCGGGTCGAGGGTAAGCGCGTGGTCAAAACCGCCGAGCGGCTCTTCGGCAAGATGGCTCGCTCCGCGCCGGACACGCAGACGGCGCTTGCGGTGGCCGAGCCTCCAGGTGAGCGGCAGGTGATCACGCGACCCGCAGCGCAGGCGCAGATCCTGGCGGCCTATCTCGGGCCCGGCTTGTCGGAGCCGCTCTACCCGGCGGTGAGGGTTCTGGCCGCGGCGCTCGGAGGCGGCATGGCTGGGCGTCTCTTCGTCGAGCTCCGAGACCGTCGTGGGCTCGCCTACTCGACGGCGGTGATGACGCCCTACCGGACCGGGCCGATCTTCTTCGTCGCCTACATCGGCACGGCGCCCGCGAGCGCGGCCGCGGCCGAGGCCGGGATGCTGCGCGAGCTCGAGCGGGTGCGCGAGGCCCCGATCAATGGCGACGAGCTGTCGCGCGCCAAGGCGTATGTGCGCGGCCAGCTCGCGATGGACCGCCGCACGAACGCGCGCCTGGCCTGGTACATGGCGTTCTTCGAGACCGTCGGCGCCGGCTGGGACTTCCCGGACCGATACGCGCGCGCGATCGACGCGGTGACGGCCGAGGACGTCGCGCGGGCCGCGGAGCGCTACCTGACGCGGCCGACGATCGTGGTGCTCCAGCCCGGCCGCTGATGCGCGCGTCGCGCCGATGATCCCGCTCAAGGACGACGTCCCCAGCTCGAGGGTGCCGTACGTCACGATCGGGCTGATCGCGCTCAACGTGCTCGTGTTTCTCTACCAGGCCTCGATCGGCATCGGCGGCGACCCGCGCGCCGCGGAGGCGTTCGCCTTCGAGTTCGGCGCGGTCCCGTGTCGCATCACCGGCGCGTGCCCGGCCGACTTCCCGAGCCCATACGTCACGATCTTCACGTCGATGTTCCTGCACGGGGGCTTGCTTCACGTCGGCGGCAACATGCTCTATCTGTGGATCTTCGGCGACAACGTCGAGGACACCCTGGGGCACGTCCGCTTCATCGCGCTCTATCTAGCGGCCGGCGTCGTCGCGGCGCTGACCCAGATCGCCGTCGCGCCGCGCTCGCCGGTGCCGATGATCGGCGCCAGCGGCGCGGTCTCGGGGGTGCTCGGGGCGTACATCATGCTCTTTCCGTTCGCCGGCGTTCACATGCTGATCCTGATCGGATTCTTCGCCCGGATCATGCGCTGGCCGGCCCTGGTCGTGCTCGGGCTGTGGATCCTGGTCCAGTTCGTGAGCGGGATACTGACGTTCAGCTCGTCCGCCTGGGGCGGGGGAGAGGCCGGCGGCACGGCGTGGTTTGCCCACATCGGAGGCTTCCTGGCGGGCATGGCCCTGCTGTTTCTGATGCGGCCTCGGAGAGTCGGTCGCCTATAATGAAGCGCGAAATGAAACGTCCAACCAAAGTTCGAATCGACAAGCTGCTGGTTGACAAGGGCCTCATCGAGAGCCGTGAAAAGGCCGCCCGACAGATCCTCGCCGGCGAGGTGTTCGTCGACGGCCAACTAGTTGATAAGGCGAGCGTCCTGGTCGCGCCGGGGGCCGAGGTCGAGGTCCGCGCGCGCAGCCCGTTCGTGAGCCGCGGCGGCGAGAAGCTGGTGGCCGCGCTCGACACGTTCCAGACCAAGGTGGCTGGCCGTGTCTGCGTGGACGTCGGCGCCTCGACCGGCGGGTTCACCGATTGCCTCCTCCAGCGCGGCGCCACGCGCGTCTACGCGGTCGACGTCGGCACGGGTCAGCTCGATCCGCGTCTCAGGAAGGACCAGCGTGTCGTCGTGATGGAGCACCAGAACGCGCGCGCGCTCGACCCGCGTGTGTTCGGCGATCAGCCGACGCTAGCGGTGGTCGACGTGTCGTTCATCTCGCTCGAGAAGATCCTGCCCGCGGTCTTCGGCGTGCTGGCCTCTCGCGGTGAGGTCATCGCGCTGGTCAAGCCGCAGTTCGAGGTCGGCCGCGAGCACGTCCAGAAGGGCGGCGTCGTGCGCGATCCCGCTCAGCACCGAGCGGCGGTCCAGCGGCTGGCGCGGTATGCTGTCCTGCGAGGCTGGCACGTGCTTGGGGTGACCGCGTCTCCGCTGCGAGGCCCGAAGGGCAATCACGAGTTCTTCCTGCACTTCTCGACGCACGGTCGAACCGCGAGCGATCTCGAGTCGATGATCAGCCGGAGCGTCGAGGCTCTTGCGTGACAAAGGTCGGCATCGTTGCAAAGCCCGACGCGCCCCGCGCTCGGGCTACGATCGCGCAGCTGCTCACGTGGCTCTCCGCGCAGAGAATCGGCGCGGTCCTCGAGAAGGAAACTGCTGATCTAGCGCCCGAGGTGCCGGCGGCGGCCAGTAAGGCCGAGCTGCCCTCGCAAGTCGATCTGCTGATCGTCCTCGGCGGCGACGGCACGTTGTTGTCGATGGCGCGAGCCGTCGGCGACCTCGGCGTGCCGCTGCTCGGTGTGAACCTCGGCGGCCTCGGCTTTCTCACCGCCACCACGCTCGACGAGATGCTGCCGGCGCTCGAAGCCTATCTCGCCGGCCGGATGACCATCGAGGAGCGGATGCTCCTGGCCGCGCGGGTCATCCGTAACGGCCAGCCGCTCTGCGAGTACGCGGCGCTCAACGACGTGGTCATCACGAAAGCGGCGATGAGCCGGATCATCGATCTCTCGGTGTCCGTCGAAGGCCGGCACGCGACCGCGTATCGCGCGGACGGACTCATCATCTCGACGCCGACCGGATCCACCGCGTACTCGCTCTCCGCGGGCGGACCGATCCTGTTTCCCACGATGGACGCCGTGGTCCTCACACCGATCTGCTCGCACACGCTGACCAACCGTCCCATCGTGCTGCCGGGCGCCGACCGGATCGAGGTGACTCTGCTCGCCGATCAGGAGGTCATGGCGACGGTCGACGGCCAAATTGGGGTGGGCCTTCGCGTGCACGACACGGTCCAGGTGCAGAAGGCCGCCTCCCGCATCCGACTCGTGCGATTTCCGCAGAAGGATTTCTTCTCGGTCCTGCGCACGAAGCTCAAGTGGGGTGAGCGTTAGCGCCGTATTCGCTCGGATACCGCTTGAGGTCAGCGAATCGCTGACCTAGCATCAGCTCAGATGCTCCTCGAAATCCGCGTTCGCAACTTCGCCGTGATCGACGCTGTCGCGACGTCGTTCGGGCCCGGGCTCAACGTGCTCACTGGTGAGACCGGCGCCGGCAAGTCGATGCTCCTCGACGCGATCCTCCTGATCCGCGGAGCCCGCGCCCAGACCGACGTCATCCGCACCGACACCGAGACGGCCACGGTCGAGGCCGTGTTCGAGGTCGCGCCGCGCGGGCCGGCGGCGGCCGTCCTCGAAGAGGCCGGGCTCGCGCCGGAGCAGGGGCAGCTGGTGATCCGCCGGGAGCTCGCTCGCTCCGGCCGCCATCGCGCCTTTGTCAACGACTCGCCGGTCACCGTCGGGCTTCTCGAGCGTCTCGGCGATCACCTGGTCGAGATCCACGGCCAGCACGAGCACCAGCGCTTGCTCGAGCCGGCTCGCCAGCTCGAGCTGCTCGACCGCTTCGCGGATGCCGAGGAGCTGCGCGATCGGGTCGGCGACTTGTTCGCGAAGCACCGGACGGCGAGCGCCGAGCTCGAGCGGGCGCGTGCCGCCGAGCGCGACCGGGCGCAGCGCGAGGATCTCTTGCGGCTGCAGGTCGGGGAGCTCGAGGCCGCGCGGCTCCGGGTGGGAGAGGAAGAAGAGCTTCGGGTCGAGCGCCGCCGGCTCCAGCACGGCGAGCGCCTGGCGGCCGGACTCACTGAGGCCGCGGGGCTCCTCAATGACGACGATGGCTCGGCGATGAGCCGGCTGCATCGCGCCGCTCGGCTCCTGCGCGATCTCGGCAGGCTCGATCCCGCGTTCGCGGCGCCGGCCGATTCGGTGGACGGCGCGGGGGCCCTGGTCGAGGATGCGCTGGCGGCGGTGCGCGCGCTGCGCGAGAGCGTGACGATGGCGCCGGGGCGGCTCGAAGCCATCGACGAGCGTCTGGATACGCTCACCCGGCTCAAGCGGAAGTACGGCGATACGGAGTCGGCGATGCTCGGCTTCCGCGACGCGGCGGCGACCGAGCTCGAGCGCCTGGGTCGTCACGAAGAGATCCTGGCCGAGCAGGAGCGCGCGTTGGGCGAGCTGGCGGCCGAGCTCTCGGGAGCTGCCCTCGAGCTCGCGAAGCGTCGCCGCGACGCCGCCGAGCGCCTCGCCGGCGTCACCGCGCGCGAGCTTTCACAGCTCGGGATGGAGCGCGCCCGCTTCGAGATCGCGTTGACGCGGGCGACCCCGGAGGATATCGGGCCGCGCGGGCTCGACCGGGTTGAGTTTCGCCTGTCGACCAACCCCGGCGAGGACCTGCGTCCTCTTGCGCGGATCGCCTCCGGGGGCGAGCTCTCGCGCACGATGCTCGCCCTCAAGGCCATCCTGGCCCGCGCCGACCGTGTGCCGACGATGATCTTCGACGAGGTCGACTCGGGGATCGGCGGGCGCGTGGCCGCGGTGGTCGCCCAGAAGCTGGCCGCCGCCGCCGAGGGTCGCCAGGTGCTGTGCGTGACCCACCTGGCGCCGATCGCGGCGCGCGCGGCCCATCACGTGCGAGTCGCCAAGAGCGTCCGCGGCGGCCGCACGCGCGTCAGTGCCGAGCGCGTGACCGGCGAGGCCCGGATCGAGGAGATCGCCCGCATGGTAGCGGGCGACCGGGTCACGGAGACTGCGCGGGGCCATGCGCGCGAGCTTCTAGGTCGGCCGACCTCGCGAACCCGCCCTGTATAATGAGGCCGTCATGATCGATGCGCTGTTGAAGAAGATTTTCGGCACCAAGCACGAACGCGACGTCAAACGCATGATGCCGGTCGTGCAAGCCATCAATGCTCTTGAAGCGTCGGTGACTGCGCTGGACGACGCCGCGCTGCACGCCAAGTCCGACGAGTTCAAGAAGCGGATCGAGGATGGCGAGCCGCTCGACGACGTCCTGCCCGAGGCGTTCGCGGTCTGCCGCGAGGCCTCCCGGCGCAACGTGGGGATGCGGCACTTCGACGTCCAGCTGATCGGCGGCATGGTGCTCCACGACGGCACGATCGCCGAGATGGCGACCGGCGAGGGCAAGACGCTCGTCGCGACGTTGCCGGCGTACCTCAATGCGCTCACCGGACGCGGCGTGCACATCGTCACCGTCAACGACTATCTGGCCAAGCGCGACGCGCAGTGGATGGGCCCGATCTATCACGCGCTCGGCTTGACGGTGGGCGTCATCCAGCACGAGGCCTCGTTCCTCTACGACCCGAAGTTCGTGACCTCGGACATCCGGCTCACGTCGCTCCGGCCGTGCACCCGCCCCGAGGCGTACCGGGCCGACATCACCTACGGCACCAACAACGAGTTCGGCTTCGACTACCTGCGCGACAACATGCGGTTCAGTCTCGAGGAGCTCGTGCAGCGCGACCTCCACTACGCGATCGTCGACGAGGTCGACTCGATCCTGATCGACGAGGCGCGCACGCCGCTGATCATCTCGGGTCCCGCCGACGAGTCGACCGACCTCTACTACAAGATCGACCGGATCATCCCGAAGCTCCGCCGCGCGGCCACGATCGTCGAGGGCAAGCTCTCCGAGATCGAGGCTGAGAAGAAGGGCGATTTCATCGTCGACGAGAAGGCGCGCGCGGTCGCGCTCACCGAGGAAGGTATCGCGAGCTGCGAGCGCCTGCTGAACGTCGAGAACCTGTACGACCCGCGCAACATGACGATGCTGCATCACATCCAGCAGGGGCTCCGGGCCCACGCGCTCTTCCGGCGCGACGTCGACTACATCGTCAAGGACGGGCAGGTCGTCATCATCGACGAGTTCACCGGCCGGCAGATGCCCGGCCGCCGCTGGTCCGACGGTCTGCACCAGGCCGTCGAGGCCAAGGAGAGCGTGCGCATCGAGCGTGAGAACCAGACGCTCGCGACGATCACGTTCCAGAACTACTTCCGGATGTACGACAAGCTCGCCGGCATGACCGGCACCGCGGAGACCGAGGCGGAAGAGTTCGCGAAGATCTACAAGCTCGGCGTCACGGTGGTGCCGACGAACCGCACGCTGCTCCGCGTGAACGCGCCGGACGTCGTGTACAAGACCGAGCGCGAGAAGTTCAACGCGGTCGTCGACGACGTCATCGAGCGCCACGAGAAGGGCCAGCCCTGCCTGGTCGGTACGGTCTCGATCGAGAAGTCCGAGACGCTGTCGAGCCTCTTGAAGAAGCGTGGGGTCCGTCACGAAGTGCTGAACGCGAAGTACCACGAGCGCGAGGCCGAGATCGTCGCCCAGGCCGGGCGCGAGGGCGCGGTCACGATCGCGACCAATATGGCCGGCCGCGGCACCGACATCCTGCTCGGCGGTAACCCGGACTTCCTGTCGAAGGAGATCTTGCGCAAGCGCGGGATCGACCCCGTGACGGCGGCGCCGCCGGAGCGTGAAGCCGCCCTCACGGAAGCGCGCCGCATCACCGAGCCCGAGCACCAGCGCGTGGTCGAACGCGGCGGCCTGCACATCGTCGGCACCGAGCGTCACGAGGCGCGGCGCGTCGACAACCAGCTCCGCGGACGCTCCGGCCGCCAGGGCGACCCCGGCTCCTCGCGCTTCTATCTTTCGCTCCAGGACGACCTGCTCCGCATCTTCGGCTCGCAGCGCGTCGAGCGGATCATGGAGCGTCTGGGCATGCAGGAAGGCGAGCCGATCGAGCACAAGCTCGTCACCCGCGCCATCGCCACCGCGCAGAAGCGCGTCGAGACCCACAACTTCGAAATCAGGAAGCACCTGCTCGAGTACGACGACGTGATGAACAAGCAGCGCGAGGTCATCTACGGCATGCGCCGTCAGATCCTCGAAGGCGAGAGCCAGGCGGAGACCATCGCCGAATGGGTCGACGAGCTCGTGGCGAGCACGGTCGACGGCTACGCCGCGCGCGGCGCGCACCCTGAGGACTGGGATCTGGCCGGGCTGACCGAGGCGCTGCACCGGCAGTTCGACACGCGGATCCCGGCCGCCGAGTTCAACGAGATCGTCTCGCGCGAGGCGCTCGACCAGCTCGTGCAGGACGCGATCAAGACGCGCTTCGCCGAGCGCGAGCAAGAGCTCGGCGGCGAGCTCTTGCAGGCGCTCGAGCGGCACGAGATGCTGCTCGTGCTCGACACGCAGTGGAAGGACCATCTGCTCTCGATCGACCATCTGAAGGAAGGCATCGGTCTGCGCGGCTACGGCCAGCGCGATCCACTGACCGAGTACAAGAAGGAAGCATTCGATCTCTTCGAGGACATGTTCGAGCGCATGAAGGCGTCGGTGGTCGAGCGGATCTTCAAGGTCCAGATCGTGCGCGACGCGCCGATGGAGTTGCCGGCCGTGACCGCGTGGGCGGACGCGCGCGAGTCGCGCGGCGAGATCGAGGGCGGTCAGCCCTCGCGCGCCGCCGCGCCGTCGCCGCGCGCACAGGCCGCGCCCCGCACGCCGACCGGGGAGAAGATCGGGCGCAACGACCCGTGCTATTGCGGCTCCGGCAAGAAGTACAAGAAATGTCACTATCTGAAGGCCTAGAGGGCGATATCTAGGGTTTTCCACAGCCGTAACCCCAACGGCTGGTGCTTTTTTCTTTGGTTGTATTGGGCCCCCCGTGCTAGAAAACTCCATGCGGCTCGAATCCGTCTCGCTGCACGGCTTCAAATCCTTCGCCGAGAAGTCCGTTCTCAAAGTCACGCCCGGCATTACCGCGATCGTCGGCCCCAACGGCTGCGGCAAGAGCAACATCTCCGAGTCGGTCCGCTGGGCGCTTGGCGAGCAGAGCGCGAAGTCCCTTCGCGGCCAGCGGATGGAGGACCTGATCTTCCACGGCTCGGGGTCGCGCAAGCCGGTCGGCTTCGCCGAGGTCGAGCTGACCTTCAGCAACGACGGCGTGCTGTCCGTGCCGTGGACCGAGGTGGCGGTGAGCCGCCGGCTCTACCGCACGGGCGAGAGCGAGTACCTCCTCAACAAGAACCCGTCACGGCTGCGGGACATCCTCGATCTCTTCGCCGGCACGGGCGCCAACCCGCGCGCCTATTCGGTGATGGATCAGGACAAGCTCAACCACGTCCTGACCGCCAAACCGCACGAGCGCCGCGTGTTCATCGAGGAAGCCGCCGGCATCGCGCGCTACAAGCAGCAGCGCAACGAGACCGAGGGCAAGCTCGACGCGACCCGCCAGAACCTCGTGCGCGTGCGCGACGTCATGGACGAGGTGCGGCGGCAGCTGAACTCGCTCGAGCGGCAGGCGAAGAAGGCGCAGCAGTACAAGACCCTGCAGGCCGAGAAGCGTGAGCTTGCGCTGGCGCTGGTCGCCGCCGACTACGCCGGTCTCAGCGCCGAGGGCGAGCGCCTGACGGGCGAGCTCACCAGGCTGCGCGACGGCGAAGCGGGGCTGCGCACGCGCCTGTCGTCCTTGGCTGCGCGTGAAGCTCAGGCGCGGGAAGCGCTCCAGGCGAGCGAGCATCGGCTGTCGGACCTGCGCCAGGCCGTCTCGAAGGTTCAGGGCGAGCTCGAGCGTCTCCTCGAGCGGCGCGAGCAGATGGGTGTGCAGATCCGCGAGCTCAACGACGAGAGTGTGCGGCTGGACGAAGAAGTCCGCACGACCACCGAGCGGCAGGCGTCGATCGTCGGCGAGCGGGAGACCGTCAGGCTGGCGCTGCGCGACGCCGAGCAGGTCGCCGCCGAGCGTTCACGCGCCGCGACGGAATTCGAGGCCGCTCTGGAGCGCCAGCGCGCGGCCCTGGCCGTCGAGCGCGACCACTCCGAGGCGCTGCGCCTGGAGCAGGCCCGGCTCGCCGCCGAGCGGGTCGACCTGATGCGGAGCGCCGGTGAGCTGCGCGAGCGCGAGATCCAGCTCGGCCGCCGCGCCGAGCGGCTCGCCGCCGAGCTCGGTCAGGCGCAGGCCGAGGCGGAGCGCCTCGCCGGGGAGCGCGGCGTCCTGGCCGCCGCGCGCGATCGCGCCGCGGCGGAGCTCATCACGCTCGAAGCGCAGCGCCAGCGGCTCGAGGAGCAGCAGGTCGCCGCCGAGCGCCGGCTGACCGAGGCCGAGGCGCAGCTGGCCGACGCGCGGGTCGAGCTGGCCGTGCGGCGCTCGAGCTTCGAGGCCTTGTCCGAGCTCGAGCGCGCGCGCGAGGGGTACGGCGCCGGCGTGCGCGCCGTGTTCGCCGACGGCCGCCGCGAGGCGCTGCACGGCATCGTCGGCACCGTCGCCGATCTGCTCGAGGTGCCCTCGGGCATGGAGCGCGCCATCGAGGCCGTCCTGGGCGAGCGCCTGCAGTGGGTCGTCGTCGAGCGCTTCGAGCATGCGCGGGCGGCCGTCGGCTATCTTCACGATCACGCGCTCGGCTCGGCGACGTTCCTGCCGCTCGAGCACCTGCCGGCGCCGTCCGATGCGCTGCCGAGCGACAACGGGGTGCGCTGGGTCGCCCGGAGCGTGAGCGCCTCGGCGCCGAGCCTCGTGCATCACCTCCTCGGCCAGGTGGCGGTGGTCGAGCACCTGGACGAGGCCGAGCGGCTCTGGCGCCGCAACGGCGTCGTGGCGACCTACGTGACCCGGAGCGGCGAAGTCCTCGGCCCCACCGGCCGGCTCCACGGTGGCGGCGAGCAGGCGGCGAGCGCGACCGAGCATTCGCTGCTCGCGCGCAAGAGGCAGCTCCGCGAGCTCGAGTCCGAGGTGCAGCGCCTGTCCTCGGTCGTCGAGACGGGCCAGGCCGAGATCACGACCCTGGGCGCCGAGTTCGCGTTGTTGCGGGGGCAGATCGGCGAGCTGGCGCGCGCGGTGCAGGGACGGTTGGCCGAGCGCCTCGCCGGCGAGAAGGACGTCGAGCGCGCGGGTCAGGAGCATGACCGCGTGCAGCGACACGTGGAGACGATCGAGACCGAGTCGCGGCAGGTCGCGCGAGAGGCGGAGGAGACCAGCACGACCCTGGCGCAGCTCTCCCAGCGCATCGCCGTCGCGCGCGACGCCGAAGGCGCGCTCGACGCGGCCGCTGCGCGCGTGCGGGAAGCGATCGAGAGCGCGCAATCCGACGAGACCGCGCTGGGCGCCGAGCTCACCGCGTGCCGGGTCGATCTCGCCTCGGTGACCGAGCGAGTCGAAGCGCTCGGCCGGGAGCTCATTCGGGTCGACGAGATCGAGCGCGACCTGACCGATCGCCTGGCCCAGGCCGGGCAGCGCCGGACCCAGCTGGGCGAGCGGCGCGCGTGGCTCACCGAGGAGCGGGAGCGAACCGACGTGGCGGCCCGCGAGGTCGCGGTCGAGCGCGACCGGACCGACGCGGAGGCGCGGGTCGCCGGCCAGCACCACGAGGGCCTGGCCGCAGAGCTGCGCGTGGTCGAGCTCGAGTCGCGCGGCGCCGAGAGCGAGCTCGGGCGGCTCGTCGCCTCGGCGCACGAGATCGACATCCGCGCGACCGAGTGCCGCGTGCGGCGCGAGGAGCTCGGGCAGGAGGCGTGGCGCGTGTACGGAGTCGACGCGCAGGCGCTGCTCGCGCACCACGACCCCGAGCGCGAGCTCACGACAGTGCGAGAGCGCGTGGCGGAGCTCGAGGAGCGGCTGATCGCGATCGGGCCCGTGAACCTGGTCGCCGACGACGAATACCGCGAGCTCGACGAGCGGCTGACGTTCCTGCGCACGCAGTACGACGATCTGACCGGCTCGATCAAAGACCTGGAAAAAGCGCTGCGCGGGATGACGCGCTCGGCCCAAGAGCGGTTCATCCAGGCGTTCGAGGAGATCAACAACCACTTCAAGGGGATCTTCGAGCGTCTCTTCGAAGGCGGCCGCGCCGAGCTTCGGTTGGTCGAGGCCGAAGAGGGCGGGGATCCGCTCGACACGGGCGTCGAGCTCATGGCCCAGCCGCGCGGCAAACGGCTGCAGTCCGTGACGCTCATGTCGGGCGGCGAAAGAGCGCTCACCGGACTGGCCCTGCTCTTCGCGATCTTCTATTTCCGGCCGAGCCCCTTCTGTGTCCTCGACGAGGTCGACGCGCCTCTCGACGACGCCAACATCCATCGTTTTCTCCGTGTTCTCAGGGAATTGACCGGCCAGACCCAATTCCTCGTCATCACTCACAACCGAAAGACCATGGAAGCGGCTGACGTCCTCTACGGCGTCACGATGGAGGAGCCCGGCCTGTCGACCCTGGTCTCCGTCAACCTGAACGCTCAGTAACAGGGTGAAGAAGCCGGCGGGATAAGCTACGCTCGAAGTATGTCGAGCGTGGGCGCGTACTTGCGCGGGCTACGCGAGCAGCAGGGGATGTCGGTCGACGAGCTCTCCCGCGCGACCCGAGTGCTCAGTCACTACCTGGAGGCGCTCGAGACCGACGACACACGCCGGCTTCCCGCGCCCGTCTTCACGAAGGGATTCATCCGCGCGTACTGTCAGTCGGTCGGCGTCGCACCCGACGAGGCCCTCAGGCTGTACGATCGGATGGGAGTGCCGCCGCCCGACCTCTCGAAAGTCCCGGTCAACGCTGTGCGCGTCTCGGTGGCCGAGCCGCATCCTCGGCAGGTCGTGTTCGAGGAGCCCGACTATCTGCCGGTGACGCCCGGCAGCCTTCCCCCACAGGGCGAGGCGCGCGACGGCCGCTCTCGAGGCACCCTGCTGATCAGCTTCATTCTGCTCGTCGTTCTGGGCGCGGCCTTCTTCGCCGTGACCTTGGCCATCCAGTCGGGCCGGGACGAGGCGGGCGAGCAGAGCGCTCAGATCGCGCAGCCGCAGGTGGCGGCATCGACGGAGCCACCGGCCCCTTCGCCCGGTCCCGCGGAGAGCCTGCCGCCGCAAGCCGCTGCGCCGCCGCAGCCTGCGAAGCCGTCGCCGAACGTCGGCGCCAGCGCAGCGACACAAGCGGCGCCGGTGCCGAGCACACCCGTTGCCTCGCCGAGCACAGCCGTCGTGCCGTCCGCTCAAGCGCTGCCAGCGCCCGTCGCGGTCGCCCCGAGGCCGCAGCCCGCGCCGAGCATCCAGCAGGCGCCAAGCGTCCAGCCTTCGCCGGGTGTCCAGCCCGCGCCGAGCGCCGGCACCGCGCCGCCGGCCGGCAGGCCCGCGGCTGTCGCCCCGCCCGGAGGCGCGGCCGTGGTCGCGCCTGGTGCCCGCCCGGCCTCAGCCTCGGCGCCGTATCGGCTGATTGCACGCACCACCGAGACCACGTGGATGCGTGTGCGGACCGACGACGGACGGACGAGCGAGGAGACGATTCCGGCCAACGAGGTCCGCGAGTGGGTCTCCAACGGCCCCTTCGTCATCACGATCGGCAATGCCGGCGGCGTGAGCCTCGAGCTCAACGGCCGACCCGTTCCGCGTCTGGGCGCCAGTGGCTCCGTCATCACCCGATTGGTCCTGCCCTCGGACAACCAGTGAAGTTCTTCTCGGGTCTGGGTGAACGTCTCCGCGACGGGCTCAAGCGGTCGCAGGAGTACTTGAGCGGTAGTCTCGGCACTGTCCTCGATACCGATCGCCCGATCGACGACGCGCTACTCGAAGAGCTCGAGGAGCTCTTGATCGCGGCAGACCTCGGTGCTCCGCTGGCCGCCGACTTCACCAACCGTGCGCGCGAGGAGCTGATGTTCGGCACGGTGACCCGAGCGAGCCATCTGCGCCCGCTCTTTCGCCGGTTCCTGCTCGACACGCTCGCGCCGTCGGCGCAGCCGTTGAGCCTTGATCACCACCCGGCCGTCGTGTTGTTGCTCGGCGTCAACGGCTCGGGCAAGACGACGACCGCCGCGAAGCTGGCCGCCTCTCTCAAGGGCTCCGGCAAGCACGTGATCCTCGCGGCGGCCGACACGTTCCGGGCCGCCGCGATCGAGCAGCTAGAGCGCTGGGGCGAGCGCATCGACGTCGAGGTCATCCGCCAGGTGGCGGGCTCCGATCCCGGCGCCGTCGTGTTCGACGCGGTGAAGGCCGCGACCGCCCGCAACCTCGACGTCCTGATCGTCGATACGGCGGGCCGCTTGCACACGAAGACCAACTTGATGGATGAGCTCTCCAAGGTCCGGCGCATCATCGAACGCCAGCTTCCCGGCGCTCCGCACGAGACACTCATGGTCCTCGACGCGCCGACCGGGCAGAACGGGTTCGCCCAGGCCCGGATGTTTCACGAGGCGATCGGTCTCACCGGCGTGTGCCTGACCAAGCTCGACGGCACCGCCAAGGGCGGAATCGTCGTGCGCATCGTTCGCGAGCTGAAGGTGCCGGTGAAGCTGATCGGTCTCGGCGAGAAGATCGAGGATCTCCAGCCGTTCGACCCGCAGGCCTTCGTGGACGCGCTGGTCGCCGAAAAATGACGGAAGGGGACCCAGCCGAGCGCTTTATGCGGCGCGCGCTCGAGCTCGCCGAGCTCGGACGCGGGCTCACCTCGCCGAATCCGATGGTCGGCGCCGTCCTCGTCGCGCCGAGCGGCGAGGTCGTCGGCGAGGGGTATCACGCCAGGGCCGGCGAGCCTCATGCCGAAGTCGAGGCGCTGCGCGCGGCCGGTCCACGGTCGCGCGGCGCAACCCTCTACGTGACGCTCGAGCCGTGCTCACATCACGGCCGGACGGGCCCGTGCTCGCGGGCCGTCATCGACGCCGGCGTGGCGCGCGTGGTTGCCGCGGTCGGCGATCCCAATCCGCTCGTCGCCGGCCGCGGCTTCGCGGAGCTTCGCGCCGCGGGCATCGAGGTGATCACCGGCGTCGGCGCCCGGGGCGCGGAGCGGCAGAATCGCGCGTTCCTCACCGCGATGCGCGAGCATCGGCCGCACGTCACGCTCAAGGCCGGCATGACGCTCGACGGCAAGATCGCCGATCTGCACGGCACCTCGCGCTGGATCACCGGCGAGCGCGCCCGGCGCGAGGCCCACCGGCTGCGCAGCGAGTCGGACGCGATCGTGGTCGGGATCGGGACCGTGCTGCGCGACGATCCCGAGCTCACCGTACGCTTGGGACAGCCATGGCCGCGAGAACCCTTGCGCGTCGTGCTCGATACTGCGGCCCGGACGCCGGTCGGCGCGCGGTTGATCCGCGCCGGCCAGGCGAGCCGCGCGCTGATTGCCGTCGGCGCCGAGGCGCCCGAGAGCCGCGTGCGGTCGCTCGCCGCTACGGGCGCCACGGTCGTGGCGTGCCGCACGCGTGACGGGCGCGTGGACCTGGGCGCGCTGCTGGCCGAGCTCTTTGCCCGCGAGGCGCGCGCGGTGCTCGTCGAGGGGGGCGGCGAGGTACACGGGGCATTTCTCGACGCGGGGCTGGTCGATCGGGTCGCGATGTTCACGGCACCGCTGCTGATCGGCGGGCGCGGCGCGACGCCCGTGGTGGGCGGCGCCGGACGCGAGCTCAAGAGCGCCGTTCGGCTCGGCGGCTTCGAGGTCACGCCCGCGGGCGACGACCTCCTGATCGAGGCCGACGTCATCCGCGAGCTGCGAGGCGCCTGATGTTCACCGGGATCGTCGAAGAGGTTGGCTCGGTCCGCGCCATCGAGGCGAGCGAGCGTGTCGCCAGGCTCGACGTCGAGGCCCGTGTCACGATCGAGGGTGTGGACATCGGCGGCAGCATCGCGGTGAACGGCGTCTGCCTGACCGTGGTCGAGCGCCGGCCCAACGGTTTCCTCTTCGAGATCGGACCCGAGACGCTCTCGCGCACGACGCTGCGCAATCTCAAGAAGGGCGCGCCCGTCAATCTCGAACGCCCCCTCCGTTTCGGGGGCTCCCTGGGCGGCCACCTGGTCCTCGGACACGTCGACGGTGTGGGAACCGTGGACGCCGTAACCCGTGTAGAATCAACGGCGCGGGTGCGGGTCATGCTGCCGAGCCGCGACCTGGAGCCCCTTCTGATTCCCCAGGGGTCGGTCGCTCTGGACGGCGTGAGCCTCACGGTAGCGGCGCTGGGTGACCGGAGCTTCGAGGTCATGCTGATCCCGCACACGCTGGCGGTGACGACCTTGGGCCGGCTCGAGCCGGGCCACGTGTCGAACATCGAGGTGGACGTGATCGGCAAGTACGTGCTGCGCTCGCTCGCACTGAGGGGGACGACATGACCGGGTTTTCGGCCATCGAGGAGGGCATCGAGGAGATCCGTCAAGGACGCCTCCTCCTCGTTGTCGACGATGAGGACCGCGAGAACGAGGGCGACCTGGTCATGGCCGCCGACCGCGTGACTCCTGAAGCCGTGAACTTCATGGCGAAGCACGGACGCGGGCTCATCTGCGTGCCGCTGCTCGGCGAGCGCCTCGACGAGCTCAAGATCTCGATGATGGTTTCCGACAATACGGCCCCGATGGGTACTGCGTTCACGGTCACCGTCGACGCCAAGCGCGGGGTCACCACCGGGACCTCCGCCTACGACCGCGCTGTCACGATCCGCACCTTGGTCGACCCGCTGATGCGCGCCGACGACCTCACGCGCCCCGGGCACATCCTGCCGCTCCGGGCGATGGGAGGCGGGGTCCTGCGGCGCGCCGGCCACACCGAGGCCGCGATCGACCTCGCCCGTCTGGCGGGTTGCTACCCGGCCGGCGTCATCTGCGAGGTGCTCGACGAGGACGGCGGCATGGCGCGTGTGCCGCAGCTGAACGAGCTCGCGACCACGCACGGGCTCAAGATGATCACGATCCGGGACCTCATCGAGTACCGGATTCACAAGGAAAAGCTGGTGCGCCGGATCGCGACCACGAAGCTCCCGACCGACTACGGCGAGTTCACGGCGATCGCCTACGACACGACCGTCGACAGCCGCGTGCCGCTGGCGCTGGTGATGGGCTCCGTCTCCGGCGACTCGCCGGTGCTCGTGCGCGTGCACTCCGAGTGCCTGACGGGCGACGTGTTCAGCTCCCGCCGCTGCGACTGCGGCCTGCAGCTCGACAAGGCTCTGACCCGGATCCAGGCCGAGGGCCGCGGCGTGTTCGTGTATATGCGGCAAGAAGGGCGCGGGATCGGGCTCCTGAACAAGATGCGCGCCTACGAGCTGCAGGACCAGGGCAAGGACACGGTCGAGGCCAACGCCGCGCTCGGATTCCACGCCGATCTGCGCGATTACGGCATCGGCGCTCAGATCCTGGTCGACCTGGGCGTGAAGAATCTGAAGCTCCTGACGAACAACCCGAAGAAGATCGTCGGCCTCGAGGGCTACGGGCTGCATATCTCCGAGCGCGTCCCGATCGAGATCCCGGCGACCGAGACGAATCGGAAGTACCTCAGCACCAAGCGCGACAAGCTCGGACACCTCCTGTCGTCCCTGCCGGACTGAGATGGCCGGGCGCGCGCCGAAGTATCGCCGGGCTGGCGGGAGCACCGGGCCGTTCAGGTTCGCGATCGTCGCGGCCCGCTTCAACGAGCGCATCACCCAGCGGCTCGTCGCCGGCGCTCTGCAGGCGCTCCGCGCGGCGCGCCTCGGTGCCGACGCGATCGAGGTGCACTGGGTCCCCGGATCGTTCGAGCTCCCGCAGGCAGCGAACCACCTGGCGACCAGCGGGCGGTATTCTGGAATCGTGTGCGTCGGCGTCGTCATCAGGGGGCAGACCCCCCATTTCGAGCACGTCGCGCGCGAGGCCGCCGCGGGGATCCGGCACGTCGCGCTCACGACCGGTGTGCCCACCACCTTCGGCGTCATCACCGCGCTCACCGAGGAGCAGGCGTGGGCGCGCGCGGGGGGCGACGTTGGGAACCGCGGCGAAGAGGCCGCCGAGGCGGCGCTGCAGATGGTCGAGTGGATCCGTCAGCTCGGCGCCCATCGAGCGGCGAAGAGCCCGGCGCGTCCCGGACAAGGACATGCACGGCGACGCTAGCCGCGCCAGCCGCAGCCACGGCGGCAAGCGCAGGAAGGCTCGCGAGGTTGCGCTGCAGTTCCTCTATCAGCTCGACCTCAACGGCGACGACGATCCGACACCGCACGACAAGGAGTTCTGGGCGCGCCATCCGGTCGACGAGGACACGCGGGTATTTGCCGAGGCGCTCGTCCGGGGCACGAAGTCCAATCAGGCGAAGATCGATCATTCGCTCTCGCAGTTCGCCGAGCATTGGGACATCGAGCGCATGGCCGTCGTCGACCGCAACATCCTGCGGCTCGCGGTCTACGAGCTCCTGTGGACGGCCGACGTGCCGCCGAAGGTCGCGATCAACGAGGCCATCGAGATCGCCAAGAAGTTCGGCACCAAGGAGTCGAGCCGGTTCATCAACGGCTTACTCGATCGCATCCACAAAGAAGTCCGCCCGACGTTCTGAGTCTGTCCCGTGCGGTACGCCGTGCTCTCGGACATCCACGCGAACCTCGAAGCGCTGCAGGCGGTGCTCGCCGACGCGGCGCCGAGGACCGACGCCGTGCTCTGCCTGGGCGACCTGGTCGGGTACGGCGCGGACCCCGTCGCCTGCATCGAGACCGTCGCCGAGCGCGCGGAGGCGATCGTCTCCGGCAATCACGAGCACGCGGTCGCCGGGCTCATCGACCTCGACTGGTTCAACGTCCACGCCCGCGCCGCCGCCGAGTGGACGCAGGAGCGGCTCGACGTGGACCATCGGAGCTATCTGGGGGCGCTGCCGCTGGTCGCCGAGGTCGGTGACGCTACGCTCGTCCACGCCTCGCCCGACCGTCCCGACGAGTGGGAATATCTGCTCACGGCGCAGGACGGCTTCGAGGTGTTTGGCGCCTTCAAGACGCGGCTCTGCTTCTTCGGCCATTCGCACCTGGCCGGCGCGTGGTCGCTGGGCTCCTCCGGGCCCGAGCATCGCGCCGGTGCCGTCGAGCTCGAGCTCGAGCGCGGCCGGCGCTACCTCGTGAACGTCGGCAGCGTCGGTCAGCCGCGCGATCGCGATCCTCGCGCCTCCTACGCGATCTGGGACCTCGACCGCGGAGTGGTCACGATACGCCGCGTCGCCTACGACGTGGAGGCGGCGCGCGCCAAGATCCTTCGCGGAGGGCTGCCGCGCTTCCTGGCCGATCGGCTCGCGTGGGGCTCCTGAGGTTCCTTCCGGCGCCGCGTCGCGCCCTGATCCTCGTGGCGACCGCGTTCGTCATGGGGCTCGGGTTTCCGCGAACCGACTGGGAAGGCGTGGTCTGGGTCGCGCTCACCCCGCTGATCGTCGAGGCGCTGCGCCTGCCCGTGCGCGTCGCGTTCGGGTGGGGGTGGCTCTTCGGGACGGTGTTCTACCTGGTGCTGCTCCGGTGGCTCGACTTCACGTTCAACACCTACAGCTCGATTCCGTGGCCGTTGACTTGGGGACCGACGCTCGCGCTCGCCGGGTACTGCGCGCTCTACGTCGCCGCCTTCGCCGCGGGCATCTCATGGCTCGCGCGGCGCTCGATCATTTGGGCGCTCTGTGCCTCGCCGTTTCTCTGGGTCGCCGGCGAGTGGGTGCGCGGCCACCTCTTCGGGGGCTTCCCGTGGGGCCTCCTGGGTTATTCGCAGTACCTGCGCCTGCCCGTCATCCAGATCGCGGAGCTCGGCGGCGTGTACGCGGTCTCGCTGCTGATCGTCGCGGTGAACGCGGCGATCACCGGCTGCTTCGTGCTCGCGTGGCGTCCAGCGCTCGCTGGGGTCGCGCTCTCCGGGCTGCTGGTCGGCGGGACCCTCGCGTTCGGCGCCTGGCGTCTGGCGGCGCCGGCGCCACCGGGCGAGGTGAACGTCGCGATCATGCAGCCGTCGATCGAGCAGCCGTTGAAGTTCGATCCCGCATTCGCGTCGACGACGATGGCCATCTATCTCACGTTGACCTCGCGCGCGGGCGCCGAGCGCCCTGACCTGATCGTGTGGCCCGAGACCGCGGCGCCGGCGCCGATCCGGCGCGACCCCGAGCTCCTGCGCACGCTCGGCGCGCTCTCCGGCTCGCTGAGGGTTCCGCTCCTGGTCGGCTCGATCGACGTTGATGGATCGACTCCGCCGAAGATACGTAACAGCGCGTTTCTCCTCACCGAACGTGGCATCGTCGGCCGGTATGATAAGATCAAGCTCGTCCCGTTCGGCGAATACGTCCCGTTGGCGGGATTGATCGGCTTCGTTCGGAGCTGGGCCGAGTTCATCGCCGAGCTCGAGCCGGGCTCCAGCGCGAGCGTCTTCCCCGGCCCGCCGGCCCCGTTCGGAGTGGTGATCTGTTACGAGGGAATCTTTCCTGAGCTGGTCCGCGAGTTCGTGAAAGGTGGGGCGCGCCTCATCGTGAACATGACCAACGACGCATGGTTTGGTCGTACGAGCGGCCCGTGGCAACATCTCGCCATGTATCCATTCCGTGCCGTCGAGCATCGCGTCGCCGTGGTACGCGCCGCGAACACCGGAGTCTCGGCCTTCATCGCGCCAACCGGCAAGATCGTTCGCCGCATCGCGCTCTACGAGCGCACCACCGCTGCCGAGCGGGTGCCGCTCCGAAATGGCCTCACGCTCTACTCGCGCCTGGGAGACTGGATCGCGTACCTGGCGATCGTGGTCTCCGGCGCGTCGCTCGCTGCCCGGGGCTGGAAGCGAGCGGCCTGATGCTCGGTGATCTCAAGCGCGACGTCAACGCGCTGGCGGTCCGGATGACCGAGCTCCGGGGCCATCTTTGACCTGCCCAGCAAGGAGCAGCGCCTCGCGACCCTCGACATCGACATGGCCAAGCCCTCCTTCTGGGAGGACAACCGCCGCGCTCAGGAAGTCGTCCGCGAGCGCACGGAGCTCTCGCGCGTCGTCGCGCGAGTGAAGGAGCTCAGCGGGAAGGCCGACGATCTCACCGTGCTGCTCGAGCTCGCCGAGGAAGCCGGCGACGGCAGCCTCGACGCCGAGATCGGCGACGGGGTCGCCGGCCTCGCGAAGGATCTCGACGAGTACGAGCTGAAGATCATGCTGTCGGGCCCGCACGACACGAAGGCGGCGATCGTGTCGATCCATCCCGGCGCGGGCGGGACCGAATCGCAGGACTGGGCCCAGATGCTCCTGCGCATGTACCTGCGCTGGTGTGAGCGCGCCGGCCTCAAGGCGGAGGTCGTCGATCTGCTGCCGGGCGACGAGGCGGGGATCAAGTCGGCCACGGTCGAGGTCTCCGGCGAGTACGCGTTCGGCTACCTCCGCGGGGAGACCGGCGTGCATCGGCTCGTGCGCATCTCGCCCTTCGACGCCTCGAGCCGGCGACAGACGAGCTTCGCGTCGGTCGCTGTGACGCCCGAGGTCGACGACGTCGAGGTCAACGTGCGGGAGGACGAGCTCCGCATCGACGTCTTCCGCGCGTCGGGTCCGGGCGGGCAGGGGGTCAACACGGCCGACTCGGCGGTGCGGATCACCCACATCCCGACGAATATCGTGGTGTCCTGCCAGAACGAGCGCTCGCAGCTCCGGAACCGCGACACCGCCATGCGAATTCTCAAGGCGCGGCTCTACGAGATCGCCGAGAGGAAGCAGCGCGAGGAGCTGGCCGAGCTCACCGGACAGAAGAAGGAGATCGCCTTCGGCAGCCAGATCCGCTCGTACACGTTTCATCCCTACCAGCTGATCAAGGATCACCGGACGGGACTCGAGGTGGGCAACGTGGACGGCGTCATGGACGGCGACCTCGACCCGTTCATCAAGGCGTACCTGCTCTCGGCGCGAGGCCGGGAAGCATGAGCGACGAGCGAACGGGGCGCGCGCACGGGGAATCGGCGCCGATACAAGACGAGAACGAGCTGATCCGCTTGCGCCGCGAGAAGCTCGACACCCTGCGCGGCCGCGGCGTCGATCCGTTCGGCGGCCGCTATCCGGTGAGCCAGTGGGCGCGCGATCTGGCCGAGCGGCTGGGCAACGCGAACGACGAGGAGCTGAAGGGCTACGGGCCGGTGAGCCTCGCCGGGCGCATCGTGGCGATCCGCCATCACGGCAAGACGTGCTTCGCCCATCTCATGGACCAGACCGGGCGCATCCAGCTCTACGCGCGGGCCGACGGCCTGGGCGACGACTACGCCCGGTTTGTCGAGCTCGACATGGGCGACTTCGTCGGCGTCACCGGCGAGATGTTCCGGACGCGGACCGGCGAGCTCACGGTCGCGGTCAAGACGTTCACGTTCCTGGCCAAGTCGCTCCGGCCCCTTCCCGAGAAGTGGCACGGGCTCAAGGACGTGGAGACGCGCTACCGCCAGCGCTACGTCGACCTGATCGTCAACAGCGAGGCGCGCGACGTCTTTACGATGCGCGCCCGGCTGGTCCGCGGCATCCGCGCCTTTCTCGACGCGCGCGGCTTCCTCGAGGTCGAGACGCCGATGATGCAGCCGATCCCGGGCGGCGCGATCGCGCGGCCGTTCAAAACGCATCACAACGCGCTCGACCTGGATCTCTACATGCGCATCGCGCCCGAGCTCTATCTCAAGCGGCTGCTCGTGGGGGGATTCGAGCGCGTCTACGAGATCAACCGGAACTTCCGGAACGAAGGCATCTCGACGATGCACAACCCGGAGTTCACGACGCTCGAGTTCTATCAGGCCTACGCGGACTACACCGATCTGATGGAGCTGACGGAGGCGCTCTTCGTCGAGCTGGCGCACGCGCTGCGCGGCTCGCTGTCGCTGGTGTGGGGTGACCATGCGCTGGATTTCAAGCCGCCGTGGCGGCGCCTGCCGTTCTTCGAGGGCCTCTCGCAGGCGCTCGGTGCGGCCGTGACGCCGACGACCGACGTCCACACCGTCGCGCGGGCGGCGGCGGCGCGCGGCATCACCCACGACGGCGGGCCGGCCTCGAAGCTCTGGAAGGAGGTCTTCGAGACCCTGGTCGAGCCGACCTTGGTGCAGCCGACGTTCGTCGTCGACTTTCCGACCGAGCTCTCGCCGCTGGCCAAGCGCAAGCGCGACAACCCGGCGCTCGTCGATCGCTTCGAGCTCTTCGTCGCGCGTCACGAGATGGCCAATGCCTACAGCGAGCTCAACGATCCGATCGACCAGCTCGCCCGCTTCCGCGAGCAGGCGGCCCTGCAGGCCCGCGGCGACGACGAGGCCCACTGGCTCGACGAGGACTACGTGCGCGCGCTCGAATACGGGATGCCCCCGGCCGCGGGCGAGGGAATCGGCATCGACCGGCTGCTCATGATGTTCGCGAATCAGCCGTCGATCCGCGAGACGATCCTGTTCCCGCTGCTGCGGCCGGAAAGCGGCCGATGAAGAGCCGGCTGCCGTTCGAACTCCTCCTCGGCTTCCGGTATCTCCGCGCCCGCGGGCAGCGGACGAACCTCTCGCTGTTCGTCTGGATAGGCCTGGGCGGCGTGTTCCTCGGCGTCGCGGCGCTGATCGTGGTGCTCGCGGTGATGACCGGCTTCCAGGACGGGATCCGCGACCGCATCATCGCGGGTAGCCCGCACCTCCTGATCTTCCAGGGGGGCTCGCAGGGGCTCGACGAAGCCGACAAGATCGCCGCCCGGGTGAAGGCGATGCGCGGCGTGCACTCGGCCACGCCGTTCGTGCACCAGCAGGCGCTGTTCACGACGGCCAACGGCGGTGCTCGGGGCGGGTTGATCCGCGGCGTCGACCTCACGACGCCGGCTGTGCGCGCCGACGTGAAATCGCAGCTGCGTCAAGGTTCGGTCGATCCCTTGGCCGACGGCGCGCCCGCAATCTTACTAGGGCGCGAGCTGGCGCGGAGCCTCGGCGTGTTCACGGGCGACTCGATCACCGTGATCTCGCCGGAGGGGGCGATGACGGCGGTCGGCATGGTCCCAAAGATGCGGCGCTACGTCGTCGCCGGTACGATCGAGATCGGCATGCACGAGTACGACTCGTCGATCGCCTATCTGAGCCTGCCGCTCGCCAAGGAGTTCGCGGGGCTGGCCGGGGTCACCGGCATCGAGGTCAAGCTCGACGACCCGTTCGCCGCCAAGGACGTGAGCCGCATCGTCTCGGCGCAGCTCGGCTTCCGCTACTGGGTGCGTGACTGGATGGAGATGAACCGGAGCCTCTTCGCCGCGCTCCAGCTGGAGAAGCTCGCGCTGTTCGTCGTGGTCACGATCATCGTGCTGGTCGCGGCCTTCGCGATCATCGGCCACCTCGTGCTGCTGGTCGCCGAGAAGCGCAAGGAGATCGGGATTCTCAAGGCGGTCGGCGCCTCCTCGCGGTCGATCACGCTCGTGTTCTTCGCCGTGGGCATGACCATCGGCATCGCGGGCACCGCGGCCGGCGCGGCCGCGGGGCTCATCCTGATCTGGGCGCAGAACACCTACAAGGTCATCCGGCTCGCGGGCGACGTGTACCAGATCGATCACCTTCCGATGAAGCTGACATTGAGCGACGGCCTCCTGATCATCGGCGCCACCCTGATCCTGTCCTTTCTCGCGACCATCATCCCGGCCAAGCGAGCCGGCTCGCTCTCGCCGGTCGACGTGTTGCGCTATGAGTGACGCGAGCGCGCCGGCCGCGCTCCTGGTCGCGGAGGAGCTCGAAAAGGAGTACCGCTCCGGTCCCGAGGTCGTCCGGGTCCTCCGGGGTGTGAGCGTGACCTTGGCGCCGGGCGAGTTCGTTGCGCTCATCGGTGCCTCTGGCGTCGGCAAGTCGACCTTGCTGCACTTGCTCGGCGGCCTCGACCGACCCACGGCCGGGCGCGTCTTGTTCCAGGGAGAGGATCTTGCCGCATGGGGCGAGGCGGGGCTGGCGCGCTATCGCCGTCGCGACGTCGGGTTCGTCTTCCAGTTCTACAATCTCCTCGGCGACATGAGCGCCCTCGAGAACGCGATGATCCCGGCGCTGATCGAGCGCAAGCCCGCGCGCGAGGTCAGAGAGCTGGCGGCCGCGGCGCTGGCCGAGGTCGGCCTCGGCGATCGGCTGAACCATCTTCCGGGCGAGCTCTCGGGCGGCGAGCAGCAGCGGGTCGCGATCGCCCGCGCGCTCATCAACAATCCGAAAGTCATCCTCGCCGACGAGCCGACGGGAAATCTGGACCCCAAGACGAGCGAGGTTATCTACGACTTGTTCCTGCGTCTGCAGGCCGAGCGCGGGTTGGCCTTCTTGGTGGCCACCCACAACCCCGATCTGGCCCAGAAGGCCGAGCGGGGGTATCGTCTGGTCGAGGGCCGAGCCCGGGAGATCCCGGGGGAGTCGGCTCAGATCGGATAGCTGTTTCGCAGAGTTAGTGCCGCCCGAGGGAAAAAGGCTAGCGGCCTTGTAGGCGGTGGGCTATACTGAAGTCGCAGTCCGGTAACTAGCCGCTAGCGCAAGTAAATTCGCATGTCCGCGACCTGCGGGAGGGGTGGGGACCACCAGTGTTTGAACGGTTCACCGAACGGGCGCGACGGGTCATTATCTTAGCGCGTGAGGAAGCCGGTCGTTTCCGCCACGATTTCGTCGGTACGGAGCACGTCCTTCTCGGGCTGATCCGCGACGGCGAAGGAATCGCGACCGCGGTTCTCCAGCGTCTCGGCCTCAGGCTCGAGACGGTGAAGGCGGAGGTCGAGCGCGCGCTCGCCGGGTTCCCCAAGACGCTGACGTTCGGCGAAGTGCCGTTCACGCCGCAGGCCAAGCGCGTCCTCGAGCTCTCGATCGAGGAGGCCCGCCAGCTCGGCCACAACTACATCGGTACCGAGCATCTGCTGCTCGGGCTCATGAAGGAAGGCCAGTCGATCGCCGCGAAGATCCTCGAATCGCTCGGCGCCCGCCTCGACGAAGTCCGTCAGGAGACGCTCGCGCTGCTCGGGGACCAGTACTATCCGCGGCCGAAGAAGCGCTCGCAGACGCCGGTCCTCGACGAGTTCGCCCGTGACCTGACCCAGCTCGCGCGCGAGACCAAGCTCGACCCCGTCATCGGCCGTGAGCAAGAGATCGAGCGCGTCATCCAGATCCTGGCCCGGCGGACGAAGAACAATCCCGTCCTGATCGGTGAGCCCGGCGTCGGCAAGACCGCGATCGTCGAAGGGCTCGCGCAAAAGATCGTCAGCCACGACGTCCCCGACGTGCTCGTGAACAAGCGGCTACTCCAGCTCGACCTGGGCGCGCTCGTCGCCGGCACGAAGTACCGCGGCCAGTTCGAGGAGCGCCTCAAGGCGGTGATGAAGGAGATCCGCCAGTCCGAGAACGTCGTGCTGTTCCTGGACGAGCTCCACACGCTCATCGGCGCGGGCGCGGCCGAGGGCGCGATCGACGCCTCGAACATGCTCAAGCCCGCTCTGTCGCGCGGCGAGATCCAGACGATCGGCGCGACGACCCTCGACGAGTACCGCAAGTACATCGAGAAGGACGGCGCGCTCGAGCGCCGCTTCCAGCCGGTCATCGTCAAGGCGCCGTCGGTGCCGCAGGCGATCGAGATCATCCGCGGGCTGCGCCACAAGTACGAGGCGCACCACCGCGTGAAGATCACCGAGCGCGCGATCTCTGCGGCGGTGCAGCTGGCCGACCGCTACATCACCGACCGCCAGCTCCCCGACAAGGCGATCGACGTGATCGACGAGGCCTCCTCGCGGACGCGCCTCATGGCGCTGACGCCGCCGCCCGAGCTCAAGGAGATCGAGAAAGAGCTCGAGCGGGTGATCCGCGAGAAGGACATGTATCTCGAGGCACAGGAGTTCGAGAAGGCCGCCTCGCTCCGCGAGAAGGAAAAGGTCCTTCGCCACCGCGATGAAGAGCTCAAGCGCGAGTGGGAGAAGAACAAGGGCAAGGGGACGCAGACGGTCGAGGAAGAGGACATCGAGTTCATCGTGTCCCGCTGGACCGGCATCCCGCTCGCCAAGCTCGAGGAGAAGGAGTCCGAGAAGCTCGCCCGGATGGAGGAAGCGCTCCACGGCCGGATCATCGGCCAGAACGACGCGGTCGCAGCCGTCGCGCGGGCGATCCGCCGCTCACGGGCCGGCCTGAAGGATGCCAAGCGTCCCGTCGGCTCGTTCGTGTTCCTCGGCCCGACGGGCGTCGGCAAGACCGAGCTCGCCCGGGCGCTCGCCGAGTATCTGTTCGGCGACGAGAACGCGCTGATCCGGGTCGACATGTCCGAGTACATGGAGAAGTTCTCGGTCTCGCGGCTGCTCGGCGCGCCTCCCGGCTACGTCGGCTACGAAGAGGGCGGCTTCCTCACCGAGAAGGTGCGGCGGCGCCCGTACTCCGTGGTGCTCTTCGACGAGATCGAGAAGGCGCACCCGGACGTCTTCAACATGATGCTGCAGGTCCTCGACGACGGGCGGCTCACCGACTCGCTCGGCCATGTCGTCGACTTCAAGAACACGATCCTCATCATGACCTCGAACCTCGGGACGAGCTTGATCGGCAAGCGGGTGTCCCCGGGATTCCTGCAGGAGACGGACGAGTCGACCTACGAGAAGATGAAGGAGCGCGTCCTCGAGGAGATGAAGCGGGCGTTCCGGCCGGAGTTCCTGAACCGGATCGACGACATCATCGTCTTCCACGCGCTGTCGCTCGACCACATCAAGGAAATCATTCGCTTGATGATCGGCAAGATCAACAAGCAGCTCACCGAGAAGGGGATCGAGCTGATTCTCACGCCGGCGGCCGAAGCGGCGCTGGTGGAGAAGGGGTACGATCAGACGTACGGCGCGCGGCAACTACGGCGGACGATCCAGAAGCACATCGAGGATCCCCTGGCCGAGGCGATCGTTCGCGGCCAGGTCGCGGAGAGCGCCCGCATCGAGGTCGACATCGAGGGCGCGAACTTCAAGTTCCGCGAAGCCCAGGCCGCCGACGCGCCGCTCGAGCTTGCTGAGCACTAAGGCCGCGACCCGACACGCCTGAGAGCCCGGTGACGAGAGCCGGGCAGGTGTGTCTCGCGGTCGTCGTCGTGCTGACGGCCGGCCTCCTCCTGGCGTCGACCGCGCGGGCGCAGCAGTCCCAACCGCCGCCGATCGTCATCAGGGACATCCACGTCGAGGGCAATCGCCGTGTCCAAGACGCCGTGATCCTCGGCCGCGTCAAGAGTACCGTCGGCGCAGCGTTCAATCCCACCGTCCTGGCCGAGGACATCCGCTCCATCTTCGGTCTCGGCTTCTTCGACGACGTGCAGATGCGGGTCGAGGATTTCGAGGGCGGCGTGAAGGTGGTCTTCGTGGTCTCCGAGCGGCCCTTCATCCGCGACGTCGACTTCGTCGGCAACAAAAAGCAGGACCGGGAGACGCTTCAGGAGAAGATCGAGCTCAAGCTCGGGAGCGTCTATAACCCGGTCGAGGTGCAGCGTGCCGTTGAGAAGCTGCGCGACTTCTACGAGGACGAAGGCTACTTTGAGGTCCAGATCACGCCGACCGTCGAGAAGTTCGCCGACGCCGACGTGAAGGTGGTCTTCAACGTCGTCGAGGGCCGCCAGATGACGATCGACCGGATCGTCTTCGTCGGCAACAAGGGGCTGCGGGACGACCAGCTCAAAGACGCGATGGAGACCAAGGAGCGGCAGTACTTCATCCTTCGCGGCAAGGTGCAGCGCCAGCGGCTCGAGATCGACATCGATCGCATCATCCAGGCCTACAACGACTACGGCTTCATCCAGGCCCGCGTCGAGTCGCACGACGTGGCCGTCGATCGCGAGAAGGCGCGAGTGACCATCTCGATCGTGGTCGTCGAGGGGCCGCAGTTCCGGGTCGGCGACGTGAAGATCACCGGCGTCACCCTGCTGCCGGAGGTCGAGGTCGAGCGCCAGCTCCGGCTCAGGACCGGCGACGTGTTCTCGGTGGGTCGGGTCCGCGAGACCACGAACGCGATCCTGAACCTCTACAGCACGATCGGCCGCGCCTCCGCCGACGTCAACCCCCGGCGCGATCAGCTGCCGGCGGTCAATCAGATAAACCTCACCTTCGAGATCACCGAGGGTCCCGAGGTCTACGTGGAGCGCATCAACATCACCGGCAACGTGCGGAGCCAGGACAAGATCCTGCGGCGCGAGCTACCGCTCCACGAGGGCGAGCTCTACACGCTCCAGAAGCGGGAGCGGGCGCGCCAGCGGCTGGTCAACCTGGGCTACTTCGAGACCGTCAACGTCACGACCCAGCCCGGCTCCGACAAGACGCGGATCATCGTGAATATCGAGGTGGTCGAGCGGGCCACCGGTATCTTCAGCATCGGCGGCGGTTACTCCTCGGTCGACTCTCTCGTGGGTACGATCGACCTGGCCCAGCGCAACTTCCTTGGCCGAGGCTGGGAGGTGGCCATCCGGATCCGCGCCGGCGCCGTGACCCAGCAGGGAACGATCAGCTTCACCGACCCGTGGCTGTTCGACCGGCCCCTCTCGGGCGGCTTCGACATCTACAAGAGCATCCGCGACTATCAGGACTACACGTACGACACGACGGGCCTGAATCTTCGGATGAGCCACCCGTTCGCCGAGTACTGGCGCTGGCACACCGGATACCGGCTCTCGCAGGACATCATCGGCGACCTGAGCGCTCTCGCCACGCCTGAGCTGGTGGCCCAGAAGGGCACCACGATCACCTCTGCGATCGGCGCCTCGCTGACGCGCGACAGCCGCGACGTGATCGCGGCGCCGACCAAGGGGGCGCAGACCACGATGGCCGTGGATTTCGCCGGCCTCGGCGGAGATGCGCAGTTCTACAAGCTGACCTTCCTGCAGACCTATTTCCGCCCGATCTGGTTCGGCCACATCCTGGCGCTCCGAGGCGAGGCCGGCTATCTGGCCGGCTGGGGCGGGGTGGAAGTGCCGCTGTACGAGCGCTTCTATCTCGGCGGCCCGAATACGATCCGCGCCTTTAAATTCCGCAGTGTCTCGCCCGTCGACTCGGCCGGCTTCAAGGAGGGTGGAACGAGCGAGATCCTCGGGAACGTCGAATACGTCGTGCCGCTGCCCTTTGGCTTGAGGGTCGCCGTGTTCTTCGACATCGGGAACGTCTACGGCTTCGACACCAAGTTCGATCCGACGGATCTGCGCTATGGGCCGGGTGGGGGTATACGATGGCAGTCGCCGTTCGGCCCCATCCGGGTGGACTATGGTTTCAACGTCGCCCCTCGGCCGGGCGAGGGGCCGGGGGCGTTCCACTTCTCTGTAGGCTCGCCGTTTTAGGAGGGTCGGAATGAAGCACTGGCGTGGCGTTCTCATCGTGGTGGTGGGCGTCGTATTGGCCGTGGCAGATTCGAGCGTGGCGCAGCAGCCGGCGCCGGCCGCCCCGGCGTCGTCGGTCCGCATCGCGTACATCGACGTCCAGCGGGTCCTGGCTCGGTCCTCGGCGGGGGTGGCCGCGCGCGAGCAGCTCGAGCGCGAGAAGGCCGTCATGCAGAAGGAGATGGACAGCAAACGGGTCGAGCTCGAGAAGCTGAGAGACGAGCTGGAGAAGAAGGGCCCATTGATGACGGCCGAGGCCCGGCGCGAGAAGCAGGAGGGGTTCGAGCGCAGGCGCCGCGACGCCGCCCGGATGATGGACGACTACCAGAAGGAGCTCGAGAAGAAGGAGCAGATGCTCCTGCAGCGCGTGCTTCAGGAGCTGTCGGGCGTCATCGAGCGAGTCGGCAAAGAGAAGGGCTACTACATGATCGTGGAGAAGCGGGGCGCCTCGGTCCTGTACGCTTCGGCCGACGCGGACCTGACGGACGAGATCATTCGCGCGTACGACCAGGCGGCACCGGCGAAGAAGACGCCCTGATGGGCAGTCCCGCCGGGTTCACGCTCGGTGAGCTCGCCGCGACCCTCGGCGCAAAGCTCGAGGGCGATCCAGGGCGGCGAGTCACGGGTGTCGCGTCCCTCGACGCGGCCGGCCCGGAGCAGATCTCCTTCCTGATCGACCAGCGCTATCGCCCGGTCGCGGAGACCTCCCGGGCCGGCGCGCTGCTCGTATCCGACAGTGTGTCCGGGCTGGCGGGGCCGCTGCTCCGCTCGAGCGCCCCGCAGCAGGCGCTGATCGCGCTGCTCACCTTGTTTCATCCGGCCGAGACGGCACCGTCCGGGATCGATCGCTCGGCGATCGTGGCGCCCGAGGCGCGCGTCGATCCGAGCGCCTCCATCGGCGCCATGGCCGTGGTCTGCGCCGGCGCTATGATCGGGCCGCGCGTGCGCGTCCACCCGCTGGTCTACGTGGGCCAAGGCGTCGAGGTGGGCGAGGACTCTGTGCTCCACCCGCGCGTTGTGCTGTGCGAGGGCGTGCGTCTGGGCTGCCGGGTGGTGGTCCAGCCCGGCGCGGTCATCGGCGGCGACGGATTCGGCTACGTCTTCGACAGCGGCGGCCACCGAAAGATCCCCCAGGTCGGCACGGTCGTGATCGAGGACGACGTGGACATCGGCGCCAACACCACCATCGACCGGGCGATGCTCGGCCGCACGATCATCCGCCGCGGGACCAAGATCGACAACCTCGTCCAGGTCGGGCACAACGTCGAGATCGGCGAGCACTCGATCATCGTGGCGCAGGTCGGGATCTCGGGCTCGTGTCGCCTCGGCCGCGGCGTCATTGCCGCGGGCCAGGTCGGATTCGCGGATCACCTGACGATCGGGGACGGCGCCGTGCTCGGCGCTCAGGCCGGAGTTGCGGACGACGTGTCCGCGGGTGAGCGCCGTCTGGGCTCGCCGGCGGTGCCGATCCTTCAGGCCAAGCGTGTGTTCGCCGCGCAAAAGCACCTGCCGGACATGACCCGCCGGCTGCGCGCCGCCGAGCGGCGCCTCGAGGAGCTGGAGAGCCGCCTCGGCATCGCGCCCAAGAAGCCCGACGCACCGGGAGCGCTGGATGAGCGAGTCTGACGCGATTCATCCGACCGCGGTCGTCGATCCCAAGGCGAATCTCGCTACCGGTGTGCGGATCGGCGCGTTCTCGGTGATCGGGCCCGAGGTGACGATCGCGGCCGATGCCGAGATCGGCCATCACTGCGTGCTGGAAGGCCGGATCGAGATCGGTGAGCGCGCGCGGATCGGTCACGGCACCGTCCTGGGCGGCGTGCCCCAAGATCTGAAGTTCAAGGACGGAACACCGTCGGGCGTCAGGGTGGGCGCCGACACCGCGATCCGCGAGTACGTCACGGTGCATCGCGCGACCCATGCGGGAAGCTTCACCGAGATCGGCGCCGGGTGCCTCATCATGGCGATGAGCCACGTCGCGCACGACTGCAGGCTCGACGACGGCGTGATCATCATCAACTACGCGGGGCTCACGGGGCACTGCCACATCGGTCATCGCGCCACCGTCGGCGGCATGGTCGGCATGGTTCCGTTCACGCGCATCGGCGACTATGCCTATATCGGCGGCTGCTCGAAGGTCACGGCCGACGTTCCGCCGTACATGCTCGTCGACGGTAACCCGGCCGGCGCCCATGCCGTCAACGTCGTCGGGCTCAGGCGCGCCGGCATGAAGCCCGCCGAGCGCAGGCTCTTGCAGGAGGCGTTTCGGCTGCTCTACCGGAGCGGGCTGGCGACGCCGCGGGCGGTCGAGCGGATCCGCGCCGAGCTGCCCGTCGAGGGCCCCGTCGAGCATCTGCTCGAATTCATCGCGGGCTCGCGTCGGGGTATCTGCGGTGCCGCCCAGCCCGGGGCCGCGCCGCCTGACGGCGCCGTGCCCGAAAGCGAGACGGTCTGATGGCCGTACGAGCCACGGACGAGCGCAGACTGCGCGCCGGCGTGGTCGGCGCCGGCCACATGGGCCAGTACCACATGCTGGCCTACGCCGAGCTCTGGGACATCGATCTGGTCGGCGCCGTCGACATCGACCCGGACCGCGCCAAGCAGGTGGCGGCGTACTACGACACGCGGACGTTCGTCGACCATCGCGAGCTGATCGGCAAGGTCGATCTCGCGAGCGTCGCGGTGCCCACCGAGCAGCACTTCCAGGTGGCCTCTGACCTCCTGGAGGCGGGAATCGCCGTTCTGGTCGAGAAGCCCATCACGCCGACGCTCGAGGAGGCGCGCGAGCTCTTCGCGATCGCCCGCCGGAGCGGCGCCGTCCTGCACGTCGGCCACGTCGAGCGGTTCAACGGCGCCGTGCAGGAGCTCAAGAAGATCGTCGAGCGGCCGATCCTGATCGAGTCGCGGCGGCTCGGGCCCTTCGCGCCGCGCGTGCAGAAGGACAGCGTCGTGATGGATCTCATGATCCACGATCTCGACATCGTGCTGAACCTCGTCGATTCGCCGCCACGGCGCCTCACCGCGATGGGATCCTCGGTGCATTCGGCGTTGACGGATATCGCCAACGTCCAGATCGGCTTCGAGTCCGGCACGATCGCGCTCATCACCGCCAGCCGCGCGACCGAGGAGAAGATCCGCGTGCTGGCGATCACGCAGCCGGACGCCTACGTCGTCCTGGACTACTCCGAGCAGGACATCCGCATCCACCGGCGCGCCGCGCAGGAATACACGCTCAACCGTGAGTCGATCCGCTACCGCCGCGCGTCCTTCGTCGAGCACGTGCAGGTTCACAAGGACAATCCGCTGAAGCTCGAGGTGCTGCATCTGGTCCGCGCCGTTCGGCGGTCGCGCGCCGGCGAGAAGATCGTGCTGGCCGAGACCGAGGACACGCGCTCGCTCGCGATGGCGCTCGAGATCGAGCGAATGATCCGGGACGGCCGCTGCGAAGCGGCGCACTCGACCAACCCTCCGTGGAGCGCGCACTCGGCTTGATATGCGGCGCCGGCGTCCTGCCGGCGCGCATGGCCGGCGAGGCACGGCGCCGCGGGTGGCGCGTGGTCGCGTTCACCTTCGGCGACGCGCCCGGGGTGGCCGAGCACGCGGACCGAACGTTCCCGAGCCGCATCGACCAGGCCGGCGTCGTGCTGGCGGCGCTGCAGACCGAGGGCGTCGGCTCCGTGCTCTTCTCCGGCAAGTTCTGGAAGACCGACCTGCTCGACGAGCGCCGTCTGGATGACAAGCTCATTGCGATGAAGGCCGAGGCCGGCGCGATGACCGACACGAACATCATGCAGATCGTGGTGACGACGCTCGGCCAGATGGGGATCGAGCTTCTGGACCAGCGGCCGTTCCTCGGCGACTGGATCGGCCGGAGCGGCTGCTGGTCGCGCCGCGCGCCGACCGACGCTGAGTGGGCGGACGTGCGACGCGGTCTCGACGTCGCGCGTCTCGTCGCGGATGCCGGCATCGGCCAGGCGATCGTGATCAAGCACGGCGCGGTCACCGCCGTCGAGGCGACCGAAGGGACGACCGAGACGATCCGGCGAGGCGTGGCGCAGGCGGGACCCGGCGCCGTCATCGTGAAAGCGGCGGCCCGCGAGCACGACTATCGCTTCGACACGCCCGGCGTCGGCCCGGAGACGATCGCGGCGGCGGCGGCCGGCGGAGCGGCGGTCCTCGCGGTCCAAGCCGAGCGCGTGCTCGTGGTGGACCGTCAGGAGTGCCTGCGGATCGCGGACCAGGCCGGGCTGGCGCTGGTTGGCGTCGAGTGACGACCTCGGCCTCGCCGTCCGTGATGCTCGTCGCGGGTGAAGCCTCCGGCGACCTGCACGGCGCGGCGCTCTGCCGCGCGTTGCGCGAGCTGAACCCGCGCTGCCGTCTCTACGGCATGGGCGGAGCCCGAATGGCCGCGGAAGGCATGGACGTCCTGATCGACGTGACCGCGAAGGCCGTCACCGGCGGCAGCGAGGCGTTCGGCCAGGTGCCCCGTCTCTATCGCGCGTACCGCGAGCTCCGCGCGGTCCTCGAGGGTCCGGATCGGCCGGCGGTCCTCGTGCTGATCGATTTCCCGGAGTTCAACCTGCGTCTGGCGCGCGCGGCGCGGCGGGCCCACGTCCCGGTCGTGTATTTCATTCCGCCGCAGGTGTGGGCGTGGCGCGGTGGGCGCGTGAAGCTGATCCGGCAGGTCGTCTCGCTCGTGCTCGCGGTGTTTCCGTTCGAGGCGCCGTTGTATCGCCGGGCCGGCGTGCCGGTCGAGTTCGTCGGGCATCCGCTGCTCGATCAGCTGCAGGCGGCGCCGACCCGCGAGGTGGCTCGCCGCCGGCTCGGGCTCGCCGACGGCACGCCCGTGGTCGCGCTGCTGCCGGGCAGTCGACGGCAGGAGATCGTTCGCCTGCTGCCGGCGATGCGCGAGGCGACCGCGGAGATCGTGCGGGCGGTTCCCGGAACGCGCTTCGTGCTCGGCCTGGCGCCGACGATCGAGCGCGAGCTGGTGGCTCACCATTTGGCGGGAGGCCCGCCGGTGGAGATCGTCGCGAATCAGACGCACGACGTCATCCGCGCCGCCGACCTGGCGCTGGTGACCTCCGGCACCGTCACGCTGGAGGCGGCGCTGCTCGGCACGCCGATGGTCGTCTGTTACCGCCTGTCGCTGGCGAGCGAGCTGATGGTTCGCCTGCTGATCCGGGTGCCGTGGGTGAGCCTCGCCAACCTGATCCTTGGGCGCGCCGTCGTGCCCGAGCTCTACCGGCAGACGACGATCGACAGGCACCTGGCGCGCGAGGCGCTCAGGCTGCTCACGGATCCCGGCGCTCGCGAGACGCAGCGCCAGGCGTTCAGCGAGCTGGCCGGCCAGCTCGGCGAGCCGGGTGTGGGCACGCGCGCGGCGCGCTTCGTCCTGGCCCAGGCGGGCGCGGCGTGAGCATCGCGCGCTGCCGGAGCGGCCGATGAACCCGGTGCTCGCGCGCACACCGGCGCTCGCCGCCGCGCTGGTGCGGCTCCTCGGCGCGACGCTTCGCGTGCGCGCCGAGGGCGTCGAGGCGCTGACGCCGGCGTGGCGGGACGCGCGCCCGCTGATCTATTGCGTATGGCACGGTCGAATTTTGATGGTGCCCTGGCTCAACACCCGGCTGCGCCGGAGCCACGGCGCACGCGCGGTGAGCGTGCTGGCGAGCCGCTCGCGCGACGGCGCGCTCGTCGCCGACTACGCGCAGCGCTTCGGTCTCGACGTGGTCCGCGGCTCCTCGTCGCGCGGCGGCGTGGGAGCGCTGCGCGCTCTCGTGGCCGCCGTCCGCGGCGGCCGCGACGTGGCGCTGGCACCCGACGGGCCGCGCGGGCCCCGCGGACAGCTCGGCGCCGGCGTCGTCGCTCTGGCCGCGCTCACCGGCGCGCCGGTCGTGCCGCTCGGGTTCGCGGCGCGTCCGGCGTGGCGCCTTTCGACGTGGGACGCGTTTCAGATTCCGTCGCCGTTCGCGCGCGCCGCCCTGGTCTTCGGCGCCACGACCTCGATCGACCGCGACGCAGATCGCGAGCGGGCGCGCAAGGACATCCAGCGAAGCCTGGACGACGCGACGGCCGCGGCGGACCGTCTGGTGGGCGCCTGATGTACGTCATCTATACCGCGCTGGTGTGGGTCGTGATGCTCTTCGTGTTCGTCCCGGTCGCACTGGTGCGGCGGCTCACGCGCGGCGTGCCGCTCAACGTGCGGGCGCGGCTCGGCCGAGGCAAGCCGGGCGGCGGCCGGGGGCCCTCGGGCTGGGTTCACGCGGTATCGGTGGGCGAGTCGATCGCGGCCGCACCGCTCGTCGACGGCCTCCGGCGACTCTATCCCGAGCTACCCCTCGTGATGACGACGGTGACGAGCACGGGCGCGCAGATCGTGCGCGAGCGGTTCGCCGGACTGGTGACGCACCGCTTCTTTCCCCTGGATTTCCCGGCGGCCGCGCGGCGCGCGGTGGCGTCGATCGATCCCGTGTTCTTGATCTGCATGGAGACGGAGCTCTGGCCGAACACCTTGCGCACGCTCGCGTCGCGCGGCGTGCCGGTGATGATCGCCAACGGGCGGATCTCGGATCGGTCGTATCGTCGTTACCGCCTGGCGCGACGGTTCATGACCACGGTGCTCGCCGATGTCCGCGTGTTCGCCATGCAATCCGACGAGGACGCCCGGCGCATTATCGCGCTCGGCGCGCAGCCCGAGCGGGTCGTCGTCACCGGCAACATCAAAGCGGACGCCGCCGCAGCCGATCCACCCGGTTCGGGAGATGTCTGGCGTCGGCTCTTGGCGCTGGCGCCCGGCCAGCGCGTCTGGGTCGCAGGCAGCACGCACCCGGGCGAGGAAGATCTCGTGCTCGACGCGCATCGCGCTGCGCTGGCCGAGTTTCCCGAGCTCGTGCTGGTGGTGGCGCCCAGACACCCCGAGCGCACACGCGACGTGCTGGCGCTCGTCGAGCGGCGCGGCTGGCCCGTGGTGCGCCGCAGCGAGCTGCCGGCGGCGGCGGCGAGCGCGGCGGGTCCCGTGCCGCCCGTCGTCGTGCTCGACACGATCGGCGAGCTGGCGATGCTGTACTCGATCGCCGACGTCGTGTTCGTCGGCGGCAGCCTGGTCCCGATCGGCGGTCACAACGTGCTGGAGGCTGCCCAGCGCCGCAAGCCCGTGCTGATCGGGCCGCACACCACGAACTTTCGCGAGTCGGCCGGCCTGCTCGAGTCGGTCGGCGCCGCGATCGTCGTGCGCGACGCCGCCGAGCTCGGGCGCGAGCTGCGGCGCCTCCTCGGCGACGCCGATCTTCGGCTCAAGCTCGGTGATGTCGCGTTCGAGGCGGTCGCCTCGCGCCACGGCGCCGTGCGCGAGACACTAGAGCTGGTGGCGCGCTATCTCTATCCCGGAGCCCGCGGGTGAACTCACGCGAGCGGTTCGTGCGCGGCTGGGAGGAAGGCTTTGCGACGGGGCCCGCCCGCATGCTCTCGGTCGCCGGCGGCGGATACCGCGGGCTCCTCGGCGCGCGCGAATGGCTCTACGGGCGTGGCGTGCTCAAGTCGCGCGCGCTGCCGTGTCGCGTCGTCTCGATCGGCAACCTGACCGTCGGCGGCACCGGCAAGACGCCGGCCGTCGAGGTGGCCGTGCAGTCGCTCACGTCGCTCGGGCATCGTCCCGCGGTGGTGAGCCGAGGCTATGGACGCAGCACGCGCGGGGTTCAGGTGGTCGCGGACGCGGCCTCGATCAGGCTCGATCCCGAGGAATCGGGGGACGAGCCGTTTCTGCTGGCGCGCCGCCTGCCAGGCATCCCCGTCGTCGTGGGCTCGAACCGCCACGATGCCGCGCGGGTCGCGATCGAGCGATTCGGCGTGACCGCGATCGTGCTCGATGACGGCTTCCAGCACCGGACACTCAAGAAAGACCTCGAGATCGTGATGGCCCGCGCGCACCGGCCGTGGGGCAACGGCCAGCTGCTGCCGGCGGGTCCACTCCGCGAGCCCCTCGGCGCGCTCGCGCGGGCCGATCTGATCGTCGCCACGGGCGCGCTCGACCTCGGCGACGCGCGCGAGGTGGTGGACGCGGTGGACGAGCACGCACCGCGGGTACCCGTGGTGACGGCCACCTTGGTGCCCGCCGAGTGCTGGGAGGCGGGACGCATGCGCTCGGTGCGGCTGCCCGAGCTCGCCGGCCGTAAGCTGGCCGCGTTCGCGGGAATCGCCGCGCCGGCGGCGTTCGCGGAGACGCTCAAGTCCACCGGCGCCGAGGTCGTGGCGATGTCGTCCTTCGCCGACCATCACTGGTACTCGGTCGACGAGCTGGCCGGGCTCGATGCGCGCGCCGGCGAGGTCGGCGCCGACGCACTGATCACGACCGAGAAGGACTGGGTTCGTCTGCGGCGACTGCGGCTGCCGCGCCGGCCGCTCTATGTCTTGAGCGTCCGGCTGGTCGTGCAGAGCGGCGAGACCGCCTGGCGCCAGGCGTTCGGGCGCGCGTGCCCGTGAAGATCGTCGTCCGCCTCCCGAACTGGCTCGGCGACACCGTGATGGCGGTGCCCGCGATCCGCGCGCTGCGCGACGCGCTGCCCGATGCCGAGCTGCTGCTGGCCGGTCCCTGGGTCGAGCTCCTCGCCGGACAGGGGCTCGCGGAGGTGCTGGTCGCGTACCCGCGACGCTGGAGCGCTCGCCTCCGCGCCGCCGACACCGTCCGGAGCTTCGGCGGCCACACGGTGGTCCTGTTCCCGAACTCGTTCGAGGCCGCGGCGACCGCGATCTACTGGGGCGGTCGGCGCCGGGTCGGGTTCGCGGGCGACGGCCGGCGCTGGCTCCTCACCGACGCGCCGCCGGTGCCCGAGCCACGCCTGCACCAGGTCGACGAGTATCTGCGGCTGGTCGGCCTGCTCGGCGCGGCCACGACCGAGCGGACGCCGCGTCTGACGCCGCCCGAGCCCTACGCGGACAGTCGCCAGCGCGCGCGCGATCTCCTGCATCAGAGTGGAGCGCCCGACGGTAAGCCGATGGTGGGCGTGCACCTCGGCGCCGCGTTCGGCCCCGCCAAGGTCTGGGTGTCGGAGCGCATCGTCGAGTTCTGTCGTCTGGCGCCCGAGCAGGGCCTGGTGCCGGTGCTGCTGGGCGCTCCGTCCGAGGCCGCTGCAGCGCTCGACGTGGTGGAGCAGATTCCGGTCGTCAGCCTGGTCGGACGCGACAGCCCCGACCTTCTGCCGGCGGTGCTCGCCGAGATGGCCGTGCTCGTCTCGGGCGACACGGGCGTCGCGCATCTGGCGGCGGCGCTCGGGACGCCGGTCGCCGTCCTCTTCGGGCCGACCGATCCCGCGTTGAGCGCGCCGATCGGACGCGTGGCCGTCGTTCGCCACGCTGTGCCGTGCTCGCCGTGCTTCTATCGCGTGTGTCCGATCGAGCACCCGTGCATGCGCGGGATCTCGGCCGCCGCTGTCGTCGGAGAGGTTGCCGCCTTACTCTCGGAGAGCTCGTGCCGCCGCTGACGATCCTGCACCTGGCCGCGAACCGCTGGTGGACCGGCAGCGCCGATCCGATCATCCATCTCGTCTCCGGCCTGCGCGCGCGCGGCCACCGCGTGTTGCTCGGCCTCATCCCCGGCGACCGCTTCGAGGCCAAGGCCAAGCAGGCGGGGCTCGAGCTGGTCGACGGGCTTTCCATGGACGCGCGAATGGGACCGCGCGCGCTCGCGCGCGACGTGCTTCGGGTACGGTCGCTGATTCGCGACGAGCGCGTGGACGTCGTGCACACGCATCATTCGCACGACCACTGGCTGGCCGTGCTCACCCGGCCCAAGCGCGAGCAGGGCGGGCGAACACCCGTCGTGAGAACCTTCCACAATCTCCGGTCGGTTCGCCGCGATCGCCTCGGCGGGACGCTCTATCGCCGCACGGCCGCGGTGTTCGCGGTGTCGCGCGTGATCGAGACGCGGTGCCGCGAGGTCGGGATCGCGTCCGATCGCGTCTTCTGGATCCCGGGCGTGGTCGACCTCACGCGGTTCACCGCGCAGGCGGACCCCACGCCGATTCGCGACGAGTTCAAGCTCGGCGACGCGCCGGTGGTCGTCTCGGTGGCGCGGCTCGCCACCAACCGCGGCCACGAGCTCTTGCTGTCGGGCTTCAAGCGCCTGGTCGACCGGATGCCGCGCGCGCGGCTCTTGCTCGTCGGGAAAGGGGAGACCCGCGCCCGGCTCGAGCAGCTCGTCGCCGACCTCGGGCTCGGCGCTCAGGTGATCTTCACCGGCTACCGCGACGCCGACCTGCCTGCGGTCCTGGCCGCCGCCGATTGCTTCGCGCTGATGGCGGCGGGCTCCGACGAGTCGTGCCGCGCCGCGCTCGAGGCGATGGCGGCCGCGCGGCCGGTGATCGCGCGCCGGGTCGGCGCGCTGCCCGAGACGGTCGTGCACGGCGAGACCGGGCTCCTGATCGACGACGACGAGCCCGAGAGCGTGGCGCGTGCCCTCGAGACCATCCTGGGCGATCGCGAGCAAGGCCGGGCGATGGGCGCCGCAGGACGCGCCGGCGCGGAGGAGCGGTTCAGCGCCGAACGTTCGGTCGAGACGGTCGAGCGCGTCTATCAGGGGCTCTGGTGAAGATCCTCCAGCTGATGTCGTGCCGCGGCTGGTCGTCCGACGCCTATTGGGCAGCGCGGGTCACACGCGAGCTCGAGCGCCGCGGCCATCTGGTGACGCTCGGCTGCCGCGCGGGCACCGAGGCCCGCGTGATCGATCGCGCGCGGCGCGAAGGCGTTGCGCGCGTCACCACCTTGGCCCTGGCGGGCGGCGCGCGCCCCGTCTCCGACGGCCGCGACCTTCGTCGCCTGCGCGCGATGCTGTCCGATGTCGACGTGGTGCACGTGCATCGCGGCAAGGAGCACTGGCTGGCCGCGGTGGCCAACCGGCTGATCTCCACCCCGCGGCCGCTCGTGAGGACGCGCCACATCGCGCAGGCGGTGCGGCCGCATGCGGCCAATCGCTGGCTCTACCGGCGCGGGACCGCGTTCGTGGTGACGGTGACCGAGGCGATCCGGCGTCAGTACGTCGCCGCCGGTCTCGTCGAGCCGGAGCGCGTCGCGGCGCTGCCGGGCGGCGCCGACACCGAGCGCTACCATCCGGTCCCGCGT
>Ga0209382_10001108_pt1 | contig 43149 bp, 36 predicted proteins | sample SoiMetdeltSBSDD5_FD_187599 | JGI IMG/M metagenome (GOLD analysis project Ga0209382, IMG submission 187599) | Bulk soil microbial communities from a Populus tree surrounding site in Tennessee, USA - Soil MetaG P. deltoides SBSDD5 (SPAdes) (version 2) | ecosystem: Environmental > Terrestrial >... | reverse complement strand
CCATCCGGGCATCCTCGACCTTCTGACCGATCACAATCGTGCGGTCGAATCTGTCATCGTACCGACCGACGTGCCCCGGCTGGATTTCGCGCCCTGGGGCACGGTGTCCGAAAGTGCGACTGAGCTGCTGGCCAGCGAGCGCATGCGCGACGTCGTCGAGCGCCTCGCGACGATCTATCGGCGCGGGATCGTGCTGTTCGATTCGCCGCCGATCCTGCTGACGAACGAGTCGCGCGCACTCGGTGCGCTGCTCGGGCAGATCGTCCTGGTCGTGAGAGCGGGCGTGACGCCGCAGCAGGCAGTGAAAGACGCAGTCGGCATTCTCGGCGAGGATCGCCACATCAGCCTGGTGCTTAACGGCGCCGAGCTGAAAGGACCCGCCGGCTACTACTACGGCTACGGTTACGGCTACGGTTCCAGCGCGCGATAAGACTGTTCGAAAGCCGCGCGGGCACGCAAGGCTGCTGGGGAGCACATGAAATCTCGAAGACTTGAGCAGGCCATGCAGGTGGCCTTGATCAGTGCGGCGGTAGCGATGTCCCAGGCTCACGCCGCCACCACGCTGACTCTGGACGTCGGTGTCGAACACACCGACAACGTCGGACGCGTAGAGGTCGACCCGGAATCGGAGACGATCGGCACCGCCGGGCTGGGTCTGGCGATCGACACCAAGCGGCCGCGACTCAGCGCCGAAGTCGGTGCCGACCTCGAGTACCGGAGATACCTAGACGACACGTTCGATCCGGAAGTCGTCGGTGGCGTGGATGCCACCCTCGGCTTCGCGATCGTCCCCGATCGCTTCGTCTGGATGCTCGAAGACAACTACGGGCAGATCTCCAACAACCGCCTCGTGGCGGACAGTCCCGACAATCGACAGGACTTCAACTACCTGTCGACCGGGCCTGACATCACGCTGCCGGTGGGCGCGCGCAACAGCATCTTCGTCTCGGGACGCTGGTCGGATTCCTACTACGAGGAAGCCGGGCAGGACAGCACTGGCGTCGACGCCTCGGCGGCATTCATCCACAAGCTCTCCGAGATGACGAACCTGTCCCTCAATGGCTCCTGGTCGCAGATCGAGTACGACAACGAGGCGTTCGAGGACAACGAGATTCGCGAAGGCTTCCTGCGGTTCGACGGGACCGGCGTAAAGACCTCGCTGGCCGTCGATGTCGGCTACACGGAGGCGACGCGCGGCGATCGCGATCCGTCGGATGGCTGGCTGTTCCGCCTCGACGCGACTCGTCAGCTCTCGGCGCGAACCAGCCTCGAGGTCAGCGCGGGCTCGGAGTTCCAGGACGCCGGACAGGCGTTTCGCCTCGATCAGCAGGCACTCGGCATCCAGCCGGGCAATGGCGATGTCCTGCCGGTTGCAGATGTTTTTCGCAACAACTACCTGTACCTGGGGCTGACGGCCGCGCTCGATCGGACGACGGTGAACGTAACCATTCATGGCAACCAGGAGCGCTACGAGGAGCAAGATACGTTCGACCGCGATATCGTCGGCGCGAGCTTCTCCATCGAAAGGGCAGTCACCCCGCGCTTGACGCTGGGTGTGGAAGGCGACTACAGCAAAGAGGAATTCGTGGTCGGGCCCGACGTCGGTTTCGATGAGTGGTTCGCCGGACTCACGATGGACTGGCAGCTGACCAGCGCGTGGTCGCTGCGAGCGACCGGTCACTACTTCGAAGGGTCGGGCGATGGTATCGCGCGTAACTATGACGAAACGCGTGGCTTCATCGGCGTGCGTTATTCAATGGGACGCTGACGTGTGCTCACCCCCGGCGCCGCCAACAGCATGTTGAATGCAATGACCATAGACGTGGAGGACTACTTCCACGTCACAGCCTTCGCATCCGACGTCGATCGGGCGAAATGGTCCTCGCTCGAGTCGCGCGTCGAGAACAACACGTTGCGGCTGCTGGATCTGTTCGCTCGGCACCAGGTGCGCGCCACGTTCTTCGTCCTCGGTTGGGTCGCCGAGCGCCATCCCGCACTGGTCAAACGCCTGCACGAGTCCGGCCATGAAGTCGCCTGCCATGGCCTCACTCACGAGCTCGTATACAAGCAGTCGCGCGAGACCTTCCGCAAGGAGACTGCCTACGCCAAGGCGCTGCTGGAAGATCTGAGCGGCGCCCCGGTGCGCGGCTATCGAGCCGCCACCTATTCGATCGTGCGCGAGTCGATGTGGGCGCTGGATGTTCTGGAAGAGCTCGGCTTCGAGTACGACTCGAGCATCTTTCCGGTGCGGCACGACTTGTACGGCATCCCGGATTCGCCGCGAGCGCCGTACCGCGTTGCTTCCGGCAAGCTGCTGGAGGTGCCGCTGACGACGGTCGCAATTGCCGGGCAGCGGTTGCCGTGCGGCGGCGGCGGCTACTTCCGTCTGCTGCCCTATGCGCTGTTCCGCTGGGCCTTGCGACGCGTCAACCGCCTCGATCGATTGTCGGCGATCTTTTACGCACACCCGTGGGAGATCGATCCGGGCCAGCCGCGGATTCACGGCTCATCGCTGAAATCGCGCTTTCGTCACTACACGAACCTCGACGCCACCGAGGGCCGGCTGGGTCGTTTGTTGAAGGATTTTCGCTGGGGACGCATGGACGAAATCTTCGGCTTCGCTTCGCGAGCGCAGGCACAAGCGTGAACGCGCAGCCGCTCCTGCCGGGATCGGAATTGGCAGCGTGCTCCGTGCGCGCCTGCCAGCCAGCCGACACGACGCGCTGGAATGCGTTCGTTCGCCGCCATCCCGAAGGCACGTTTTTCCATCTCGCCGAATGGCAGCAGGTGCTCGCCAAGGCATTCGGTCATCGCACGCACTATCTGCTCGCGGAGCAGGACGGCGAGATTCGTGGCGTGCTGCCGCTCGCGCACGTGCGCAGCATGGTGTTCGGCAACGCACTGATCTCCACGCCGTTCTGCGTTTACGGGGGCATCGTCAGCGACGACTCGGTCGCATATCAGGCGCTGGCCGCCCGTGCCTGCGAGCTCGCGCGCAGCCTCGGCGTGGACTACCTCGAGCTCCGCAATCGCCGCCGTCAGCATCCCGACTGGCCGGTGAAGGACCTGTACGTCACGTTCCGCAAGAAAATTGCCGCCGAGTCCGAAGCGAACATGCTGGCGATTCCGCGCAAGCAGCGCGCGATGGTGCGCAAGGGTCAGCAGAAGAACCTGACGACGACGATCGACCAGGATGCCAGCCGTCACTACGACATCTATTCCGAAAGCCTGCGCAATCTCGGCACGCCGGTCTTCTCCAGGCGCTACGTCGAGTTGCTGCAGACCACGTTCGGACCGGACTGCGAGATCCTCACCGTGCTGCACGAGGGCGCAGCGGTCGCCAGCGTGCTGAGTTTCTATTTCCGCGACGAAGTGCTCCCGTACTACGGCGGCGGCACGCTCGGCGCCCGTCCCGTGGCGGGCAACGACTTCATGTACTGGGCGGTCATGGAGCGCGCTCGCGAGCGTGGCCTAACGATCTTCGACTACGGCCGCAGCAAGCGTGGCACGGGATCGTTCGACTTCAAAGTGCACTGGGGTTTCGAGCCCGAGCAGCTGCACTACGAATACTTTCTGGTGCGCGCTGCGCACATGCCCAACCTGAGCCCGACCAATCCGAAGTACGAGCGGATGATTCGCCTGTGGCAGCGGCTGCCGCTGCGCGTGACGCAGATGCTCGGTCCGCCGGTCGCGCGCTACCTGGGTTGAGGTCCAGACGTCATGTGCGGCATCTACGGCATCCTGGCGCTCTCCGGCACGCAGCAGCACGATCCCAGCGTGCTGAGCCGCATGGGCAACGCCATCGTCCACCGCGGGCCGGACGACGAAGGCAGCTTCAGCGACGGACAGATGCAGCTCGGCATGCGCCGCCTGTCGATCATCGACGTGGCCGGCGGCCATCAGCCGATCACCAACGAGGACGGCTCGGTGGTGGTCGTGTGCAACGGCGAGATCTACAACTATCGCGAGCTGCGCGCGCGCCTCGAACGCTCGGGGCATCGATTCGCCACGCACAGCGATACGGAAGTTATCGCGCATTTGTACGAAGAGCAGGGCGAAAAATTCCTGGGCGAGCTCGAAGGCATGTTCGGCCTCGCGGTCTGGGATCGCACGCGGCGCCGGCTGATCGTTGCCCGCGACGGTCTCGGCATCAAGCCCCTCTACTACCGCCAGACGCAGCGCGAGCTCAGCTTCGCCTCCGAAGCGAAGGCACTGCTGCGCATTCCCGGCACTTCCGCGGCGCTGGATCGCCCGGCGCTGGCGCAGTACCTGGCCTTCGGCTACGTCTGCGAGCCGGCTTCGATCTTCAGCGGCATTCGCAAGCTGCCGCCGGGCAGTGCACTCATCGTGACCGACGGCCGCTGCACGATCCACAGGTTCTGGACGCTCGCGCCCGAAGTCGATCGCAGGGTCGATGCGCGGCAGTGGGCGGAGCAGCTGCGCGCCGAGATGGAGCGCGCCGTGCGTGACCAGATGGTGGCGGACGTGCCGATCGGCGCGTTCCTGAGCGGCGGTCTCGACTCGAGTGCGGTGGTCGCATTCATGAGCCGGCACAGCAAGCATCCGGTGAAGACGTATTCGATCGGCTTCAAGGGCTCGAGCGGCGCCGAGCTGTACAACGAGCTGCCGTACGCGCGGCAGGTGGCGCAGGCGTTCGGCACCGATCATCACGAGATTCTCGTACAGCCCGACGTCGCGTCGCTCCTGCCGGAGTTGTTGTGGCACATGGACGAGCCGGTCGCGGACGCGGCGTTCATCACGACTTACCTGGTTTCGAAGTTCGCACGCCAGGATGTCACCGTGATCCTGTCGGGCGTCGGCGGCGACGAGCTGTTCGGCGGCTACACCCGCTACCTCGACGAGCACTATCGGCGGCTGTATCACCGCGTCCCCGCATTCGTCCGGCGCGGTCTGATCGAGCCGATTGCGCGTCGTCTGCCCAGCGACCGACACAGCCGCGTGCTCAACAAGCTGCGTCTCGCGAAGGCGTTCCTGCTCGCGGACTCGCTGGCTTTCGAAGACCGCTATAGCGCCTTCATGGAAGTGTTCACCCGCATCGAACGGCGTTCGCTGCTGAAGGGCGGCGACGCGACTTTCGATGACTGTATCGCGCGTGCCTTCGCCGGCACTGCAGCCGAGGATCCGTTGCGACGACTGATGGATGTCGACCTCGCGACCCAAATGCCCGAAGACCTGCTGATGCTCACGGACAAGATGAGCATGGCGGTGTCGCTCGAGTGTCGTGTGCCGTTGCTCGATCAACGTCTGGTCGCGCTGGCGGCCCGCATCCCCGGCGACGTCAAGATCCGCAACGGCGGCTTGAAGCACCTCATGAAACAGTCGTTGGCCGGCGTGCTGCCGGAATCTATCCTGAACCGCGAGAAGCGCGGTTTCGGTGCGCCGATCGGTGCATGGTTCAAGGCCGAGCTCGCCGCGCTGGTGCGCGACGTACTGTCGCGGGAGGTTCTCGTGCGACGCGGCTTGCTCGATCCCGACACTGTATTGCGCACGGTCCGGGAGCACGAACAGCAGCAGGCCGATCGCACCGACCACCTGCTGGCGCTGATCAACCTGGAGCTGTGGTGCCGGCTCTATCTGGATGGCGCCAGCACGGCGGGCCTGACGGATGAGCTGCGGTCGAGTCTGGCCGCGTGAAAGTCCTGTTCGTCTGCCATCGGGTGCCGTTTCCGCCAAAGCGTGGCGGCAAGATTCGCCCGTTCAACATCATTCGCCACCTGACGTCGCAGGGTCACGAGGTCACGGTCGCTTCGCTCGCGCGCAACGCTGCAGAGGTCGAGCAGGCGCGCGGGCTGTCCGACCACTGTGCGCAGGTGCTGGTCGAGGTGATTCCGGACGGTGTGGCCTGGAGCCGCATGGTGGGATGGTTGCCGACTGCCCGGCCATCCAGCTTCGGTTACTTTTATTCGCGCACTCTGGCGCGGCGCATCGAGGCCGCGCTCGGGGCCGACCGCTACGATCTCATCTTCGTCCATTGCTCCTCCGTCGCTCCATACGTTCAATCGGCGGCCGGGCCGGTGAAGATCCTCGACTATGGAGATGTGGATTCGCAGAAGTGGCGTGAATACTCCGTCAGCCGACCGTTTCCTCTGTCCGCAGGCTACTGGCTCGAGGCCGTCAAGCTCGAGCGCACCGAACGGCTCTTGAGCCGGAACTTTGATTTGTGTACATGCACGACCCGTGCGGAGCTGGCTACGCTACGCGAATTGGGCGTGGTAACGCCTACGGACTGGTTTCCGAATGGCGTGGATACGACGTTTTTTGCGCCGGCGAGCGCCGCATACGACCGGAACCTGATCGCCTTCATGGGCAGGATGGACTATTTTCCCAACCAGCAGGCGGTGCGGAACTTCTGCCGGGACGTACTGCCGCGACTCAAGGCGCGAATTCCGGCGGTGCGATTCGAGATCGTCGGCGCGGATCCGCCGCGGAGTATCAGCGAGCTTGCGCGAATTGCCGGTGTGTCGGTGACCGGCTCGGTGCCCGACGTGCGGCCGTACGTGACGAAGGCGGCACTCACGGTCGCTCCGCTCGAGATCGCGCGAGGCACGCAGAACAAGATTCTCGAGTCGATGGCCATGGGCGTGCCCGTCGTGTGCAGCCGTCAGGCTTCCGGTGGCGTCGACGCGACCGCAAACGAGCATCTGCTCACGGCTGATGATGCTGAAGGTTACGTCGACGCCATCGCCCGCGTGCTAGGTTCGGACGCGGAGCGGCAGCGGCTCGCCCTCGCAGGGCGGGCGCGAGTGCTGAGTCACCATAGCTGGTCGAGCTCGATGCGGCGCCTGGATGCTTTGATCGATGAGGCGCTGGGAAAGACCACGCAGGCCGCTTGAGGGATGTGATGGTTTCGTTGAGGAGAGTTCATGCGAATCAGTGTGTTCGGGTTGGGTTACGTCGGCGCGGTCTCCGCCGCATGTCTGGCGCGCGACGGTCACGATCTACTCGGCGTGGATGTCGATCCGCATAAGCTCGAGCTCATCCGCTCCGGCAAGTCGCCCATCGTCGAGGAGGGGATCCAGGATCTCGTCCGCAGCGTGGTCGCGAACGGTCGGTTGCAGGTGACCAACGATGTTGCTGCGGCGATCGCTCAGACCGAGGTGTCGTTCGTCTGCGTGGGCACGCCTTCGAGCCCGAACGGCGATCAGGATCTCTCCGCGATCAAGCGCGTGATGAGCGCGATCGGCGCAGCGCTGCACACGAAGTCGGCGCATCACATCATCGTGCTGCGCTCCACCGTTCAGCCCGGCACGCTGGAGAAGATCGTGCGACCGATCCTCGAGCAGGAGAGCGGGCGCAAGTCCGACGCCGACTTCACCGTGTGCTTTCAGCCCGAATTCCTGCGCGAGGGCACGTCGATCAAGGACTACGACAACCCGCCGTTCACCATCGTAGGCGTGCGCGAGGGTGGTTCGGTCGAGGCGCTGCGTCGGATGTTCGGGCATCTGCCGTGCGACTTCCTCGTCACCACGATCGGCGTTGCCGAGCTCGTCAAGTATGCGTGCAACGCCTTCCATGCCGTGAAGGTGACGTTTGCGAACGAGGTCGGCAGGCTGACCCAGGCAGTCGACGTCGACGCACGACAGGTCATGGAGCTCCTGTGCCGCGATACGCGTCTCAATATTTCCCCCGCCTACTTGAAGCCTGGCTTCGCGTTCGGCGGATCGTGCCTGCCGAAGGATCTGCGAGCCCTCAACTACCTCGCGAAGACCCGCGACCTCACGTTGCCGATGCTGGGCGCAGTGCTGGGCAGCAATCGCGCACACATCGATCACGCGCTCGAAATGGTCATGAAGCCAGGCGTGCGCCGCGTCGCGATGATCGGACTGAGCTTCAAAGCCGGCACCGACGATCTGCGTGAAAGCCCGTTGGTAGCGGTGGCCGAGCGCCTAATCGGCAAAGGCTATCAGCTGCGGATTTTCGACTCCGAAGTCAACCTGTCCCGGCTGCTCGGTGCCAACAAACGCTTCATCGAAGAGAGCATCCCCCACATCGGCAATCTCATGGTGGACGCTTGCCGCGAAGCGATCGCTGACGCCCAGGTGGCGATCGTCAGCGTCAAGAGCCCGGAGATCCTGGCGGCATTGGCCCAGCACACGAATGCAGATCTCGCGATCGTCGACCTCGTAGGCTTGCCGCGCGAGCAGATCAAGTGTGCGCGCTACGACGGTATCTGCTGGTGAGCGATGAGCCTGCGCGTTCTCCACATCCTGGACCATTCGCTGCCGCTGCAGAGCGGCTATGCGTTTCGCACGCTCGCGCTGCTGCGCGAGCAGCGTGCGTTCGGCTGGGAAACGCTGCAGCTCACGACGCCGAAGCACTATGCCGCTGCCCCCGATGAAGAGGAGGTCGCGGGATTCAGATTCTTCCGCACCAACACGCGCCCGAACCTGCTGCGCAAGACTCCAGTCATCGACCAGTTGATGGTGATTCGCGATACGGCGCAGCGCATCGAGCAGCTCTGGTCGCGATTGAAGCCCGACGTGGTGCACGCGCACTCACCTTGTCTGAACGGCTTCGCAGCGCTGCGCGCAGCGCGCCGGCACGGCGTACCTTTTGTCTACGAGATGCGCGCTTCGTGGGAGGACGCGGCCGTCGATCACGGCAGCACTACGGCAGGCAGCGTTCGGTACCGACTGTCGCGGGCGCTGGAGACGGCGGTAGTGCGCCGCGCCGATGCGCTGGTCGCGATCTGTGACGGGCTTGCCAACGACATCGCGGTGCGCGGAGTGCCGCGCGAGCGCATCACGGTGGTGCGCAACGCCGTCAACATCAGGGACTTCGAGGTGATCGAGCACGCGGATACCGAGCTTGCGCGCGGACTCGAGCTGGGGATGGGGCCGGTGTTCGGTTTCATCGGTTCGCTCTACGGCTACGAGGGCATCGATCTGTTGATCCGCGCGCTGCCGGAAATCCTGCGGACGCATCCGCAAGCCCGCGCCATGGTCGTCGGCGGTGGCCCGGTTGAGCAGGATTTGAAGCAGCTCGCCGCCGAACTCGGACTCAGCGAACGCGTGCGATTCGTCGGTCGCGTGCCGCACGACCAGGTGCGGCGCTACTATTCGGTCATCGATGTCCTTGCGTATCCACGCAAGTCGACGCGCCTCACCGAGCTGGTCACGCCCTTGAAGCCACTCGAGGCCATGTCGTTGCGCCGGTCCTTCATTGCCTCGAACGTCGGCGGCCATCGCGAACTGATTCCGGACTATCTGCGCGCGAACCTGTTCGTCCCCGACGATCCCGCCGACCTCGCGCGGGTGGCACTGCGAGTGCTCTCGGAGCGATCGCGCTGGCCTGCCTTGCTCGATGACGCGCGCCGTTACGTGAGCACACAGTGTACCTGGAGCCACTCTGCATCGCGCTATCGCGATGTGTACGGCGCGGTGACGCATCGCGCGGATATTCGTGGCGCACCGAGCACGACCTCCGCCTGATGCCATGGCTGCGAAGCACACGGGAAGCGGTGGTGAGTGTGGCGATCAACGTCCGCTCATCGCACACGTCATATTCCGCCTCGATTACGGCGGTCTCGAGAACGGCGTGGTCAACGTGGTGAACGGTCTGCCACACGACACCTTTCGCCACGCCATCATCGCAATGACTCAGGCGAGCGACTTTCGCAGCCGCCTGCGGCGGCCAGACGTCGATGTCTATGCGCTGGACAAGCGACCCGGCAAGGACCCGGCTGCGTACCTGCGGCTGTATCGGCTGCTGCGGCGCTTGCGGCCGACAGTGACCCACACCCGCAATCTGAGTACTTTGGAGGGAGCCTGGATTGCGCGGCTGGCAGGCGTGCCGCACAGGGTGCATGGCGAACATGGTTGGGACGTGCACGACCCCGACGGCACCAATCTCAAGTACCGTACGCTGCGGCGCCTGGTAAGTCCCGCGGTCGACCGCTTCGTCACGGTTTCGCGCGAGCTGGAGCAGTGGCTGCACGACAAAGTTGGGATCCGTCGCGACAAGATCATGCGCATCTGCAACGGTGTGGACACGGTGCGTTTTCAACCGGCGCTGCCGCGTGAGCGCGCTCCGTTGCCGCAGGATCGTTTCGCCGCCGATGCGATCGTCGTCGGTTGCGTGACGCGGTTTAGCGCGATCAAGGACCCGCTGAATCTGGTGCGAGCCTTCATCGCGGCACGACGCGATCCGGCCGGCGCGCGTCTCGTTCTCGCGATGGCCGGCGATGGCGAGCTGCGCGAGCCCGCGCAGCGCCTGTTGGACGAAGCAGGTCTGACGCGCGCGGCCTGGTTGCCCGGCAGTCGCGATGACGTGCCGCAATTGCTGCGGGCGTTCGATGTATTCGTGCTGAGCTCTCTGCGCGAAGGAATTTCCAATACGGTACTCGAGGCGATGGCAAGCGGTCTGCCGGTTATCGCCAGCGCCACCGGCGGGAATCTCGAACTGATCGAGGATCGTGTCAGCGGCAGGCTGGTGCGTGCAGCGACGCCGCAGGAGCTGACCGGCGCGCTGCTCGACTACGCGGGCAGCGAGGTTCTGCGTGCGGCGCATGGGCGGGCGGCGCGGATGCGCGCCGAGCAAGAGTATTCATTGCAGGGGATGCTGGCGAGCTATGAAGCCTTGTACCGCGGCTTCTGTGGCAGCCGGCTGGAGGCGGCTTAATGTGCGGCATCAGCGGAATCTTTGACACTCGCGGCCGGCGCGATCTCGATCGGGCATTGCTCTGGCGCATGAACGATGCGATCCGTCATCGCGGCCCGGACGGTGACGGCGAGCATCATGCGCCCGGCATCTCGCTCGGGCACAGACGCCTGGCGATCATCGACATCGCCACCGGCCAGCAGCCGCTATACAACGAAGACGGCTCCGTGGTCGTGGTGTTCAACGGCGAGATCTACAACTATCAATCGCTGATCCCGGAGCTCAAGGCGCTGGGCCACACCTTCAAGACGCGCAGTGACACGGAAGTGATCGTGCATGCGTGGGAGGCATGGGGCGAGCGGTGTGTTGAGCGCTTTCGCGGCATGTTTGCCTTTGCGCTATGGGACGCCAATCGCGAAACGCTGTTCCTGGCACGCGATCGCATGGGTGTAAAGCCGCTCTTTTACGCGAGTCTGCCGGACGGGCAGCTCGTGTTCGCCTCGGAGCTCAAGTCGGTGCTATTGCATCCGGGCGTGACGCGAACGATCGATCCGTGCGCGGTGGAGGAGTACTTCGCGCTCGGCTATGCCGCCGAGCCCCGAACGATCTTCACGAGTGTGCAGAAGCTGGCGCCGGGCCACTCGTTGCAGGTGAAGCGCGGTGAGCCGGTGCCGCCGTCGCGCGAGTACTGGGACGTGAAGTTCACGTTGGGCAGCACGATCACGCTGGAGGAGGCCATGGAGGAGCTCGACCGTCGCCTCGAGGAATCGGTGCGCTTGCGCATGATCTCGGAGGTGCCGCTCGGCGCGTTTCTCTCGGGCGGTGTCGATTCGAGCGCCGTAGTCGCCACCATGGCGCGCATCAGCGATGCTCCCGTCAACACGTGTTCCATCGCCTTCGACGATCCAGCCTTCGATGAGACGAAGTTCGCGCAGTTGGTGGCGGAGCGCTATCGCACCCGGCACTTCGTCGATCGCGTCGCGAGCGACGACTTCGATCTGATCGACACGCTGGCGACGCTCTATGACGAACCGTACGCCGACAGCTCGGCCATCCCGACGTATCGCGTTTGCCAGCTCGCGCGCCAGCACGTGACCGTGGCGCTCTCCGGCGATGGGGGCGATGAGCACTTCGGCGGCTATCGCCGCTACCGCATGCACGTTGCGGAGGAACGCTTTCGCGCCGCACTGCCGCTCGCGATTCGCCGCCCGACCTTCGGCCTGCTCGGCAGGCTCTATCCAAAGGCGGACTGGGCGCCGCGCGTGTTGCGTGCGAAGTCGACCTTCGAGTCGCTTGCCAGGAGCGCGGTCGAAGCCTACCTGCACGGAGTATCGATCGTGCGTCAGCCCATGCGGCGCAGCCTGTTTTCCTCGCAGCTGCGCTCGGCACTGGCAGGCTACAGCGCGGATGACCTGTTCCTGAGGCATGCAGCGCGCGCGGGAACGGACGACCCGCTCGCCTTGATTCAGTACCTCGACATCAAGACCTATCTGGTCGGTGACATCAATACCAAGGTCGATCGCGCAAGCATGGCGCACTCTCTGGAGGTCCGCGAGCCGCTGATGGATCATCCGCTGGTGGAGTGGCTCGCGAGCCTGCCATCGTCGCTGAAGATCCAGGGAAACGAAGGCAAGTACCTGCTGAAGAAGACCATGCAGCGGCATCTGCCGGACGACATTCTGTATCGGCCGAAAATGGGTTTTGCAGTGCCCCTTGCTCGCTGGTTCCGCGGACCGCTGCGTCAGCGGGTGCGCGATGCGATCCTGGGTCCAACGCTGGCCGACACCGGTCTCTTCGATCGTCGAGTGCTCGAGCGCATGCTCGATGCGCACATGTCCGGGCGACGCGACTACAGTGCAAGTCTCTGGACCACGCTGATGTTCGAAGCGTTCCTCCGCAACGTCATGGAAGCGAGCGGTAGGCCGGGGTTGCGAGCGGCAGTATGACCGCGGCGGCACCCGTTTCAGGTTTCCCATAATGCGCCGCCCAAGGGTAGGTCTGGTGGGACCGTTGCCGCCGCCGGCAGGCGGGATGGCCAACCAGACGCGACAGCTCGAGGAGTTGCTGCGAGCGGAGGGGCTCGAAGTGCGCCTGGTCAGGACCAACGCGCCCTGCCGGCCTGCCTGGCTCGAGCAGTTACGCGGCGTGCGCGGCATCGCCCGTCTGCTGCCGTACCTGGGGCAGTTGCGTGCCTTGGCACGCGAAAGCGAAGTCATGCACGTGATGGCCAACTCTGGCTGGGCGTGGTCTCTGTGCGCGGCACCCGCCATCCGGGCCGCCATCAGGGGCTGCATTCCTGTCATTGTCAATTACCGCGGCGGGTTCGCCCGTGAGTTTCTCGCGCAGTCGGCGGCGCGCGTCGTGCCGTTACTGCGTCAGGCCGACGAAGTCGTGGTTCCATCGAGATTTCTGCAGCAGGTATTCGCGGGTTACGACGTCGCGTGCTGCATCATCCCCAACGTCGTGAACGTCGAGACCTTTCGGCCATCGAGCGATGCATCGGGCGCGACCAGCCAGCACATCGTGGTGACCCGGAACCTCGAGGCGATCTACGGAATCGACGTGGCGCTGCGTGCTGTCGCACTGCTCGCTCGTGAGTTTCCACAGCTGCGCCTCTCCATTGCCGGCACAGGCCCGGAGCGCAACGCGCTCGAGCGCCTCGCCGGTGAACTCGGCATCGCCGATCGCGTGCGTTTTACCGGCCGGCTCGACGTTCAAGCGGTAGCACAGCTGTACCGCGATGCCGCTATCGCGTTGAATTCGAGCAGGGTCGACAACACGCCGAACTCCGTACTCGAGGCTGCTGCGACGGGCATACCGATCGTCAGTACCGACGTAGGTGGGGTTCCATACCTGCTGGAGCACGAGCGCACGGCATTACTGGTCCCGCCGGATGATCCGGCTTGCATGGCGGCGGCGCTCACGCGACTCTTGCGCGATCCATCGTTGCGCAGCGAACTCACCAGCAACGCAACCCGCCTGGCGCAGTCGTGCAGTTGGGCAGTCATCCGGCAGCAATGGCTCGATCTGTATAGCCGACTCGCGCGAGCGCGCGGCACCGCCGCCGTTTCGGTGGGAGTGCGCTGAAGCGTGTACACCTGGTTCTGCAGCAACGTTCTCTTTCCGCTGCACGAGCGGGTCAAGGGCCATCATTCAGTAAGCCTGCATCGCGAGCTCGAGCGCACGCAATGGCTCGAGCCGCGGGCGGTGCGCGAGGTGCAGCTGGCAAATCTGCGCCACTTTCTATCCACGGTCGCCGTGCGCGTCCCCTACTACCGTGAGATTTTCCAGCGCTGCAGCTTCGATCCTGCGCAGCTCACATCGCTGAGAGATTTGGAGCGTCTGCCGTTTCTCACCAAACCCGTCGTCCGCGAAAACCTCGAGCACTTGAAGGCATCGGACGCGGGTCGTTTGAAGCGCTACAACACGGGTGGATCCAGCGGGGAGCCGCTGGTCTTCTATATGGGGCTCGATCGCATCTCGCATGACGTTGCCGCCAAGTGGCGCGCGACACGCTGGTGGAACGTCGACATCGGCGACACGGAGGTGGTGTTGTGGGGCTCGCCGATCGAAGTCGGGGCGCAGGATCGCTTGAAGGCGGCGCGCGATCTGCTGCTGCGCACGCGTTTGCTGCCGGCCTTCCAGATGTCGGATGCGAAGATGGACGAGTACCTGCGTGTGCTGTCGCAGGTTCGGCCCCGCATGCTGTACGGCTATGCGTCCGCACTGGCCATGCTGTCACGGCATGCGCAGCGCCGGAGCCTAAGTCTGCGCAATAGCGGGGTCCGCGTCGTTTTCGCGACCGGCGAGACACTTTATCCAGACCAGCGTACGGACATCGAGGCGGTGTTCGGCGCGCCAGTCGCCAACGGCTACGGCTCGCGTGACGCGGGCTTCATCGCGCACCAATGCCCGGCCGGCTCGCTCCACGTCACCGCCGAGCACGTCATCGTCGAGCTCGTTGACGCGGAAGGGCGAACCGTGCCGACCGGTGAGCGCGGCGAGATCGTCGTGACGCACCTTGCGACAGGCGATTTTCCGTTCGTCCGGTACCGCACGGGCGATGTGGCTGTGGCAACCGACGCCCCCTGTTCCTGCGGACGTGGCCTGCCAGTCCTCGAGGAGGTGACGGGACGGACCACCGACTTCATCCGCACGGTATCCGGCAACGCCATGCACGCGCTCGCGCTCATCTACGAGGTGCGCGATCGTCCCGGCGTACGGGCGTTCAAGTTTCTGCAGGCCGAAGACCTGTCTCTGGAGCTGCATCTGGTCGCGGGGCCTGAGCTCACCAAGGAAGTGGAAGGGGCGATCCGGCAAGGCGTGTTGCAGCGTATGGGGTCTGGCACCCAGCTGACCATCCGCCGCGTGGAGCACATACCGCCCGAGAAGTCGGGAAAGTACCGTTACGTGGTCAGCCGGGCACGTGCGACGGCCTGAGAGTGCCGTCGGCATGAGCAAATGATCTCTGACGGTAGGCGCGCAGCATGCGCGCGCCGAAACCTAGCGGTGTGCGGTCCCACGGCGCGATACGCGGAATTTGCAGCAGATCCGAGCGCATTGTCGCTGCGCCCCATGCAGTCGAGACGGCATAGTCGAACCCCGCCTCGCGCGCGAGCGCGACGTGAGTGGGCCCGTAGTCGCGAACCGGACGCCCGTTCGGGTAAGCGAAGCTCCTCACCGGTGCATCGATCATCTCTTCGAGCACGCGCTTGCTGCTCAGGATCTCAGCGCGCGCGGTCGGCAGGTCGATCTGGGTGAGCATGGGGTGACTCATCGTGTGTGCGCCGATCTCGATACCGGCGGCGTGCAACGCGCGAACCTGTGCATCGCTCATCATCAGGCTGGTCGGGAGATTGCCGCCTGCAGCTGCAGCGACGCGGTCTGCGACAGCGAGGCGCGCGCGCGGCTCGAGATGTTTGATGCGCGTAATGATGGTATCGATGGCTCCGATGCGGGCGGCGGCATCCGGCAGCTCAAACTCGCCCAGTCCGTCGGCGTGCAAGTCCAGTCTGGACGCCGCGCGTCGCACCGCTTCGATGATCGTGTCGTTGAACATCCGTCCGCCGTTCAGGAAACCAGGCGCGACGAACACCGTTGCCGGAATCGCGCGTGAGCGCAGGATCGGCAGTGCCACCTCGCAATTGTTCGCGTAGCCATCATCGAAGGTGACGCAGACCGCCCGCGCCGGCAGGTCACCCCGCGCAAGTCGGGCAACAGCTTCGCTCAAGGACAACGCGTTGAAGTGCGCTGCAAGCAGGTCCATATGTGCGGCGAACGTCGCGGCGTCGGGTTCATCAGGCAGCAGGGGATCACGCTCGCGCACGACGCGGTGGTAGATCAGAACCAGGAGCGAAGCGTGCGTGCCCGCGCCCGAGAGGAGCGACCCGCCGGCGCGCAGCAGCAACGACTCGAGCGTCGAGGCGGCCCTCACGGAGAGCTCCGATGTTCCTGCAACCACTGCTCGAGCATGGCGAGAACCCAGACAAGCACCCCGTAGTAGCGGGCGTCCTCGCTCCCATGCAGGTTCAGCAGCCGGTCGATGAACTGCGGCCGGATGATATTGCGCGAGCGCAGGTGCGCAAGGTTCCCCAGAATCTGCTCGCGCAATGCCGGCGAGTCCTGCAGCCAGAGTCCGAACGGCAGGCCGAAGCCGTGCTTCTTCTTGTCGATGATTTCCTGCGGCAGGAATTCGGCCATCGCGCGCTTGAAGAAGTGGCGCAACTGCATGCCTGGCATCTTCAGATGCGGAGGAACCTGCAGCGACATGTTCACGACTTGCGGGTGCAGCATGGGGTAGGAGACTCGCACGCCGGCGAGTGCGCTCATCGTCTCCACCTTGCGCAAATCGTTGTCGGCGAGCGTGTAGTACCAATCGTAGTAAAGCATCCGGTTCAGCAGGTTCTGCGTCGGCGCCGCATCCCAGACGCGCTGCATTTGCGCAAGCGGTGCCTCGAAGTCGATCGTCGTCGCAAACTCGGGGTGCAACAGCTCCGCGGTGCCAAGGACTCGCACCAGGTTCCACATCTCGAACCTGGCCGGTAGCGAGATGTTCGCCTTTTCCACGTAGCCGCGCGCTTTGCGCACCGGCCAGATCATGGCGGATCGAGGCCAATGCTTAATGACGGGCTCGAGCAACGTCCTGCGCAATGCTGCAGGAATGAGGCGGTAGCGCTCGAAGATCTGCTGCTCGGCGTAGCGGGAGTTGCCGGCAAACAGCTCATCACCGCCATCGCCTGCCAGCAGATGATCGACGCCGCTGTCTTTCGCGAGTCGCGCGCAATAGTAGAGCGGCAGTGCGGAGGAGTTGCCGAACGGCTCGTCGTAGGCGCGTGCGATCTCGACGAAAGATGCGGCGATGTCAGCGCCGGTGACGACATACTCGTGCGCCTGACAGGAGAAGCGCTGGCTGGCGATGCGCGCGTAGGGCAGCTCATCGTAGTCGGGGTAGCCGAACCCGATCGAGAAGGTGCGCGCCTTGGACGGTCCGACTTCGCTAAGCACACCTGCGACAGTAGAACTGTCGAGGCCGCCGCTCAGAAACGCGCCGGTGCGCTCATCGGGCCGCGCGCCGCTTACGGCATCGCGCAATGTGTCGTGCAAACGCTGCTTCAACGTCTCGAACGATTCGCCGCCACGCTCGACAAAGGAAGGGTGCCAGTACCGCCGCAGCTGCAACGCGCCGTCGTCATACAGCACGCAGTGTCCTGGCGGGATCTTGTGCACGCCTTCGAATACCGTCTCCGGCCCGGGCACCATGTGCAGCATGAGATAGTCGAAGAGTGCCTGGGGTCGCAGGGGCGCCGCCAAGGGCGGAAAACGAGCGACGGATTCGGCGGAGGACCCGAAGATCAAACCGCCGCCGCATGCTGCATAAGTCAGCCGCTCGATCCCCATCGGATCGACTGCCAGCAACGCGCGCCGCGCGGTGCGATCCAGAATAGCAACCGCGAAGCGACCCCCGAGTCCGTCGAGTGCACGCGCCGGATCGCGGCGATAGGCGTCGAGCATGCGCTGGGCGGCGTTCTCGACGGGATGCGCGCCGGAACCATCGATCGACAGCAGCTCACCCTGAAGGACTATGCTCGTGCCGCCGTGCGTCGCCACTACGGGGCCCCAGCACGCGGCCTGAGAGGCTTCATCCGAGGCGGTGTGCTCCTGGTCCGCGACGACTCTCGAGCGGCCGTATTCGACCAGTGAGAGTGCACCGTGCGATCCCCGAAACGGGCCCAGAAAACCGAACAGCTGCATGTTGTCCTTCGACGCTCCGGCCGGGCGGGGAGGGTGCAGTCTATTGCATCCGCTGGACACAAAACTTTGAACTGCCTCGGGAGTTTGCCCCAACGGTCGTATATCCTCTAGCTCCCGATCGATACACTGACGGGCCTTGGTTCAGGCTATTTTCGATATCGAGAACATGGACACGCTCACTGGCATCCGCAATATTCTCCGCGACACCTTGCAGCTCGGCGACCGCGCGGAGCGCCTCACGGCTGCCAGTCCGCTGCTCGGCGGAATTCCGGAATTCGATTCGATGGCCGTCGTGGCGCTGATCACGATGATCGAGGATCGTTACGGCATCACCGTCGATGACGATGAGCTGTCGGCCGATACGTTCGCGACCGTCGGTTCGCTCGCCGATTTCGTCACGAGAAAAACCTCGGCCTGAGCGGCAGCCATGCTGTCGGGCGAATTTCTGCAGGGCTCGAAAGGCCCGCTGTTCATCGTCGTCCGACGACCCGCCGGTCCTGCGCGTGGTTGCGTTCTTTGCATTCCGCCTTTCGCCGAAGAAATGAACAAGGCCCGGCGCATGCTGACCGAGGCCAGCGTGGCTCTCGCCGAACGTGGTATCGCGAGCGTCACCGTGGATCTCTATGGAACGGGCGATAGCGCTGGCGATTTTGCGGACGCGGACTGGCTCGGCTGGCAACAGGATGTGATCGCCGCATGCGCACGCGCCGCCGCTCTCGATATCGCCGTGAGTGGCGTGGTGGCGGTCAGACTGGGATGCGCACTTGCGGTTGCGGTGAGCGCCCGGATGCCGGCGCTCGAGCGCACGGTCCTGTGGCAGCCGGTCTTCGACGGCAGGCGCTCGCTCGCACAGTTTCTGCGGCTGCGTGTCATGGCGGCGCGCATGGCCGACGACAAGGAATCCGCCGCGGATCTTCAGGCGCGACTGAAGGCAGGCGAGACCGTCGAAGTGGCCGGGTACGGTCTCTCTGCACGCCTTGCTCGGGACCTCGAGGCCCTCGTTGCACCACAGGAGCTGCCGAAGTCCCTCGGCGAAATCCACTGGATGGAGGTCGCGATGCAGACGGATGCGCCTCTGTCACCGGCGACCGAGCAGCTCATGGCGCGTTCGCGCGCGGCGGGATCGCGCGTCGACTACCGCCTGTTCGCCGGCGAACCGTTCTGGTCGTCGACCGAGATCGTCGTCAGCAGGGAAATGGTGCGAGCTACGGTGGACTGCCTGAGTTCTGCACCCATGTCGGCGAGTGCGTGATGGCGGTGCACGAGGAAGCCGTGGTCTTTCACTGCGCCCGGCAGGAGTTGCTCGGCATTCTGCATTGGCCAGAAGGGCATGTTCGCACGCTGGGCATTGTCATTGTCGTCGGCGGTCCGCAATATCGAGTCGGCAGTCATCGCCAGTTCGTCTTGATGGCGCGCTTGCTCGCCCAAGCCGGCTATCCCGTGTTTCGTTTCGACTACCGCGGGATGGGCGACAGTGCGGGCGAACCACGTTCGTTCGAAGCCGTCGGTGAGGACATCCGGGCTGCGATCGATACTCTCGATTCGATGAGCCCTGGACTCAGCGGGATCTGCGTGTGGGGATTGTGCGATGCCGCCTCCGCTGCGTTGCTCTATTGCCGTAGCGATCCACGGGTGAAGGCGTTGGTACTGGCGAATCCCTGGGTGAGAACGGTGGCCGGCGAGGCGCAGGCGTACTTGAAGCACTACTATCTGCGCCGCCTGTTGCAGCGCTCGTTCTGGCGCAACGTGCTCGCGGGCGGTTTCCATCCGCTCAGATCGCTGCGCGATCTGACCGGCAAGCTGCTGGCTGCGCGGCGAACGTCTGCAGCTGTACCGGCCGAATCGTATGTGACGCGCATGCGAAATGGACTCGAGTCGTTTCCAGGCGCAGTGTTGTTACTGATCAGCGAGCGCGATCTCACGGCGCGCGCCTTCACGGACCTGTGTGCGAGCGATGCACGCTGGCATGCGGCAGTCGCGTCGCCGCGCGTCACGACCGTGCCGTTGGAGGGTGCCGATCACACATTTTCAGGCAGTGCCGCATTGCTTGCGGCGACGCAAACCTGTGTGAGTTGGTTGACACGACAGGAGCCCGTGGCATCGGCATCCGGGTCCTCCAGCGCCGCGTAGTTTTGATACGAGGCCGCGAATGTCTACGGCCTTTCCTCAAGTTTTGGCTCATCCGATACAGGAACCTTGCGAGCGACAACGCCGCAGGCGTCGTTGCCGAAGCGCTCGCCCCGCGCGCGGTACAGCAGACGCCGAGCGCAAATGCATGTGGCGCGCTCGCACAGCGCTGCAGCGCTATCCCTTGTGGCGGCGGGCACTTTGTCGCGACCGGCAGCCGATCGCGGCACACGCGAGTGTATGGAGCGCCACACGCACATTTGACAAAAACCTTCGAGAACGAGGAGCTTGTATGCACGCGGCGACAGCTTTGAAAGTGTGCGCCACGTCACTATGCTCAACCACCTTTCAATTTACATATACGCCACGCGAGACCGGCAATGGATTCGAGGGGCAAGCTTCGAATGCGGCCTGCAACACGCTCGCGGTTCGGTTTGCCCCAAACGGAAACATGGTCACTGTCTCGTCAGATAACGCGCTAGGGAGCGGGTAGATGAAGCGAAGAGATTTTATTGTGCAGTCGGCAGGTGCTGCCGGCGCGTTGCTGCCCGTCCTGGCCGTCGGTCAGGCAGTGCGGCCGTGTCCTCCGCCAAGCGTCAGTGTTGCCGGAGGCTCGACTGCGTCGACCGGCTGCTCGCCGTTGTCGGGTCAGGCCGACTGGTTGGCGCGATCCACGGGTCCCGGCGTCGTCTGGTCGCACAACTTCGATACCGGTGCGGAGGTCGATCAATTCCGCTGGCAAGGCGGCATCGGCAACGTGCCGAATGTCGCGCAGAGCGACGGTAAGACGAAATGGGTTGCTGACGGCTTTGCGGGCGGCGGCTGCGTCGAAATCGCGATCCCGACCGGCGGTACGGTAGCGACGAATTGGTGGCGCCCTCTGAGCGCGCTGCGAGCGGGTGACAACGGCAAATCGACCGATGATCCGGCCGCAGGCGGCACACTGCAGCGGCGCGCGTGGAACTCAGGATCGGTGAGTCAGAACTGGGACTGGCGCAAGGGTTACTACGGGCACACCGACTATCACTCGCAATACGCGACCTGGGTCGGCCAATCCAACGTCTGGGACGGGACCGACTTCTACCTGCAGTTCCGCGCCAAGATGTCTGCGAGTCGCTTCAACGCCGCCAACCCGCTCGGCAAGCTGATGTACATCGACGTGACGGGAATCACCGGCTCGCAGGAGGTGTTGATCCGCTCGCCGAACAAGAAGACCTGGCTCACCACGGGCGAGTTCGACATGTACACGAGCCAGGGCAACTTCTATCAGAGCTACCTCACGAATCCGCAGGGCGGCAACTTCAACTCCAGCAGGCAGCCGGGCGGCGTTTTCGAGTCGACGTGCCGCATCATCGACGGCAATGGTGGCCCGCATCCGCCGCAGACGTGCTGGGAGTGGCCGACCGACGAGTGGGTCACGATCCTCATTCACGTCACGCCGGGCAAGGACAACAGCGGCCAGAGCGGCGTGACGTGGGACAACCCGGCGACCTGGCTCAGCCAGGTTCCGTTCAAGGACTTCGGGATCGAGGTGTGGGTGGCGCGCGCAGGAGCCACGACGTACACCAAGATCTGGAACAAGATGGACTACGCGTGGCGTTACGACTCGAACGGCCGACACCCGCCGGCGTTCAACGCGATTTCGCCATCCGGCTACATGAATGGCGTCGCCGCCGCCGTGGGCTGGTATCAGCGCTACACGCAGTTCATCTTCTCGAAGCAATTCATTCCCTGTCCGCAGGCGTGAGACGGCACAGGGCGACGGTTATCGGAGTCAGCTCATGAAACGACGAGAGTTCCTGGGGGTATCGGCGGGATTGGCAGGCACATTGCTGCCGGTGCTGAGGGCCAACGCAAGACCGTGTCCGCCGCCGACGCTCAGCGTCGCGGGCGGAGGATCGACCACTACCACGTGTCCTTCGGGCTCGGCGCCCGCATGGTTCGAGGCTTTGCCCGATCGCGCGTGGACGAAAATAGCGAGCGCGTCGGGTCGACGTCTGGTCGACGTCGGGCCGCAACCTCCATTGACGATCGAGGGTCGCACGCTCGATTCGATCATCACGTCGTGGACGGGCGCATGCGTCGATCAGACCCGCGGTGAGCTCCTCATGGCGGCCAACGGCGGACACGCGGCCTACGCGGGCAACGAGTGCTACATCCTACGGATCCGCAGCGACACGCCGCGCTGGCATCGCTTGAACGATCCGACGCCGGCTTCGCACGTCATCATCGAGCCTGCCAGCGGCCCGGCGCAATACGCCGACGGTCGCATGCGCTCGGTGCACAACTGGAACCGCATGCAGTTCCACAATGGCAAGGTATGGCATCCGTCGCAGGACGCGTACTACAGTCCGACGCACTCCGTGGCTGCGGTGTGGTCCTTCAATCGCGACTCGCTCGGCGACGATGCGGCGGGATGGCCGGCGCCGTGGAGGGACGACAAAGGCCCATGGACTTCCCATGGCCTGGTGGGCATCGGCAGCGCGAGCTTCATCGGCGGTCCTTCGGCGCTCGATCGCGTCGGCAACAAGATCTGGTCGTTTCCCGAAGCGAATGGCGGCAGCTTTCCTTACTGGTCGGTCGACACGCGGACGGGTGCGATCCAGACGTTTACGGGCACCGGTCCGAATCCGCACTTCGGCGGCCAATGGGCCATCGTCGCGCACGACCTGCGGATCCTCGTCGTCTCCGACCAGAACTCGAGCAACGTGTTTGTGATGGATCTGACCAACCCGCAGGCCGGCGTGACTGCGCGACCGACGAGCGGCGGTCAGTCCGGACTCACGTGGTTCGGCGGTGTCTATCACGAGCGCAGTAAGGCGATCCTCACGTACGAGGTCACGAAGCTGGGCGGCGGCAACATCCGCAAGCTCAAGATTCCCACACGGTCCGATGGCAAGTACGACCCTGCCGGAAGTTTCGAGTGGTCGACGATTTCCCCCGCGGGCGGGGGCGTCGTGCCGACGGTCGAACGGCAGGACTACGCGGGCACGTACAGCAAGTTCAACATCGTGGAAGACATGGGCAACGGGCAGTCGTGCCTGGTCCTCGTGACCGGCATCGCTGACTTCACTTATGTCTACAAGGTGCCCTCGTTCGGCGTATAGGATTTGCTGAGCCATCCCGCTGCGCGCGGTTCAAGTGTGACCGCGCTCAAAATTGCGACGGCGAGCACGCTGAGGCCACTGCAAGAGCTTGTCCAGCGGTCGAGCGTGCACTCGAAAATTCGCGATTGAGCCGGTACGATCCCTCGCTTGGCTGGCCGCGCCCACGCGGCCCAGGCAGAGGGTCATGAGCAGTACCGATCCGTTCGTCGACTATTACACCAAGCAGAGCGAAGCGCCTGCGACGACCGAGCACTTTCTGAGGCTCCGCCAGATGCTTCTGAAGGTGCATGGTCCTGCCCCGGCCGGCAAGAAGATCCGCGTTGCCGACATCGGCTGCGGCGCGGGAACGTTCAGCCGCATTTTCGCGGGGGCCGGCTGCGCGGTGCGCGCCGTAGACGTCAACCCGAAGCTCATTGAAGTCGCACAGACGCGCGCGCGCGCGGGCGGCGTGGATGTGGACTACAGCGTCGGCTCGGCGGCTGCGCTGCCATGGTCGGGGGCGGAGTTCGATATCGTCGCGCTGCCGGAGCTGCTCGAGCACGTGCACGACTGGCAGAGCGTGTTGTCCGAGGCTGCGCGCGTGTTGAGTCCTGGCGGCATCCTGTTCGTCTCGACGACCAATCGGTTGTGCCCGGTGCAGCAGGAGTTCGATCTGCCGCTCTACAGCTGGTATCCGGGTTGGCTGAAGAAGCGGTGCCTCGTGCTGTCGACCACGACGAAGCGCGAGTGGGTGAGCCATGCGCTCTATCCAGCAGAGCACTGGTTCGATCCCTACTGGTTGGGCGCCGAGTTCCGCAAGCTCGGCATGAATCCGCTCGACCGCTTCGATCTGCTCGCCATGTACTCGGAGGGCGGTCTCAAGCAATGGGCCGGGAAGATCGCAAGAGCAGTACCGCCGCTGCGCTTCATCGGTCATGTCTTGAGCCCGGGCACGACCATCGTCGGTCGCAAAGTTCAGAAGGCGTAGGAGAAAGCGCACGTGCGTAACGCACTCAAAGCAGCTGCTGCGTGCGTCGCGTCGATCGTCCTCGGCGTCGATCTCGCCCAGGGGGCCGACACGAACGCCGCCGAGCTGCCCTCCTGTGGGCCGATGCGGCAGGTCGACACAGCAGAAGGTCTGATGGACTATCGGCTCAAGGATGTGTCGGCGTCGGTGAAGAAAGGCGTGCGCGATCTGGACACGTTTCATACGCGACCTGCACTCGAGCTCATGAAGACAGGCAGTGTCTACCGCAGCGTGAAAGCCGACCTCGACTTCTCGCTGCGCTACTCGCCCAACCATCACGGTGCGCTGCGCGCACTCCTGCAATACGAGCGCGCCGGTGGCAAGGCCCATGATTTTCCGCCAACCGAGTGCTACTTCGCGTGGGCGCAGGAGTTCATGCCCGACGACGCCGACGTGTGGTTGATCAGCGGGTACCTCTTCTGGTCGAAGAAGAACTTTGCGGCCGCCGAAGCGGCGTATCAGCGCGCGCTCACCCTGAAGCCGGATTCGGTGGATGCGCACTACAACCTCGGCCTGCTCTACGCCGAGATGGCGAAATACGATCAGGCACTCGAGCACGCGCACGCCGCATACAAGGCGGGTTATCCGCTGCCCGGATTGCGCCAGAAGCTCGAGCGCGCAGGCAAGTGGCGCGAGCCGAGCGCGCAGGCGGCCGACTGATCGCCGTCGCGGCGCTGTTGCGTGCGACCGCGACGAGTGCCACTCCGGCGCGCCGCCCCCGTTCGCGCGAGGATGCCGGTCGCTGATGCTGCAGCGAATTCTCAGCCCGTTTCGCGAATTCGGCCCGTGGGCCGGTGCACTGTATGCGATCGACAGGATGCTGCAGACGCTATCGGCTCGCACGCGCCTGCAATACTACGAGTTGGTCGTGCAACCGGTGCCGGCGACGCCGCTGGTGCCGGAGCGATTTACCCGTCGCCTCGAATTTCGCGAGATCAAGCGGGGCGATCCGGCCCTCGATCTCATGCCAGCATTGCCCGAGATCAGGGCCGCCCGTTTCGACCAGGGAGCGTTCTGCCTCGGCGCCTTTCAACAGGGCAAGCTCATCGGCTACGTGTGGTTCTGCGAGCGCGCATACGACGAGGATGAAGTGCGTTGCACGTACGAGCTGGTTTCGCCCCGCAACTGCGTATTCGATTTCGATCTGTACATACTGCCCGAATATCGTCTGGGGATGGCTTTCGCCAGCTTGTGGACCGGTGCCAATGAGTTGCTGCGACGGCGCGGGGTCGACTTCACCTTCAGTCGCATGACTCGATTCAACCTGGCCTCGCGACGAGCGCATAAGCACCTTGGTTCGGTGCGGATCGGACGAGCGGTGTTCCTGCGGGCGTGGCAGCTGCAGCTGATGATCGCGACGCAGTCGCCCTACGTGCACTGCTCCGCATCGCGCCTGCAGCGCGTGCACTTGCGCGTCGCACCGCCAGCGCCGGCACGCAATCAGGCCGGCACCGGCGCAACGGACAAACCGACGTTACGCGTGTGATCCGCGTGTCGAGCGCTGCCGTGAACGCGGCCTCACGCCTGCGCTTCCGACGCTATCAAGCGACCGACGGACCGACCTTCGCGGATCGCATAGTTGGTGCCGCGATCCTCAGGATAGATCTGCGCCATGCTCGCGAGGTACAAGCCGCGCATGGGCGTGCGCACCTGCGGAATCATGCGACTGTAGTGCGGCTCGACGATCGGCTGGGAGAAGCGCGCACGCCACACATGATGCGCCAGCAGCCAGTCGCGCGAGAAGTTCGGAAACATGCGTTTGATGAACGGCAGGCAGTACTCGAGCGCCGCCGCGTCGTCCATCTGATAGAGCGCGTCGGTTTCCGGAAGATATTTCGACAGGTAGACGATGTGCCGTCCGCCGTAGGTCGCCGGCGGCTCGAAGTTCGTGTGCTCGATGATCCCGACGAAGGGAAAAGTCGGATCGTTGACGTTCAGCCAGTACGTCTGCGACAGGCTGCGATCGAGCTCCAGGACTACGCAAACGTTGGCGAGATAGCGCACCCGGCGCAAGCTCTGCAAGTACGGGGCGCTGAGATGCCCCTCGAGCATGTCTGCGACGATCGGCAAGGCGGGCGTGACCAGGACGATGTCGGCAGGTAGATCGCCAGCGTTGGTGCGCACGCCGCGCACGATGCCGTCCTGAGACAGGATCGATGAAACGCGCACGCTCGTGCGTACGGCGCTCCCGTGCGTGGCCACCGCCCGTGCCAGGCGCTGTGCCAGCGCCGCGAAGCCGCCACGGTAGTAGGCGAGCTTCTCTGCACCGCCCTTGCCGCGGCTGCCGCCGCGCAGCTTCAGCTTGTTCCAGAACCACACCGCCGAGACGTCGTTGGCGTAAGGTCCAAACTTGCCCCGTAGCAGGGGTTCCCACACGACCTTGTAGACGCCGTCGCCGCACATGCGTCGCAGCCAGGTTTCCGCCGAGATGCTTTCGAGCGACTGCCAATCCTCGATGCGCCGAGCGCGCAGCGCGAGCAATCCGAGGCGGATCCGGTCGATGAAGCCGAGCGGTGTGAAGCGCAACAGGTCGAGAGGTGTGCTCAGCCGGAAGAAGTTCTGCGCGTAGTACATGCCTGTGCGCGTCGGGCGCACCAGTACGTCGTCGTGCGCGCCGAGCTCGTCGATGAGTCCCATGACTGCGACGTCATTCGTGAACCAATGATGATAGAACTTCTCGAGCGCGACGCCCTGGACGGTGAAGCTGCCGGCCAGGCCGCCGACCTCTGCGTCCTGCTCGAGCACGGTGCACTTGAGGCCTTTCAGCCCAAGCTCGTACGCCGCGGAAAGGCCGGTAAAGCCGCCGCCTACGATCACGATCCGGGGTGCAGCGTCAGAGTGTCGCGAGTTCAAGTGTTGGCATCCTTCGGCAGGCCGCCGGTGCGCTGGAGCAGTTGTCGAATCGGTGCGAAGAGCAGCAGTGCACCGACGATCGTGAGCGGCAGCCACAGCACGAGGTGCACCAGCACGGCAAAAGCACCGGCGGCGTTCGTGTCGATGGCGTAGGCAGCCATGCCTTGCAGGGTGAAGTAGTCGAAGGTGCCGACATACCCGGGAGAGCTTGGCACCAGGGTGGCGAGCGTCCCTGTCGCCATCGCAAACAACGCGCCCTGCGGCGGGGCGTCGATCGCGAGCGCGCGGGCCGTGGCGAGAAACACTCCGGCCTCGAAGCACCAGGCGAGCAGCGACAAAGCGAGCAGCTGGAACGCGCGCACCGGCGAGCGCAGCAGTAAGAGCGCATCGAACAACGGCGTCACTGCCGAGCGCAGTCGCCGGCCCCAGGTCCGTCGCGCGATGAAGGGCGCATCGAGGATCATTTCGCCCAGGGCGCGGATCCGCGCGCCCGCAAACGTCACGAGCAGTACGGCGACGACGGCCGCACCAGTCAACCAGGTTGCGGTGGACAGCAAGGCGACGGGCACCGCGTCCGACGGTACACCCGCGAGGCCGATGAAGAAGAACGTGAGCAACGCGAGCAGGTCGAGCAGTCGTTCGATGAACAAGGTGGCGAGCAGGCGCATCCGGGGCGCGCGCAACTGTTCGCTGAATCCCACCACGCGAATCACGTCGCCCGCCCGCAGCGGCAAGACGTTGTTGAGGGCGATGCTCGACAGGAATGGCTGGATCGCACCGCGCAGGCGGAAAGCCGGATCCAGCGCGCGCAGCATCCAGCCCCACCGCAGAATGCGCAGCGCGTAGTCTATGCACAGGCAGGCGAGCGCGACGAGAAGGAAGGGCATCGATACGCGCTGCAGGATCGCGAGCAGCGCTGCCCCATCGAGTTGCCGCGCGATGAGCCAGAGAAACAGTACGGTGATCGTCAGGCCCGCCGCAATGCGCAGTCTCTTCATGACGGAGTGGTCTGCGGTGGGTCGGGCTCGAAGCCGAGTCGTTCTTGCGCGATGTACAGCGGCCGCCGCTTCGTCTCGCCATAGATCCGACCGACGTATTCGCCGATGATGCCGAGCGAGATGAGTTGCACCCCGCCGAGGAACAGCACCGCGATGAACAGGAGCGTCCAGCCCGGGACCCAGATGGAAGTGAGCAAACGCATCATCACTGCATAGGCGATGCCGAGCAGCGAGAGTGCCGAGACGGCAAAGCCCATCCAGATGGCGATACGCAGAGGGGTCTGGGAGAACGACAGGATGCCGTCGGTCGCGAAGCGCACCATCTTCCAGAACGGATACTTGCTTTCGCCGGCGAGTCGCGCCGCGCGCCGATAACCGACAGCTGCCTGGCGAAAGCCGACCCAGCTCACCATGCCGCGCACGAAGCGGTCGCGCTCCGGCATGGCGATCAGGGTGTCGACGACACGACGGTCCATGAGGCGGAAGTCGCCGGTGTCGAGTGGAATGGCAACGTCCGAGAGCCGGTTGAGCAGTCGGTAGAAGACGCTCGCCGACCAGCGCTTGAAGTGAGTCTCGCCTTCGCGCTGCGTGCGCACGCCGTACGCAACTTCGAAGCCTTGACGCCAGCGTGCGACGAACTCGAGGATGATCTCGGGAGGATCCTGCAGGTCCGCATCGATGAGCACGACGGCATCGCCGCGTGCGTGTTCGATACCGGCCGTGACCGCGATCTGATGGCCGAAGTTGCGCGACAGGAGCACGCCGCGCACGTTGGCGTCCGTGCTCTGCAGCTCCCGCATGATCTGCGCGGTGGCATCGCGACTGCCGTCATCGATGTAGATGACTTCATAGCTCATGCCGGGCAGGCGCTGTAGCACCTCTATCAGTCGTCGATGCGTTTCGCGCAGCACCGGCTCTTCGTTGTGACACGGCACGACTACCGACAGCAGCGGTAGCTTGGTGAGCGGCATGACTTTCGGCTGCATCATGGTAGTTTGCCAGGTAGTGACAACTCAGTACGCGCGGGCAAGGACGGCAATCGCATCATCGAGCGTCGCGGTCGCCTTCGGGTCGCGGACCGGCGCCGCGCCCGACATCGCGTCCCACACCTCGAGGATGGTGCTGAGCTTCAAGGCGGTGCCGCCCCACAGTTTCCACGCGTCCTTGGGCCGCCAGATCGCGCTCGCCGTGATGCCGGCAGGGTCGGCTGCGGCCTGGCTCGCGACGAATGCGAACGGTGCCAGGTTGAACTCGGGTAAGTTATACAGATTGTATGACAGCCGACCGATATTGGGGGCGTAGACATCCGCCAGCATCGTGACCAGGGCGACCTTCTGCAGTCGCGGGACCTGCGACCACAGCTCCGGACCGAGCGTGCGTTCGAACCATTGCGAGTTGAAACGAGCGACCAGTGCCTGCACGCGCGTGGCGAAGTCGAAATCGAGCCACAGCCGATACGCGGCAGCACGCGCGAAGCTGACGAACTGCTCGCGGTGCGCGTCGTAGTACGCGGGATCCCGCGCCGCCTGGACGTAGGGGTCCTCATAGGGTCGCGGCAGCGCGTGCGACTGCAGGGCCCGGAATGCTTCGACCAGAGGATCCGGCCGCGCGTCGGGGCCGAAGAGCTCCGGGAACTCTTCGGGGTATTCCTGGAGCATGAGGAAGACGTCGCAGAAGGCATCCGCCTCGAATGGTTCGAGCGAGACATCGTACGTGGCCTTCTGCAGCGCGTAGCGCAATTTGTTGCCGAAGCCGCTGCCGAATACGCGTTCGAGGCCGTCGCTCTCGATCAGTCCGGTGCGCAGCGGGCTCTCGACGAACCACGTCGGAACGTGCAGTTGAATCAGGTCGCGGAAAGTTTCCGCCGTGCCTGCCCTCAGGACCGGCATGCGACCTGCCGGCGCCTCTCCGTAGAAGCTGTCGAGATAAAGCCAGCCGAGCAGCAGCGCCGGTTCGACCTGATACCTGGTCGCATACTTGTCGATGGTCGCGCCGAGAGGGTGGGCGGCGAAGATCTCGGGACGGTTGAGCTTGCTGCGCTCGATCATCACCGCAAGCGCGGCGCGATCCGCTGCTGCGTCGAGTTTCAGCGCATCGAGGTCCGCGCGGGCCCGCTCGCGTGCTTGTACAACCGTCGCGGTGCGATCCTTCGCATCGAGGAAAGCATTCGCGAGCCGCACCGTCAGCGGCTGCTCCATGAACACCCATTGCGTGAGCCAAAGAAACGCGCACACCCACAGTGCGAGCGCGATCGCGAGCGGCGTGCTGAGCTGGCCGATCAGCGTCCGTTGCGAAAACGCCGCGCGCAGCAGCAGTGCGCTGAGCGCGATCACTCCCAGGAAAAGGAAGGCAAAGAAGGTCAGGCCCCATGCGCCGACGACGCGCAGGAGCGCTGCGTACTCGAACGCCCGTACGTCGAGCAACACCAGGATCGTCAGTAAAACAGCGACGAAGCCGCCGCAGCCCGCGACCGCGGCAGCGAGCCTTCGAACGGTATTGGCCATTACAGCGCTATAACCCCTGCAGTTCTTCGAGTTGACCGGTTCAGCGGCGGTTCTTGCAGTTCCGCACCCGCCGGTGTCGGTCGCAGGTCGGCAGGCGCGGATGATACTGGATGACGGTGGCGCCGGGCACACTGGACTGACGTCACAGTTCGGCGCGTAGCTGCGGGCCACTACGTCGTCAGTACTACGGTTCTGCCGCAATTGTGTGCAAGAATCCACCGCTCGACTACGTTCCAGCTCACGCTTTCGGGTAACCCTTGTCGCTTACGGGCCTCATCTTCCTGGCGGGTTTCCTCGTCGGATGCCTGCTCGCGCTGGCGCGACATCCGATCTTCGGGCTGATGACTTACGTCGCCACGTTCTTCCTGCATCCGCCGTCACGTTGGTGGGGCCAGGGCTTCCTGTTGCCGGTTCGCTGGTCCTTGATCGCGGCCGCGGTCGCGCTGCTGGCGGTGCTGATCCATCGCAAAAAGCTCGCGCCGGCGCCGCCATTTCGCCAGTCGGGCATCGCGATCGCATTTTTCATATTCATTGCCTGGCTCGGCGTTCAATCGTTCTGGGCCCTCGATCCCCAGGCGCACAGCGAGCTGTTCAGTTACTACGCCAAGTTCGCGCTGGCGTTGTTTCTCTTCTATCGCTGTATCGATTCGGAGCAACACCTGCGTTACTTCCTGTGGACGCACGTCCTCGGCTGCTTCTACTTCGGCCTGATCGCGTTCACTTCGTATCAGGGCGGGCGATTCGAAGACTTCGGCGGCCCAGGACTCGCGGAAGCGAATGCCGGCGCCCTGACCATCGTCACGGGCATCCTGGCGGCTTCGGCGCTGTTTCTCGGCGGCACCATGCGCGAAAAGGTGGGTCTGTTCGGCGTGCTTCCGTTCATCGTGAACGCGCTGGTCACGACCATCAGTCGCAGCGGCTTTCTGGCGGCCGGTATCGGCGGCATCATTTTCAACCTGTTCACTCCGAAGACTTTCCGCAAGCGCGTACGCATCCTGTCTGCCCTCGCCGTCGTGATGTTCGGCATTCTCACCGGGCCGATGTATTGGGAGCGGATGCAATCGATTCAGCAGCTCGGTAACGAGGTGGAGGGCGTCGATACCGGCTCCGGCAGGCTCGTCATCATGAAAGTGCAACTGCGGATGTTCGCGAGCTACCCCGCGGGGTGCGGCGCGACGTGCACGGCCGTGCTGAGTCCGCTGTATCTCGACGACTCGCATCTGACGGGTGAAGGCACTCAGCGGGCGCGTGCCTCGCACAACACGTTCCTCACGATGTTGGTCGAACATGGGTTGCCGGGTGCCGTGTTCTACGTCTTCATGGCGTGGTGGATCGCGCGCAGCGTCCGGACCGTTTCACGCAGGGTGGCCGGTCAGAGCGGCTTTATCGCATGTGTGCTGCCAGCCGTCGCCGGCATTCTCGGCGCAATGTTCGTGAGCGACATGTTTGCGACCTACGCGAAGTTCGAGGTGCGTATCTGGTTCATCGCGGTGTTGATGGCGATGCTGCACTTGAGCGCGAAGGAACAGCAGGCACAGGTCGAGACCGAGCGCGCGCCCGCCAAACGGGACAAGCCGCCGCTGCGACGTGCGGCGCGCGTCCGCCATTCGGGGTCGTGAAGTGACCGGCCCCTCGCCGTTGGACGGGGTTGCCGTCCCGCAAGCTGCGCCTGCCGCTCGCGGTACGGTGTTGCTGGTGGCATTTCACTTTCCACCCTTTCGCGGTAGCAGCGGTTTGCAGCGAACGCTGCGCTTCGCGCAGTACCTACCTGCGTTCGGTTGGCGGCCGATCGTGCTCAGCGTCGATCCACGCGCATATAGCGACACGACGCCGAGGGCGCAGGGCAACGAGCTGCCCGAGGGTCTGGAGGTTGTGCGAGCGTTCGGCCTCGACACGGCGCGGCATCTCAGCATGCGCGGCCGCTATCCGATGGCCCTCGCACTGCCGGATCGCTGGGCGACGTGGCGCTACTGGGCCGTGCGCGCAGCGCGCAGGATCATCCGCGAGCGCAACGTGTCCGCGATCTTCTCCACCTTTCCGATCGCGACGGCGCATCGAATCGGTCTCGATGTGGCTCGCCTCACGGGCTTGCCATGGATCGCTGAATTTCGAGATCCGATGTGGCAAGGCGACTACCCGCCGGAGCCGCGCATCAACGACTGCTGGCGGCAGCTCGAGGCCGAAGTGTTCGCGTGCGCGCAGCGCGTCGCAGTGGTCACGCCGGGCGCGGCCGCGACATATCGGGCGCGCTTTCCGCAGTTCGATCCGGCGCACGTGGCGCTGATAGAGAACGGCTACGATGAGGAGACGTTCGAGCGCGCCAGCGACAGCGAGCCGATCCAGGAGCGCCGACCGAGCGGTGCAGGCCCAGTGACTCTGTTACACAGCGGCATCATCTATCCGAACGAGCGCGATCCGGAGCCGTTGTTTCGTGCGCTCGCTGCGTTACGGTCGGCTGAGGCCATCACCCCTGATACGTTGCGAATCGTTCTTCGGGCAAGCGGCAACGAATCGCAGTACGCGGCGCGACTCAACCAACTGGCAATTGCGGACATCGTACGGCTCGAGCCGCCGATCCCTTATCTGGCTGCCTTGCAGGAGATGCTCAGCGTCGATGGCTTGCTGGTACTGCAAGGCGCGAGCTGCAATGCGCAGATCCCCGCCAAGCTCTATGAGTATCTGCGCGCGGGCCGCCCAATCCTCGCCTTGACGGACCCCGCCGGCGATACGGCAACGACGCTGCGCGCCGCCGGCGGCGGGGTGATCGCGCGGCTCGATTCGCAAGCGGAGATCGAGCGTTCGCTCGTCGCGTTCCTGGCGCAGCTGCGCGAGGGCAGCGCACCACGTGCTTCAAGACATTCGGCGCAGCGCTACTCACGGCGAGCCCAGTCCGGAGAGCTTGCCCGTCTGCTCGATCTCATGGTCGAGGAGCGTCGCTGAACGTCGTTGCGTCGCCACTGCCTGCCGGCAGCGCGCCTACAGCAATACTTCTGCCGGCGGCGGGTGACTGAGAAAAGCTGTCGGGCTGGCAGTCAGCCCGTACGCACCGCTTTGCAGGACGACGATCAGATCGTCCACTTCGGCGGCGGCCAGATCCATGCGGTCCGCGAGCAGGTCGAGCGGCGTACAGAGCGGACCGACGACGGATGCTGTCTCGCGCCGGCTGCCGACCACGCGATTGCCGACGAGGACCGGATAGTTCTTGCGGATGACTTGACCGAAGTTACCGGATGCGGAGAGATGGTGGTGCAAGCCGCCATCCGTAATCAGGAAGACGTGACCGCGCGAGATCTTCCGATCCAGCACGCGGCACACGTAGATACCGGCTTCCTGCACCAGGAAGCGTCCGAGCTCCAGCACGAGCTCTGCCTGGGGAAGTTGCGCGCGCGCGACCTGTACCAACTCGCGCAGGTTTGCTGCGATAGGCTCGAGCTGCAGCGGCTGCTCGCCGGGAAAGTGCGGTACGCCGAAGCCGCCACCGATGTTGAGGATGCGCACCGGCGCCGGCGCAGCGCGCGCGAGGTTGATCGCCAGCGCGATCGATTTCTGCTGCGCCTCGACGATCGCCTCGTGGCGCAGGTTCTGCGAGCCGCTGAAAATGTGAAAGCCGACGAACTCGAGCGGCAGCTCGCCAATCCGTCGTAACAGCTGCGGCACGCGCTCGGCATCGACGCCGAACTGCTTCGGACCTCCGCCCATCTTCATGCCGGAGGTCTTGAGCTCGAAGTCGGGGTTGACGCGCACTGCTACTCGCGGTCGTCGCCCGGATTCGCGTGCAATGCCGCCGAGGCGCTCGACCTCGAGCTCCGACTCCACGTTGAGGATGATGCCCGCGAACACGGCGCGACGCAGGTCTTCCGCCGACTTGCCCGGCCCTGCAAAGCTGATGATCCCGGGCGGTACGCCGGCATCGAGGGCCACCTGCATCTCGCGCGGGGAAGCCACGTCGATGCCGTCGACCAGGGTCTTGAAGTGACTGACCACGGCCGGCATCGGATTCGCCTTCATCGCGTAGTGCAGATGCACTTCGGTGGGCAGCGTCCGCCGTAGCAGCGCCACGCGTTCGCTCATGTAGCGGCGCGCATATGCGTAGAAGGGCGTGCGACCGATCTGCGTTGCGAGCTCGGTGACCCGGCGGCCGTCGATCGCGAGGCAGTCATCGACGACGTCGAAGAAAGGATGCGGTGCGTGCGCTGGCAACTCGATGCTCATGCCGTGACTTCCCGGAACAGGCCCTGCATCTGCGTCGCGAGCAGCGGTCGATCGTATTTGCCATTGGGATTGCGCGGCAGGCTGTCGCGCCACTCGATGTGGTGCGGCACCATGAAGAGCGGCAGCTCGCGACGGCAGGCGCCGAGCAACGCTTGGGTATCGGCGCTCCCGCCCGGTGCCGTCGTCGCGACGATCACGATGGCCTGGCCGAGTGTCGGATGCGGGACGCCGACAGCCGCTGCATCGCCGACCAGGCGGGTTGCAAACACGACCTCCTCGATCTCCGAGGGACTGACGCGATACCCCGACGTCTTGATCATCTCATCGCGGCGGCCGATGAAGTACAGGAAGCCATCCTCATCCATGCGCACTGTGTCGCCGGACCACACGGCCATTTCGGTCAGCACGAGTCCGGAGATCTGGCTCGGGACGGGCTTGTACCGCTCCGCCGTCTTGACCGGATCGTTCCAATAGCCGAGCGCGACCAGTGAGCCGCGGTGCACGAGCTCGCCCGGCTCGTTCGGCGCGCACGGGCTGCCGTCGGAGCGAACGACGAGGATCTCCGCATTCGGGATCGCCTTGCCCATCGAACCCACGCGATTGTCGATTTCCGCCGGGGGCAGATACGTCGAGCGAAACGCTTCCGTGAGCCCGTACATCAAGAACACCTGTGTCCGCGGCACGGCATCGCGCAGCCTGCGCAGCGTCGCACCGGGCATCGCGCCGCCGGAATTCGTGATGTAGCGCAGGTGGTCCGTGATCTCGGCAGGCCACTGCAGCTCGGCGAGCTGCGACCACAGCGGCGGCACACCCGCCAGTCCGGTGATCCGCTCCTTGACGAGCAGCGCGAGAATGTCGCGGGGAAACAGATAGTCGATCATCGCGGCACTGGCGCCGACGTGGAATGCAGTCGAGAGCTGACTGAAGCCGTAGTCGAAGCTGAAGGGGAGGACGGCGAGCAGTCGGTCTTCGGCTGTGTTGTGCAAATACTGGGCGACGCTGTGTGCTCCCGTCACCATGTTCTTGTGCGACAGCACGACACCCTTCGGTTTGCCGGTGCTTCCGGACGTGTAGAAGATCGACACCATATCGGCGTCGATGACGCGATGATGTCGAGCGCCGTGCTCGCTGCCGAGCAAAGCGGCCCAGGCGTGGACGGACAGCGAGGAGTATGCGTGGGCAGCCGCGTCGCCATCGATGAGCACGAGATGCCGCAAATCGTGGCAGCCGCGCAGCTCTTCCTCCAGGTTGGCCGCACGCTCGGGAGAGGTGACCAGCACCCGTACGTTGCAGTCGCGCAGGATATGGGCAACCTGCGGCGCTTTGAGCAGCGGGTTGACGGGAACGAAAACGCAGCCGGCGCGAGCGGCTCCGAACATCGTCAGGACGGTTTCGAACTGCTTCGGCAGGTAGACGGCGACCCGCTCCAGCTTCTCCAATCCCAGCGCGATGAGCGCGCCGGCGAGGCGATCGATTCCCGTGGCAAGGTCGCCGTAGCTCAGCCTCGCGGCCTTGTGCGTCAGGCAGATCGATTCGGGAGAGCGCCCGGCCGAATCCAGCGGCAGCTCGAACAGCAGCTTGGTCATGGTGTATGAATCCCGATTGCGGGCCGAGGCTCGCGGCGTGGCCAGACGTTGAACGGGCGAATGTTAACAGGCGCCCGAGCGATCACCTCACAGTTGCCCGGAAGTGCAATCTGTCGATGTGAAGCCAATCACGCTACGTACCGCGATTCCCTGCGGCGTGGCCCGTATCAGGGGCAGGCCGTGTTCGCGGACGTGCCGCCTTGCACCGAGATGGTGGGCGGCGGACAGGGCGTGGTCGCCTGGCCCGAGCCCTGCGGTTTGATCTGCAGGGCCAGGCGCCAGCCGTCGTTGGTGCCGCTGCCTTCGTAGGCGCCGCGGATCGAGCTCGCGCGGGATTTGCCGTTGAAGTCGCGCGTCCCATCGGCGTATTGCGCGAAGCTGCTCAGATCGATCGCCGGGCCTGAGAGCCGGCCGCTCTTGGGAAACAGATCGAGCGTGCCGATTGCCGCGAACGGCGCATTGAGCTCGTTCGCCGCCGCTGCATACGTGCCCGTGACGTTCTGCTGCTGGTTGGGGCCGGAGATCGGCGTCGCTGCAAACGCCGCATTGCCGATGATGCGCTGTGTGAAGCCGGCGGCTCCGCCGCTCACGCGAATACCGCTGCCGCTCGCGACCACCGTGTTGTGATACACGACGACGTCGCGCGGCGTATCCTCGTGCGGCTGGATGTTGACTGCCGAGCCGCTGGCGTTCACGAACAGGTTGTCGTGGAGCGCGATGTTGCCTTCGCCCTGGAACAGCGCCTCGGTCGGGTTCTCGTAAAAGAAATTCCCGTAGATTTCGTACCGGTCGCCGGAGCCAGCGCCGCTCAGCGGGAAGTGGCCGACCAGCAGGTTCGGTCGCGCCAGGTCGCCGGTCGAGCCGTTGTTGCGCTTGCTGAAGACGTTGTGCCGGATGATCGTGCGACTGTTGCCGGTTGGCAGCCCGATGCCCGTCGGGCGCGGCTGCTGGTGTTTCACCTGCATGTTGTAGCCGAGCGTGTCGACGATCAGGTTGTACTCGATGGTGCCGGCGACGAACGGGAACGTGCCGTCGGAGCTGCCGAGATAGATTCCGGTGCCCGCGCCGATGATCGTGTTGTGCCGGATGATCCAGTTCCACGCCGGTCCCTTGGTCGAGATGCCGACGGTCTGCTGCTCGGCGCCGTGATTGATGATGCGCAGGTTCTCGAGCGTGATGTGGTGCGTGTTGCCGCGCGAATCCACGCCGAAAGGGCCCTCGATGTTCGCGCCATCGAGCGTCAGATCTTTGATCACGAGGTGCGCGGCACCGTTGTCCAGTTGCACGGTATTGCAACAGGCGCGTGCGACGATGACAGAAGATTGATTCGCGGCGCCCTGGATCACGATCGGCTGCGCGGCGGTCCCGCTCAATCCGCCCACCGGCAAACCCTGCGCGTAGGTTCCGGATGCGAGCACCAGCGTGTCGCCTGGCGACAGGTTGTCGAGCGCGTTGAGATAGTTCGAAGGGTTGGCGTTGATGATCTCGGCGCTGGCGAGCGCCGGCGCTGCGAGCGCGAGCACCGAGGTGAATGCGAGCCGTCCGACGTGCGCGATGGTCGTCATTGCAGCGTGGTCCGTGAATGAGTGTGGCGGCATTCTAAGTTCATGCAGCAAGCATCAGCGAGAGGCAGTTGCTGATTGCGATGAGTTGTCGCCGGACAGCGACGCAGCGCGCGTCAGTCAGCCGTGCAGCGCGGCCGCGAGGCGTCGCAAATCTCCCCAAATGGCTCGATCTGCGAGCGCCACCACGAGGAGATAGCTGACGGCGCCCGCGACGATGAGTATCGGCAGACGGATGACCTCCTCGATGTCGATGAGCGCTGCGCGCGTCGCCAATACCGCCCCGTACATCGCAACGCCGCCGATCAGCGGACCACGCACGGCTGTGAGCACACTCGACGTGGACAGGCCCATAGCGGCGCAAGTCCATGGCAGCGTAACCGCGAGGATGATCGGTACGGCCACCAGCCACGATGCGGCGAGACCCGTCAGGCTTGCCTGCACTCCGACGAGAAACGCGACTGGCAGCACCAGTGCGCCGACGAGTGTGTTGCGCACTTCCAGGTCTGCTCGACCGATGGCCGATGCAGCCGTCGCAAACAGAGCCATGAGCATTCGCAGCGGCGCGACGAGGCTGACCACGGCCAGCGGTAACACGGCCTCGTGCCACCTTGCGCCGAGCACGACATCGACGAATTCCTGTGCCGTCGCCGACAGGCCCCAGAGCGCCGGAATCGCGACGAATGCCAGCAGGCGCAGCGCTTCGAGCAGCCGTGCCCGCATTCGCGGCAATTCGTTCTGCAGCCTCGCCACCGCAGGAAACGCGACCTGGTTGACGATGGCCATCGTCTTGCTGACCGGCATCGTCGCCAGATGCATCGACACGGAATATAGGCCGACCGCCTGACCACTCAGGAAGCGCGCCGCGATGAGAGTGTCGAGCTGATAGGTGAACTGCCACAGGAAGCGCGCGGCAGTGACCTGTCCGCCAAAGCGGATGTGCTTGCCGATTCCGGTGAAGACAAACGACGGCAGCACGAACGTGCCGAGCAGCACGAACAAGACCGTTCGCACAGCGCCTCCGGCGAGGTTGCCGATGACGAGTGACCACACGCCTGCATCGAACCACGCGAGTGCCAGCGTCGTGGCGCTGGCGGCGACCACCGCGGTAACTTCGATGGCGGCGTTGCTCTTGAAGTTCATTTCGCGCTGCATGAGCGCCTGCGGCACGGCCTCGATCGCATACAGCACGAACTGAAGTGTCGACACCTGAATGACGAGATCGAGGCCCGGCTCGTTGAACGCCGTTGCGATCCATGGTGCGCTCGCGGCCAGCGCGACACCGCAAACCAGGTTGAACACGCCCAGCATGCCGGCAACTCGTGCCAGCTCCCGGCGCTCGAGGTTTTGCGCCTGCATGAGCGAAGAGCCGAGGCCGAATTCCGCGGTCCCGGCGATGATCGAAATGATCACGGTGCTCACGGCCATCAGTCCGTAGTCTTCCGGCGCCAGCAGGCGGACCACGATGAGCGTCACGGCCCAGCTAAACGCCTGGCTGAAAACCTTGGCGAGCGTGTGCCACTTGAGCGCGACCGCCGCTTGCCGTTCTACCTGCATACGGCCCGCATCAGATCGGTCTTGCGACGACTGCGCCGATCGAGCCGACGAAACCGGCATAGGTGAACGCCACTCCCAAGGCGCGCGCATCCAAGGGCCACTCGAAATACCGCGGGCGCGTGATGGGCTCGAAACCGTTGCGCACGAGTAGTGCGCGGAATTCCCGCCAGGTCCAGACGTGATGCTGCGCGGCACCCATCGGATTACTCGGATCGCGCTTGTTCCAATACCAGCGAAACAGGCTTGCGCGGTTGGCAAAGCTGATCAGGAGGGCCCCGGAGTTGCGCAGCGCGCGCCTGAAACCTTGCAGCAGCGAGTCAGCATCGGCGACGTACTCGATGACGCTCGAGCACACGATACCGTCATAGGCTGCCGGCGTAAGCGCCTGCTCCGGATGCTCGATCATGGCGAATTCGATCGGCAGTCCACGGGTGTCGAGCTGACGAGCCTCGGCGATCATACCGTGCGAGATATCGACGCCGAGAACGCGGAAACCTTCCTTGGCGAGCAGCAGGCTCAGGCGTCCCGGACCGCAACCGAAGTCCAGCACATAGCCGCGGGTCTGAAACGCGCGTTGCGCAAGGCCGATGAACAGATCGCCACGAGCATAATGTCCCGCGCGCATCGTGCCATCGATGCTGCGCGCGAAGCGGGTCGCCGTCTCGTCAAAAACGTGCTTCATGGCGCGTCGAAGGGCAGCATTCTTTGGCGCGATCGTGACTCTGCGGCCGTCCTGGTTCTATCGATGGCTGCCGAAAATCGCTCGATTCCTTACTGCCTGGACACGCGCGAGTCGGAATGAGGGCGGGCTCGGCGTGGAGTATAACCACCTCGCTTCGGTGGCCGGCAAGCTCTACGAGCGAACGGTGCGCAGATCGGTGCGCCGTTTCTCAGTCCAGCTGCAGCACCGTGTAAGTTGCCGCTTCCATCACGACCGATGCCGGCAGTTCGCTGCTCCAGCGCCGCACGATCGAGTGCTCCTCGGGGCGCTGCGTGTCGTCCAGAATCACGATACAACCGCTGCGCATGCGATTGCGCAGCTCCGGGACGAGTCCGTAACGGCCGCCTCGCGTATCGCCGGGCGGACCGTCGCAGAGTACGAAACCAATCGACGTCGGCAGCGCCGCCGGGTCCGGCGCATACCAATCGTAGCTGCCATAATCCCGCAGCGGCGCGAGCAGCACAGTCGCGCAGCTGCTCAGGTGCGGCTGCAGCTCCCGCGAGACCCTGGCTGCCCAGCGCGGGTCGTGTTCCAGTGTCCACAGGTCGCGACGCGCGACGGATGCCGCAGTCGCGAGCACCAGCGTCGAGAGTCCCGATCCGCATTCCAGGATCGGTCCCGTCGATCTCGGTAACCAGGTCAGGAGCGCCGCCAGCAGCGCGGAATCGGCGCTCCAGGCTTCGTTGCGCCAGCTGCGAACCAGTCGTTCGATGCTCCGTTGATTGGGCAGCTGGCCACGCCGCAGCGTGCGCTCGAGGCTGCCCAGTCGACGGCGCAACAGCATGAGCAGCACGGCCGCCTGCGAGTTGTGTTTCAACTGGCTTGCCGCCCCCCGGATGCTCATCGATTCCACCCCTGGCAGTTGAAAGCCACATGGTGAATCGTTCTCGTGACGTGCGCGCGACGCTGCATGGAGGTCACAGTCGGAGGGTCGCCGGCGAGACACCCTGGCCTCCCTATGGCAGACTGCGGCCCAAGAGGCGGAACAGTCCAGAGCACTTTGGCGGAGATCGCTGCCGCCGGCGGGAAATACGGGGGAGGGTTCGTTTGCTCGCTCTCAAGCTGGCTGTTGAGCATCCGCCGACGATTCTCTGCATCGGTGCGCACTGCGACGACATCGAGATCGGCTGCGGCGGCACGCTCGTTCGCTGGGCCCGCGAATATCCGACGGCTCGTCTCATCTGGGCGATCTTCGCCGGCGAGCCGGGGCGGGCCGAGGAATCGCGGCACGCCGCCACGCGGCTCGTGGGCGGGCTGCGCGGATTCGAGCTGAAGTTTTTCGACTTCCGCGGCAGTTACTTCCCGGCGGACGTGGCGGCAATCAAGGACGCCTTCGAGGGATTGAAGAGGACCGTAAGTCCAGATGTCGTGCTGACGCATTTCCTGCACGATCGTCACCAGGACCACGCGTTGTTGAGCGAGCTGACCTGGAACACCTTTCGCTCCCACCTGATCCTGGAATACGAAATCCCGAAGTATGAGGGGGACCTCGGCCATCCGAACCTGTTCGTGCCGCTGTCCAGCCAGGATCTTGGCCATAAGGTCAATGTGCTCATGGAGTGCTTTCCATCACAGCGCGAGCGTAGCTGGTTCACGGAAGATACCTTCCGCGGCCTGGCCCGGCTGCGCGGCATCGAATGCGCCGCGCCGAGCGGGTTTGCCGAGGCTTTCCATGCACGCAAGGCCTGCCTGTAGGCCTGCGCCCCCACCCTGCATTGCTGCGCCGGGTGGAGCAACATAATCGAGAACGAGAGATGCCGTCACGCCGCGTCGCGAGTCTTACCGAGCTTCTGGAAAACGACCTGGATGCCCTCTGCACCGACCTTGCAGCGGAGTTCGACCGGCTGGCCGGCAAGCGCCTGCTGATCACGGGCGGCGCCGGCTTCCTCGGCTATTACCTGGTGCAATCCGCGCTGCACTGGAACCGCTCGCGGCCGGCAGCGAGCGCCATCGACGTGACCGTGTTCGACAACTACATGCGCGGCGTACCGGCGTGGCTCGAGGCCCTCAAGTCGCGGCCGGACCTGCACCTGCGACGCCACGACATAATTCAACCGCTGCCGTCGGACATGGGACATTTCGACTGGATCATCCATGCGGCCGGCATCGCGTCGCCGATGTACTACCGCCAGAAGCCGCTGCTGTGCATCGACGCGAACATCAACGGGCTGCGCAACCTGCTCGACTATGCCGTGCAGGAGCGCGATGCCAAGCGGCCGCTCGAAGGCTTTCTGTTCTATTCGTCCAGCGAGATCTACGGCGATCCGTCGGCCGACGCCATTCCGACCGATGAGACGTACCGCGGTAACGTGTCATGCACCGGACCGCGCGCGTGCTATGACGAGTCGAAGCGCTTCGGCGAAACGCTGTGCGTGATCTATGCGCGGCACGAAGGCATTCCGGTGAAGATGGCGCGGCCCTTCAACAATTACGGACCCGGACTGAAGATCACCGACGGGCGCGTGTTGCCGGACTTCGCACGCAACGTGCTCGCCGGCGAAGATATCGTCATGCTCTCGGACGGCAGCCCGACGCGCACTTTCTGCTACGCGACCGATGCAATCACCGGCTACTACAAGGTGCTGGTGCGCGGGCACGATGGCGAGGCTTACAACATCGGCATCGACCGGCCGGAGATCTCGATGGCCGATCTCGCGCGGCTGGTCAGTTCAACGGCGCGCGAATTGTTCGGCTACCAGGGCAAAGTCGTGCTCGGCAAGGCGCAGGAGGCCGACTATCTGATCGACAACCCGAATCGGCGTTGCCCGAAAATCGACAAGGCTCGTGCGCACCTCGGGTTCAGCCCGAAAGTGCTGGTCGAGGAGGGCGTGTACCGATCCCTGGTCTGGTATTCGCACAATCGCACCGCGGAAGCCGCCTGATGCGCATCTCGATCGTCGGAACCGGCTACGTCGGGCTCGTCAGCGGCGCGTGTCTCGCCGACTACGGTCATGACGTCACTTGCGTCGACGTCGACCCGACCAAGCTCGAAGCCATCAACGCCGGCCGTGCGCCGATTCACGAGGAAGGACTGCCCGAGATCCT
>Ga0209382_10001106_pt1 | contig 43169 bp, 24 predicted proteins | sample SoiMetdeltSBSDD5_FD_187599 | JGI IMG/M metagenome (GOLD analysis project Ga0209382, IMG submission 187599) | Bulk soil microbial communities from a Populus tree surrounding site in Tennessee, USA - Soil MetaG P. deltoides SBSDD5 (SPAdes) (version 2) | ecosystem: Environmental > Terrestrial >... | reverse complement strand
GAGGTACAACTTCAACCACGTCGAACTGAACGCCGACTTGCAGGCGCGGGACAGCGTCACCGTCAAGCCGACGGTTGGCGAGTGGTCGGAGGCCACCGCCCCGACCGGCGGCCAGGGCGACCCATCACAAGCCAGCGCCGAGAAGGGCGCGCGGCTGCACGCCGCTATCGTGGCGAACACGGTCGAATTCGTGCGGATGATCGAGGAGATCGAGGTGACGCTGCACGATGTGAGCGTGCCCCTCTGACACGCTGGCGCTGATCTGATTGCGGCGGCCGTTGCCCGCAAACCGCGTCAGCGAATGTGAGTATGAGCCCCACAGTTCTGGCCAAATCTGCGCCGCAGCGCAAGTTACCTTTGGTCACGGCCGACAGAAACCCTTGTCCACGAACGAGGTATCTTGCTCTGGTTCCAGGAGCGGACTCGTAAATCATGAAACCAGGGGACTTTCAAGCCCCTGGTCAGTGGCCCGTGCATGACCACCGGAAAGTGGTATTCCCTATCTGGTAGGGTGGCGAGGGGGAGATTCGAACTCCCGACCAAGGGCTTATGAGTCCCCTGCTCTACCGCTGAGCTACCTCGCCGCGCGCAAAATCGTACCTGACCAGATACGAAATCGGCAACTCCTCCTTCCTCCAAAAGTACCTTTGTTCACGCAGTCCAAGAGTTTTTATCGTTCCTGGACAGGGGACTAAAAAGCCCCCGACGGTCAAATCGGAGCGAATCTGGGCATCTGGCGCGCCGCCTCGGTCTGGCGCACGTGACCGGCGTAACGGCGCGTCATGGCGTTCGACGAGTGGCCCAACATCTCCTGCACGGTGCCGATGTCGGCGCCCTGGCGCAGCGCGTGCTGCGCAAAACCGTGCCTGAACAGATGCCAGTGGATCCGGGCGATGCCGGACCTGGCCCTGAGTCGGTTCATGATCGAGTGGGTGGCCCAGTATGACAACGGCCTCCCGTCGGCTCGGAGCCACAGCCGCTCGTCCTTCGAGGTGGTTGGACGAACGCGCAGGTAGGCTTTGACATGCTTCAGGGCGCCGTGAGAGAGCCAGGCGCAGCGTTCCTTGTTCCCCTTGGCTCGGATGAACTTGATCTCGCCGGTCACCCGATCCAGCGAGGAGATCGGAAGCTCGATCACTTCTCTCAGCCTCAGCCCCGTCGCGATGTAGCAGGCGACGAGCGCCTTGTTCCGGATGTCCTCGAAGCTGGGTCGGTCAAATGCGTCCAGTACCCGCTCGACCTCCTCCTCGGTTAAGACCGGGGCTGGCTTCTCCGGAGGCGTGATCCGGGAAACCTTCAGCAGGAGATCCCGGGTCGTCAGCTCCAGGTGCTTGAAGAGGTACTTGTTCGTGAAGACCTTCACTGCTCCCAGCCGGGATGCGATGCCGTCCTCGACCAGGCCCAACGCTCGCTGCTCCTGGATCCAGCCGTTGATTGCAGCTGGGGTCAGGGATTCCAGGACGAGGGAAACCCCCTGGCGCTCCATCGACCGCATCATCGAGAGGAGTGCCTTACGGTACTTGTCCATCGTCTCCGGCGAGACTGGCTGTGAACGTCCACGTAGGTGATTCATGTACTCGATCACCAGCTTGTCCAGCGGCTCCTTCGCGAACTCGGGGTCCGCCCATACATGTGAGGGATGGCGCATGTCCTCCTGCCTCGTGGTAGGAACCGCCAGTTCCGCCCTCAGTCTACGGCGTCGCATGGTGCCTCCCACAAGGTCCCCGTGACGCTCTTCGCTGGCCCGATCTCCGCGGAGTGATTGCTATGCGCTGTCATGACCGATGCCCACTCACCGCCTTGGGCGCCCTGGGATGGCGAGGCGCTCCGGCCGGAGGCCATCGACACCGCTCAGCGAAACTGGCATGGGGTTCGCGCCAGATCGGGCCGAGCAGGCCGCCTGAATTGGTGGGGTCACGGTTGATCCGCCACTCGCAGGTGAGCAGTACCGGGAGTGGCGCCCAGCGGCCGACGCCCGCAGCGCGGACCGACCGAGCGATCCGCTCCTCGACAGCGTTCTCCGTCGTCACGACCAAGATCGTTGGGAAGCCATCGTAGTCGCGCTCGAAGTCCCCACTGTCGCCGTAGTGGTAGTAGGCCGCCCACTTTTCGCCATAGTCCCGATAGCCCATCGTGCCGCGGTCGAGCTCCAGGAAGAAACCGAAGAGCTCCCCTCCGCGACGGATCATCCCGTACCCGTCCGGCCTCATTCGCCTCCGGCTGCAGGCCGCGGCGTTCCGCCACTCGAGCACGGCGTCGCCGCCGGTCGCTGCACCGCTAGTCCCAAGGCGCCGGTACAGGTCGACGAAGACGGCGTCGGCACCGACGGTATGCTCCAGATTCCTGAGCAGGTGGTGGCGCGCGCCGACCTCGTGCTCAGGTCCGCCGCCGGCCAGCCCGTTGTAGCGAACGGCCTGTGGCAGACTCAGGCCCTGCTGTGCAGCAACCAGCTCGAGTCCTTGGACGGTGAGTTCGGCAAGCCCCCAGAGTCCCGATGTTCGCCTCACGCCGACTTCGAGGAGCCGCACCAGTCCGTTTCTGATCACTCGGGCCAGGCGCTCACGAAGGCGCCTCACTTCCCAGCCGAGCACCGCCGCCAAGCTGTCAGGCGACAGGAACGGGTGGCGACCGATGAGGTCCAACAGGTCCCGTTCCATGCCTGTGAGCGTCAGCATCTGGTGCGCAGTCACGGCACCGAGACTGAGGCCTCGTCGGACCGGTTGTGGGATGGGTTTGCCGGGCGGTCGCGGATCGAGCGGCGGAAGCTGCAGATGCCTGACTGAGAAACTCGACGTTGGACGGATGCACGGGGCAATCTGGTCGAAGTTGGCACGGTCCTCGCGCAGCTCAGACCACGTGGCAACGACGCCCGAGAGCAGCGCCTCCCCTCGCTCTCGCGCTACATCGCGGAGAAGGTGATGCCAGGCTGCTTGCCGGGCGTCGGTTGTAGCGACAACCAGGGTGGGGAACGCGTCGACGGTGAGGTGACGCATCGCCAGCAGTTGCGCCAGCAGGTGCCGGTGGACGTGGAACGGAAAGTTCGCAAGATCAGGCACCAGGAGACATGAAGCTGCCTGGCTGCCCCACGACAGGACAGCGTGAGCCGGCAACTCGACCGAGACCGGCGCCCTGCGCGTTGGGCGCGTGAACGTTCGCCGCCAGGGCTGCTCCCAGGCCAGGAGATCGATGCGGCCGGTGCGAGAATCCGCCAGAGCTGCGAGGAGGTCGTACACGGCGAGCACGTGGGGCAGGCACGCCAATCGGGCAAGCAGATCCGTACCCCGCAGCCGCGTCCGTCGTGCCAGGTACTCCGGGTCGACCTGTCGATCGACCGCGACGGTCGCGATCCCAAGATCGGTCAGATGGAACAGACCAGGGTTTCGCACGGGCCGCAGTGCCGGGCGCATCTCGGTGATGAGCCCCATCGTGCGGAGCCGAGCCAGGCAGCGGTACACCGAGGCGCCGCCGCTCAGCCCGTACAGCCGCTCGATGGCCGCTTCCCAGATGAGCGGCAGCCGTACGAGTAGCAAGAGGGCACGACGGTCGCTCTCGGTCAGCCGGTTGGCCGCTGCCTCGGCATCGCGCCAACGTGGATGCTCGATCATGGCTCCTCGACCTCCGCCCCGTCTGTGTCGGAGGCGAGCAGCGATTCATCTCGCCCGGTCGAGCGATCGTCGGCGTCATCGGCATCGCGAAGTGCGTCGAGGAGCGTCGCCTGAAGCTGAATGCCAGCCTTCTGCTTCTTCGGGCGGTTGTCGTTTCGCTCCTTTACCGGTTTGGTGAATGAGCGCAACTCATTCGGCAACTTGCCCGGCGTGCCGGCACCTTTGCCTCCCGACTTGGGCTTGTCGCCGTCTAGACGAATCGCGCGAAACTTTTCGGCCCTGGCCAATGCTGACCTCAGATCCTCTTCAACGGCGGCAACGTCGCGTCCGTAGCGAGCCGATGAGAGAGACGTGATCTGGTCTCGCAGGAGCGGATCGCTCGGCGGTGGTGGGTCGAGCGAGACGGAGAACGTGGGCAGGCGCTCGCCGCCGGCCGACAGCTTGGCGTAGCACTGGTGCTCGCCAAGCTCGATCAGATCGTGCTCGTCGATCTCGCCGCCCAGTTCCCGCACCAGGTAGCGAGCATCCTCAGCGCTGGTGTGGAACACGAACAGGCCATCGAGGTTGGCGAACACGGTCGAGCGGAGTGACCGGCCCTGGTCTCGATCCAGCGCTTCGAGACGGGCAAGGCTCTGGGTCGCCAGAATCAAGCTGGCCCCGTACTTCGCCAGCTCGGACAGGATCCCTTCGTAGTCCGCGCCAGGGAGCGTGTGAAACTCGTCGACGATCAGCGTGGCCGGCCGCCGGCGGTCATCCGGGAGCGCGGCCTGCTCACCGATGATGAGGCCGACAAGGTTGATCAGGCTTCCGCCAATGAGGGCGGCCGTGTCCTCGCCGATCGTTCCCTTGGCCGTGTTGACGACGACGATGGAACCGGACCGTAGCCAGCCCGAGGGATCGATCGTCGACCGCGGTTGGCCGACGATGGAACGAGCCGCGCGAGACCCGGCGTATTTGTTGACTTTGCTGACGACCGGGTTCGCAATTTCGACTCTGAGCCGACGATCGAGCTGATCGAAGTAGCCGGACCACCAGCCCTTGATGACGGGATCGCTGACGAGACGCAGCACACGCTTTCGGAAGACCTCGTCCGTGAGAACTGTCGGGACCTGGAGGATCGTGTGCTGCCGGCCTCGTCCGTTGACATCGTCAGCACAGATCGCCTGGTTGACTTCGAACAGGGTGAGGAGCCCGAAGCGGAAGGCGTCCTCCATCCGAGGTCCCCAGAAGCGATCGAACTCCCGTCGGAAGATCGACAGGGCATTCGATACTGCCTTGTCACGATCCCAACCGAGCCGCACGTCGAGCAGGTTCAACCCGAACGGCCGGCTCCGGTCCGACACGTCGAGATACACGACGTCACCCTGCCGGCTCGACGGCACCACGCCGAGGACGGCCTCGGCGAGATCCCGGTGCGGATCGACGAGGAGCAGCATCGGCGCCCGGCCGTCGGGCGCCATGGACTCCATCAAGTAGGCTGCGATACGGAGCAACAGGGACGACTTCCCGCGACGGGTCTTGGCGACGAGCAGTAGATGGCGACGGAGCAGCTCAGCGGGCAGCGACACCGGCACCGACCGTCCTTGATGGGCGGAGACACCGACACGACATCCGTGCGTAACCGAGAACGGCCTGGGCAGGTGACGCCGAGCGCCGGTCCGCTCGAGCAGCGGGACATCGGCCAGGGCCTGCGGGAGATGCCAGAGGCCGGCGAGCTCGCGCGTGTTCAGGACCGGCCGCGACCTCGCCGGGGCGAGTGGACGCAGTTGGCTCAGGTCGAGATCGTCCTTGCGGAGACGTCGCGGCTCCAGGCCATTGCCGGCCGCCAGGCTGAACTGCCGATACGCCTTCGCCAGCCGGTCCAGGCGCTCGTCCATCGCCGCTGGTGGCGCGTCGGCCGGCGCAATGACGGCCAGTCGGATCTCGGTCCGATAGGCGATGCGACTGACCTTCTCCTGAACCAGGCGCATGTCGTAGATGGTTCGCTTCAGGAGCCGTCGTATGAGCAGCATTGCCGCTGGCACTCCCACTCCGATGCCGCCGACCAGGAGTGCAAGCGGCAGCCACTGGCCCGCGCTGAACCATTGGTACCCCTGATAGGCCAGGCAGCCGGCGGCCAGGAGTGCCGCCCACATGAAGACCGGCGCGAGTGAGGTGTCCGCCTGCGCACTGGCACGCTCGGATGCCAGTGGATGCTCGACGGTGAGGCGCAGGTACTCCTTGCACCAGTCGTCCGGAGCCGGTGCGAGGACCAACTGGCTCAGCGATCGCCAGCCGGGCGGCAGGTCGCTGAGCGCTCCCAGGATCCCGAGGACCGGGTCTGCCTGGGCAGCGCGATCGGCCACCACGTCGCTGTCACGGAACGTGCGGAGTGGCAAATACGTCGGGCCACGTAGGGTCAGCGTACAGGCCGCAACTCGCTCGTCCGGATGGCACCAGGCCGGGTCGAGGCCGGGGTAGCGGTCGATGTCGAGGTGTCGGAGGTCAGCCTGCGGATACGCAACCCCGAGCTGGTCCTCCAGATGCTTTCGCATCACAAGGTTACCTGCGCGGGCCACGAATCGTCGTGCCTGCGACGTTGCCGTGATCTCCAGGCTGAACGGCTCGGAAAGCGAGATCGCCGCAAGCAGATTCTCGGCCGGTGTGATGACCGCCGCGTTCGTGCGCGGGGTGACGATCTCGACGAGCTCGGGATGCATGACGGGGCTCGGTCGGCGCCTAATGCTGAGCGGCATGGCAGTAATCCGTGCTGGCGTGAGCGGATGGCATCGGCGGACAGACGGATCGGCGCGCCGCCTTGCGCCGGATCACCCAGCGGAGGGCCAGAAACTCGTCTCGAACAACCTCGAGGTCGGACCGGCCGCAGCGCTTCCAGGAGTGGCCTGTCAGTGTCTCGGCGAAGCCGATGACGTCGCGCGGACCCCAGCCCAGCAGCCCGCCGAGCCGCAGTACGTTGAGCCGGAGCCGAGCCCGTTCCCTCTGGCGCACGCGGGCGGCACGTCTACTGCGCGTGACCACGAGGCACCTCCGTCCTGGTGCCTCCCGAGCGGGAGGCACCGAGCAGGCGATAGAACCAGTCGCGCCCGTGGGGACGCAGGCCGAGCTCATTGAGATCCGTGCCGTCCGGCAGTCGGAGCGGCCGCCAGCGATCGCCGAGCTGCACGCCGAAGCGCGCGGCGGCCTCGTCGCCGGCGGCGTCGCCGTCGAAGACACCGAAGACACGCTCAGCTCGAGCCAGGAAGCCGAGCCGGTCGGCCGGGATGTGCGTCCCACACGGGCTGAAGGCCGGCAGCCCCCAGCTGACCGCCGTCAGGTAGTCGAAGACGCCCTCGCAGAGGATCGCCTCCTTCCGCCCGACCGCCCGCTCGAACCCCAGGACCGGGCGCTCGCCACCGAGCGCGAGGTACTTCGGCTGGCTCGGCGACTCCTCGAGCTTCCGACCGATCATCCAGACGGTCTGGCCGCCCCGGAGCTCGGGGACGACGAGCCGGCCGATCATGACGTCGCAAAGGGACGAGCCCGGGCCCCGGCGTCCCGATCGATTGAGTAGCCCGAGATCCTGGGCGACTTCCAGGCCGCGCCGAGGCCGGAGGAACCGGGCGAGCGAGTCGCCATCGGCGTACCCGAGCCAGCAGCGCCGGATCACCCAGTCGGGGATGCCACGGTCGCGCAGGTAGGTCAGGGCGCGCGGCTGCCGCCAGAGCTCATGGTGATAGACCGCTCCGGCTATATTCATCACCACCTGCTCCGTCAGCGTCAAGCGGTCCCAGCGTCGGACGCGCTCGCATCTCTGCGGCGCTGTCCCTGTGACCGCCGGTCGGGCGGTCTGTGGGAGCCCCGACAGCAAATCGCAGGCGGCGGTGAAGCTGAGCCCATCGCGGCGCATGACCCAGCTGATCACGTCGCCGTGGGCCCGGCAGCCGTAGCAGTGGAAGTGCTGGTCCCGCTCGTCTATGACGAGTGACGGCCGGCGATCATCATGGAAGGGGCACAGACCTTTGAGGCTGCTCGGGCCGGCTCGGACCAGGCGCACACCGCTCGTCGCGACCACCTGGGCCAGCGGATGTGACCGTTTGAGCGCCTCGACGTCATGGCGGCGGTTGCAGACGGTGACCATCAGACCCCTCCCAGGGAACCGAGCCGTCGGCGCGGCCCGGCCGAGCGAAGCCTTGATTCGCCCGTCGCTGCGCTCCCTCCCGCTGTCTCGGCTGATCGTTCGGCAAGCTCGCGTGGCGCGGTCGTCACCAGGCGGTGCTCGGCCGGGCTCGCCTCGACTTTGAGTGCGACGTGGCCGCCACGTGCGAAGAAGAGTCCCTCGCCCTTGGCGGCCGCCAGCAGGAACTGCCGCTCGTCGTCCGAGAGCTGGAAGGCGCCGACGACCGGCTGGATCGTGGCCGCGTCCTGCTTCATGAGCAGCTTGATCGCGGCGTTCGCCAGCACCGTCCGGCCATGGTCGGCATCCAGGAAGTCGGCGACGTCCTGGGTGATCGTGACGAGTCCCAGGTAGTACTTGCGCGCACGCCGGGCCATCCCCGCCAGGAAAGCCCCGCCCTCGGCGTACTGCATCAACGACCAGGCCTCGTCGATGATCAGCAGCCGCGGGCACCGCGACCGACGCACCTGGTTCCAGACGAAGGTCGTGATCAGATGGATCCCGAGCGGCCGTAGCTCAGGCTCCAGGGCCTGGACGTTGAAGACGACGAAGCGACGGTCGAGGGCGACGTCGGTCGGCGCGGCGAAGAGGCCGGCCAGGGAGCCTCCGACGTAGCGCTCCAGGCGGGTGGCGAGGTCCGCCGCTGTCTCGCCAGATTCACCCGCGAGCACCGACAGGAGGTCGCGCATCAACGGAACGGGTCGACTGTGGGTGGCCGGGTCCACGTCGATGCCCTTCGCGGCGTAGGTGCGGTAGATGGCGCGGTCGAGGAGCGCACGCTCGTAGGAGCCGAGCGGACGGCCCGGCTCGGCGAGCATGATCTCGAGCAGTCCGAGCAACGCCGCCACCTGCTCCGCGAGCGGATCTCGCCCCTCCCAGTCGTCGTCGGGCGGCGGCAGATCGAACGGGTTCAGGTGCTGGGCGGACGAGCTGGCGAGTCGGACGTACTGGCCACCGACGGCGGCGCAGAGCGTCCGATACTCGTCCTCCGGGTCGATCACCAGGAAGTCGACGCCGAACAGCAGGTTCCGCAGCGCCATCAGCTTGGTGAAGTACGATTTGCCGGCGCCCGACTTGGCAAAAACGACGGCGTTGGCATTCTCCAGGCTCGGGTCGAACGGGTCGAAGATGACTGGCGACGCGTTGTGCCTGGCGATCCCGTAGAGCACCCCCCGCTCCATCGTCAGCGTGCTGGACGAGAACGGGAAGGTCGTCGCCAGCGATGAGGTGTCGAGGTTGCGGGATACGAGCAGGTAGTCCTGCCCCTCCGGCAGGCAGGAGCGGAAGCCGGCGTCCTGCTCGAGAATGGTGACCCGGGAGTGCGCCAGCATGCCGTCGAGCGTGACCTCGACCCGGCGGGTAAGGTCGTCGAGGGTGGCCAACGAGCTGGCGCGCAGCAGGACGTACAGCCCCACCGAGAACACCTTCTCCTCGCCCCGCTGGAGGGCGTCGCGCAGCCTCTCAGCGTCCTCATAGGCGACCTCGCGCTCCGGGTCGGCCAGGCGCCCGCCGCGCGCCTCGAGCAGGCGCGAGGAATGCAGCTGGACCATCTTGTGGGTGAGCGTCGTGACCATGTGTCCCGTCTCAAGTGGCAGCAGATGCAAGCTCAATTCGAGCGGCTCTTCGAAGTCGATCAACGGCTGGAGCCAGCCTGGACCGACGGTGCGCGGGTAGCCCGTCACGGCGAGCGTGCGGGCGTACTGGTAGTCGAGGCGGACGTGGTCGCGGGCGATTTCGAGGACGGCCGGCGCGACGAGGTCGGCGAGCGAGCGGGTGCCGAGGGCAAAGCGCCGCTCGTCGGCGCTCAGTCCGTGCTGACGTGCTCCATTGCGTCGGATCTTCAGGAGCGGCATCAGGAGCTCCTTCCGTTGGTATGCCCGGCCTGGACGACCAGGGTGGTGTACTCGGCGAGATCGCGCCGCAGGCGCTGGACGCGCGACAGCTCGGGGCACCAGCAGGCGTAGTAGAGCTGGGCCAGGTCGTTGCTGGTGAGGCGACGTGCGGAGAGGCCACAGCGGCCGAGTTGGCGCTCGACCTCCTCGCAGCGGATGACGAGCTGCTTGCGAGCGGCGGCGGTGTTGCGACCGATACGTCCGCGACCGAATGGCCAGCCCCGACGCGAGCGGGTCGCCTCGGTCTCGGCCGGGACGACGAGGTAGAAGTGGCGCTCGAGCAGGGTGCGGTTGCGGGCGAGTCGGCGGACGAAGGCGACGTGATCGCGTGCAAGCGCGGCCAGGTTCTCCGGCAGCTCGTTGCGGGCGCGCCGCTCCAGGTCGCCGATGTAGCCGTCGACGTCGACCGGAAGCACCCGCACCAGGATCTGGATCGGGAAGCTCAGGCTGTTCAGGAAGGCCGCGAAGCCCCCGACCAGCGACTCCTGCTCAGCGTCGCCCTGGAGCCCGAAGTGGACGCCATTGACTTCGAGCACGGCGCGGTACTGGCCTCGGGCCAGGAGCACGACGTCGTCCGCGATCTCTTCCAGGCTCAGGCGGCTGGTCTGCACCGAAGCACGACGGCTCACGGCTCCTCCTTCTCATCCGCGGCAGGCGCGGTCGCTTGCCAGGACAGGCGGGGGTCCAGCTCCTCCCAGGCACCGTGGCCCGGCCGCCAATCGGCAATGTCGGGCTCGCGCGGGCGCCAGACGCTCCGCTTGGGCGTCGCGAGGTAGTGGAGTCCGACGAACGCCCATTCCTCGAGCGGTCGACCGCCCGGCCGGACCAGGGTGAACACGATGGCGACGACCAGGCAGGTGCCAGCCAGCCCGCCTCGCACGGTGATCGGCAGGCCCGGCCAGTCGTTCCAGATGGCGTAGGCCGTCGAGAGGCCGACGATCAGGTTCATGAGCTGTCGGACCGACAGCCCGACAAACGCCTTGTCTTCGACGTTCAGATGGGTGGGGATCTCGTGGCGTCGACGTGACATGACGGACACTCCCCTCATCCACCGCCGCCGAGCGCCGACTGGATCATGCCGGCGATCACGCGGGCCGAGAGGACGATCGCCAGGCCGGCCAGGGCGTTGATCATCGCCGCCTTGCCGGTCTCCATCTGGCGCGGGCTGCCGGACGCCGACATGTACATGAAGGCGCCCCACATCAGGAAGAAGGCGGCGACGGTCACGCCGACACCGACGCCGACATTGAGCAGGCTGGTGAAAAGGGCGTTGATCTGCTGCACGTGGTTACTCCGTGGGTGGGGACTCTCGTTCGCCGAAGGCGAGCCCGATTGGCATGGACGTTGGCGGCTGTCGCGGTGGGAGGGGACGTGGCAGCCATGACTCGACCATGGCTAGCTCCCGACCCGTCCGCCGCCGGCGAACCTTGGCCCCCAGTAGCCGCCGAACACGTCCATCTCGCGGATCACGTCGCCGGTGGTCGGGGCGTTGATCATTCGACCGTTGCCGACGTAGATCCCGACGTGCGTGATCCGCTCGTGGGAGGGGTAGGTGCGCTCGAAGAAGACAAGATCGCCAGGCCGGAGATCGTTTCGAGACACCCGGCGCGTCGCGTCGTACTGCTGCTGCGCCGTGCGAGGGAGCCGGGCGCCGAGCTGGCCGAATGCCCACTGCACCAGACCCGAGCAATCGAAGCTCGTGACCGGGCTCGCGCCGCCCCACACGTACGGCCGGCCGATCTGGGTGCGAGCGAGCATGACGACGCTGGCGAGTGCCGACGCGCCCTCCGGCAGCTCGGGTTCGGGTGTGCCGAGGCCATAGCGGGTGGCAATCGTCAGGACCATCTCGACGTACGAGTCGAGGTGGTTGTAGGCCCAGACCGCGCGGCGCAGGTCGTGCGGCGCCCCATGGGCGCACAGGTAGCGGGCAATCGCCGGAATCGCGTCCCGATAGTTGTACGGGTCGCCGCCGTTACCGAAGGCCGCCCAGGACGACGGCAGGAACTGGCCGTAGCCGATCGCGCCGGCCGAGGACGTCGCCATATTGCTGCCGAAGTTCGACTCGACCTTCGCGATGGCCGCGATCACTTGCCAGGGGACGCCGCAGGTTTCGGTCGCGGCGGCCCGCATCACCACCAGATGGTCCGGCGGAATCTCCTCCGTGTTGGCGCCGGCCACCTCGTGGCCGGGCACCGCCGCGCCGAGCGCGGTCATGAGGGTCGAGACCGAAAAGGCGAGCGCCAGGAAGACGGCAAGCGACAGCGCGACGACGAACTTGAGCGCGTCGCGGCCGAGACCGGAGAGGGCGAGGGCGACGAGGACGCGTGCCATCAGCGCCCTCCCGTCGATCGCCCACGGTTACCCGCGAGAACACGGACTCCTTGGCGTGAGGCGTCATGGTGGACGAAGCCGAGGCCGCCGCTGAGACAGTGCAGCAGCGGTTCGGACCGACCGTGAGTTCGCACGCCGATCATGAGCGGTGGCTGCATAGACGTGACCCTCCGTGACCAGGCTCGGCGTTGATGCGCCGAGGCCAGCCTACGGAGGCTCGGTTTCACGACAGCTACTTGGCAGCTACACGCGGGTCACTTCTGGGCAACTTTGCCGAGGCATGCCGAACTGCAACATGGCCCGGTTCCTGACCAGACGTCTGATGCAGAGAGTGGTGTGATTGGCTCGCCCGGCCTGACGTGCCCTGACGCTCCGTACAGCACAATAGGGGGAGGCGTGCGGACGCGGATGGTCCACCGCGCTGTGACCGTGGAGGCTGGCTGTGAGTGATCGACCCGGCTACGTTCACAGCGACGCGTCACTGCTTGCATCGCAGCGGACCTACTACGACGCGCGCGCCGATGAGTATGGGGACGAGTCCAAGCCGGACCGGAACGCCCCCGGCTTGCTTAATGAAGGCTGACGTCTGCCGGGGCTCATCGAGGAGCTCCGGCCGACCGGTGACGTGCTCGAGCTCGCTCGCGGCACCGGCGCCTTCACGCGTGAGATCGTTCGGCACGCGCAAACGGTGACGGCCGTCGACGCGTCATCGCGCATGCTCGCGATCAACCGCACCTGCGTCAATGACCCCCACGATCAGGTATGTGCACGGCGACATCTTCGCCTGGGTTCCTGACCGTACCTATGACGTCGTGTTCCTCGGATTCTGGCTCTCGAACGTGCCGCCGAGCGCGGTCCACGATTTTTAGACTCTCGTGCGGAAGTGCTTGGCACCGCATGGGTGCGTGGCGTTCGCCGATAAGGGTGATCGCGCCGCCGGGCACGATGATGTGTACGTGATCAGTGGGATTCTGGTCGCACGCCGATCTCTGAGCGACGGCCTGACAGTTCGAGATAGTCAAAATCGTCTGGAGGCCAGTCGAGCTCGAGAACGGGCTCCGCTCATCGGCCTGGGACGTCCAGGTCCGACGCGTCGGCGAGACATGCCTGTATGGAGTTGATCGTCCGAGCGGGCCAGGGGAGTGACTCCGCCACGACGCCCAATGATGCGGCGCGTCGTCAGCGTCACGTGAGCCTGGCATGGACCTGACGCGTGGTGACCCAGGTCGGCATCGTTGCGCCGAGGCCAGCCTACGGAGGCCCGGTTTCACGACAGCTACTTGACGGTTTCACGCCAGCTACTTGGCGGCTACACGACGGCTACTTCTGAACAACGTCGCAGAGAGGTCGTGATCCCCGGTGCTCGGCGTCCACGCAACACTGTCCACCGATACCGATCGATGGAGACAGCAAGTGCCAGTCCACATCCTGTTGACAGCGACGATGCTCACCAGGTGCGGTTCACGCCGATGAGCATCACTGACCTCCTTTGCGGCCAAGCGGTTGGTGTCCGCGTTTCAATGGGAACCGGCGAACGTGGTTCCGATGAGGTTGGAGGCTGATGCTTCTATGGGTTGTCAACAGGCCATGGCAGCGGCCTGAAGGGTTTTTGGGACACTTGCAACGCCAGGCTTGGCACCACGTTCGTCAGGTCGGTGCAGATCCCTCTAAAGCGTACGCGACGGCCTGCTCGCGCGTCATCGCCTGGCCCTCAGCCCAGACCCGGGCGAAGGCTTCGGCTCCCAGCGCCGCACGGGCTGGCTCCAGCCACTCGTCGCGCTCGCGGAGGGTCCACGTCCACATCTGGATGCCCATGCTCTCCGTCAATGCCGTGGCGACGGCGGCGAGCCGCACCGCGCGGTCGAGCCGTCCGGCGTCTGCGTCGAGTGAGGCGAGCACCGTCAGTACGTGTGGCAGTTCGCCAAAGTCGCCGACGCCGTGAAATGCCGCTAAAGACTCAGCCGCAAAGGCTCGCCCGCGGACTACATCACCACGGAGGCGGGCGACGCGTCCCAGCGTTCGGAGCGCGGCCCCGGCCATCCGTCGATTCCCCAACTCCCGATAGCGTGCCAGGCTCTCCTGGTTGAGCGACCAGGCGGCATCGAGATCGCGGTCAGCGTCCAGCGCGAGGGCGCCGAGGTTGAGCAGGGCCTCGGCGGTAGATCCGCTATGACCGAGTGCTCGGGACAGTGTCAAGGCCTCCTCCAGGATCGGTCGAGCGGTGGCGAAGTCGCCCATCATCCGGGTCACGCGGCCGAACCCGATAAGCACGCTGGCAAGGAGGACACGGTCATCCTGCTGGCGCGCGCTCGCCAACGCCGCTTCCACGAGGGAACGCGCGGCCGGGTAGTCCCCCTGGCGCACCGCCAGAAATCCAATGCCCATGAGCAGCCGAGCCCGGAGGCCGGCCAGCTCCGGACCGGCCGGCAGTGCCAGGACCGCGTTTTGCAGCGCTCGACCTTCGGTAAAGTAGCCGCGCCAGTACCAGAAGTGCACGAGACTCGAGGTAAAGCGCATCCCAAGCTCGGCGTCCTCGTGCTCGATCGCCCAACGTAGCGCCGCATGCAGGTTGTCAACGTCGCGCTCCAGCCGACCGAGCCAGCGCACCTGGTCTGGTCCCTGGATGCGCGGGCGGGCCTCCTCGGCCAGATCCAGGTAGTAGGCGGCGTGGCGGCGCTGGATCTGCTCTCGCTCGTCGCTCGCTTGAAGCTGCTCCAGCGCGTACTCTCGAATCGTCTCCAGCATCCCGAAGCGCGGCTCACCGTCCGGGCCGTCCTCCTGACGGAGCAGGCTCTGGGCGGCCAGCGACGTCACCCCGTCCAGGACGTCCAGCCCGAGGGTGCGCTCGGAGTCGCAGACCGCCTCGGCTGCCTCCAGCGTGCAACCGCCGACGAAGACTCCCAGGCCCCGGTACAGCGCCTGCTCCTCGGGGCTGAGCAGGTCATAGCTCCAGGCGATGGCGTTCCGTAGGGTCTGCTGGCGCGCCGGCAGATCACGCGCGCCGCCGGTCAACAGTGGGAGGCGCCGTTCGAGACGGGCCAGCACGGCCCGGGGCGAGAGCAGCCTCGTTCTGGCTGCGGCCAGCTCGATTGCCAGCGGCAGCCCGTCGAGCCGATGACAGATCTCGGCGATGGCTGGCGCGTTCTCGTTAGTGACCGTGAACTCGTCCTTGATGGCGGCAGCGCGCTCGATGAACAGCGCCACGGCGCCGTATTGCGCGAGGGCGGCAGGATCGATCGCCTGTTGCCGATCGGGAAGAGCGAGCGGCGGGACGTCGTACTCGTGCTCGCCGCGCACCTGGAGCGCTGCCCGACTGGTCACCAGGATCTTCAGCTGCGGAGCGGCGCTGAGGAGATCGCTTACGAGGGGAGCGGCCGCCAGAATCTGCTCGAAGTTGTCGAGCAGCAGCAGGATCTGCCTGCCACTCAGGTGTTGCGTCAGCGTCTCCACGATCGGCCGGGTACCGGTTTCGCGCACCCCGAGCGCCTGCGCGATGGTCGATGCGACGAGGTCAGGATCGGAGATCGGCGCCAGTGCCACGAAGAAGACACCGTTCTCGAACTGTTCGATCGCCTCAGCGGCGAGCTGGAGTGAGAGGCGGGTCTTGCCAGTTCCGCCAGGGCCGGTCAGGGTCAGCAGCCTGACATCGTGGCGTAGCAGGCGCTCCCGAGCCCTGGCGATGTCGCGCTCACGGCCGAGTAGGGCCGAGGGATGGACCGGCAGGTTGTGGGGCCGTGCGTCCAGGCTCCGGAGCGGTGGAAAATGGGTCGGCAGGCCCGCACCAGTGACCTGGAAGACGCGCTCGGGACGAATCAAGTCCTTGAGCCGGTGCTCGCCCAGGTCAAGTACCGTCGCCCCCTCGGGGAGCGTATCGCGGACCAGCTCGCAGGTTGCCAACGACAGCAGCACCTGGCCACCATGTCCCGTGCTCAGCAGCCGCGCCGCCCGATTCAGAGGCGGGCCGTAGTAGTCGCCGTCCCGCTCCTCGGCCGTGCCGGTGTGCACCGCCATCCGCACCCGGATCGGGCCAATCTCGCCCCACGGCTCGGCGTGGAGCCGGCGCTGGGCCTCCAACGCGGCCGCGACCGCGTCCGGGGCGCGAACGAACACGGCATGGAAGGCGTCGCCCATCGTCTTGACGACGTGGCCACCGTGTTCGCGGATGGCCTCTCGGATCAGATCATCGTGGCGAGCCAGCGCAAGCTGCATCGCCTCGGGTGCCTGCTCCCAGCGCGTGGTGCTGCCTTCGATGTCCGTGAACAGGAACGTCACTGTTCCGCTCGGCAGATCAGCCATGCTTGCCCTTCGGTTCCGATACGTCGTCGGGGGGACGGGCTACCCGGTCATGATATCTGCGCCATCGAGTCCAGGACGGTTGCCGGCGAGTGTACATGACACAGGAACGCGCGTCTCGCCCAGCTGTCACTGTCCCAAAAACGACCGAGGCCGTTGAAATGCCCGAACCGGAGAGATGAATCGCCGTAGCGATGAGCATTTCAGTTGCCTGGAGAACTTCTTACGCCCTCAGTGGGCCGACAGCGACGACCGGCTGTTCAGCGTCCCGACCGCGAATCCCGCGACGCGCTTGTAGTTCCCGGCGACCTCGTCCAGCTCCTGCTGGCTCACGACGTCGTTCAAACTGGTGAAGCCAGTGGGTGCCCGGTCCTCCACGAGCTCGATCAGCCGGCTCAGGCCGGCTTGGCGATTGGCCTGCACCACGGCGGCGGTCTCCGGTCTGCGACGGGCATCGTAGGCGGCGATTGCTGACTCGATCGAGGGCTGTAGCGCCAACTCCCGCGCCAGGACGCGCGCATCAATGATGGCCTGCGAGGCCCCGTTTCCTCCCACGGGATGCATCGGATGCGCCGCGTCACCCAGGAGGGTCACGCGGCCGAAGTCCCAAGACGGCAGCGGGTCCCGATCCACCCTCGGATACTGATAGACCTCCTCGGCCCCCCGGATGAGCGCCGGGACGTCGAGGAACTCGAAGTCGAAGGACGAGAACGCCTCGAGGGCTTCCTCGCGGCGAGCGAGGGAGGTCCAGTCTTGCGTGGGAGTCGGGCCAGCGTCGGCGATCCGGCGCAACGCCACCCAGTTGATGAGCGCGCGGCCCTGATCCTCGTACGGTTTCGAGACCGGGTACACCACGACCCGCTGCTTGATCGAGCCCACCGTGATCATCGTGCGACCGGATAAGTAGGGTTCGCCGACCGTGACCCCACGCCACATGATGACGCCGCTCCACTGAGACGGGCCTTCCTCCGGATACAGCGTGCGGCGGACCATCGAGTGAATGCCGTCACAACCAACGAGCACGTCGGCCTCGATCCGCCCGAGGGACCCGTCTCTCGTGGCGTTGACATATTCTCCCCACACACCGCCACGCTCAACGTGTCCGAAGCCGACGAGATGGTGGCCGGGGTGGATGCGGTGCGGGCCAAGACGTGCGACCACCGCACGATGCAGGACCCCGAGGAGCTGCCCGCGATGAATCGAGACCTGCGGCCACCGGTAGCCGGCCGCCATCCCGAGCGGCTCACTCCAGATACGCTGTCCTCGGTTCGTGTACAGGGCGAGCTCGGCGGTTGGGATGCCCACGGCAGCGAGCTCGTCCGCGAGCCCGAGCTCGGTCAACTCCCGCACGCCGTGGGGCAGGACGTTGATTCCGACACCCAGCTCCCGGATACCTGCTGCGGATTCGTACACGTCCACGTCAGTGATTCCGGCGGCGTGCAAGGATAGGGCTAAACTCATGCCACCGATGCCGCCTCCCACGATGGCGACCTTCATGACGCTCCTCTCCGGTGTTGGCCACCAACCCGACAACATCTTCTGCCACGAGCAGGCCGGGGATGTTCGCCCTCTCAATGTGCGGCCATGATGGGTGCTCTGTCCCGCGCCAGGCGCTCCAGCAACTCGACGGCTCGTTCCTGGCCGGGCATTGACGTGATCTCATCCCGAATCCGTTCGGCGTTTGCGCGGTAGGATGAGTCGCGGAGAACCGCCTGCGTCGCAGCGCGAATCGCCTCCGGCGTGCGCTCCTCGGACCCAATCACACGGGCCACGCCGAGGTCCGCGCAGCGACGGGCGTTGCGCGGTTGGTCCGCATTCACCGGCAGCACGACCATCGGCACGCCGAGACTCAGACACGCCATGAGTGTGCCGTGACCGCCGTGGGTCAGGACGACATCACAGCGCGGCAGCAACGACGCGTGGTCGACGTAGCGTTCGATGCGCACGTTTGGTGGCTGGGGGCCGAAGTCATCTGGGTCGCGCTCATGGCCGATCCCGACAATCAGGGAGACCGGATCATCGCGTAGGCCGCCGATGATCGCCTCATAGAGTCCCGGCGTCCGGTTTACCTCGGTCGTACCCAGCGTGGCGTGGATGAGCGGCCGGTCCCGCAGCAGCTCCGGCCAGGGTGCCTCTGTCGTCTCGACGGACGCATCGGGTGGCCGCGGATCGATGAAGTGAGCGGTCGGCGGAAGGGACTCGTCGGGCGCGATCCACGACGGCGGCATCGTGGCAAGCGTGAGGTACTGATAGAAGCCCACCATTTCGGGGTCTGGCGGGAGGCCGACGGCACGTCGCGCTTCGCTGTACGGCCCGATGACGGACTCCAAGGAGCGGAACCAGATCGCCCCGGCGACTGCGTGCGGTCGCCCCAGAATCTCAGCGGCAAGGCAAGCTCCAGACTCCCCCTGCCCACGCACGAAGACGTCCGGCAACCACCGATCGGCGATGGCGAGCAGATCGGGTACGGTCGCGCGAGCCGTGATAAGGTGCCACAGTGTCGGTATCCAGGCCATGCGCGCCGGTCCCGGTGGCGGAGCCTCCGGAAACGCCCTGGTCATCTCCGAGATGAGCCAATCAATCCCGGCCGGAAACATCTGGAAGCCGGCCGCCTCGACGTGCGGGCGGAACGACGGCGAGCAGGCGAAGGCGACCTCATGGCCCGCGTCCACGAGAGCACGGGCGAACGGCACGAGCGGACGGAAGCTCCCGGTTGCAGGCTGCGTCGTGAATAGCGCGCGCATTCGTCCTCCATTGGACGCCCGATGCCTTACTGGATCCAAGGTACGGTCAGCAGGCTGCTGAAATACGCCCTGTCAACGTGTAGCAGTGATGGGCGTCTTGTCCCGAGCCAGACGTTCCAAGAGCGGCACTACTTCGTCCGGTCCTGGCAGGCTCACCATCTCGTCACGGATGCGCTGGGCGGCGCGGCGGTAGCTCGGGTCTGCCAGAACCGAGAGGGCGGCTTCCCGGATCGATGCCGCTGTGGCGAGCGACGCGGGTACGACCCGTGCCACGCCGACCGCCGAACATCGCTCGGCATTGAGGGGCTGATCGGCGGTAATCGGGACCATAACCTGGGGGATGCCGTGTGCGAGCGCCCCGAGCATCGTGTTCGAGCCGCCGTGGCTGATGACGAGATCGCAGCGCGGGAAGAGGAGCGTCTGCGGAATGTAGCGCTCGATCCGGATGTGCGGCGGCTGCGGCCCGAACTGGTCTGGGTCACCGTCACGCCCGACCGTGACGACGAGGTTGACCCGCTCGTCTCGGAAGGCATCCACGAACGCGGTCAGGATGTCCGTCCGCATATTGGCTGCCGTGCCAAGCGTCGCGTAGATCAGGGGGGCGCCTGGAATCGTGAGCGGCCCGTCCAGCCCGCCTTCGTCGCCAGAACGGTCGAATGGCGTCGCCTGATAATGGTGGAGCGTCGGTCGCGCGATGCCACCTGAGCCATCCAGGGCCGGCGGGAACGGCGAGAGCATGAGATACCGTTCCACCATCCGTAACTCGGGATCGGGCGGGAGGCCATGCTGGGCACGCAGGGTGGCGAGTGGCTCCGCCAGGTTTGACGCGGTGTCGCCGAAGGTAGCACCGGCCTGGTGTGCAGCGTGCGGGACGCCGAGGACCTCCGCCGCGATACAGCCTCCGTACTCGGCGTAATCCCGCACGAACAGATCGGGCCGCCAGGATTTACCGATCTGGAGCAAGTCGGTGACCATCCGTGGAGCCAGCACGCGAACTAGCGCGCGCCGGTGAAAGGTGACCCGCTCGCGACCGGAGAGACGATTCCGTTCTTCAATGTAGCGTGCGTACTCCGGGGAGGAGTCAGCCAGCCCCGCCTCCAGCCACCGGAAGCCCAGGCGCTCGACCGTGCCCTGAAAGGACGGCGGCATCGCGAATGCGGCCTCATGGCCAGCTTCGCGGGCAGCCCGAGCAAGCGGGACGAGGGGATGGAAATGCCCGCTGGCGGCACGGACGGTGAACAGGATGCGCATCTGGTCTCCTCGGGCGCCTGGCAGCTACCGGACTCGCAGCTCGACCCACGCAATCACGGTCGCCATACCACTGGCGGGCTCAGCATCCCTCAGATCCCATGGGCCCACGGTCAGTATTCGGTCTGGCCGTGCGCTTGTCATGAGCGTTTCGTCATGCGTTCCCCGAGGGTCCGCGCCCTGAGTGGACGCGACGAGGTCGTGTTCAGAATGTCACGCATCCGACCCTGATCTTGAGATCGCGGAGCGTCGCTGTCAGTCGAGGAGCAGCCCGAAGGCAACGCAGCCCGTGAGCAAGTGCTCATGACAAGCTGCCTTCGGAGTGTCATGCTGGGGCAAACGATGCGGTTCATGGGAGCGGGGTATGACAGTGGGTGAAGTCTCTAGTGCTGAGTCGCTGCGGCAGTTGATCGGCGGCTTCCGCATCTCCCAGGCGATTGGCGTAGCTGCCGAGCTTGGCATCGCCGACCTGCTCGCCAACGGCCCTCGGTCGAGTAGCGAGCTTGCCCAGGCGACGGGTTCCCACCCGCGCGCGCTCTACCGACTCCTGCGTGCCCTGGCTAGCATTGGGATCTTCACCGAGGTGGAGCCTGAGCGGTTCGGGTTGACGCCAATGGCTGAAGTACTCCAGACCGATGCTCCTGGCTCACAACGAGACACTGCGCGCTACACGGCGAGCGATGTGATGTGGCCTGCCTGGGGGCAGCTTGGCTACAGCATTCGGACTGGTGAGACAGCCTTTCAGCACGTCCATGGCCTGGATGTGTGGGACTATCGAAGGCAGCACCCCACAGCCGACGCGATCTTCAACTCCGCGATGACGAGCGGCAGCTCTTTGCAAGCCGCTGCTATCGCGGCTGCGTACGACTTCTCCGGATTCGGCACGCTGATGGACGTTGCCGGCGGCCACGGGCTGCTGCTCACGACGATCCTGTCCGCGAATCCGACCCTGCGCGGCATCCTCGCCGAGCAGCCGCACGTCGTCGCCTCGGCCAGACCGATCGTGGAGCAGTCCGGGGTGGCCGACCGGTGTACGGTCGTGGAGGTCGATTTCTTCGCATCGGTGCCGAGCGGCGCTGATGCGTACATCCTGAAGTGGATCATTCACGACTGGGGCGATGAGCGCGCGCTTGCCATCCTCAAGAACTGTCGGGAGGCGATGGGTCAGGACGGCACGCTGCTGCTGGCCGAGGTCGTCATCCCGCCGGGCGACACGCCCTCGCCTGGAAAGTTCGGAGACTTGCAGATGATGGTGGGACCTGGCGGGCAGGAACGCACGGAGCAGGAGTTTCGCGCTCTGTTCGAGGCGGCAGGCTTCAGGCTGACGCGGATCGTCCCGACACGGTCGCCATTGAGCGTGATTGAGGGCAAGCCCATCTAGCGCACTGCTGGCGGCAAGTCACTCGTAGCTGAACGCGCAAATCCTGATTCACCAAGAGTGAGGGAGAGCCTGCATCGGTGTCACACAGCCTGCTCTGGGGCCGTTGTCATGAGCTTCCCTTCTTCGAACTGTGGCTCACGACATCTGAAACGGCCGACGGACGTCTCGCGAAAGTCGAACGGTGTGCCTGGCGAGGTTGTCGGGCGCCGGGGAGGGATGTTTGGCAGTGAGCGATGATGCGGAGTCGCGAAAAGCACAGACCGGGGCACTCTTTAGCAGGCTCGCGCCCGTCTACGATCCGCTGGGGGTCTTCGCTCATTTCGGGCGTCGTCTCGTGGCCACAGTTGGTATGGAAAAAGGACAGCAGGCGCTCGATGTGGCGAGTGGCCGGGGTGCCGTCCTCTTCCCCGCCGCCGAGCGCGTGAGTGAGGCAGGCAACGCCATCGGGATCGATCTTGCGGAGGGCATGGCACGAGCGACGAATGAGGAGGCGATGTCACGGGGCCTGGCCGTCCAGGTCCGCCACATGGATGCCGAGCGGCTGAACTTTCCTGACGCCGCGTTCGACCGCGTCTTGTGTGGGTTCGGCGTCATGTTCTTCCCAGCCGTATCTCAAGCCCTCAGCGAGTTTCGCCGCGTGCTCAAGGATCGACCTCGGGGCCGGCTTCTCGCTGGAATTGACTGGTGGGTTCGAGGCCGATGGGGCGATTGGACTCGACCTGTACCCCGATGAGGTGAACGTCGAGGTCGCCGACACGACGGTGGTGGTTGACGCCCGTACCGCACTGCTTGGCCGACCGGAGACCCCGCTCATCGTCGTCGGCGCGCCGGAGAGTCATCGACTCGAGGTCGGCGAGATCGAGCTCGCCGTGTCAGTGCGTGGCTCGGCCGACGATCTCGAGCTGGTCGTCGAGCTCACGGCCAGCTCGGCCCCCGAGGCCCCCAGGTCGGCGCTGGTGATCCAGGCGGAGGAGGGCGACAGCTTCGTCCAGCGGCTCCTGGGGACTCAACCGATACGGCTCGAGTTTGGTGGCAGCCTGCGCTGGTCCTCCAGGACGGGGCTGATGTTCGGCAGCGCTCAGGGGATCACGATCTCGGTTCCGATCAACAAGACGATTGGGGCGTCCGCGATCGCCGACCTCACGCTTGGGCTGCGGCCGGCGGGATCTGGGATCGCGCTGGTCGTCGCAGTGACCGCGGCGGCGCAGTTCGGACCGGTCAACGTCGGCGCCGAGAACATTGGTGTCGCCCTCGCGCTCACGCCGAAGACGCCGGGCGAGCCGCCGGGGACGTTCGGCGACCTGGACGTAGCGTTCGCCTTCAAGCCGCCGGACGGAGCCGGTCTGGCGATCGACGCGGGCGCCGTCGTCGGCGCTGGCTTCCTGACCTACGACCGGGCCCGCGAGCAGTACGCCGGCATGCTCGTCCTGGAGGTGAACCAGGCGGTCCTGCTCCGGGCGGTTGGAATCCTGGCCACGCGCATGCCGGACGGTTCCAAGGGCTTCTCGCTGCTGGTGATCATCTCAGCCGAGGAGTTCGCCCCGATCCAGCTCGGCCTGGGGTTCGCCCTGACCGGGGTCGGCGGGCTGCTCGGCGTCCATCGATCGGTGATGGTCGACGTACTGCGCTCGGGGCTGGCGAGCGGCGCGCTGGACTCGATTCTCTTCCCCGAGGATCCGCTCAAGGATGTGCCTCGTTTCATCAGCGACCTGGCCACGGTGTTCCCGTCGAGCCCGAATCGCTTCGTGTTCGGGCCGATGGCAGTCATCAGTTGGGGCACGCCGCCGCTCGTCGAGGCGGAGATCGGCGTCGTCCTGGAGCTGCCGGCCCCGATGCGCCTGGTGGTGCTCGGCCAGATCAACGCGCTGTTGCCCCGCCGTGACCTCCCGATCGTCGAGCTGCACCTGGACGTGCTCGGCGTGGTCGACTTCGACCAGCAGCGACTCTCGATCGACGGCACGCTCCACCACTCCTACCTCGCCGCCTTCGCCCTCTCCGGTGACATGGCGATGCGTCTCGCCTGGGGTGACCAGCCGAGCTTCGCGCTGGCGGTGGGGGGCCTGCATCCGAGCTTCCCGGTCCCGAGCGGCTTCCCCGTCCTGCGTCGGCTGACGCTTGCGCTGGGCGCGGACGAGAACCCCCGGTTGACCTTCCAGGCGTACCTGGCGCTCACCTCGAACACGGTCCAGCTCGGCGCGCGGGTCGAGCTGTACGCCGAGGCGGCCGGCTTCAACCTGTTCGGCTGGCTCGGCTTCGACGCGCTGTTCGTGCTCTCGCCGTTCGCGTTCACGGCCGATCTCAGCGCCGGGATCGCGCTGCGCCGCGGGACTGCCGTCATCGCGGGCATCCATCTCGACGCGACGTTGAGCGGCCCGACCCCCTGGCACGTCGTCGGCGAGGCGACCGTGACCGTGTTGCTGTTCGAGGTCAGCATTGCGTTCGACGTGACGTTCGGACAGGCGCGCCGGGTCGAGCTGCCGCCGAGCGACCCGCGGCCGCTGCTCGTGGCCGCCCTGGGTGACCCGCGCAACTGGAGCGGCGTGCAGCCGCCGTCGACGACCCGCCTCGTCATGCTCACGGCGCCGAGCTCAGATCGAGAGTCTGGCGTCGCCTTCATCGATCCCGGGGAGGGCGTCGCGGTTCGCCAGACCGTCGTCCCGTTGAACCGCAGGCTCACCCGGTTCGGGCCGGTTCCGCCGGTCGGCCCGGACCGGTACCGGGTCGACGCCGTCACGGTCGACGACCAGGCACTGACGACCTGGACGGCCGTCGACGACCACTTCGCGCCGGCCCAGTTCGAGGCGCTGAGCGACGCCCAGAAGCTCGGCCGGCCCTCCTTCGAGCGGATGGAGGCTGGGATCGCTATCGCGGACGGCGCGGTGACGCTCGGCGCGGCGATGGCGGCGCCGGTGGTGTACGAGACGGTCGTGGTCGGGGCCGACGGCGCGAGCACGACCGCGCCAACCTACCAACCGACGCGGGCACACCAGTTGGCGAAGCTGCGCCAGAGCGTCGGTGTCCGGGCTCCGCTGCGGACGAGCGGCACGCGCAAGTTCGCCCCCGCACGGCGCACGCCGCCCCGGGCGACGCTGACCGACGAGCGGTTCGCCATCGCCTCGACGCTCGACCTGAGCCCACGCGGCGACATCGGCGTGCCGGGCTCGCGGGCAGAGGCCGAGCTGGCGCTGGCGGACCACCTGGCCGCCCACCCTCGCGACCGTGGACGGCTCCAGGTCGTCCCCCTGCACGAGCTGGAGACCGTTGCATGACCGAATCGCTCGCCAGCTATGCGTTCCTTCCGTGGCTCAGGCGCGGACTCGCGACGCGGATCTCACGCGTCGACGGCACGGACGGCGGCGCGGCACCGAACGTCGAGCTGGAGACCTCGCTGTCGTTGAACGGGGGCTCGCTGAGCGCCACGGTGCCCCTGGCGCTCCACGGACCGGGCGACGTGATCGGCCTCGATCCACGCGCGGTGATCCGGACCTGGCCACGGTCCGGTCAGGTCGAGTGCGAACCCAACTACTTCCCGCTGGTCGAATTCGGTCAGGCGGACCTCCCCTGGCGATACACGCCAGCCTGCGCGACCAGCGGCGACCGTCTGCGGCCGTGGCTCTGCTTGATTGCCCTCGCCGAGAGCGAGATCGACGAGTACCTTGCAGCCGGCCCTCAACGCCCCCTTCCGGTCGTCGCGGTCAAGAGCACGGCGCTGTTGCCGAAGCTGGCACAGTCGTGGGCCTGGGCCTACGTGCAGGTCACGGGCCTCCAGACGGTCGACGCGTCGACGGCCGCCGACCTGCTCGCCGACCAGCCGACCAGGATCATCGCCCGGCTGCTCTGCGCGCGACGGCTCGACCCTGCCACCCGGTATCGGGCGTTCGTCGTACCGACCTTCGAGCGTGGCCGCCGAACCGGCCTCGGCGAGCCGCCCGACGACACCGTTGACGGTCTGACGCCAGCCTGGTCCGACGGGAATGCCCCGGTCCGGCTGCCCGTCTATTACGAGTGGCGGTTCCAGACCGGCACCGGCGCTGACTTCGAGGTTCTCGTCCGGCTGCTCCGGCCTCGGGTGGTGCCGCCGACGGTCGGCGTCCGTGACATCGACGTCGGCGAGCCAGGGGCCGGCCTGCCGGCGGCGTTCTCGGACGCGCTCGGGCTCGAAGGGGCGCTCAGAGCGCTGTCGACCCAGAGCACGGCCTGGACCGGGACTGAGCGGAGCTCGTACGTGCAGGCGCTGGCAACGCTGCTCAATCGTGCTGGCGAGCGCCTTCAGCAGGCCGGCAGCCCAAAGATCGTCGTGCCGCCGTTGTACGGCGGCCGGCACGCGCGGCGCGAGACGCTCGGATCATCGGCGCAGGACGGACCGCCCTGGCTCCGCGAGCTGAACACCGACCCGCGTCTGCGGGTGGCGGCCGGCCTGGGCACGCTCGTCGTCCAGACCCAGCAGCGGCAGCTGATGGCGAGCGCCTGGCAGCAGCTCGGCGAGGTGCGGCGGATCAACGAGGAGCTTCGATTGGCGCAGCTCGCTCGCGAGGCGGCAGGGCGGATCTTCGATCGCCCTATCGCGGCCGGCGACCCAGAAACCGTGCTCCAGGTCACGGCGCCGCTCCACCCACGCGTCCGTCTTGGCACGACGACGATTCGGACCACGTTCCAACAGAGTCCGGTCATCAGCGGCGCGCTGGACGCGCAGTACCGCCGCGTCGCTCGCCCGCTCGGTCCGCTCGGTCGCCGGCAGGGGCGTCCGGCGCTCCCACGGACGACGACCCTGCTCGGGCGGACGAACCAGGGAGCGCTCACCCCGGCCCCGGCGCCCGCCACGCCGACTGCGATGCTGACGGCCGCGCGAGCGACCTCGCTGTCGTCGACCGCGCTGACCCCGCAGGTCCGTGACGTCCTGACAACGATGCTCGGTTCGACGGCCCTGGCGCGCACAGCGACGACGACCGTACAAGCCAAAGCGACGTCGACCAGCATCTCCGATACGATCGCCATCCTGCCGAACCGGCAGGGCTTCAATCCGGCCGAGCCGCCGGCCGGCGGCGATACGCCGATCCGTCCAACCACGCAACCCGCGAACGCCAGCCAGGTTGTCCAGGATTTCCGCCTCGCGCTCGATCCCCTGTTCGGCAGGCTGAGGGCGGCGCCATCGGCGCCAGAGCCGCTGCGGCGCGCTCAGCTGGATCAGGTTCAGAGCACGATCGTCGCGAAGCTCGATCCGCGTGACGCGATCACGGAGGGCCTCAGCAAGCGGCTGCAGCGCGCGCCCGGCACGCCACCGCCGGCCGACCCGCTCGACCCGGTCATGGCCGCGCCGCGCTTCGCCGAGCCGATGTACGAGGCGCTCCGAGACGCGTCACAGGAGCTGCTGCTGCCGGGCCTCGACAAGATCCCGCCGAACACGGTCGCCCTGCTCCAGACCAACCAGCGCTTCATCGAGGCGTACATGGTCGGGCTCAATCACGAGATGGCGCGGGAGCTGCTCTGGAACGAGTATCCGACCGACCAGCGCGGTACGTACTTCCGCCACTTCTGGGATACTGGCGGCTTCCTGCCTGAAGACGGGGCCGAGGACGGCGCGCTCCCTGACGCGCTGGCGGACATCAAACCGATCCACACCTGGGGAGGATCCTCCGAGCTGGGGCAGAACAGCGGCCGTGATCCAGCGGCGAGCGGCCAGCTCGTGCTCCTCGTCCGCGGCGAGCTGCTCCGTCGTTACCCGAACGCGATCGTCTACCTCGTCCGTGCGCGCAACACCGGCGGTCGACGCGAGCTGGCGGACGAAGAGCGGCACCCGATCTTCGGCGGGAAGCTCGATCCCGACGTCGGCTTCTTCGGGTTCAGCCTGACGACCGACCAGGCCCGCGGCTCCGGCACCGACCCGGGTTGGTTCTTCGTCATCCAGGAGCAGCCGACCGAGCCGCGCTTCGGCCTGGACGTGCCGAACGGCTCGAGCGGCCCGCCGCGACAGTGGAACGACCTTTCCTGGCAGCACCTGGTCCCGCCTGGAATCGACCCTGCCGCGATCACCTACGTCGATCTGACCGGAGCGCTGCCGGATACCAGTCAGATCGTCGATCCGCAGAACCCCGGAGCGACCTGGCACGCGAACCGCGGCTCGCGGGCGTCTGACCTGGCCTACATCACCATGCAGCGGCCGGTCCGCGTGGCGATCCACGCCACCGATCTCCTGCCGACGGCATAGGGAGGCGTACGATGGACGAGAGGGACGGCGAGGCCGACCGGCCGGGGGAAGAACGGCGTCGCGCCGGAGCGTTCGTGCCGCCACGTGAGCCGGAGCCGATCGAACCATCTCCAGTCACCCCGTCGCCGGCGGACCCCGGGATCCCTCAGCCGGTGCCGTCCCCGCCGACGCCGGTGCCGACCGGTCCCAGCGTCGAGTATCCGTTCGTCCTGTTCCCGGTCCGACTCGAGACACGATTCTCGACGGTCGGAACGCAGTCACAGCTCCTGGTCCGGGTCTACCCGGACGTGATCGCAGCCACTACGCACGAGCCGGGGCTGACGGATGCCGAGCAGGTGGTGGGTAAGGCGTTCTGGCAAGCGGCCTGGGACCCGGCACAGGAGGTGGAGGCCTGGCGGACGCTGGTCGCACAAATCCCGGCCGCGCGGGCCGCCTGGGTCGTCCGCGTGCTCACACCGACCAACATCGCCAGCCGCCCGGCCGGCGCTCCGGCCTTTCCGTCCGTTGAGACGCGGGCCGGAAGCTGGACCAGGCCGGCCGAGACGCGGGTGCTCCCCGATGCCTGGGTCTTGCGCGCCTACCGTGGAGGGGTCGAAGTCCGCCGCGCATTCGGCAGGCCGATCCGCGATTCGCTCGTGCTGACGCTCGCGCCGAACGGCGATCCGGCCGCTTCGGTCGACGTCTCAGGCGATGGCTTGCGCCTCGACGCCGACGTCGCCTGGACGGTCGACTTCGCGCGCGCCGAGGAGGCCGGGATGGCCCTTCGTGTGCCCCTCCAGTCCGTCGACGTGACCGCGGGATTCGATCGGGTGGTCGTCGCCGGGCTGAAGCTGCTCGATCCCCGGGCGGCAGCGCAGCGCGTCGAGATGCTGCTCGACTCCCACCATTATTCGGGCGGCCTGGCGTTCGTCGCGCCGGGCACGCCGACCAACAACACCGCCGACCAGCCGGCCGGCTTCCCCCCACCGGACCCGGGCGGGGCTGCCAGCTTCGCGGTCGAGCGCGGACCGGCCCTGGCGACCGTCACGAGCGACGGGGCCGCCTTCATGCGCGCGCTCGGGGTCGCCACGAACCTCGCCGACCACCTCGCCGGGGCGGAGCGGGCCGAGCAGCGAGCCGCCCGTGCCATGAATCAGGCGCTCTGGCCGGCGACCCTCGGCTACTTCCTCGAACAGCTGATGGCGCCGGTCTTCAGCCGCTCGGCCCGGGCGCTCGCGCGGTCCCACTTCGTCGAGCACGTCCGGAGTGGTGGCCACTTTCCGACCTTCAGGGTCGGCCCGACGCCGTACGGCCTGCTGCCGGTCTCGTCGCTGACGCGCTGGCGGCCACGGACCGGCGCAAACGCGGCCGACGCCCAGTTGCCGCCCCATCTGCGGACGCTGCGCCAGATCTGGATGGGCCAGGTCAACCGTGTGCCGCGCGTCGGCCGGACGGCCGATCCGGACGGCGACTTGCTTGCGACGCTCGCGATGGACGCCAGCGCCCGCGAGGTTCGGATGCGGGCGGCGCTGGGCCGCGACCTCCAGTGGAACCTGTACGAGTTCCTGAACCTCGACTTCGGCAACTGGTCGACAGTTCAGCAGCAGATCGCCAACGCCGCGATGACCCTGGTCGGCCACCCGGAGTGGCGCCCCCGAATCGCCGGGATGACGTTCGCGGATGACGCGCCTCGCTATGGCGGCCCGCTCGTCAACGACCCGGACGACGGCGCTGAGCTCCCCTTCAACTACATCCGCTGGATCAGGACCGCGTCGCTTGCCGACCTCCGCGATGAACAGCTTCCGGCCAAAGTCAGGCGTCCGACCGCGCTGCTGTACCGGATGCTTCGCCACGCGATGCTGGTCGAATACGATCGGTCGGCCTTCGAGCTCCAGCTCAAACAGGGACTCGTGCGCGAGGACGACCGACGCGAGCCGGAGCTGGTCGGCATCGTGGGCAGCACGAAGACACGGCTGACGTCGTGGCAGCGGCTTGCGCGCCCGATCAGTGCGACGGCCGGCTCGATCTCGTTCGCGGAGCACCTCCAGAGGTCGCAGAGCGCCGACACCGCCGCGATCCGTGACCTCAGGAGTGCGCTGACCACGCTCGAGGATCTGCCAGCCTCACAACTGGAGCGGCTGTTCACCGAGACGCTGGACGCCTGCTCGCACCGCCTCGACGCCTGGGTCACGTCGCTTGCGGCGAAGCGGCTCCAGGAGATGCGTGCGCTCCAGCCGCTCGGCTGTCATATCGGCGCCTTCGGGTGGGTCGAGGACCTCCGTCCGGCTCCCGCCGGTCGCGTCACCGAGCGCGTCCTGCCGGACGGCCGACGCGTGCGCGTTCAGACCATGAGCGGCGGATACGTCCAGGCTCCGACACAGACCCACGCGGCGACTGCGGCCGTCCTCCGCAACGGATATCTGAGCCGGAGCGGCGACGGGCGATCACGCTACGCCGTCGACCTCTCCTCCAGGCGCGTGCGGGCCGCCCTCCACCTCCTCGACAGCGTCCGTGAGGGACAGCCGCTCGGCGCAGTGCTCGGGTACCGTTTCGAGCGCGGGCTGCACGAGGGCCATCGCCCGCTCGAGCTGGACCGGTACGTCGAGCCATTTCGCCGACTGTTCCCCGTCTCGACGGAGGGGAGCAGCACGCCAGGCGAGCCGACCGAGTCGCTCGCGGCCCGTGGCGTGGTCGACGGGCTCCGGCTGCGGGAGGCGTTCCGATCCCGGACGATTCCGTTCGGTGGGCAGGGGCTGCCAGCCGTCGGCTCCGCCGATCACCGGGCGGTCGAGGTCGAGCTGCGCGCACTCGACGACGCGATCGACGGGGTTGCCGATCTGCTGACCGCCGAGTCGGTGTACCAGATCGTCCGTGGAAACCCGGCGGCGGCATCCGCCACGCTGGACGCGCTCTCGCGCGGCGCTCGGCCACCGGAGCCGGAGGTTGTACGCCAGCAGCGCGGCGGCACGACCCTGACACACCGCGTGGCGCTCGTCCTCGGCGGCGACCCGCTCCCCGCCGGCTCCGGCTGGCCGACCCGGTTCACCCCGCGAGCCGCCGCCGAACCCCATCTCGACGGGTGGGTAGGCTCGCTGATCGGCGACCCGGGTGCGGTGAGCTGCCGCGTCACCTGGAGCGACCCGACGCCGACCGACCCGAGTCGACGAACCGAACGGACCGTCACCCTGGCGCAGCTCGACCTGCGTCCCCTCGATGTCCTGGCGCTCGCCGGTACGGCAACCGCTCAGGCCGGCGCGTCCGAGCTCGACTTGCGGGTGGCCGATGCCGTCTTCCGCACGGCGCCGACCGCGACCGACATCAGGATCGTGTACGCCCCGCCACCAGGCCGAGACCCGGCGACGGCGCGGATGTTCCCCGAGGTGCTCGAGCTAGCTCGGGCGATCGACGCCGCCCTCCAAGGCGCCCGGCCGCTGGGGCCGGCCGACCTGCTCACGCCCGAAGCCGCCGACACGGCGAGTTCGGCCGACATCCTCACAGCTGAGGCCCTTGCCCGGGCAACGGCCGCGCGCGCGGCGCTGGCCGCGTTGGCGGACCGCCTGGACGCGGCCAGCGCCGCCATCGAGGCCGCTCCAGCCGCCGCGACGAGCCTGGCCGATCTTCAGGACGGGCTCCGCGAGGCCGCTCTGTTCGGGCTGCCGGGCGGGCTCGCGCCAGGAGCGTCTAGCGCCGACCTCTCGGCGCGAGCTGCGAGTGTTCGACTCGAGCTTCGCCGACGGCTGGAGCAGGCTCTGGCGGCGACCGACCCGACCGAGATCGTCCGACGTGTCTTCGGGCGAGAGTTCATCTTCCTGCCTCGATTCAGGCCGGCCGGTGCGACGGAGCTGGGCCAGGCGCTCACGGCCGGGCCGGCACTCGTCGGCGACGCCAATGCGCCGCGCCGGTGGCTCCAGACGGCCGCGCGCGTGCGGCCGGCCCTTGGGCGATGGCGCACGATCGAGCTGTACGCCGGCGCGTTCGGTACGGCAGCTCCGCGCGTGGACGTGGCGCAGCTTCCCCACGTCGCCGGCACACGCTGGGTGGCGCTGCCGTTCCCAGGTGAGGCCGAGCGGCCACCGTCCGGTCGGGCGTCGCTGCTCCTCCATCGCGCCGCGACGCCGGCCGCGCAGGCGGAGTGGGTCGGATTGCTACTCGACGAGTGGACCGAGCTGATTCCGGCCCGCTCGGAGCTGACCGGGATCGCCTTCCACTACGACGACCCGGGCGCCGAGGCGCCGCAGGCCGTCCTCGTCGCGGTCCCGCCGGGCGACACGACGGTCTGGGACGTCGACATGCTGGTGGACATCGTGAACGAGACGGTCGACCTGGCGAAGCTGCGGGCTGTGGATGGCGAGCTGCTGGGCGCGCTCGGTCAGATCCTGCCGGCGATCTACCTGGCCGCGAACTCGGCCGGCGAGACCATCTCGACCGATCTCTCGGACGCGGCCATCCAGGATCCGCGGGTCACCCCCTAGAGGAGGCTGAGCGTGACGACGCCGTCGATTACTTACTGGCACCGTCTCGAGCCACGGCCTCGGTCACCCTCGATCGCCGAGGGGCTGGCTGCGCGAGTCCGCGACCCGCTCTGGATGCTCACGCGGCAGTGGCAGCTCGGCGAGTTCCGAGGCGAGGATGCCGGCTCGCCCGCCTACGCCGAGGTGTCGGCGCGATGCGGGCCGATCCTGGGCTGGAGGGCCGAAGGACACGCGACGCGCCCGGTTCCGTCCGGCGTCCCGCTGGAGCGGCTCGTCGAGTCCGAGCCGCTTGGCCCGGACCTTTCGACTCGAGTCGAGCTAGGCCAGACGTTCGTGGCGCTTCTCGGCCAGGCCGGTGCCTCGGCGGCGCTCGCCGCCGCCTTCCGCGCCGCCTACCCGCTGCAGGCTCCGTCCGAGGATGCGCTGGCCTCGATGGCGGATCAGTCGGCAGCGCGCTTCCTGCGGGTCTGCGGCGGCCGGGCTCTGGATGGCGTGGCGCTGTACCAGGCTGCCCGGAACGCCCAGCCATCGCTTCCAGCAACGCCGCCGGTCCCCGCGGCGGAGCAGGCCGCCGTCCGGACCGCGCTGACGGGCTTTGGTCGGTGGGTCGAGGATCTGTTCGGCGAGCTGGGCGTGGGGGATCCGATCGCGTGGCGGCCGGACCGGCTCGAGTACGCCGTCGAAGTGGTCGCGGCCGGGCCGGCCGGTGGCGCGGCCGTCCTATCCGCGCAGCCCGACCGCGATGGAGATTTCGACTGGTACGCCTTCGATCTCCGTCCGGACGCGGCGCCCGGCATGACGCTGCCGGCGGGGGCCGTTCAGACGGTCAAGCGGAGTATCCTGCCCGGACCGGTTCGCTTCCGCGGGATGCCGAACGCGCGGTGGTGGAGCTTCGAGCGCGGCACGACCGACTTCGGCGATGTCGACGTGGACAGGCGCGATCTCGCTTGCCTGGTCGTCATGGACTTCATGCTGGTCCACGGCAATGACTGGTTCCTGGTCCCGTTCGACCAGCCGACGGGGACGATCTGCCGAATCGACACCCTCCTCGTTCGCGACGTCTTCGGCGGCACCACACTGATCGAGCGTGCCGACGCGGCGCCTGCGGCGCCCGGCGACCGCTGGACCATGTTCTCGACGACGACCGACGGGCAGACCGCGCAACCGGCCGACTTCTTCGTGCTCCCGCCGTCCGCGGCAACGGCTGCCCAGGCCGGGGCGCCGATCGAGGAAGTCCGATTCCTTCGTGACGAGCTTGCGAATCTGATGTGGGCGATCGAGCACACCACCGAGAATGGGATCGGTCAACCGTGGCTCGGCCACGAGCGCGCCACCGTCGCTGCGCAGGTGACGACCGCGCCGCCAGCCGCCCGACGAAACGGCACCGACTGGCCACCGCTGCGCTACCGGATCCAGACCTCCGTCCCCGAGAACTGGATCCCGTTCCTGCCCGTCGCGATCGACCCACAACGTGGCGACATCGCCCTCGAACGGGGAGCGCTGATCGACACGCCTGCAGGTATGCCGGCCGAGCCCGTCGGGCGCGTCCTCCGCCCGTCGAGCCTCGGCACCTCGGCCTACCGGATCCGCGAGGAGGAAGTGCCGCGCTCGGGAACCCGCGTCGAGCGCGTCGTCTTCCGCTCGCGGTGGATCGACGGGTCTACGCACGTCTGGGTCGCCCGCCGCAGGTCCGCAGGCACCGGCGAGGGCAGCAGTGGTCTGCGCTTCGACCTTGCCGAGCCGGCTGAGTAGTCGAAGGTCCGGGCCTGGCGACGTCAGGCCGGCTCCGGTCGAGACCCGTCAGTAGGCGACCAGGTGCTCACCGTGGCGAAGACGAGGCCCAGTGCTCGGCGGTCGCCAAACGCTGGTGCGCATACTGCCAGATCGTGTCCAGCAGACAATAACGAACCTGGCCGCCCTGCTCCTCGGCCTGAATCAGCGACTGGTCGACCAGCCGCGCCAGCATGGCGAGAACGTCGCCGGCCTCGATGCCGCCGCCCGCGCAGACCACCTCTGCCGCCTCCAGCATCCAGCCACCGGCGAAGGCCGCCAGCCTGCGCAGGAGCGTCTTCTCTTCCCCGGACAGCGGATCGTGGCTCCAGTCGAGCGCCGCCCGCTGCGTCTGGTGGCGGTCGGGCACCCGCCACACCGGCTCTCGCCGGGCTTGACCCGGCACGCCACGGCGCAGGCGCCGTGGCGAGATCGCGGCTATCTGATCTGATTCAGCGCCTTGGTGCGTGCACCCCGGTGTTCCCAGGGGAACAGGCGTAATGTTCAACAGTTGATCGTGCATTTCGTCGCTAGAGCGCACAGTAGTTGCGTAGCACCCGGGAGTGCAGGAGCCAGCAAGCAGGCTCATCCGCCACGGAGGGTGGGGCGATGCACCAGATGAAGCAGTATGACGGCAACCTTCAGATGTTTTGTGAGCCGGTACATGAGGTTGACCTCGCCCGGCTTCGGTTCATGCGCTGGCTGATCGAGCAAAACCGGTTCGAGCACCCACCGGTCGGCGAGCCAGCCGGTGAGTACGCTGATCGGCCACCCGAGCGATGAGTGTCGACCGTCCACTCGATCCTCCGGACGGCGTGGCGATCATCGGGATGGCCGGGCGCTTTCCGGGCGCCCGCGACGTCGAAGAGCTCTGGCGCAACCTGTGCGACGGCGTCGACGCGATCACATCGTTCTCGGATGACGAGCTGCGCGCCGCTGGCGTCCCGGATGCCGCGCTCGCCGATCCCGCCTACGTCAAGGCCGGCCCGGTCCTCGACGACGTCGAGGCGTTCGACGCCGACTTCTTCGGCATCAGCGCCCACGAAGCCGAGCTGACCGATCCACAGCAGCGTCTCTTCCTGGAGTGCGCCTGGGAGGCCCTCGAGCACGCCGGCTACGACGCCGACCGCCTGGACGGGCGGGTCGGGGTGTTCGCCGGGGCCGGGCTGAACACCTACCTGCTCCAGCTCGCCGCCGCCCGCGACATCCTCAGCTCGCCGGACGCCTTCCAGGCGATTCTCGCGAACGCCGCCGACCACCTGGCGACCCACGTCTCCTACAAGCTGAACCTGCGCGGCCCGAGCCTCACGGTCCAGACCGCCTGCTCGACCTCGCTGGTGGCCGTGCACCTTGCCTTCCAGAGCCTGATGAGCGGCGAGTCTGACCTGGCGCTGGCTGGTGGCGTGAGCATCAGCGTGCCACAGCACGTCGGCTACCGGTACCAGGAGGGCATGATCCTGTCGCCCGACGGGCGGTGTCGGGCGTTTGATGCCGACGCAGCCGGGACGGTGGGTGGAAGCGGACTGGGACTGGTCGTGCTCAAACGGGTGGGCGACGCCATTGCCGATGGCGACACGATCTACGCTGTGATCCGGGGCTCGGCCGTCAACAACGACGGGGCCGCCAAGGTCGGCTACAGCGCTCCCAGCGTCGAAGGGCAGGCCGAGGTCATCGCCGAGGCGCTGGCGCTGGCCGGAATCGAGCCGGACTCGGTGAGCTACGTCGAGGCCCACGGCACCGGCACCCCGTTGGGCGATCCGATCGAGATCGCTGCCCTGCGACGCGTGTTCGGACCCGGCAATGGCCCACGCTCCTGTGCGCTGGGGTCGATCAAGACGAACGTCGGCCACCTCGATGCTGCGGCCGGTGTCACCGGCCTGATCAAGTCGGCGTTGGCGCTTCACCATCAACAGATTCCACCAACGATTCATTTCAGGCAGCCGAATCCCCAGCTCGAGCTCGATCAGACCCCGTTCTACGTCAACACATCGCTCGAGCCGTGGCCGGAAGGCTCAACGCCCCGGCGGGCCGGCGTGAGCTCGTTCGGGATCGGCGGGACCAACGTCCACGTGGTGCTGGAGCAAGCCCCGGTCATGACCGCCGAGTCGGCGATCACGCCGGGTCCAGCGCTCCTGACGCTCTCCACGCGGACGCCGGCCGCCCTCGACGCGGCCACCGTCCGCCTGGCAGACCACCTTCGTGCTCACCCGGAACTGCCGCTGGCTGCCATGGCGCACACGCTGCAGGCCGGCCGACGCGCATTTGCACATCGGAGGGCTCTGATCGCCAGCAACCTGAACGAGGCGATCAGGCTTCTCGACGGCGCTGACCCGAAGCGGGTCTGGGGCGGCTGCCCGACCGGCGAGGCGCCAGCCGTGGCGTTCCTGTTCCCCGGGCAAGGTGCGCAGCACGTCGGGATGGCGCGCGGCCTGTATGACGCGCTGCCGGACTTCCGGGCGACCGTCGACGAGTGCGCCGAGCGGCTCCAGCCACTGCTCGGCCTCGACCTGCGCGCCGTGCTCTTCCCGGCGCCGGCAGACGTCGAGGCCGCGCGCCAGCAGCTCACCCAGACGGCGCTCGCCCAGCCGGCCCTGTTCACGATCGAGCTGGCGCTGGCCCGCCAGTGGCAGCAGTGGGGCGTGGTGGCGGCCGCCCTGGCCGGCCACAGCCTCGGCGAGTACGTCGCGGCCTGCCTGGCCGGCGTCTTCGACGAGGAGACCGCTCTGGCGCTGGTCGCCCAGCGCGGCCGGCTGATGCAAGCCTGCCCGTCGGGCGCGATGCTCGGCCTGCCCCTCCCCGAGTCGGAGGTGACCGCCCTGCTCGACGGGCGGACTGACCGGATCTCACTGGCCGCCGTCAATGGCCCGAGTAGCTGTGTCGTCGGCGGCCCGACCGACGCGATCGAGCGCCTGGAGGCCGACCTTGGTATCCGTGGCATCACCGCCCGCCGGCTGGTGACCAGTCACGCCTTCCACACCCCGATGCTGGAGCCGATCGTCGCCACCTTCGCGGCTCGGGTTGCCCAGACCGCCCGCCAGACCCCGAGCGTGCCCTGGGTCTCGACCGTCACCGGCACCTGGATCACGGCGGAGCAGGCGACCAGCCCCGACTACTGGGCGCAGCAGATCCGCCAGCCGGTCCGGTTCGGCGCCGCCCTCGCCACGCTGCTCGACGGCCCGGCCGGTCTCCTGCTGGAGGTCGGCCCCGGTCAGACACTGGCGTCGCTGGCCCGCCGCCTGCTGCCGGACCGGCGCGCCGCCGGACATCCTGATACCCCGATCGTCGGGAGCCTGCGCCACCCGGACGACACCAGCCCGGACCTCGACGTGCTGCTCGGTGGCCTGGGCCGGCTCTGGCTGGCCGGCGTCCCGGTCGACTGGCCGGCCTTCCACGCCGAGTCGCCCAGGCGCCGCGTCCCCCTCCCGACCTACCCCTTCGAGCGCCGACGCTTCTGGATCGACGGCCGGACCGACGCGAAAACACAGAATGGCACCGAGCGAAACGGTCACCATCACGGAGCGGTAGATGCCGTCGTGGTCGTGCCTAGTCGCTACAGCCGACCGAACCTGGCGGTGCCGTACGTGGCACCCCGAACCGAGCTGGAACGGCTTCTGGCATATCACTGGCAGGATTTGTTGGGGCTGGCGAGCGTCGGCGTCGACGACGATTTTTTCGAACTAGGCGGCCACTCGCTGCTCGCCATCCAGCTCCTCGCCCGCCTGCGCGACACGTTCGCGGTCGATCTGCCGGTTCGGACCATCTTCGAAGCGCCAACGATCGCCGCACTGAGTGAGACGGTCGAACTGTGTCTGCTGGAGCAGATCGACACGCTCACCGACGACGAGGCCAGCCGCCTCGTTTCGGCGCCCATCGCCTAGACCCAATCAGAGCCCCTGGCAGGACGAGGTGGACCATGTCCGCGGCTGACAACGTGCTCATTCGACGCTCCCAACTGTCCCCCGAGCGGCGTGGGCTTCTGGAAAAGCTCATGCGCGGCCGGGCGATGCCCCAGATGTCCGGTATCCCTCGGCGTGCCGGCCAGGGACCGATCCCAACCTCGTCGGGCCAGGAGCGACTGTGGTTCCTGGATCAACTCGCGCCCGGAACGGCGACGTACAACATGCCGTTCGGGCTGCGATTGACGGGCCACCTCGATCTCTCGGCCCTTCAGCGGAGCCTGGACACAATCGTCGAGCGCCATGAAGCGCTCCGGACCACCTTTCCGGTCGTCGATGGGCGGCCAACCCAACGGGTCGACGGACTGGGCGCAGTCCGGATCTCGTTCGATAACCTGGAGGCGTTGTCGCTCGCTGAGCGCACGGCGGAAGCGCACGGTGTCGCGGCCGACGAGGCGCGCCGGCCATTCGACCTCTCCGTCGGCCCGCTGCTCCGGGTGCGCTTGCTGCGCCTGGACGCCGAGGAGCACATCCTGCTGCTGACGATGCACCACATCGTCTCGGACGCCTGGTCGTTCGGTGTGCTGGTGCGTGAGCTCGTCGCGCTGTACGCTGGCTTCGCCGCCAGCCAGACGCCGCGGCTGAGCGAGCTCCCGATCCAGTACGGCGACTATGCGGCCTGGCAGCGCCAACGGCTGACCGAAGACGCTGCTGCCGAGCGCCTCGGGTACTGGCAGCAGCATCTCGCTGGCGCTCCGGCCCTGCTAGAGCTGCCGACCGATCGCCCGCGGCCGTCGGTACAGAGCTATCGTGGCACCCGCCACTTCTTTGCGCTGAGCGCCAGCCTGCTCGACGCCGTCCGCCACGTGAGCCAGCAGGAAGGGTGCACGCCGTTCATGGCGCTGCTGGCAGCATTCGAGGCACTCCTCTTTCGGTACACCGGGCAAGACGACCTCGTGGTCGGGACGCCGGTCGCGAACCGCTCCCGGCGCGAGACCGAGCCGCTGATCGGCTTCTTCGTCAATACGCTGGCGCTCCGGACCAGTCTGGCCGGGAATCCGACATTTCGTGACCTGCTGAAGCGGCTGCGCGAGACGACGCTCGAGGCGTTCGCTCGCGAGGACGTGCCATTCGAGCAGGTTGTTGAGTCGCTCCAGGTCGATCGCGGCCTGAGCTACGCGCCGCTGTTCCAGGTCATGTTCGTCTACCAGAGCGCCTCGACGCCGACGATCGATCTGCCGGGACTGTCGGTGGAGTTCCTGGACTTCGACAGCGGCACGTCGCAGGTCGACCTGACCCTGGAGCTGTCCGACACGCAGGGGTGCTTCGAGTACAGCACCGACCTGTTCGACGCCGCGACGATCGAGCGGCTGGCCGGCCACTTCGAGACGCTGCTCACCGCCGCCGTCTCCGCGCCGGATAGTCGACTCTTCGAGCTGCCGCTGCTCACCCCGGGCGAGCGGCGGCAGCTCGACACCTGGAACGCGACCACCGTTCCCTATCCGACCGGGCACCGGCTTCACCAGTTGATCGAGGCCCAGGTCGAGCGGACGCCTGACGCCGTGGCTGTGACATACGAGGATCAGCGCCTCACCTACCACGAGCTGAACGCCCGGGCGAATCAGGTCGCGCAGTACCTGCGCGATCTGGGTGTTGGCCCGGACACGCGGGTCGGGATCTGCATGGAGCGCTCGCTGGAGCTGGTGATCGGGTTGCTTGGCATCCTGAAGGCCGGCGGCGGCTACGTGCCGCTCGATCCGACCTACCCGCGCGAGCGGCTCACGTTCATGCTCGAAGACGCCAGGACACCGGTGCTCTTGACGCAGCGGCATCTGCTCACCGCGATCCCGGCCCACGCGGCCCGCACCCTCTGCCTGGATGCCGACTGGGACGCCATCGCCCGCGCCAGCGCGGAGAACCCGATCAACCAGGCCAGTGCCAACGACCTCGCCTACGTGATCTTCACGTCCGGATCAACGGGCCGGCCAAAAGGCGCGATGAACAGCCACGGCGCGATCTGCAACCGGCTGCTCTGGATGCAGGACACCTATCAGCTCGGTCCAGACGACCGGGTGCTCCAGAAGACGCCGTTCAGCTTCGACGTCTCGGTCTGGGAGTTTTTCTGGCCGCTGATGACCGGAGCGCGTCTGGTCGTGGCGCGGCCGGGCGGCCACCAGGACAGCGCCTACCTGGTTGATCTGATCCGCCGCGAGGGGATCACGACGATCCACTTCGTGCCGTCGATGCTCCAGATCTTCGTGGAGGAGCCGGATGTCAGCTTGCTGCCTTCGCTGCGCCGGGTGATCTGTAGCGGTGAGGCGCTCCCGTACGAGCTCCAAGAGCGGTTCTTGAGCCGCCTCGGAGCCGAGCTCCACAACCTGTACGGTCCGACCGAGGCGGCCGTGGATGTGACCTACTGGGCGTGTGAGCAAGACAGCGACCGGCGGATCGTGCCGATCGGTCGGCCGATCGCTAACACCCAGATGCACGTGCTCGATCCGTGGGGCCGGCCGGTGCCGGTCGGAGTGCCCGGCGAGCTGTTCATCGGCGGCGTCAATCTGGCGCGCGGCTACCTCGATCGTCCAGACCTGACCGCCGAGCGGTTCGTCCCAGACCCGTTTGGCTCCACCCCGGGTGCTCGTCTGTACCGGACCGGCGACCGCGCCCGATTCCTACCGGATGGCGCCATCGAGTACCTCGGCCGCCTCGACTTCCAGGTCAAGCTGCGCGGCTTCCGGATCGAGCTCGGCGAAATCGAGGCGGCGCTGGCTGACCACCCTACCGTCCGTGACTGCGTGGTGAGCGTCCACGACGGCGGGCCGTCCGGGCCGCGCCTCGTGGCGTACGTCGTGCCGGCCGACTCGGCGGCCGGAGACCTGGATCATCTGAAAGCCCATCTCGAAGCGCGGCTGCCGGTCTACATGGTCCCAACGACCTTCGTCGCGCTGGAAGCCCTGCCGCTCAGTCCGAACGGCAAGCTCGACCGTCGAGCGCTGCCGGCTCCGGATACCGGGCGCGCCGCTGCGAGCGCCCCGTTCGTTGCACCCCAGACCGCCGCCGAGCAGACGGTCGCGGCGATCTGGCAGGCAGCGCTGGGGGCGCCGCGGGTCGGGCTGCACGACAACTTCTTCGACCTCGGGGGGCACTCGCTGCTGCTGGCGCGGGTCCATGCCGAGCTCCGCCGCCAGCTCGGAACCAGCCTGACGCTAATCGACCTGTTCAAGCACCCGACGGTCAGCGCGTTGGCTCGGGCGCTCACCGTGCCCCAGCCGGCCGCCACGCCGACCCCGCGGGTCCAGGACCGGGCGGCACTCCAGCGGCAGGCGATCCAGCGTCAGCAGCAGACGGCTCGGCAGCGTGCGGCAGTCGCCGGCAGCCGCGCCGACACCCGTCAGTAGTGTCCCGTCTGAAGCACGGCGCGTGTCCATCGAGAAACGACTCTCCTGGGCGGATAGTCCCGGGCTTAGAAAGTGGAGGCTCGGAGTGGCAGCATCGGCCGAGCGAGCGATGAGCAGATTGGGCTTGCGCATACGACGCAGCGAAGGGGCGGACGGTCATGGATGACTCGGTCGAGGGGATCGCGATAGTCGGGATGGCCGGGCGCTTTCCGGGTGCCCGCGACGTCGACACACTCTGGCGTAACCTGCGTGATGGCGTCGATGCGATCACGTCGTTCTCGGATGACGAGCTCCGTGCCGCGGGTGTCCCCGAGTCGGTGCTCGCCGATCCCGCCTACGTCAAGGCCGGTCCAGTCCTCGACGACGTCGAGCTGTTCGACGCCGACTTCTTCGGCATCAGCGCCCACGAGGCCGAGCTGACCGATCCCCAGCAGCGCCTCTTCCTGGAATGCGCCTGGGAGGCCCTCGAGCACGCCGGCTACGACGCCGACCGCCTGGACGGGCGGGTCGGGGTGTTCGCCGGGGCCGGGCTGAACACCTACCTGCTCCAGCTCGCTGCCGCCCGCGACATCCTCAACTCGCCGGACGCCTTCCAGGCGATGCTCGTCAACGACAAGGACTACCTGGCGACGCGCGTCTCCTACAAGCTGAACCTGCGTGGCCCGAGCATCAGCGTCCAGACGGCCTGCTCGACGTCGCTGGTGGCCGTGCACCTGGCCTGCCAGAGCCTCCTGACCTACCATGCCGACCTGGCCCTGGCTGGCGGGGTCTCGATCACGCTGCCCCAGGGGACCGGCTACCGGTACCAGGACGGCATGATTTTCTCACCGGATGGCCGCTGTCGGCCGTTCGACGCGGCTGCCGCCGGCACGGTGGGTGGGAGTGGCGCCGGGCTGGTCGCGCTCAAGCGTATCGCCGACGCCATCGCCGACGGGGACACCATCTACGCGGTGATCCGGGGCTCGGCCGTCAACAACGACGGCGCCGGCAAGATCGGGTTCACGGCGCCGTCTGTCGACGGGCAGGCCGAGGTCATCGCCGAAGCGCTGGCGCTCGCCAACGTCGATCCGGCCACGATCGAGTACGTCGAGGCCCATGGTACCGGGACGCCGCTCGGCGATCCGATCGAGTTGGCGGCGCTGCGCCGGGTCTTCGGTCAGGGGCGCGGGCGGGGCACCTGTGCGCTCGGCTCACTCAAGTCGAACCTCGGCCACCTCGACACCGCCGCCGGCGTGACTGGCCTCATCAAGGCGGCCCTCGCCCTGCACCACCGGCAGATACCGCCGACGCTGCACTTCCAGCGGCCCAACCCTGACCTCGAGATCGAGGATTCGCCGTTCTACGTCAACGCAGCGCTGCTCGACTGGCCGCGCGGCTCGAAGCCAAGGCGGGCCGGCGTCAGCTCGTTCGGGATCGGCGGTACCAACGCGCACGTCGTCCTGGAGGAAGCGCCGGCCGCCCTGGCGGCACCGGCGAGCGCGGAATGGGGCCGGCAGCTCCTGGTGGTGTCGGCTCGGACGCCGGCCGCCCTCGACGCCGCCAGCGAGCGGCTCGCCAGTCACCTGCGGGCGCACCCAGACCTGGATCTGGCCGACGTCGCGTACACCTTGCAGACCGGGCGGCGGCCGTTCCCGTATCGCCGAGTGGCCAGCGCCCAGGATTCGGCTGAAGCGGCCAGGCTTCTCGACGGCGCTGACCCGAAGCGGGTCTGGGGCGGCTGCCCGACCGGCGAGGCGCCAGCCGTGGCGTTCCTGTTCCCCGGGCAAGGTGCGCAGCACGTCGGGATGGCGCGCGGCCTGTAT
>Ga0209382_10001105_pt1 | contig 43215 bp, 44 predicted proteins | sample SoiMetdeltSBSDD5_FD_187599 | JGI IMG/M metagenome (GOLD analysis project Ga0209382, IMG submission 187599) | Bulk soil microbial communities from a Populus tree surrounding site in Tennessee, USA - Soil MetaG P. deltoides SBSDD5 (SPAdes) (version 2) | ecosystem: Environmental > Terrestrial >... | reverse complement strand
ACTGGTTGACGACTTTCATTCAGCGACACACCGAAGCCGCGCCGTGACGCCAAGGCGCAGTGCCACGCCAGAGCCATCCCCGATCAGGCGGAGCCGATCCCAGTGCAGGTGCGGATCGTGAGGGAAGGCGGCGGTGAGGACCCACGGATGGCGTGAAGCTGCGGATCACATGCGTCTGTGCGGCTGTGTCCAGGTCGTCAGGTTCGGCCGAGGGCAACGGCTACGGGTTGCCGGATGTCAGTCGCTATGGTGCGCTGGCGTGCTTGGATCTGCGCCAACGGAAGCGGTGCTGGCCGACGGAATCTCGCTCCGGGTTGGGTGTCGCCGGCGAGGCGGTCTCCGCCTGTTCATCGGGTGCTTCTGGCTGCTCGGCGCGCTCGGCTTCGCGGACACCGACGACGGCGAACCGGCCCAACGCGAACGCGGCCAGGAACACGATGACGACCCCGAGGCCGGCGAAGAAGCCGATGTACTCAAGGACCTGCTCGGTCGAATTGCCGACCGGATCCCCCACAGATGGGCCGTCCCAGATGGTCATCAGCGGTACGCCGAGCACGAACCACGCCCCGCTCAGCGCAGCGAGCCAGCCCCCCAGCATGGCGGCGGCCCGGTTGGCGGTGCCGAGTACGAGCAGTCCACCCAGCACCGTACCGATGCCCGGTAGGACTTCGAGGAGAAGTCGGCCCGTCGTGTAGTCCCATGTGTTGTCGGGTGTGTAGGCGTAGTCGAAGTACGGACCGATGAAGGGAATCAAAGCGCCCCACACACCGAGCAGCACAAGCAGCAGGCCGCTTACGGCTCCACGGCTTCGGGGAGCCCGCATGGTCCCAGTCACGGCAATCACCTTCTGTCGAATTCGTATAGGTCAAAATGCGTCGACCGGACCGCGGGCTGATCCCGCGAGAATCTCGATGGACGAAGCGCGCCGAACCTTGTGACGAGTCGCGGTCACCAGTCCCAGCGGGGCAACCACCGGACGAGAACTACAGACGATCGCGCAGTTTCGTCTTGCGGCGCCCAGTGATGGTCGCAGCCGCCATGACGAACACCGCCGCGACAAGGACGGAGACGATCCAGCGCATCCAGTCGACTCCACTGGTCGCTTCGACCCCGAGGCCGGCGGCTACGTACCAGCCGACGATGACGCCTGCGATTCCGCACAAGATTGTTAGCCAGAACGGAATTTTGTCGCGATCGCCGGGTGCTACCCATTTCCCGAGAAGGCCAATGATGATTCCTGCGACGATGACGCCGATGATCTCCATGAGCCGACTCCTCCTTGATCTGGCCGGCCGTCCGCCTCGAGCTAGGCAGGCGTCGGAGAGAATTTCTAGACTCCGAGTACCCAATCCAGCGCGCGACAATCCTGTTCATGACCGACCGGGCTGGACCGTATGTGGCCCCGCCTGCCCACGATGTTCGGTGAGGCGGAGTTCCAGACGGGTTCACGACGAGGTCGGAAGTTCTGGGGGAGTTCTGCTTGAGTGCAGTTGTCGCGTCCGGCGGGTTCACGTTCGTGGATAGGTCACGGGCGAGAGATCTCGGTACCTTCGAAGCGGAGCTGTCTTCGGTTCAAGACGGTAGCCGCCACGAAGACTCCGGCTCCGAGCGTGTCCTCGTCGAATAGCTTCATGCGCTGGGGTTGGAACCGGTAGCAGCGGTAGCCGCCCAGCCCAGTCTGGTCGTACGCCGGGAAGCGGCGACGGTAGAGCTCCTGTGCGTGTAGTAGGTCTTGGCCGGTGGCCTCGTGAGCCGTACCGAAGAGCTGGATGCCCCGGTCGGGCCTAGCCCATGTCTGGCCAGAGTCGTAGACGACTACCGCCGCAGTGGGGTTGTGGGCGAGGTTATGGGAATGGCTAGCAGCCAGATCCGAGAGCCAGACCAGATCGAAGGCAGGTGCGCCCAAGCGAAGTAGGCGGTGTTCACATGTGCGAGGTTGTCCTTGCCCCTGAGGTAGCCGGATCGTCAACGTGGCAGACAGTCAGTGGCGGTCAGTGAGCACATAGGTTTCGACTTGCGCTCTGCCGTTTCACGCTCAATCCGCGGCTTTGCACGGGGTTGAGGGCCCGCCAGCCCATCATCTTGAGGATGAATCCTGAGTCTCAGGCTCGCGCCCCGCCGGTCAAGGTCGGGATTGTGCGGGTGAGATGCGATCCGACTGGGCTAGCTACCGGCTGCTTTGATGAGTGCGTTGCGGATATGCAGCTCACGTTCGGGGTCGTGGGGGAATAGATCCACCTCGTCGAGAAGGAATTTCACGTGCTGTCGGATGAGCCGTTCTCGCTCAGCCTCGACAGCCTCGTCGACGATCCTGCGGATCTCGTCGTGGTCGGCTTTGAGGGCGTTGTCGACGACCTCGCGCAGTTCAGCTTTGGTAGCCATGTCGAACCAGTCTCCTTGCAGTAGTTCTCTTGCCCTGGGGATGATGTCGTCGACGATGCCGCGGATCTTCCCGTCGAACGGGCACTCCTTGACGACCTCGGACCATCGCTCGCCACCGTTGACGCGGCCACCGAGCAGTTGGCCGGGTGGGTCGGGGAAATCCCCGTCGACGCCTAGTCGATGCCAAGCGATACCCTTCGTGCCGGGCCTCGACGAGGGGCAGCGCTCGAGCGGGATGTCATGGTTCTCGTGCACCCAGACGGCGAGCTTTGCGACGGCCTCAACCTGGTCGGCGGTCCAGGTTTGGTGGCGGCCGGCGTCGTCCCACGACTCCACCGAGATCGTGTCGTGGTTACCCTCGAGGTTCGCCGAAGCCTGGATATCAGTGTTGACATACTGCTCGATACGGCCGTTCTCGCGGACGAAGAAGTGCGCGACCGGTTCACCATCTGTGTTGAACAAGGCGAACAGGCTGTCGTCTTGAGGTGAGTCGGCCGTGTGCAGACACAGTCGTCTCGGGTTGGGCATGGCGAATGACCTCGAGCCGCCGCGCTTGTATCGCTCGACCGGCTTGCGGATCGCGTCGGGATACCAGGGCATCTGAGGCCTCCTATGCCGTGATGGAGAAGGCTGGGTCTCGATAAAGGTGAAGACGGTGGTGGCATGCGCGGGCGAGTGCGGCAGCGGCCGCGCTCCCCGAGAGTGCCGCTCCGAACAGACCTGCGTCGAGTGAACACTCCATGGCGGCCTTCCCTGGCGCAGGCCCCGGCTTGTCTCGACGCCATCACGGTGTGTCGCGCGATACCTTGCGCGCACCTAAACACGGGTCGACGCCACGGCGCAGTGTCGAACGTCCCCCAGCGGGCAGCCGTAGGACTCCGGTGTGTGAGGCGGGCACCCGTCAAGGTCCCTACTTGTCCGCCATCGGGTCACGATCCGGACATGGCGACAGTGCCGAACGGTTGGGGACGAATGTGGTGAGCCCAACCTTCGACTTGCACTCGGCCATTCACGCTGGATCTGCAGACGCCGTCCAGAGCGACCCTGAGCACAGCGTCCAGCGAGCCCATGATCTTCGGTGTGATCCCGAGTCCGAGGCGCTCGTTGCCGGCGAACTCCGCGCCGTGGATATCTGGGGTCCGCTTGCGTGGCGATGACACGGGTCGGGGCATGGCAGCGAGCAAGGCGCCGTCTGCTATAGCCCCCTCCGGGAATGGGTGGTAGCACCCATTTCGCTGGCGTTCGGTCAGGGCTGGGATGGGATGGAAGCCCGTATCTGGTGGTCGCTGGCAGGGCGGACGTCTTGCAGCCAGGTGCTCCTGGAGCGGGAGCGGGTGAGGAGGATCGGCGACGTGTTGTTGACGAAGCAAGACCTCATCGAGTTGTTGGTGAAGAACGGTGATGAGGCGAAGGCGTGGGACCTTGAGGGCCCGCACTTCCCGCGGGAGCTAGACACGGAGAAGGATCGAGAGCTGCTAGTTCAGTACGGGATCGACGTGGAATCTCTTCTCGGCCACAGGTGATCCGTGGGTCACCAATCTCGGTTCAAGTGCTGGGCGCCGTGGTTTGACGACAGCGTTCTTCAGTCGTTGCTGTTTGAGCCGACCCATCGTGTGGTGCTGCAGCAGTTGCGGCTGCATGCCCCGCGTGCGGGCAGGATGCTGGACATCGGTTGCGGAACGGGACGGCTCCTGTGGTCCGCTGCGGCTCGGTATTCCCTTCTGGTCGGCGTGGATCCGTGCATGGAGATGCTTGAAGTGGCGCGGGCCCGGGATGGGTCAGCTGAGACCGGCCATCGCCCGAGGTTCGTCTGTGCGATGGCCGAAGGGTTGCCATTCGCGGATGGAACGTTCGACGTGGTGACGTCGACTTTGTCACTGCGGCACTGGGACGACCCGGCCCGGGGGCTGCGTGAGCTGATACGCGTGTTGTCGGTGGCGGGGACGCTGGTGATTGCCGACGCTGAGGCTGGTTCGTGCCGAGCGCCGAGTCGCCGTTGGCGGGTACGGCCTCCGGTTGGGCCGTTGCAGCTGACGGTCGTTCGGTGCGGGCTTGAGGTCGTGGACGGCCATCAGCCGGTCGTACGTGGTCCTGTCCCCGGCGTCCAGGTGCTGACGGCCCGTCACCGACGCTGAGGGTGGCTGACGTCAACTTGTCTGGGACGAACTCTGGAACGCTTGACGGCATGACCCGAGAGATGTCAGTGCCGTTGTTCTGGCGGGTATGCGCGATCAACGGCGCCGTGTTCATACTCGGCACGCTGGCCCTTGTGCTTTCGCCGGCGACTGTCTCGGCCCGTCCGCTGTGGTCCGAGATCGTCGTGCTGTCGATCGGACTCGCGATCAGCTTGTTGCTCAACGGCATCTTGTTGCGATCGGTGCTGCACCCACTGGACCGTCTCACCGGCGTCATGGCAGCCATCGATCTACGCCAGCCCGGTCGACGCCTGGCAGACGCTGGCCCTGGCCCGGCCAGGCCCTTCGTGGCCGCGTTCAACGCGATGCTGGAGCGGCTGGAGGGCGAGCGAGCCGCCAGTACAACACGCGCTCTGCACGCCCAAGAAGCCGAACGACAACGCATCGCCCAAGAGCTTCACGACGAGGTCGGCCAAAGCCTCACCGCCGTCCTTCTCGGGCTGAAACAAGCGATCAGGTTCAGCCCACCCGAGGTAGCGGCCGAACTTGAACTGGTCCGCGACACCACCCGGACCAGCCTGGAGGAGGTCCGCCGGATCTCCCAGCACCTGCGCCCGGGCGTGCTCGCCGACCTTGGGCTGCTCAACTCGCTGTCCAGTCTCGCCAGCGACCTCACGGCACCGACCGGTATCCCGGTCCACCGTGACTTCCTCTCTGGCTTGCCAGCCCTTCGGGCCGAGTCCGAGCTCGTGATCTACCGCGTCGCCCAGGAGGCCCTGACGAACGTGGCCCGTCATGCTCGTGCACACAAGGTCGAACTTGGTCTCACCCGCCGCGGAGACAGTCTCGTTCTGCGGGTGATCGACGACGGAGTCGGTGGGTTCGACGCGGACGTCGGTGCCGGGATCCAAGGCATGAAGGAACGAGCCCAGATGGTCGGTGGTCGCCTCGAGCTGCTCCCTCGTCACGGGGGCGGCACCGAGGTGCGGCTCGAGATCCCGATCACGGACCAGTCAGCATGACGGTCCGCATCCTGCTCGCCGACGACCACGCTCTGGTCCGAGCCGGACTTCGCCGCATCCTCGAAGCCGAACCCGACCTCACCGTCGTCGCCGAGGCCGCCAACGGCGCAGAAGCCGTGCAACTGGCCCGCACGACCACACCCGACCTCGCCGTGCTGGACGTCTCCATGCCTCGGATGACCGGCCTCCAGGCCGCCCGCGAGATCTCCCGTCGCACCCCCGCCACACGCGTCCTCATGCTGTCCATGCACGACAACGAGCAGTACTTCTTCTCCGCGCTACAGGCCGGTGCAAGCGGCTACGTGCTCAAATCCGCAGCCGACGAAGACCTCGTCGCTGCCGTTCATGCCGCCATGCGGGGCGAGCCCTTTCTGTACGCCGGAGTCGCCAGCACCCTCGTCCGTGACTTCCTCGACCGACTCCGCCGCGGCGAACGGATGCCCCGCGCAGTCCTGACCCAGCGAGAGGACGAAGTGGTGAAGCTCATCGCCGAGGGCCACTCCTCCAAACAGATCGCGGCGACGCTCGTGATCAGCGTCAAGACCGTCGAACGGCACCGGGCCAACATTCTCGCCAAACTCGGCATGCGAGACCGAACCCAACTCACCCGCTACGCCATCCGCGCGGGACTCATCGAACCCTGACACGAACCCGCCACGACGTCGGGAACCCGTGTCGCTGGATTCCGATCGGAGTCGCTCCGGTGTTCAAGGGTCGGCGATGGGGAAGGACGCAGCCGACGCGCGTGACCTGACGATTGGCGCCGGACCAACTCGGTGGCTGGCGGGGGCCATGGTGATAGTCGTCGTACGACGCCAGGAACCGGCCGGCCAACCGTACGCATCGGTAGCCCACACGATGGCGGACCGGCCGATGGCCGGATCGTCGAGCAGGTCGTCGGTGTTGTTCGTGCCGTCAGGCTGCCGGTGGAGTGAAGACGCCGAACTGGTTTCCCGCCGGATCGCGCAGGTAGGCGAAGGTGGGGGCGCCGGGGTCGGGGTCGAGGTGCTTGCTCACGACGGAGCCGCCGAGCTGTTCTGCATCGGAGCAGGTGGCCTGGACGTCGACCACGAGAATGTAGAACACCGCGTGGTCGGGCAGCTGCCCGCCGGTGCCGAAGATGCCGCCCATGGGCCCGTCGGCGCCCGAGGCCTTGATGTTGCGGTAGTCCATCCCTCCGGACGCAGCCGGGCCGTCAGGCTCGAATGTCCAGTCGAAGAGGTTGCCGTAGAACTTCTGCGCCGCGTCGGGGTCGCTCGTGGCGACCTCGAACCAGGCCAGGGTGCCGGGAGTGGGGTTGGTCATGAGTCCCTCCGTTCGGATCACCCGCCGGAATGGCGGGTTGCATCCACCGTCGCGCGGCTTCGCGACAGCCCTATGTCGGGGTTCGGAAGGAAGTCGTCGGGACGCAGGGCCGACGCGGCCACCTTCGTCACATGGCCATCGACGACGGGCTCCGGGACGATGCGTGGCGGGTGCGGCAGCGATGGCGTCTGCTCGGCGTCGACGATGCGGTCCAGGCGGAAGACCCGATCGTCCTGTCTCAGGTGGCACCACGCGGTGAAGTAGGAGCCGTTGGGTCCAACCACGATGTGCTGCGGTTCGATCTCGCGCGACGTCTTGACACCGCCGACGTCGATGTAGCGGATCCGCAGCACGTGGTTGTCTCGCACCGCACGCCAGATGACCTCGGCGATCTCCGCATCGGGGTCGGGGACGGGTTGGACGAGGAGCCGCACTTTCTTGGCGGTCGAGCGAGCCTCGTCGACCGCTTGCTCGGGCATCGCGGCGACGATCTTCTGCAGTGCGCTGCGGGCATCCCTCGCAAAGAGCACGTGCTCCGATCGGCTCAGCGCCACGGCAACGGCTGCCGCCTCGCCGGGTGTGAAGTTGAGCGGCGGCAGGCTCATCGAGCGATCGAGCGTGTATCCGCCGTTGCGCGCCCCTGCTTCGTCGCGAGCGGAACCCCCGCTTGGCCCAGTGCGCTCAGGTCGCGCTCGATCGTACGAATGCTGACCTCGAAACGGGCCGCCAGTTGCCGCGCGGTGCGGCCACGCGGCCCGGCCGCCCGCAACTCCTCAACGAGGGCGTAGAGGCGGTCGATCCGGTTCATGGCCGCAACCTAGCGGCGCCCTCCGACATGTCGACGGCGGCCTCTTGGCGCGGACCTTGGTCATTCGTAGTAGAACTTCTGGGGCCCTGGATAGATCCACGTCAGAGCGTCGCGGAGTCGGTCCCGCCAGTTCTCCCAGTTGTGCCCGTCGCGCGCCTCGACGTACCGCACGGTCGTGCCAGTCGACTCCAACGTCGGCACCATCGAGCGGTTCGGTGCGATCAGCGGCTCGTAGACGCCGCAGCTGACGAAGAGACGGTCGGCCACATGCGTGGGTCGGGTGCGGTACCGATTGACGAACTTCACGACCGGGTCGAAAACCTCACCTCCGCCGTGGTCGGTGCCGATGTCGGTGAAGACGAACGACCCCGACATGAGCACGAGCGAGCCGTAGGTGTCGGGAGACCGGACGGCCGCGGAGAGCGAGGCCACCGCACCAAAGCTGGAGCCCAACAGACAGCGGGCGGACCGTTTGCCTACGAGAGGCAGCGTGGTCTCCAGCCGCGGGACGAGCTCGTTGGTGAGGAAACGGGAGTGGGCAGCCGAGTTCGAGTACTCGGTGAGCCGGTCCTTCGGGTGGAGGAAGGCGACGATCGTCTCGGCCACGTCCAGCCGATGGATCAGGTTGTCGAGGACGGTCTTCGCGGCGGCGTACTGGAGGAAGTCCGGCCCGTCGTGGACGAGCAGGAGCGGGTACGACGCTGTGCGTCGGTAGCGGGATGGTAGGTACAGGGTCACCGGGCAGTCGCGCCGCAGCGCCCGGCTCGGCACGGTCAGCTGTACGAGCTCGCCGGACCGGGCTTCGGGATCGGGCAGCGTCCACTCGGGTGTCTCATACCCGTGTCCGAAGCAGACCGACGAGGTGCCGACCGGGCTGTACGAGAGCTTCTCGTTGAGCGGGTCGTTGGTCCGTTCGACCTGGTCTCCTCGCCTGATCTCGAGCTGATAGTTGACCCGCGACCCTTCGGGAAGGTCAAGGACGAGGTACCACAGGTCGGTATGCCGCAGGCGCCGCAGAGGTAAGAGCTCCGGTAGGCCGACGATTCTCTGGACGACGAACACCTCGTCGGCCTCACCACGGAAGAGGAACGAACAGCGTGAGCCCTCGACGATGGGGACCTCGTGGCGGGCGAGGAAGCGGTCAACCGCGGCCGCGTCGAGAGGCTTGCGGTCCTTGAGTCGGTTGATGGCGAGACGGCGGGGGGAGATGCCGGTGGGAAGCTTGTTCATACCGCACCCGCGTCCGAGATCCGGCCGTCTTCGGACAGCACGCGCGCATCGGCCGGGAGCCGGCCTTCGGGTGAGAGGGGCACCCGCGCACCGTCGTCCAGCACCAGGCATTGCGTAGGGGCGAACCGTCGCGCCAGCACCGACATGCGGACCCGGTCTTCGACACGCAGCCGACGACGCATGTGCGGCAACGGCACGAGATCGCGAATCACGCCGAGCCCCTCGCCGAACACTTCGGTCTGGGCCACTCCGTGGGGGACGAAGTCATGGAAGAGGACCACGCGGTCTGATAGCGCCATAGCGCCGGCCGACCAGGCGATGACGACGCGTGGCAGGTGAGGCTCGACGTGGAACAGGTGCAGCACCCGAGTCAGCTCACCGACGTGACCGCCGGCGACAACGACCGCCTGGGACTGCTGCAGGATCCGCCCTACTTCGTCGCGGTGCCGGGCGACGACGGGTCGGTCCTGTGGCGGCCACGCGGCGTAGAAGGTGTGCTGGGCGGCACGGACGCGGGCCAGGTGCTGCTCGTCGACCAGACGGACCACCTCCAGCGCATCGCCGAGAGCGGCCTCACGCCAGCGCGGGTGACCTTCCTTGCTGTGCGCGACGTCGTACGCCGCTCGCAGGACGTGGTCCAGCTGGCCGACGTAGAGGCTGCGTAGGTCGGCAAGGACCGCGTCGTGGTCGCGCTCGGCAAGGGCATACTCCTGGTCGCACTCGTGGACGTCGAGCCACCGGGCGTGCAGCGCCAGGTTCACCATGCGCCCGCCGAGCAGCTCGCCGAGCTCGGCATCCTCGGCCTCGCGCTCTTGCCAGCCGGCCGTCACCGTGGCCACCGGCGTCTGCGGGTCCAGATCGTGGATGACATGCTGAACGCTCGGCCGGCGTTGCGGCCCGAGCAGCGTCACATCGCGGCTCATGCCGCGTGCACGTGGATCGTGCTCCCGATCTCGTCCAGGCTTCCCCGGAGGACGTCGTAGTCGGGATGCCGCATGCGGACATACGCGTTGGCCATGTAGCCGGCCTCCACCGGCTGCGTGGGCGTGCCCGGCTGCGGCAGATGCGCATCGAGCACCCAGTCTCCGTACTTGGCTTGCATCTCCTCGACGCCGGAGTATCCGGAGATGTGGCCGTCGCGTTCTGGGCGCAATGCGACGATGCCGCTGGCGAAACGGCGCGAGGGACGTGTCGCGACGTGTCCGTGCGCGACGGCGTTCGCCCATTCGCGATAGAGGTCGACGTCATTGCCAGCCGAGTAGAGGTCCCAGGCCCCGACACCCGGCGGGCGGCAGCCGATCTCGGAGAATCGCAGACCCTTGGACCCGAAGAACCATTCCATGTGGGTGGCGCTGGTGTCGATGCCGAGCGCCGCGACCACCCGATGCCCGAGCTCGCGAAGCTCGTCGTAGTCGGACACCGAGTCCACGCGGTTGGTGCTGACGAACTGCGGCGAGATCCAGCGGGTTCTCATCGCCTCAAGCACGTTGGGGAAGTAGTGCGACACGAAGTCGAGGGCGGCGTGCCCGTCGACCGACAGGGTGTCGTAGAACCCCTCGTGACCCTCCACGAACTCCTCGACCGCGATCGACGTGACGCCTTTGGCCCCGAACATGGACAGTGTCGCCTCGAGCTGCTCACGACTGTCGACGCGTGTCGTGTCCTGTGCACCTGCTCCCGTCCGTGGCTTCAGGATGACCGGATATCCGACCGCGTCCGCGAAGGCCCATACCTGTTCGGCATTGTCAGCTGCGGTCGAGGCCGCGGTCGGCACGCCGGCGGCACGCAGCGCGTCCTTCATGGACGGCTTGTCCCGGCACAGCCACGCCGTACGCCGCGACGTCCCGGGGATGGTGCAGCGCTCGCGCACCTCGGCGGCCGCGAGCGTGTGCGCCTCGATCGTCGTCTCCAGGCGGTCGACCCAGAGCTTGGCCTGTATCCAGCGGACCGCGTCGGTCATCACTCCGACGTCGCCGACGTTCGGGACCTGGTGGTAGTGCACCATCCAGCTCTTCAGCTCGTCGTCCAGTGACTCCTGCGGTGACTCCCCGATGCCGATCACCTCGGCGCCAACCTCCGCCAGGCCACGGACGAACTGGCGCTGGTTCTTCGGAAAGCTGGGCTCGACGAAGATTACTCGCACCTCGGCCATGCTAGTGCCTCGTACGCAACGTTCTGCCGGGCGATGGGCAACCCTTGCCTGGCGAGGCACCGGTGGAGTCCCGGGGGCTGTGTCCACGACTCAGGCCCCGGTAACGTCCGTGGCGTGATCGCCGCCGCGTTCGTCGCGCCGTACCTGATGGAAGCCACCGCGCGCTTCGTGACGTGCGCTGCTTCCCTCCCCGGCGTGAGACTCGGTCTGGTCACCAGCGAGCCGCTGGAACGGATTGCCCCGATCCTGCGCAGCCGACTGGCAGGTCACTGGCGGGTGGACAACGCGCTGGACGCGCGCCAGATCGCGAGCGGCGTCTCCGGCCTCGGCCGGCAGATGGGGCGCATCGAGCGGCTCGTGGGTGCGCTCGAGCAGTTGCAGGTGCCGCTCGCGCAGGTGCGCGAGGCAATGGGGATCGAGGGCATGGACGTCCGCACGGCGCTCAACGTGCGGGACAAGCCGCGGATGAAGGACGTGCTGCGTGCGGCCGGCGTGCCGTGCGCCAGACACGCGTTGGTCCACGACGCGGACCAAGCGAAGACCTTCGCTGCCGAGGTCGGCTTCCCGCTCGTGGCCAAGCCGCCGGCGGGCGTCGGCTCGCAGGCCACCTACCGGCTTGACGACGGTGCTGCGCTCGAGGGATGGCTCGGTGTCCTGCCACCGAGCGGCGATGCCCCGGCGTTGCTGGAGGAGTTTCTCGTGGGAGAGGAGCACACCTTCGACAGCGTGACCGTGGGCGGCAGGACTGTCTGGTCGTCGATCGCCGACTACCGGCCGCCGCCGCTCGAGGTGGTGCGCAACCCGTGGATCCAGTTGACGGTGCTACTGCCCCGCGACATCACCGGCCCCGACTACGCTGGCATCCACGAGGTCGGCCCCGCCGCACTCCGCGCGCTCGGCGTGACCGACGGGCTCACGCACATGGAGTGGTTCCGGCGACCCGACGGGTCGGTTGCGGTCTCGGAGGTGGCAGCGCGACCACCCGGCGCACAGCTGACGTCGATGCACGGCTACGCGCACGATTTCGACCTGTACGCCGCGTGGGCGCGGCTCGTCATACTCGGCTCCTTCGAGGTCCCGGCGCGACGCTTCGCTGTGGGCACGGCGTTCCTGCGCGGCCTGGGCCGGGGAACGGTCCGCGCCGTTCACGGCGTCGACGAGGTGAACCAGCAGGTGGGTTACCTCGTCGTCGAGTCGCGACTCCCAAGGCGGGGCGAGCCGGCCAGTTCGGACTACACGGGGGAGGGGTACGTCACGCTGCGGGACCCGCAGACCGAGATCGTGAGCGAAGCCCTGCAGCGCATCATCACCGGGATCCGGGTCGAGCTGCTGGAGGCACTGTGACGAATGTCGTGATGATCTCGCCGGGCTATCCGCAGGAGATGTCCTACTTCACCCTCGGCCTGGCGGCGGTGGGGGCCACCGTCATTGGCGTGGGTGACCAGCCCCGCGACGCGCTGCCGCCGCCGGCGCGGGCCGCCCTGGCGCATTACGAGCACGTCTCCCTCGCCGACCAGGCTGCCGTCATGGCGGCGCTCCAGGGTTTGGCCCGTCACGTGCACATCGACCGGGTGGAGTGCCTCTGGGAGCCGTACATGACCCTGGCCGCGCGCGTGCGCGAGTCCTTCGGCCTGCCCGGCCTGACGGTCCAGCAGACTTTGCCCTTCCGCGACAAGGAGCAGATGAAGCGGGCCCTCGACGCCGCCGGCATCCGCACCCCGTGGCACGCGAGCGCGGCGACCGTGGCCGGCGTCTGGGAGGCCGCGGAGAAGGTCGGCTACCCGCTGATCGTGAAGCCGATCGCCGGTGCCGGATCCGCGGACACCTACCGCGTCGACTCGGCCGCAGCGCTGGCCGAGGTGCTGCCACTGCTGCGGCATGTGGCGGAGGTGAGCGTGGAGGAGTTCGTCGAGGCCGAGGAGTTCACCTACGACACCGTCTGCGCAGGCGGTCGGATCCTCTTCGAGCACGTGCTCTGGTACCGCCCTCGCCCGCTACAAATGGCGCAGCACGAGTGGGTCAGCCCGGTCGCGATCTCCCTGCGTGACCTCGGCGTCCCGCATCTGCAAGCGGGCCGCCGGATGGGGCAGCAGGTGATCGAGGCGCTCGGGTTCGAAACCGGCTTCACGCACATGGAGTGGTATCTCAAGCCCGACGGGGAGGTCGTGTTCGGTGAGATCGGGGCCCGGCCGCCGGGGGTGCGCGTGGTCGACCAGATGAACTTCAACACCGACGGCGACGTCTACGTCGGCTGGGCGGAGGCCGTGGTCCACGGACGGATGCGTGAGCTGGAGCACCGGTACAACGTCGGGATGATCTGCAAGCGAGCGCATGGAGCCGGGCGGATCACGTCGGTCCAGGGCATGGACGGCCTGCTGGAGCAGTACGGCGACGACGTCGTTCTCGTCGATCTGCTCCCGGTCGGAACCCCGAGGCGGGACTGGCGTGCGACGACCATCGGTGACGGCATCGTGATCGTGCGGCATCACGAACTCCAACGAGTGATCGAGATGACCGAGCGGTTTGCTTCGGACCTGACGTTGTACGCCGCCTGATGCGCGCCGCCTCCGACGTACGCGCCGCCGTCGAGGCCGCCCTGCCAGCCGCGCGTGCAGGCCTCGAACGGCTGGTGCGCATTCCCTCGGTTTCGGCTGACCCCTCGTCGCATGCCCAGGTCGAGGCCTCGGCGGGGGAGGTCGCCCGTCAGCTGGACGAGGCCGGGCTGTCCGAGGTCGAGGTGCTGCGTGCGGGGCGTGGCCTGCCGGCGGTTGTCGGGCGACGTCCGCCCCATCCGGGCGCCCGGACCGTGCTGCTCTACGCCCACCACGACGTCCAGCCGGCGGGTGACGTTGCCGCCTGGAAAAGCGATCCGTTCGAGCCAGTGGAAAGGGACGGCCGGCTGTTCGGGCGTGGGAGTGCGGACGACAAGGCCGGCATCGCCCTGCACTGCGTGGTGCTGAAGGCTCTGGGGAATAGTCCCGGTCTCGGCGTGACGCTCCTCGTCGAGGGCGAGGAGGAGATCGGGTCGCCGACGCTCCCGGCCCTGCTGGCCGACCACCGCGAACGCCTGGCGGCGGATGTGCTGGTTCTGGCCGACTCCACGAACTGGCGTGTGGGCGTGCCGGCCCTGACGACCTCGCTGCGTGGTGGCGTCAGCGTGGTCGTCGAAGTGGCGACGCTGCGACACGCCGTACACAGCGGGGTCTACGGCGGCCCCGTGCCCGACGCCCTCACCGCACTCAACCGGCTGCTCGCCACGCTGCACGACGAGCAGGGCGACGTCGCGGTGGAAGGGCTCGCGCGGGGGGACGCCGAACCGCTCGATCTGACAGACGAACGGCTGCGGGCCGACGCGGGACTGCTCGGAGGGGTACGGCTCATCGGCTCCGGATCCTTGACGTCGCGCTTGTGGCGACGACCCGCACTGTCGATCGTGGGCATCGACGCACCACCCGTCGATCAGGCCGGTCTGGTGCTGGTGCCCACGGCCCGTGCCCGCCTCGCGTTGCGGATCGCGCCCGGCGACGACCCCGGCGTTGCGCGTGACGCGCTGGTCCGGCACCTGGAGGCCAACGCCCCTTGGGGTGCGCACGTGCGGGTGACCGCGGGCCGACCTGTGGCGCCGTTCGCTGCACGTACCACGGGGCCCGCCTACACCGCAGCCCGGAAGGCGTTCGCCGCGGCGTGGGGGGTGACACCGGTCGAGATCGGCGTCGGTGGCTCCATCGGGTTCGTCGGCTCTTTCGCGGACGCATTCCCCGACGCCGAGGTGTTGATCACGGGTGTCGAGGACCCTGACACGCGTGCTCACGCGGCGAACGAGAGCCTGCACCTCGAAGAGTTCGAGCGCGCGTGCCTGGCGGAGGCGCTGTTCCTACACCGCCTCGGGCAGCCGTCACCGGCGGGGCCCCGCTAACAGACCTCGCCGAGATAGTGGGGCAGCATCCGCCACCAGGTAGACCAGTCGTGCTCGAACTCAGGTCCCCACGAGTCCACGCGGTTCGGCACGCCCTTGCGGCCCAAGGCGTCGGCCATCGCCCAGGACTCGCCGATGTCCTCCCAGGCACCTTCGCCCGAGGCGAGGATGACCCGTCGCTGACGCAGCGTGTTCAGCTGCGGACCCTCGATGCCCGGGAGAAAGTCCAGAGGCGAGGCGAAATAGAGGTCGTCGCTGAACTGGCCATCGACGAACCGCTGCAGTTGGTAGGTCCCGCTCATTCCGATCGCCGCATCGAAGAGCTCTGGGTAGCGGCAGATCAGGGCCACGGCGTTGAAGGCGCCGATCGAGGCGCCCGCGGTGACGATCAGCGGATGCTGGCCACCGAGGTCGGCGAAGATGGCGGGGACGACCTCGTTCACCACCGCCTGGTGATATTGGTTGAGGAGCCACATGCGATAGGCCGGTGTGCCCGCACCCATCGCGAGGGCACGCCCCGCGACGCTGTCACAGGAGTAGAGCTTCACCTGCCCGCTGTCCACCAGATCCCAACATGCGCCGACCAGGTTGTTGCGCTCGATCTCCTCTGCGTCACCGCCGGCCGTCGGGAAGACCAGCACCGGCGTGCCGTAGTGACCCCACCGCGCCAGGCTGATCGGCTGCTGTATCCGGTCGGACTGCCACCGCTCCGTCGCCTTCAAGTCACTGCACCTCCGTCGTCGGCACTGCGGGCCTTCCTCCGAGCATGGCCCTATACCGGTGCCGTCTCATAGTGTCGTTCCCGTGAGAAATCATCTGATCGGACTCCTTCTCGGCGCGGAAGAGGACTGGCCCCAGGCGTTCGAGGCGATGCTGGCCATGGTCGGGTCGATCGACGACGGGGGTGAGATGCACAGCCTCTCAAGCGAGCGGCTGACAATCGAACCGTTCCGGCTCGACGACCCCGTGCGTACACCGCTCGTAATCGACCGGCTCGCGCACTGGTACTACCACCCTCGCGAGTGGCTGAAGAAGGCCGCGATCGTCAACGGCACGTATCTCCTCAACAGCCCGTTCACCTTCCAATCGATGGAGAAGCACAGCGCATACTGCGCGATGGTCAGACTCGGGCTACACGTGCCGCCCACGACGTTGGTGCCGTACAAGAACCCTGTCGACAACGTGCGATGGGTCTACACCGCGGAGCGCTACAACCGCTCCTTCGATCTGGACAGGCTGGCCGAGGAGCTGGGCTATCCGCTGTACATGAAGCCCTTCGACGGCGGAGGCTGGCGGGGAGTATCGCGGATCGAGGGCCGCGACGACCTGCATCGGTCGTATGACGAGTCCGGCGAGATGCTCATGCATCTACAGGCGACCGTCGACTACGAGCACTTCGCTCGGGCGCTGTCCATCGGCCCCGAGACCATGGTCATGGACTTCCGTCCCGACCAGCCGATGCACAACCGCTATGCGGTCTCCCACGATTTTCTGTCAGAGTCCGCGGGCTCGCAGGCGGTCGCCATCAGCCGCATCGTCAATGCGTTCTTCCGCTGGGAGTTCAACTCCGCGGAGATGCTCGTCCGGGGCGACGAGGTCTACCCGATCGACTACGCCAACGCCTGCCCGGACGTCGCGGTGACGTCGCTGCACTACTACTTCCCGTGGGCCATCACGGCGCTGGTGCGCTGGTCGACGTTTTGCGTGGTCACCGGCCGCAGGCCCAACGTAGACCTGCAGACCAGCCGCTACTTCGCGATCGCCGACGACCCCGACATGACGTACGACGAGAAGGTCACCGCCTACCTCGCACTGGCTGACGAGCACTTCGAGAGCGAGCGCTACTGGGAGTGGTGCGCAAAGCACCTCGGCCACCTCGAGGAGCGTGTGTACAACTGGGTGGGGTCCGACGGATTCGACCGGGTCCTGCGCGAGGCAATCGCGGCAACGTACCCCCCACACGAGTACGAGCAGTTTCTGGCCCACTTCCGTGGGCTCATGAACCTCTGGTTGGACGACAACGCCGGCTGAGCTGCCTCCTGAGACCTCGAGCTCGCCCGATGGCTGTTGCAGGCAACCCGCCTTTGGGAGCATGCTCGGGACGTTGGAGACGACCCGTCGGGGGAGCCACTCTCAGGAGGTGGATCGGCATGAGCTCAACCCCGAGAAAACGAGGCCTGGTCGTGCTGGGGGTGGCTGCTCTGGTGTTGTCAGGAACGGCGACCGCGTCTGCCGACCCAGACGATGCGGGTCCTGAGATCATCGCTTCTGGATTGAACAATCCCCGCGGCCTCGCGTTCCACGGCGGCGACCTTTACGTCGCCGAGGCCGGCGCAGGCGGGTCAGGGCCGTGCTTCCAAGGCCCGGAGGGACCGTCTTGCTTCGGATTGTCCGGCTCCGTGACGAGGATCGACGAGGACGGCCAGACCCGGGTGCTCACGGGCCTGTCGTCGTTTGGGCAACAAGGCTCGGGCGACGCCGCTATCGGTCCGTCGGACGTCGCGTTCAAGCGCGGTGGGAACTCGATGCTGCTGACCGTCGGACTCGGACTGGATCTGGACTTCAGCAAGACCATCCCCGAGCTGGATGACATGGGACAGCTGCTTCGGGCACGTCTGTCCAAAGGCGACTGGAAGACGATCGCCGACCTGGCTGACTTCGAGGATGCGAACAACCCCACGGGGGATGAGGAGAACGTCAACCCCAACTCCGTCATCTCACTGCCTGGCCGGAGCGTCGTCTCGGACGCGGGCGCCAACGACCTTCTGCAGGTCAGAAACAGTGGAAAGGTGAGGGTCCTCGCGACGTTCCCCAACACCGACGTGATAGGGCCCGGTGGCGCGACGTTCAGCATGGACGCCGTCCCGACATCCGTGGCCAAGGGCCCTGACGGCGCCTTGTACGTCGGCCAGTTGACCGGCTTCCCGTTCCCGGTGGGCGGCGCGAGCGTGTGGCGGGTCGAGCGCGGCGAGCAACCCGAGTTGTTCGCCACCGGGTTCACCAACATCATCGACATCGCCTTCGACAAGAAGGGGACGCTGTACGTGCTGGAGATCTTCCACAACGGCCTGCTGTCAGGCGACCCGACCGGCGCGCTGATCCGCGTGGATGCGAACGGTGGCCAGGAGATCGTGATGTCAGACGGGCTGATCACCCCTGGCGGTCTGGCCCTGCGCGGAGACAACGCCTACGTCTCCAACTGCGGCACGTGTGCCGGGGGCGGGGAGGTGCTCCGCATCCCCATCGACGACTGAGTCGCAGGCTGTCGAAAGCGACGCGGATCGCCGATCAGCCATCGTTCTCATTCGGTGTTCCGGCTCCGCGGTTGATCGCCTTGAGTGACAGCACGACGGTCGCGACTTAGTCGGGCTCAGATGTCGTGGCGGGCGAGGGTCGACTGAAGGGCGTGGAGGGCGCGGGAGGTGTGGCTCTTGACGGTTCCGGCGGCGATGCCGAGCTCGTCCGCCGTCTCCTCGACCGACAGCCCGAGCCAGTGGCGCAGCAGCACGGTCTTGCGCTGCATCATGGGCAGTGCCTGCAGCGCCTCGACTAGCGCGGAGCGGTCCTCCACCGTCAGGCCAGCCTGGACTGGTGCATCGTGGCCGTCGAGGCCGGCCCGTTCGTGGCGCCACGGTCGCCGACGCTCGTCGACGTTTGCCCGAACGATGATTCGCCGCGCGTAAGCCTCCTCGCGGCCGTCCCGGCGTACCCGGGGCCAGGCGCGATACAGCTTGGTCAGCGCGATCTGCAGCAGATCGTCGGCTTGGTGCCAGTCGCCGCAGATCGCGTAGGCGATCCGGCGGAGGTGAGTGCGGCGGGCCGCGACGAACTCGGTGAACTCCGCGTCACGACGTGCCGGCGCCATCAGCGTCCGACCCCGCCGTTCGCATCGACTGCCGCTACCATCGCGTTGGCCCACTGCCTCAGGTCGGTGTCGGCGTCGGCCGGGGCGACGATCTCGTACCCGCGGGACGTCAGCAGCCGCCACGTCACCTTGCCCTCTGTCGAGGTAGCGACCGCGACCGAGTACGGATCCGGGGCCAAGCCGAAGGGATCGGGGATCCGCTGGAGTAGCCGGACGTTCTCGCCGAGGACGAGTTCACCGTCGGATGACAACCACACGAGCGAGTCCACAGGGCAGCCCACGACCCCGTCGCTCGGGTCGATGTCGGGCAGATCATCGCCCGTCTCGGACGGTGGCTCCTCGGTGACCCCCGGGGGACACTTGTTGTCGCCACCCTCGCCGTCGGCGTGGGGTTCGCTCGGCGGTGTCGGATCCCCGGCCGCCTCGACCACTCCAGGTCCGGCGCCGTCCGGCGTCGGGAGGGTGGCGGCGACGCCGGTGCCGGCGGCGGCCAGCACCGCGAGCGCACCGACCCCTACCGCGGCCCGCCACCGCCACAGCGCCCGGCGGGCGGCGCGGAGGTGAACGTCGACCGGCGGCAGGGCAGGCCCGTCGCCGAGGGCGGAGTCGAGGTGCGAGAGATCGAAGTCGTTCATACCTGGTGTACGGACCAGACGTCGCCGACGTTGTCATCGATGCTACGGAATGTGCTCGCTGACGCTCAGCTGATGATCTCGCAGTTCGTCGGTGTCTCGACGTTGAGGCAGGTGTCGTTGCCGATGCCGGCGCGGGCCTGGTCGTTGCCTTCGTCGCCGTTGAGGTGGTCATTGCCATCGCCGCCGACGAGGCTGTCGTTCCCGATGCCTCCCCGGATCTGGTCGTCGCCGGTCAACCCGAGCAGGCTGTCGTCGCCGTCGCGACCATTCATCGAGTCGTCGCCGCGACCGCCGAAGATCGAGTCGTTGGTCGCCGTGCCCAGGAAGCTGTCGTCGAACGGCGTGCCGATGATGTCCTCGATGGAGCCTGCGGCGAGTGTGTCGCTGTAGCCGCCCACCATGATGGTGCGGGCGGCGAGGTCGGCGGCCAGGGGGAGGTCTGAGGCTGCGTAGGTGATAGTGTCCTCGCCGCTGAAGTCGCCGCCGTCGAAGTAGTCGTTCCCCGGACCGCCGACCAGGCGGTCGCCCCAGTAGTCGTCGCGGACTAGCCCGTCCCGCTCCCCGAACAGCCGGTCGTGGCCGAATCCTCCGTTCATGAAGTCGGGGTCGATGCCGCCATGGAGGCGGTCGTTCCCGCTGCCGCCCCGCATGATGTCGGACTCGACACCGCCATACAGGCGGTCATTCCCACTGCCGCCGCGGACTGCGTCGTCTCGGTCGCCGCCCAGGACGACATCGGCCCCGGGGCCGCCCGCGACCTCGTCGAGCCCGGCGGAGCCGCAGATCAGGTCATTGCCGCCGCGCCCCTTGATCGTGTCCCGCCCGTCACGCCCGACGATCACATCACGACCCGAGGTCCCGACGAGTGCGTCGCCGCGATCGGTGCCGACGATGGTGGCGACGATGCCGCGACAGGTGGGTCGATCGGTGCCGGATACGGCCGGTGCCCCAGCGACGGCCGAGACGAGCGTGGCGGCTGCGATGACCAAGCCGACTCGTTGAATGCTCATGGTGATGTCCCTCCGCTTGCGGTACGGTCACCAACTTGCTCGCCGTCGATGCGGACTATCCCCGTTCGGGCATTCCCCCGTCGAGCTCGAGTAATAAGACTCGTTGGCCGGCGGCGAAGGTTGCCTTGCCGGACTCCGGGAGGCAGTGGCTCCGGTCAGGCTCCTGCTCTAGCCGTCCGTCGCGGTCAAGGGTGAACCGCCGAGCGCACTCGATCCAGCATCTCCTGCTCGCCCTGGCTGATCTGCTCCGCGCCGAATCCCATGAATCCGCCCTCTTTGGCGGCGTCGGCCGCGGCCTGTGCCGTGGTGAGAAGCCACTGACCAAAGGCCGCCGTCTCCTCGGGAGTAGCCCGGGCGGCGACGATCGCCTGGACGGCTTTCAGCTCGACCAGTACCTGCTCACCCCCCGACGCGGTCCCCTCCTCCGATGAGGGGCGGTACCCCTTGAGGGGGTTTTGCTTCTGCTGGACCTGGTTCTGGATGTCGAGGGCCAGCTCGGCCACCAACTGTTCTCGGCTGGCGGGATTCGTGGCGGCCTTGAGCGTTGCCATCGTCTCCTTCGCGGTCTCGATGGGACCGCCGGGATCGGCCAGGGAGATGGCCAGACCGGCAACGAACGGTGCCCGGACGATCCGGTTCCAGTCCTCCTCGGAGAAGTCATTCTTGGTCGTCACGACACGTCCTTTCCTCCGAAGACCGGCGGTTCGACTCTACGCGTCCGTCGGTGATCGGATGCCCCTCGCCTGCTGACAGCAGACCCGGCGGGAGGTAAGTTGACGCGCCCGACAGTCATTCCGGGAGTGTCCATGGACCAGCCGCTGCGCGTGCTCGTGAGCGCAGGCGCTTCCGGAATCGGAGCCTCGATCGCGGAGCGCTTCCGGGCCGACGGCGCCAAGGTGAGCCTCTGCGACCGCGATGAGGCCGCCGTTCGCCTCGCTACCCAGATCGACCCAGCCCTGCACGCCGTGGTCGGCGATGTCGCCGACGCCGGTGATACGGAGCGCTGGGTCGAGGAGGTCGTCGACCTATGGGGGAGTGTCGACGTTCTCGTCAACAACGCGGGCGTCGCCGGCCCAACGGCGCTTGTCGAGGAGATCGAGCCCGCGGCCTGGCGCGAGTGCCTTGCGGTCAACGTAGACAGTCACTTCCTCATGGCCCGACTCGTCGTCCCACATATGAAGAGGCAGCAATCGGGCGCGATCGTGGCCATCTCGTCCACTGCCGGGCTCTACGGCTACGGCATGCGCACCCCGTATGCCGCGGCCAAGTGGGCGGTCATCGGCTTCACGAAGTCGCTCGCCATCGAGCTCGGCCCGTTCGGCATCCGCGCCAACGTCGTGGCCCCCGGTGCCGTCAAGGGTCCCCGCATGGACCGGGTCATCGACGCTGAGGCTGCCCAGCGCGGGATCTCGGCTGACGTCGTGCGGCGAGAGTACGTCGAGAGTCAGTCGATTCCGCGCTTGGTCAGTCCTTCAGAAATCGCCGATATGTGTGCGTTCCTGGCCTCATCGCGCGCTTCGATGGTCAACGGCCAGGTCATCGCGGTAGACGGCAACACTGAAACATTCCACATCGCGTCCCGCTGACCCGGCCGTCGGTCCCCCGCTGAGCCGCTGACGGAGTCGGCATCGTTCGCTAGGCTGATCGAACAATCAGTCAGGAGTCCTGCGATGGATCCCAGCTACGTGGCGACCGGCATCGCCTCGCCGACCAACACGCCGGAGTCGAGAGCCGGCCAGAAGCCGGCGGACGCCACGCGCAGCTTGCCCGGCATCGCCTACACCGATCCTGTGCTGTACGAGCAAGAGCTCACCGAGGTCTTCGAGCGAGCGTGGATCCTGGTCGGCCATATCTCCGAGCTTTCCGAGCCGGGCCACTACGTCACCGCGAACGTCGGCCGCGAGCCGGTCGTGGTCATCCGCGGCCACGATGGCGAGCTGCGCGCCATGTCGAACGTCTGCCGGCATCGGGCTTCGACGATCCTCGAGGGGACCGGCCGGACCCGCTCGGTCATGCGCTGTCCGTACCACGCGTGGACCTACGAGCTCGACGGCCGGTTGGCGGCCGCGCCGTCCGGCCAGGGATTCGCCTGCCTCGACCGCGATCAGGTGGCTCTGCCGCAGTTTCGGGTGGGTGTGGCCGGTGGCCTGGTGTTCTGCTGCCTCGACCCCGACCAGATGTCGCTGGAGGACATGCTCGGCCCCGTCGGGCCTTATCTCGAGTGGCTCAACATCGCCGGTCTCACGGTGCGCCGCAACGACGAGGCGGCGAGATGGATCGAGGACTTCGACGAGAACTGGAAGATCCTGGCCGACAACTACCTCGAGGACTACCACGTCCCTGTCGCGCATCCCACGCTCGTTCGCCTCGTCGACGTCAAGGAGACCGTCGGCGACAACAACGACTGGTGCGAGTGGTCGCGCGTTCCCTACCGCACTCGCCCGTCTCGTGACCCCCGCGAGCGTGAGTACCAGGGCTTGATCCACCGGATGCCCGGCATGCCGGAGGAGTTCGAGGGGTGGATGGGCCATGTCTGCATCTGGCCAACGACGTTCATGGAGATCTATCCCCATCACATCGACACCTGGCAGCTCGAGCCGACCGGCCTCCTCACGACGCGTGCCACCACCATGACGATGGTGCATCCCGACGAGGACGACCGGACCCAACGGGCGCGCGAGCTGATGCGTGAGCTCAACGTCGACATCATGGGCCAGGACGTCGACATCACCACCCGCGTGCAGCGCGGCGTCCAGGCGCCGTCGTACCACTCGGGCATCCTCAACGACGAGCAGGAGTTCTCGGTGATCCGCTTCCAGCAGCGGCTGCGCGAACTGCTGCCGCGGATCGCCGAGCTCGAGGCGACGGCCACGGGGGAGCGCAGCGTTGCCTCATCCTGACGCCTGGCTCTTTTTGCCTCCAGAAGTCGAGGCGCTGGTGCCGCCACTGCTGGCGCGCCTCGCGGTCGTCGGGGGAGGCTCGCCGGACGACGTCGAGCGCGACCTGCGCTATCGCATCGAGACGCTGATCCTCGAGGGCGACGTCGAGCAGTGGCGGACGTTCCTGCGCGAGGCGACCGAGATGGTGGCGGAGTACGCCGGCGACGACGCTGAGGCGCGGAGGTTGCTCGCGTCGATCCTGGACGATCAGTTCTTGCTCGCCCGTGCCGTGGTCGACCTCGAACGCACCGACGTCGACGCGCGCCAGCGGCTGGCCCGCGCCGGCGCGAATCCCCCGCGCGGCAGCCGCGCGTAAAGCCCCACAAGATCGGGCTCAGTGTTCCGGCCGAGCACCGGTTCGGCTGCAGGGTCCGCTCTTCGTGCCACGATGGGCCCATGGGCCACTCCCCGGACGGCGACGGTGTGACGCCAGTCCGTGCTCAGACCGGCCGGGTCCAGTCGGTCGACCGCGCGCTGAACCTCCTTGACGCTGTCGCGGCTGCATCTCCGCGCGGAGAGACTGCGGCCGAGCTGGCCATCCGGTGTGAGATCAACCGGGCGACGGCCTGGAGGCTTCTCATGACGCTGGAGGCCCACGGGTTGGTGGAGCGAGATCCGAGCACGAACCGTTACAAAGTCGGTCTGGCGCTCATCAGGATGTCGGCCGCTGCAGGCTACGACGGTTTGGTGAGGAGAACGCGTCCCGTCCTTGAACGGGTGTCGGAGCAGACCGGCGAGTCCGCCGCTCTCGCGATAGCCGGGCTGCATGGTGTGACGTACGTAGGCGAGGTTGCCCCTCGGTCGGTCCTCGCCGTCAGCTGGCTCGCCCGCGAGGTCCCCTTGCACGCGACCTCGACGGGGAAGGCGTTTCTCGCCTGGTTGCCCCAGGAAGAGGCGATCGGAATGCTCGAGCAACCGCTGCCGGGGTTCACCGACACCACGGTGACGGACACAGAGCTACTGCTGGCAGAGCTGACCAAGACCCGAGCCCGAGGCTATGCCGAGTGTGCCGGAGAGTTCGAAGCGACGTTGTACGGCGTATCCGCGCCCGTGCTGAACGCGACCGACGCTCGGCCGCTGGCGGTTTTCAGCATCTGGGGTCCGGTGAACCGTGTTCCCGTCACGCGCTTCGCCGAGCTCGGACCCATCGCGGTTGAGGCTGCCACCGAGATCCGCGCCGTAGTCAGCGGGTGACGAGGCGCATCGGCGACCGTCGGGCACCCCTCTGACATCGAGATCTGCCTCTTGACAAACGCATGCCCGCCTAGAACCGTTTCATATGATGCGACGGCTGCTCACATGATGGAGATCCGTGGCACAAAGCGATACCAGCTGATCTGCAGGAGAACCCATGTCATCAACACGCAAGGTCATCGTCACCTGCGCCGTCACCGGATCCGGATTCACGCCGACGATGTCCGCGAGCATCCCCTTCACCGTCGAAGATGTGGTCACCCAGTCCGTCGCCGCCGTCGAGGCCGGCGCCGCGATCATCCACCTCCATGCCCGAGATGCCAAGGACGGCCGTCCCACAGCGGACCCGGCAGTGTTCCTGGAGTATCTCAAGGGGATCAAGCACTCGACTGACGCCGTCGTGTCGATCACCAGCGGCGGTGGCACCGGCATGTCCGTGGCGGACCGGTTGCGCGTCATCTACGAGACCAAGCCGGAGCTATGCACGCTCAACCTCGGCTCGTTCAACTACGGCAGCTTCCCGATGATCCCGAAGTACACCGGTCGCTGGAAGTTCGACTGGGAGAAGCCGTACCTGGAAAGCACCCGAACCGAGCCGTTCGTGAGCACGTTCGCCGACATCGAGCTCATGCTGAAGGACGTCCGGCCGCAAACGGGTGCCCGGTTCGAGTACGAGGCCTACGACGTCGGCCACCTCTACACTCTCGCCTACTACCTCGATGCCGGGCTTGTGGAGCCGCCGATATTCCTTCAGACGATCATGGGCGTGATGGGCGGCATCGGCGCCGAGGTCGAGCACCTCGCCCACATGAAGTCAACGGCGGACCGTCTCCTCGGCGACTCCTTCGAGTGGTCCGTGCTCGGGGCCGGACGCCACCAGTTCAACATGATCACGGCCTCGGCCGTGATGGGATCGCACGTGCGGGTGGGGCTCGAGGACGGCCTCTACATCGGCAAGGGAGAGCTTGCAGAGTCGAACGCCGAACAGGTCGCGAAGATCAAGCGGATCCTTACCGAGCTCTCGCTCGACACCGCCACCCCCGACGAGGCACGGGCGATCCTCGGCCTCAAGGGTCTCGACCAGGTCGGATGGTGAGACCCGAGGGACGCCCCGCGCCGGACGACGTACGCACCGTCGCCGTCGTGGGGGTGGGAGTCATCGGCGGCGGCTGGGCCGCCCACTTCCTCCGCCTGGGCTTCGACGTCGTCGCGTGGGACCCCGGGCCGGACGCCGAAGGCAGGCTGTCGGATCTGCTCGACCGGGCCTGGCCGTCACTCGTGCGGCTTGGACTACGCGAGGGCGCCAGCCGCTCGCGACTGCACTTCGCGGACCGTCTCGAAGACGCGCTTGCGGGGGCCGACTTCGTCCAGGAGTCCTCTCCCGAGGTGCTCCGCTCGAAGATCGAACTGCTCGCCGAGATCGACCGTTTGGCCGCTCCAGGAATTGTGGTCGCGTCGAGCACATCCGGATTCGGCATGAGCGAGATGGCCGTCGAGTGCTCGACCCCGGATCGTTTCGTCGTCGGGCACCCGTTCAATCCGCCGTACCTCATCCCGCTCGTCGAGATCGTCGGGGGCGTCAAGACTGACGGCGAGACGGTTGCCTGGGCCGAGTCGTTCTACACGGCGACTGGGAAGTCCTGTTTGACGATGGAGCAGGAGGTCTCCGGCTTCGTCGGTAACCGCCTGCAGGAGGCGCTGTGGCGCGAGGCGCTACACATGGTCGCCTCCGGCCAGGCGACGGTGCAGCAGATCGACGATTCCATCGTCCATGGACCTGGGCTGCGCTGGGCGCTGATGGGGCCGATCCTGACGTTCCATCTCGCAGGCGGACCTGGCGGCATGGCACACATGCTGGACCATTTCGGTCCCGCCCTCCTTGAGCCCTGGACCCGACTGAATGCGCCGTCGTTGACCGAGGAGCTTCGCGACCGCGTGGTCGCCGGCGCTGCCGACGTTGCCGGTGGGGAGACCGTGTCTGAGCTGGAGCAGCGTCGCGACGCGTTCCTCGTCGATCTCTTGCTTCTGCTGGACAAGCATCGATTGCGCGATGGCTGACTACAACGGGCACACGAGCGAGGCGAACGAGCTGGTCCGAAGGGGATCCGGGAGCGTCTGATGGGCGATCGAGTCGTCACACCGTACGAAGGCAGCGGACACCACTCGTGGGACGACGCGGCCGCCATCGAGTCGCCCTTGCTGCTGCATCGCACCTCGGTCAGATCTGCTTGGGTCGACTACAACGGGCACATGAGCGAGTCGTGCTACCTGCTCGTGTTCGGCGACAGCGCAGACGCGTTCTTCCGCTTCATCGGCATCGACGAGGACTACCGCGCGGCTGGTCATTCGCTCTATACCGTCGAAACGCACTTGCACCATCGCCGCGAGGTGGCGGAGGGCGAGCCCCTTGCGCTGTCGCTGCAGGTGCTCGACCACGACCACAAGCGGGTGCACATCTTTCACGAGATGAGGCATGGCGAGTCCGGCGTACTCCTCGCCACGGCCGAGCAGATGCTCGTCCATGTCGATATCCAGGCCGGCCGATCAACGGACCTTCCCCGCCTGCTCGCCGAGCGGCTCGACGCGATCCAGAACGCCCACGCAGCACTGCCCAGGCCCGACGTTGTCGGCAGACCCATGGGCATCGAACGCCACTAGGAGGCACGATGGACTTCGGGCTCGACGACGAGCAGCGAGCGATTGTCGACACGGTCCGCACGTTCGTCACCCGGGAGCTCTACCCGCACGAGGACGAAGTGGAGCGGCTCGGCGACGTGCCACCCGAGCTCGTCGAGAAGATTCGCGCCAAGGCACTGAAGGCCGGGCTCTATGCGCCGAACATGCCGGAGGACCTTGGCGGTGGGGGACTGGACGCGGTCGGGATGACCCTCGTCGAGCGTGAGCTCGGGCGAGCAAGCTATGCGCTCCAGTGGCTGGTCGCAAGACCAAGCAACATCTTGCAGGCGTGCACCGGCGAACAGCGCGATCGTTACCTGCTGCCGGCGATCCGGGGCGAGCGTCACGACTGCCTGGCGATGTCGGAGCCCGGAGCGGGCTCCGACGTCCGCTCGATGACCACCCGAGCGGAGCGTGACGGCGACGACTACGTCATCGACGGTGCCAAGCATTTCATCAGCAACGCTGACAAGTCGGATTTCGTGATCCTGTTCGCCGTGACCGGCACCGAGGAGACTGCGCGCGAGACAAAGAAGCCCATCACCTGCTTCCTCGTCGATCTCGACACCCCAGGGCTCACCGCACGCCGCGGCGCTTCGAGCGTGTCCCACCGCGGCTACCACCACAGCGAGCTGTCCTTCGATCGCTGCCGAGTCCCAGCGTCGAGTCGACTTGGCAAGGAGGGCCAGGGTTTCGACCTCATGTCGGAGTGGCTCGGCGCGAGTCGACTGACGGTCGCCGCCGCCAGTGTCGGGCGGGCACGCCGCGTCCTCGAGATGACGGCTGAGTGGGCGGCCGCGCGGGTGCAGTTCGGACAGCCCATCGGTCGGTTCCAAGGAGTCGCATTCCCACTCGCAGACATGGCCACGGACCTCGAGGCCGCCGAGCTGCTCACGCTCAGGGCAGCCTGGAAACTCGACCAAGGGACGATGACCGACCAGGACGCAGCGATGGCCAAGGTCTTCGCGTCCGAAGTGCTTGGTCGGATCACCGACCAGGCGGTGCAGATCTACGGCGGCATGGGTCTGATGGACGAGCTGCCGATAGAGCGATTCTGGCGCGACGCCCGAGTCGAACGGATCTGGGACGGCACCAGTGAGATCCAGCGCCACATCATCTCGCGGTCGATTCTCCGGCCGCTCGGCGCGTGAGCAGGGGCCATGGGCGACCAGCTGCGGCGATTGCTCTCGCCACGCACCATCGTCGTCGTCGGCGGACGGGCAGCCGAGGTTGCGGCGAGTCACTGCCGAGCGATCGGCTACGACGGCGAGATCTGGCCCGTCCACCCGAGGCGAGCTGAGATCGACGGCTGGCCGTGCTTTGCCGACGTGGCGCAGCTGCCAGGCGTCCCAGACGCAGCCTTCGTCGCCGTCTCACGCGAAAAGACCGTCAAGGTGGTCGCCGAACTCGCCCGGCTCGGCGTCGGCGGGGTGGTGTGTCATGCCTCCGGCTTCGCCGAGAGCGGCGACCACGGCGCGGCGCTCGAGCGAGACCTCGTGGCCGCCGCGGACGGCATGGCGTTGCTCGGTCCGAACTGCCTGGGGCTGCTGAACTACTTGGACGGCGCCGCGCTCTGGCCAGAGCAGCATGGGGGATCCCGCGTCGAGCGCGGCGTCGCGGTAATCGCGCAGAGTGGAAACATCGCGCAGAACCTCAGCATGCAGCGGCGGACCTTGCCCATCGGCCAGCTGGTCACGATCGGCAACAGCGCGGTGACCGATGTCCCCGACCTGATCGAGGAGATGCTGACCGACCCCAGGCTCACCGCGATCGGCCTCTACCTGGAGGAGATTCCTGACGTCGCCAACCTCTCGCGGGCAGCGATCGAGGCTCTGCGTCGGCGGATACCGATAGTTGCCCTCAAGTCCGGATCCTCCGAGCTCGGCGCCCGCGTCACCCTCAGCCACACAAGCTCACTGGCCGGCCCGGACGTCTTGGTCGGCGCCCTGTTTCACCGACTCGGCATCGCGCGTGTCGACAACCTCGAGACGTTCCTCGAGACCCTCAAGCTCCTGCATGTCCACGGCACTCTGCCAGGCCCCCGCATCGCCTCGGCCAGCTGCTCCGGAGGCGAGGCTGCCCACATCGCCGACCTGGCGCACGCGCACGGGCTCGTGCTGCCGGAACTTTCCGAGGTGACGCAGGCCCGATTGCACACCGTTCTCGGCGACCGGGTCTCGTTGCGGAACCCGCTGGACTACCACACGTACATCTGGGGCGACCACGACGCGCTGACCGCCTGCTTCACAGCGTTGCTCCACGAACAGGTCGACTGCCACCTGCTGACGCTCGATTTCCCGCGGGCCGACCGATGCGACGTCTCCGAGTTCGAGACCACGATCGCGGCCTTCGAAGCTGCACAGAAACAGACCAGCGCTCGCGCCTGCGTCGTCGCATCCCTTCCAGAAGGCATGCCCGAGTCGGTTGGCCGTCGCCTGATGTCAGCCGGTATCGCACCGATGCAGGGCATCGCAAGCTGCCTGGCGGCCGTCGTGGCCGCCCAGCGGATAGGGGATGCGCAGGCTGCAGCCGAGGCGATCCCTCCGTTGCTGCCCGTCTCGCCGGTGAATGCCACCCAGGTGGAGCAGCTGGACGAACGACGCGCGAAAGAGCTCCTCGCGTCCTATGGCATCGCCGTTCCCAGATCACTGGCTGCGCGCGATCCTGCGGACGTACCCGGCCTCGCGGCCGAGCTCGGCTTCCCCGTCGTCCTCAAGGCGCTATCCGACAAGGTTGCGCACAAGTCGGATGTCGGCGGTGTGCGGCTCGGTCTGAACTCAGAGGTCGCGGTGCGCCAGGCGGCCACGGACATGGCCGGACTCAGTGACCGATTCCTTGTCGAGCAGATGATCGATGGTGCGGTTCTGGAGCTCATCGTCGGTGTGCGCAGCGATGCGCAGTTTGGGCTCGCGCTGACGCTCGGCGCAGGCGGGGCGCTCGTCGAACTGATCCAGGACACCACCACGATCCTGCTGCCCGCGACAGCGGAAGACATCCGCGCCGCCCTGCGCCACCTCCGGGTATGGCCGGCGCTGGCAGGCTTTCGCGGCCGAACCATCGACCTCGACCCCGTAGTCGACGCCATCGTTAGCGTCACGGCGGTTGCTGGCGACCATGCCGAGCGGCTCGTCGAGCTCGAGGTGAACCCCTTGCTCGTACTCCCTGACGGTGCGGTGGCGGTGGACGCCCTGATCCGGTTGGCTGAGCCAGACCAGTGGCGAGAGAGTGCGACGTCCTGATCTGGAGGCGATCCCGATGAGCAACCCGGTGCACCTAGACGTCCTCGACGGAGTGCTCGTCGTCACCCTGGATCGGCCCAAGGCGAACGCCATCGACGTGTCGACCAGCCATGCGCTGTACGACGCGTTTCGGCACCTGCAGGACGACCCATCGTTGCGCGTAGCGGTCCTGACCGGCGCCGGTGACCGGTTCTTCTCCGCCGGATGGGACCTCAAAGCAGCGGCCGAGGGAGAGGCTGTCGACGCCGATCACGGGCCCGGCGGCTTCGGGGGGCTCACTGAGTTCTTCGGCCGCACCAAACCGGTCGTCGCCGCGGTGAACGGGTTGGCGCTCGGCGGCGGACTCGAACTCGCTTTGGCCGCGGATCTGATCGTCGTCGCCGACCACGCCGAGTTCGCGCTGCCCGAGGTACGCGTCGGACTTGTGGCCGACTCGGGCGGGCTGTTGCGACTGCCACGCCGGCTGCCCGATGTGGTCAGTCGCGAGATGCTGCTCACAGGGCGCCGCATGACTGCCGAAGCTGCGGGTCGTTGGGGTCTGGCCAACCGAGTCGTCGCGGGCAAGGAACTGATGGACACCGCTCTTGCACTGGCGCGCGAGGTCTGCGCCGGTGCGCCCTTGGCGGTCGCTGCCGTCCTGGAGGTACTGGAAGCGACCGCCTCGCTCGACGCGCAGCAGGGGTTTCGACGACTGCGCTCCGGTGACCTGCCGAGCTATGAACAGATGTTGCGGTCAGAGGACGCTGTCGAAGGACCGCGCGCTTTCGCCGAGAAGCGTGCACCTCGATGGCGTGCACGCTGAGTCCATCGATTGAGGGCACCCACCATGAGTCGTCGTAGCTATCGGATCAGGGTGGCGAGGGTGAGCGTGCGGGCGCGCTGATAGGGACAGCCAAGTCGGTCAAACGTTTCGGCGAGGCTCTCGACGGTGGTCCGGTCACGAGCTGCCACGGCGGCTGCGCGTTCGATCATGGCGGCTGCGACGGGGTTGTCGCGCGCCGCTTGCCGGGCTCGTTCGATCCGCTGTGGTGTGTCGTCACGGGAATCGAGGGCGCTCGCCTCGGCCCAGACCGCGGCGTACCAGGGTCGCCAGTTCTGCGCGGAACCGTAGGCACTCCAGACATCGAGGTCGTCGAGGTCGACGGTGAGTCGGCGGAGGGCCGCCTTCGTGTCACCGTGGTGCAGTGCGACGAGGGCGTCGAAGGTCGGCGCGTGTCCGGTGGCCTCTCCGATCACCTGCTCGGGGTCGGTGTGGAGGTCGAGCGCCAGACGCACCCAGTCCCGGCGTCGGTCTTCGTCGCCGCGGATTCCGTGCACCATCGCCACGGCGTAGGCGCAGCTTGCCAGGTTCGGGACAACCGGTCGTCCGGCCCGTTGCCAGGCGGCGCGGAACAGCTCGCTGTCTTGCCGCACGGCATCGAATCGGCCGGCCAGCGCGTCGACCTTCAACCGCCTGGCCCGGCCAAGGTGAGCCTCCTCGCGGTTGAACGGCAGGCGAGCCAACCGGTCGGCGTACTCGCCGGCGCCGTCGAGGTCTCCGGCCGCGATGAGGACCTCGCAGGCGTACTGGTGGTGATCGCTGTGCTCGAACCCGTTCACGGCCACCATCGGGAGCGACCTGACCACCGCGTCACGGCGGGCGACCGCGTCGACTGCCGCGGGCAGGTTCCCGAGTCTGAGGTGGACCGCGATCAGCAGATCCAGTGCCGCGCTCTCCATGGCGCTGTCCCGGGTCTGCCGGGTGAGCGCGGCGATCTCCTCGGCCCGCTCGACCGTGAGGCTGGCGTACTCGGCACACCCCGTCGCCAAGGCGATGGCGGCTTCGGCGCGGGCTGACCCGTCGGAGATCGTCGCCGCCTCGCCGCGGAGCGCCAGGGACTCCCCGGCGCTGCGCGGCTCGGCCATGGTCCCCGGCGCGCGGTCGATGGTGAACGCCATCCACGCGAGGTCGTAGGCGGCGCCACTCCGGTCGCCGAGCGATAACGCAAGATCGGCCGCCGAACGGAGGAGTCTCAGTACGTCGACTCCGGCATAGCGGCTGTCGGCGGCGCCGGCGGCCATACGTAGGCACTCCACGCCGTCGACCGGGGAGACGCTGAGCTCGGCGGCCTGCTCGTAGCGCCGCTGCGCCTCCGACAACCGCCCGCGTAGCCACAACTGTCCAGCCAGCTGGGCTGCCAGCTCTGACGCCTGCGCCGCACGGTTCGGCTCGGCCGCCCCCCGCCGCAGCGCGGCCCGCGCGTCATCCACCACCCGGTCGAACCGGGTGCACCAGGTGTCGTCCGGCGGCACGGCCGCGAGCTCGGTGAGCATTCCACGACACCAGGCATCGTGCCGCGCCCGTACGGCCGCCCGCTCGCCCGACGCGTCGAGCCGCTCCTCGCCGTACTGCCTGATCGTCTCCAATGCCCGGTAGCGAGTCGTGTCGCCGCGGTCAACGATGAGCAGGCTGTGGTCGGCGAGGCGGGACAACGCGTCGGCGACTGCCGCGCGATCTGTGTTCGGCGAGACGACGGAGTGGACGGCGTCGACATCGAACCAGGACGCGAACACGGCAAGGGCGCGCAGCAGTGCCTGGTCTTCCGGGTCGAGCAGGTCGTAGCTCCAGCCGATCGTGTCGCGCAGCGAGTGGTGCCGGTCGGCTCCGCGGCCACCGACGGCGAGGAACCGTAGTCGCTCATGCAACCCGGCCTCCAGCCCGTCCAGGCCCAGCGTTGCGTAACGGGATGCGGCCAGCTCGATCGCCAGCGCCATGCCGTCCAGGGCGCGACAGAGGGACGCCACTCGTTCCCCGGCCGGTGGGCTCGTCCCGCCGGTGGCCTCGACCGCGCGGGCTGCGAACAAGGCGACGGCATCGCCGCCACCCTCCTCCGTGACCGACAGGCCCGGCACGGCGTAGACCTGCTCGTACGGAAGCATGAGACGGGCCCGGCTCGTTGCGAGCACGGTGATCTTGGGGCAGTTCGTGACGACCAAGTCGATGCACTCGCGAACTCCGTCGGCCACGTGCTCGCAGTTGTCCAGCAACAACACCCCGTCCCGTTTGGTCAGTGACGACACCAACGCAGCCGGCGGTGCGGCGGCCAACTGTTCGACCGCGCCCACGGCCTCGGCCACTGCCGCGGCGACCGCGGCTGGATCGGTGACGGGTACGAGGTCGACAAACCACGCCCCGTCGCCGCGTTCCCTGGCGACGTCGGCCGCGACACTGATCGCCAGCCGCGTCTTGCCGATCCCTCCCGGTCCGACGGCGGTCACGAGACGATGCTCGGCGAGCGCTCCCGCCAGCTCTTTGCGTTCAGCCGCCCTGCCGAGAAAGGGTGTCACCGGCACCGGCAGCGTTTGGCGGATCGGCGCGCTTCCAGCGGCGAGGCGTGCCAGGCTGCGTCGATCGGTGACCTGGTACTTGCGCAACAGGGACGCAACGTGGCTTTCCACTGTACGCACCGAGATGACCAGCGCATGGGCGATTTGCACGTTCGTCAGGTGTTGACCCACGAGCGCCAGTACCTCTGACTCGCGTGGCGTAACCGTGGTGTCGACCGTCCCCACTCGACCAGTGTCCACCAGCGAGGCGATCGATGCGCGGTCCGGTGCAGGCAGGGGTGCCAGCGCGTTCCGGTCGTCGCCTGGTCGCCGTCCGGGTGGACCTTGCGCCGGCGGCACGCGGAGAGTTAGATGGGCGCCACTTTCGTCTCCCGCTCTCCGACAGGAGATTGCGATGTTCGCGATCGTCGCCGCAGTCATCCTCGCGTTGTCGCTCGTCTTGGACTGGTCCGACACCAAGGTCAGCGACGCGTTCACCCCACAGACCCTCCTGACGGCAGGACTGCTTTGCATCGCGCTGCACCTGGCCGGCGTCGGCACGTCCACAAAGTGGCGCGGTCGTCGTCGACCCCTCATCGGCAGATGAGTACATTTGCACCTATTGCTGCCTGGGCTTCGAGGACGAGACGCCGGCGGTGAGGAAGTGGACGCCGTGGCGGTCGAGGTCTCCGCTCGGCTTGAAAGTCTGAGCGTATGACCGACTACGCCATGCCGCCGGAGACGGTGCGCACACTGATCGGCGCTCTGTCTGCGTACGAGGTCGTGGTCTGTGTCGGGGGAGGTTGGGCCGTCGACGCTCTGGTGGCAGACAGACTCGGCAGCATGCGGATCTCGACATCTGGGCACCGATGCGGAGGACACCGAAGGTCTCCTGGCAGCTTTCGTCGACCAACGAGTCGATCGGATCCATCCGTGGCCCGGCGACCGTCCCTGGAAATTCGTCTTGCATGACGGCCGCAGTCGTCGGGTAGACCTTCACCTGTACGAGACACTCGGCGACCGCCGGCTGCACAACGGCAGCGTCAACGCACCGTTCCTTTTCACCCGCGATGATCTGCCGTGCTCTGCGACCACTTCGGTCTTCGACCGCCTCAGAGCTACCGCTAGCGGAATCCTCGCCAGTGCGCGTTCTTGAGTGCGCGCAGGAGCCCGTCTTCTCTGGGTGGGCGTGTCGGGACCTTCGGCCGGTGCCCTGGGCAGGTGGTCGTCGCATGATGGGCCCTTCACGTTTCGAGCGGCCCTGTCGAGTGCCCCTGCCCGGCGGGCCCAGGAACCAGGCTGGCGGGAGGTCCGATCCGATGACCAGGACGACGAGCGGCGATCCCGGCAGGTACCTGCACCACCGCACGGTCGGCGACGCGTCGCCGCCCTACCTGGCCCGAGTTCGGACCGACCAGGCCGAGGTGTTCCGCGATGACAGCGTCCGCGTCGACGCGTTCGTCATCCCGCATGGCTCCAGCCTGCGGCAGGCGCTTGGCGACCACGGCTGGCGGCCGACCGGGCATCGAGTGCCCGGCCGCGGCTGGGGTGCCATCCTGGTCGAGCCGATCCGCCGTCACTGACCGGTCGGGCGGGCGATCTGGAGCGGTTTCGCGGCGGGTGCAACCGTACGAGAACGGAGGTGCGGTCGGATGGAACCGGAACGGGCCCGATCGTTGCTGGACGCGGAGCGGGTGCGGGTGCAGCAACTGATGGCCGACGTCGACACTGCCCAGACGGACGACCGTGAGGCCGAACGCGAGACGGGCGACATGGCTGATCCGGCGCAGCCGCTGGCTGAGCAAGGCGTCGACGACGCCGTGGCCGCTGGGCTGCGGGACCGACTCGCGGCGCTCGATCGTGCTCTTCAACGGCTTGACGACGGCACCTACGGCCGCTCGATCCGTACCGGCGCGCCCATCCCGGACGAACGCTTGGAGGCAGACCCGGCCGCCGAGCTCACCGTCCAGGAAGCCGCCGACGACCCCGCCGCGGACCGGTAGCCACGCGACGCAAAAACGGTCGTCTCGCCGAGCCGACTCGCGGCGGAAGACCGCCTGCCGATTCTCACGGCAGGGCCCGGCAGTACGAGCTAGGGTCACGAGCGTGGCCAGGAGGTCCTCCATCGGATTCGCGGCGGCGGTTGGCGGCCTTGCGGGTGCGTCGTTGGCCGCGCACCGAGGGCCGAAATCGGCGGCTGGGGCCGCGCTGGTCGGCGCGATTGGCCTGGGTGCGTCGGAGGCGCTGGCTCGGGCCCGCCAGCAGGAGGGCGAGATCCCGGCGCTGTGGCAGCGCATCGCGGTGAGCACCGCGATGGCGGCGCCACTGGGATGGGCCTCGGAGAAGGTGACCGGTGCGGGTCCGGTCGCGGTCGGCACGGCCACGGGCGCCGTAGTCGGGGCGATGGGGTTGCGGCCACAGAAGGTGGCGATGGGCCCGGTCGTCGGTGCCGCCGTCGGGCAGGCGCTGTCCGCGGGGCCCGCCCCGGCCGCCGTGGTGGCGAGCAGCACCGTCTTGGCCTACCGCAGCCTGTCCGCCCTGGTGTTCCGCGACTCACAGGTCAGCCTGCTCGCCGACCGGGTCAACGCCGCCGACCTGCCGTTCGTCGTGCCCAGGCCAGCGCGGTCGAGGTACGTCGGTACGGACTATGTCCGGGACCTCGCGGTCGAGCTTGGAGCCGACTACATCGCCGACGCCCAGGAGACCGGGATCGTGGCCTCCCTCGACGTGCTGGCTGGCCCGGGGTTCGACCCGGGGCGGGTCGATCCGGTGGTGCGGGAGTTCTACGAGCACACCACCCGGTTCGCCCTCGACATCGTCCCGCGGTGGCGGCTGTGGGTGCGGCCGGGCTACCTGCTGTATCGAACGCTGGTCGCGCGTCCCCTCGGACAGGCGAGCGTCCCCATGAACCAGCGCGAGGTTCAGCGCGGGATCCGCAGCCGCATCGACACGGTCACCGGAGTCGACGGCACCGTGTCGGTGCGCGGTTGGATCCGGTCGTTCGCCGACGACGATGAGCCGATCATGGTCGGCATCTACACCACCTACAACCATCGGGGCTGTGGCTACGTCAGCGTCGGGTTCCCCGTTCCGGCGGGCAGCTTCACCGCCACGCTGCGTCCACGGTCCCGGCCCGACCGGGGCCTGAGGCTGACCAGCCGTGTCCAAGACGGCCAGGCCGGGCACTACCTCACCTACGTCGACCCGGCCGCGGACGAGCTCACCGTTCTGGCCGTGCATGGTTTCGAGGAGCAGCTCGACGTCTTCGTCCAGGACGGTGCGCTGCGCGCCGAGCACGCGTTCTGGGTGTTTGGTCTCCCGTTCCTGACCCTGCACTACCGGATCGAGCACAAGCCCGCCACCTGAACCCGCCCTTGTCCCGACCCGCGGCCACCGCAACGGCCGAGCTAGCGCGTGCACACCGCCACGCTCTGTCTGCTGCTTGGACGCACTGCCGGGGTGACCGGTTCCCCGGGGTTTGGTGTGGCCGGCTTTCTGCGCCGATCACTTCGCTGGTCGGATGGTCCTTCAGGGCCCGGACTTCACCCTGGTCCGGGTCCGCAGGGCAGTAAGCTCACGAGGTTTCGGGCAGGGGTGTGAACGCCGTCTCGGGCCAGGTTCGCAGCTCGAAGGTCCCCAACGCGGCTACTGCTGCCACATACAGGCCCGGTCCGACGATGCCAGTCGTCCCTATGAATAGCTGCGCGACAACGGGCGCAGTACCGCCGAGGAGTGCCGCAGCCAGCCCCACCGTGAGCGACATCCCCGTTGCGCGGATGTGGGCAGGGAACATCTCAGCCACCAGTGCCATCGCCAAGACGCCGGCGATGATCGGCCCGGCGACGAGCTCCGCGACCGCCAGGCCGAGCAGAGAGCCACTGTCGGCCGACAGGGCTAGGGGGACAGCGAGTACGGCGAGCATCGACGTCGCCATGAGGACCACGGGCCTGCGACCGACTCGGTCGGTGAGCTTCCCGCACAGCAAGGCTGCGGACCCAGCGAGTAGGAGCCCGGCGACGGCGACGCCCAGCGCGGCGGGGAGGGTGACGGGGCTGGTCGACGCGACGTGGGTGGGCAGGAAGACGAAGAAGATGTTGAAGGCGACGGCGCCGGCTGAGATCAGGGCGAAGGCGGTGAAGAGAGCCGGACGATGGTCGCGCCACACGGCGTGTACAGGGTCGGCCGCCCGTGACGGTGGTTCAAGCCTGGTGAACGCGGGAGTCTCGCGTACACGCCGACGTAGGTAGAGGCCAACGAGTCCCAATGGCACGGCGAGCAGGAACGCAGCGCGCCACCAACCCCGCGCGAGTACGCCGTTCGACTCCAGCCAGGTGAGGGCGGCGGCGACGGCGAATCCGGCGGCTGTGCCGGCGGCCAGTGTCGCGACGTGCCACGCCGCGTAGGAACCCCGACGCCCGTCCGGGGCATGTTCTATGACGAAGACGGCGGCGACCCCGAGCTCACCGCCGGCCCCGAAGCCTTGCGCGGCGCGCAGGAAGACCAGGGCGATGGGCGCGGCGATGCCGACGGCGGCGTAGCCCGGCACCAGGCCGACTGCGGCGGTAGCCACCGTCATCACCAGCACCGAGATCACCAGGGCCCAGCGGCGCCCTCGCCCGTCGCCACGGCGGCCGAAGTAGACGGCCCCGAGCGGGCGCGCCAGAAACGCGGTCCCATAGACGGCGAACGCGGCAACCAGGCGGGTCGATACGTCCTCGGCCGGAAAGTAGACGGTCCCAACGATGGCGGCAAGAGCCCCGAAGACGGCGAAGTCGTACCATTCCACAGCATTGCCGATGCAGGCTGCGGCGACATCGCGACGTGAGGTGTGGGTCGGGCTGCTTCTGCCGGCCCGCGCGGTGGTCACGACGTCACTTTGTCGCGTCCGTTCTGGGCCAGGTAGAGCCTTCGGCCGCTGCTAGGCGGGCCTTCGGTCAGTCAGTGCGGCCCTCCCCAGCCGGTCCGGATCGCGCATCGAGCCGTCGGACACTCTCATGCTTTAGGCCCAGCTCGTACAGCCGGCCCGACAAGGGCGCGGCTGACTCCAGCTCCGCGCTGGTGATCCTCAAACGCACGCCGGCGTCCATGTGGCGGACCCGCGATGCGCCGAGGGCCGAAGACAAGAGCGCGCCCAGTCGGCCATTGACCCGAATCTCGTACTGGACAGCCGGAGTCAAATCGGGTCAGTCCTCGGCAATCGGGTGATCGCTCAGTTGGGGCAGTTGCCGCAGTTCGCACACCTCGAGGCCAAGTGCATGCAGTTGGTGCAGCATGCCGACGAGGGACGCTTGATCGGGCACGGTCCCGGTGATGCGGGTGCTGGCGGGCTCAGGAACCGCGTCGACGCGCTCGAACTCGGAGCGGAGCCGGTCCAAGGCTTCGTCGGAGAGGTCCCCGACAACGTGTACCTCGTACTCCCAAACCGTCACTGGGCACCTCCAAGCCTGAACCTGCTGCCGAGCCTGACAAGCGCCGGCGCCGGTTTCCTCACCCTTAGTGGGTAGTCACGTGAGGTAGCCATGGAGGTGCTGCGCGTCGACCGCTCCACGGCCCGGCGCCTAGACTCGAAGATGTGCCGGCGGGCTCAGCTGAGGCCCTCGGGGGACGTGGCGCCGCCCGGAACGCGAGCCACAGTGGTTCAGCCGTGCACTCGGCCGGAAGCAGCGATGGCGTTCTGCGTCCGCCCGAGAACGCGCCGGCGGCTCGGTCGTCGGACCCGGCACCCCGACCAGGTGGCGATGCGCTGCTTGCTGCGAAGCTTGGGGTACCGCAGCGTCCGCCCGGGTTGGTGCCTCGTGCTCGGCTGCTCGACCAGCTCGACCGGGGCTCGGACAGTCGGTTGACGTTGGTGAGCGCCGGTGCGGGCTGGGGGAAGACCATGCTGGCGGCTGATTGGGCTGCCTCGCGATCCGACCGCGGTGACCCCCTCGTCTGGGTGTCGCTCGACTCCGACGACAACGACCCCGTGCTGTTCTGGTCCTACGTCCTCGCCGGCGTACGCGGTGCCGTCGCCGAGCTCAGCCCCCCACTGTCCGGCCTGGCTATCAGGCATCCGATCGGGCGGGAGGTCCGACGTCGAATCCTGGTCGGGCTCGCCGAGCTGCGCGAGCCACTTACCTTGGTCCTGGACGACTTCAACGAGGTCGACAACGTCGAGATCCTGGACGCGATCAGTGACCTGCTACGCCATCCGTCCGCCATCAGGCTGGTCGTCGTCACGCGATTCGATCCCGCCTTGCACCTGCACCGACTCCGGGTCGACGGGCACCTCAGCGAGATCCGAGCCGCTGATCTGGCCCTCAGCTCGGCGGAGGCCGGGCAGCTGCTGCAGCAAGCTGGTGTGCCACCGGACCAACACGAGCAGCTTGTGCACCGTACCGAAGGCTGGGTTGCCGGCCTTCGCCTGGCGGCGATGTCCGCCGATGCGTCTGACGACGCAGAGTCGGGAGGCCCCGGCGAGTACGAGGGCACCGTGGCCGAGTATCTCTTCGAGGAGGTACTGGCGGGCCTTCCCGAGGAGCGTCGTCGCTTCTTGCTGCGGACGAGTGTGGCCGACGAGCTGTGTGGCGAGCTCGCCGACTTGCTCAGCGGGGGGAGCGGTGGGCAGCGGGAGCTCGAACGGCTCGAGCAGGCGAACGCCTTCGCGATTGCACTCGGTCCGGGAAAGCGGTGGTTCCGCTACCACGCGTTGATGGCTGATCTGCTTCGGCAGCGTCTCTGGCTGGACGCCCCGGATCTCTATGCCGACCTGCACCGACGCGCCGCGCGCTGGTTTGCTGCGAACCAAGACCCACTGGCGGCGGTACGACACGCGGTGCGTGCCCGTGACTGGCAGCTTGTGGGCGAACTGATGGTCGGCGGGGCAGCCGGGCGTGCGGTGTTGGGTGAACGTCAGGCGTATGCGGCTCTGCTCGAAGAGATTCCCGCCAGTGAGCTCAGTGCCAGCGCGGAATTGCGTGTTTGCGGTGCTCTGTTGCGATTCCTCGACCAGGACTATGCCGGCTTCGCACTGCAGGTCGACGAGGCGCGCGTGATGCTCGCCGGGCGGACGCCGGAGGCGGCGCGACCCGTCGAGGTCTTCCTTTGTGCCGCAGACATGGTGTTGGCCCGGGTTCGCGGTGACATGACGGCCCTGTCGGCTGCCGCCGATCAGATGCTGGAGTGGCTGTCGGATCCAGCGGAGAGCTCGACGCACGCAGCGGTCCAACAGTTCGAGGCTGGAGCCTTGAGCAACCGAGGCGTCGCCCTGATCTGGTCGGCGCGGGGCGACGAGGCCGAGCCCTACCTGAGATCCTCACTCGATGTCGCCGTTGCCTCCGGAGCCGAACTCACGGGCCTGAACAGTCTGGGCTACCTGGGACTCCTCGAGCTTGAACGGGGACGGCTGCAAGACGCCGCGACAGTCGCACACCAGGGGTTGGACCTTGCCGAGCAGCGAGGCAGCACCGAGCTTGCCCAGGCCATCGCCGTCTACCTGGTGCTGGCAGAGGTTCACCTGTTGCGTAACGAGCTCGACCGAGCGCAAGACTATCTGGCCCGAGGACTCGCCGCGCAGCGCAACGACCCGGAGTGGACGCCCTATGTCGCGCTCCGATGTCTGCAAGCGCTGCTGCTCCTCGCTTCTGGAGACGTGGATCGCGCAGTGAAGCTGATGAGGTCGGTAGCCGCAGAGATCAAGGACTGGACTCCTCCCGACCGGTTGCGGCATCGGCTGGTATGCGTCGACGCCGAGGTGAAGCTCGCCCAGGGTCGGATGGACGCGGCCCGCCAGGGGTTGCAGGCGTACGTCGAAGACGATGTGGCGCCGGTCCCTGAGGAGGTCAGCGTGTGTGGCGCCCGAATCGCCCTGGCGATGGGGGAGTTCGCCGACGCCGAGGAACAGGTCGCGCGGATCCAGGATGCGCCGGACAGCCGGGTTGCTGCGGTGGACGCGTGGTTGGCCACCGCGCTCGCAGCCGACCATGTCCGAGATGATCACCGGGCGCTTGGTGCCATGGAGCGTGCCCTGAGCACGGCCGAGCCCGACAAGATCCGGCGGCCCTTCATGAGTGTCGACGTCGCACGTGTCGAGGCCATTTTGCGGCATCGACTGCGACTCGGCACCGGCGGCGACTTCGCGGAGGGCATTCTCGAACAACTCGAGCCCTCGGTCCGACGTCGGGTGCCGACCCCGCTCGGTGATCCGCTCACCGATCGGGAGAAGGTCGTGCTGTCTCACATGGCGTTGCTCCAGACCAACGCAGAGATCGCCGCCGCCCTGTATGTGTCGGTCAATACCGTGAAAGCCCACGCCAAGTCGGTCTATCGGAAGCTTGCCGTGTCGAATCGGCGGGAGGCCGTGAACACCGCGCGCGACCTCGGGCTCATCTAACAGCCCATTTCGGACTACCCACTCGGGGTGAGGCGTCTTCGTGGTCGCGGCTGCACAGTGGCGAGCAGATGTTGAGATCGTCGAAGGACCCCAAAATGACGCGTACGAACACCCCCGTGGACAAGCCGTCCGACCTCGACCACTCGAAGCTGCTGGTATCGGCCGACCAACTGCTTGGCATCGTGCAGCTACTTCCGACGGCCGACAGCGTCGAGCTGAAGCTGAGTGTGCCGGAGGCAAATCGACGATCAGCGGTGAAGGCCTTGGACATGGACCCACTCGAGGCCCAGATCCGCCAGGTCGTCTTCTTCGACACCGCTGACCTGGACCTGTACCGCCATGGTGTCGTCGTACGAGCGCGCCGCGTCCAGCGCAAGTCCGGCGACACCGTGGTCAAGCTGCGGCCGTTCGAGCCCGGCGATGTTTCGCCGAAGGTGCGGGAGTCGCACAGCTTCTCGGTCGAGATCGACGCCATGCCCGGCGGCTTCGTGTGCTCCGGCACGATGAAGACAGCCGTCGACGACCATCCGGTCAAGCAGGTCATGAGCGGCGACCTGCCGCTCCGCAAGGTGCTGTCGAAGCAGCAGCGGCGGCTCGTCGCGGAGCACGGGCCGGCCGATGTCGAGCTCGAGGACCTGCAGCGCCTCGGACCGGTCAACGTGCTCAAGCTGAAGTTCAGCCCCGCCGAGTACGACAGGAAGCTGGTCGCCGAGCTGTGGAACTACCCGGACGGCTCACACGTCCTCGAGCTGTCGACCAAGTGCGCCCCCGCCGACACGTTCACGGTAGCCGCGCAGACTCGGGAGTTCCTCGAGTCACGGGGAGTCGATCTGCTCGCCGAGCAGCAGACCAAGACCCGCCTGGCTCTGCAGCTGTTTAGTCGCGAGCTCAGCGAAACCTGATCGTTCGCGGTCTCTAGCGCCGGCCGTTGGTTGGTGGGTGTGGTTAGTGGCCGGGGCCGGTGATCATGCGGTTGCGTTCGGTTTGGTCGGTGCCGCCTTTGCGGTTGAGGGTTTGGCAGGCTTGGGTG
>Ga0209382_10001104_pt1 | contig 43223 bp, 39 predicted proteins | sample SoiMetdeltSBSDD5_FD_187599 | JGI IMG/M metagenome (GOLD analysis project Ga0209382, IMG submission 187599) | Bulk soil microbial communities from a Populus tree surrounding site in Tennessee, USA - Soil MetaG P. deltoides SBSDD5 (SPAdes) (version 2) | ecosystem: Environmental > Terrestrial >... | reverse complement strand
CAACCCGGGGCTTCGCGCCAGCACGACGCGCACGGCCACGATCACGCGCATCGACCCCAACTTCGCGTCCCTCGTCAACACGGTGGTGAACGACGCCAAGGTCGACTACGACGCGGTCATGGTCGGCGTGGAGAAGCGGGCCTCCAGCCACTCCCAGTTCCGCATCTCCTACACCTACTCGAACAGCCGCGGGAACACGAGCGGCAACGGCGCGCCCACCGACAACTTCCAGCTCCTGCAGGACCTGAACCTGGGCCTCAACGAGGGAAAGACGGACTTCGACCGTACTCACAACTTCGTGTTCAGCGGCGGCGTCGTCGTGCCCAGGACGGGAGGGCTGACCCTCTCGACCGTGGTGCGCTACCTCTCCGGGCAGCCCTTCACGATCCAGGACACCACGCTCGACAACGACCGCAACGGCCTCCTGTTCGAGCCGCTGCCCGCGGGCGACTATTCGGGCGTCGGGACCAACGCCATCACCGTCCACAGCGACGGGGGACGCAACGGCGCGCGCGGCCCCTCCTTCTTCCAGGCCGACGCCCGGCTGGGCTATCGCTTCAAGCTCGGCGGCGTGCGGAAGCTCGAGGCCTTTGCCGAGGTGTACAACCTGACCAACCGCGCGAACTTCGCGAACCCGAATGGTGACCGCTTCGCGGCCGCCACGTTCCTGCGGGTCACCGCCCTCCGTCCCGGCGGCATCCCGCGCACGCTGCAGCTCGGCGCCCGCGTCGAGTTCTAGGCCGGCAGAGTCGTTCGAAAGAGGGGGGGCCTTGTGCCCCCCCTTTTTCGTCACAGCCGCGCTTCGAAGAACTCCTGCAACGCCGCGTACAGGGGCTCCGGCTCGTCGACGAGGATGTTCTCCGCGTGCAGGCCGCGATCGATCATGACCAGCGATTTCGGCTCGCCCGCGCGGGCGAAGAGCGCGCGGGCATGAGCGGGTGGGATCAGCCAGTCCGCGCTGCCGTGCGCGATGAGCAGGGGCGTGGGTGCGATCCGATCGACCACGCGGGCCAGCGAAGGCGGAGGGCGAAGAGGCAGGGCGAGCCGCGTCCGCCGCCGCCGCCGGCGCAGGATGAGGGGCGCGCTGCGCATCAGTCCCGCGGTCATGAAGTTGTGATCGAGCAGGAAGAGGTTGCGGGGGGCGGCCACGAGGGCGACGGCGTCGAAGGCCTTGTGCCGGGCCGCCGCCATCCCGACATGATGGCCGCCGAAGGAGAAGCCGAGCCCGCCGACGCGCTCGTAGGTGCGCCGGAGGGTGGCCGCGACCGCGGCCACGTCTTCGGGCTCCCGCACGCCCCAGGTGAACGCGCCCCCCGAGTCGCCGTGCCCGCGGATGTCCAGGGTGACCACATCGGCGTAGGCGGCCAGGCGCCGGGCGACCGCGCGGTGCTCCACGCTGTCACGGTGCAGGAAGATGCCGGGAGAGACGAGCACCACGCGGCGGCTTCCCGTCGCGATGCGCGTCGCGCGCAGCGTGACCCCGTCGGCAGTCGTGAACGACTCCAGCCGCTCGTCCGCGGCGGCGGGCTCCGTCATCGCGCCGCGGGCGCCGGCGCGGGCAGGAAGTGCGCGATGGAGTTCGCGTAGTAGCGCAGCAGCGGCTCCTGGGCGCGGTCGACCCGGAAGCCGTCGCCCGCGGGCGAGACCACGTGCCTCAGGGTGAGCATCACCAGGGCGCGGTCGAGGGTGTCCGCACTGGAACGCTCGCCCCCCACGACGTGCGCGTCCGCGTCGCGCAACGCGAAGCGCAGGTCGGCGAGGCGGGACTCCCATTCCGCACGCGAGATGGCATCACTCCCGTCCTGCAGCAGGGCGGCGCAGGCCATGGCCACGGCGGTCACGGGCATGACCGCCCCGATGCGCGCCATGACCTCCTCGGCCAGGCCGGCGAGTGCGGCCAGCCGCGGCTCCCGCGGTCGCTCCAGCACGCCCGGGTGGCGGGCCAGCCAGTCGTCCAGGCTCAGCGGCTCCCCGAAGTTCACGCAGGCGCGGCCGTAGCGGCGCGTCCGCCGCAGCAGGAATCGACCGCAGACCTTGAGCACGTAGGAGGCGACCTCCGCCAGCTGCTCACGGCGGCGCAGGCGCTCCTCCGGCGCCTGCAGCTCCCGCAGGAGCGAGCGGTCCTCCAGGACGCGGTCGTAGTTGATGGCGACGGGGACGAAGAAGACGGGGCGGTCGAAGTGGGAATCGCATTTTACGCGCGCCAGGTAGTCGAGCAGGCCGAGCTTGGGCGGACGGAAGGCGCCGTCGCGGCTGAGGCCGCCCTCGATGAACACGCCCTGGGTCACGCCGTTGCGCGTGATGAGCTGGACGTAGCGCTCGAGGACCTTGTGGTACAGCGGCTCCGGGTAGCGCCGCCGGACGAAATAGGATCCGAAGCTCTTGAACAGGGTCTCCAGCGGCCACACGCGGGCCCATTCGCCGACGGCATAGGAGACGGCCACCCGGCCCGAGAGCACGTAGGCCACGAGCACGTAGTCGGCGTTCGAGCGGTGGTTCATGAGGTAGACCACGACGCTCTCGTGTGGGATCGCGTTGAGGGCGGCGCGCGGCTCGTAACCGACGCTCACCTTGTAGAGCAGGGGGAGGAAGAGCCGGGCCACGCCGTAGCCGAGCCGATAGTAGGCGAGCAGGTTGAAGGAGGGCACGATCTCGTCCACGTACGTGCGCACGTGGGCCCAGGTGGCCTCGACGGTCTCCCCGGTCGCGCTCACGTGCGCGGCCACCGCCGCCGCCACCTCGGGATCGGCGAGGAGGGCGGCGCGGATGCGTCCCCGGCCCGCGTGCTTGTAGCGGTCGATGCGCGCGGGAAAGCGCCGGCGCACCGCGCGCATCCCGCGCCAGCCCCAGGCGTGGCGCCAGGCGAGGACGGCCCCGACGGCCAGGCCGCCGAGTGCGACCGCCGTCAGGGCGGCCGGGGTCATTCGAGTCTCAGTACGCGAGAAGCGCGTTGAGCGCGGGCAGGAGCCGCGCGCGCGGGGAGAAGACCTCTTCCAGCGCCTTGCTGAAGGGTACAGGCGTATCGAGCGCGCCCAGCCGCGAGACGGGCGCGTCGAGCGCATCGAAGGCCTCGGCCCCGACCACGGCCGCCACCTCGCCGCCGAAGCCGCCCGTGGTCGGAGCCTCGTGGAGGACGAGGACCCGCCCGGTCTTGCGCGCCGAGCGCAGCACGGTCTCGCGGTCCCAGGGCAGCAGGGTGCGCAGGTCGATCACCTCGATCGACCGGCCCTCCGTGGCCATTCGCTCCGCGGCCTCGAGCGCCCACGACAAGCCGACGGAGTAGGTGACGATCGTGGCCTCTGTTCCTTCGCGGGCCACGCGGGCGCGGCCCAGGGGCAGCGTGTACCAGCCGGACGGTACGCGCTCGCGCGCGGAGCGGTACAGCAGCTTGTGCTCGAGGTAGAGGACGGGGTTCCCGTCCTCGAAGGCCGCGGTGAGCAGGCCCTTGGCGTCGTAGGGAGTGGCCGGCGCGACCACCTTCAGGCCGGCCACGTGCGTGAACCAGGCCTCGACGTTCTGCGAATGGAAGGGTCCGGCGCCCGTGCCCCCGCCCACGGGCACGCGCACCACCACCGGCACCGCCGCGCCCCACCGGTAGTGCGTCTTGGCCAGGTGGTTGACGATCTGGTTGAACCCGCAGGTGATGAAGTCGCCGAACTGCATCTCGACCATGGGGCGGAACCCGTCCAGGGCCAGGCCGAGAGCGGCCCCCAGCGCGCCCGACTCGATGATCGGGGTGTTGCGCACGCGTGCCTTGCCGAACTCCTGGACGAAGCCTTCCGTGACCTTGAAGACGCCCCCGTACTCGGCGATGTCCTGGCCCAGGAGGACGGTCTCGCGCCGCCGGCGCATCGCTTCGCGCAAGCCGTCCTGGATGGCGTCCACGTAGCGCCGCTCGGACGCGGGCGCCGAAGGGAGTGGATCCTCCACCCGGAGGGTGCTGGGCGCGTACACGTCGGCCAGTTCTCTCTCCGCGCTGGAGGCGGGATCGGAAGCGGCCAGGGCCTCGTCCACGAGGGCGTCGATCACCGGCTTGAGGTCGGCACGCAGCTTGTCACGCGCCGGCTCGTCGAGCAGGCCGCGCGCGGAGAGCCACTGCTCGAAGCGGGCGACGGGGTCCCTCGCCGCCCACTCCTCGAACAGATGCTTGGGGACGTACGCGGTGCCGGAGGCTTCCTCGTGCCCGCGCATGCGGAAGGTCTTGAACTCGAGCAGGGTCGGGCCGTCGCCGCGGCGCGCGCGTACGGCGGCGCGGCCCACCGCCTCCACCACCGCCAGCACGTCGTTGCCGTCGACGACCACTCCCGGGATCCCGTAGCCGATGCCGCGGTCGGCGAGGTCGGCGCAGGCGTACTGCTCGCTCACCGGCGTGGAGAGGCCGTACTGGTTGTTCTCGATGACGAAGAGCACGGGCAGCTTCCAGACCGCGGCCAGGTTCACGGCCTCGTGGAAGTCGCCCTCGCTCGTCCCGCCGTCTCCGCTGAACGTGGCCGCCACCCGTCGCTCGCCCCGGAGCTGGGCGGCCAGGGCCAGGCCGTCCGCCACCGGCACCGTGGCCCCGAGGTGGCTGATCATCCCGACGATGCGCTTCTCGAGCAGCCCGAAGTGGAACGTGCGGTCGCGCCCCTTGGTGAAGCCGCCGTCCTTGCCGAAGAGCTGGCGGAACAGCCGGCCGAGGTCGACGCCGCGGGTCGTGAAGACGCCGAGGTTCCGGTGCATGGGCAGGATCCAGTCGTCCGCTTCGAGGGCGAAGGCCACGCCCACCGCGATGGCCTCCTGTCCCATGCCCGAGAACCACTTGGAGAGCCGGCCCTGGCGCAGGAGGAGGAGCGCCTTCTCCTCGATCAGGCGCGGGAGGAGCAGCGCGCGGTAGAGCGCGCGCATCCGGTCGGCGTCGAGACCGACGGACGGCGTCACCGGAGGAGCCGTGCTCCGCACCTCACCCATCCGGGCATTTCAGCAGGTGCGCGCGCCCGAGGCAACTGGAGGGCGCACGCCGCATTGACGGTATGATCGCCGCCTCTCACCAAGGAGGATGCGATGGCGCGGGGCTGCAGCCTTTTTCTGTCGGTCGTGCTTCTTCTCGGCGGCCCGGCGGCCGCCCTCGCCCAGCAGGATTTCAGCAAGATCGAAGTGACGTCCCAGAAGGTGGCCGAGGGCGTCTACATGCTGACGGGCGCGGGCGGGAACATCGGCCTTTCCGTGGGCGCGGACACCGCGTTCCTCGTCGACGACCAGTACGCGCCGATGACTCCCAAGATAAAGGCGGCCGTGGCCGCGCTCACCACGAAGCCCGTGCGCTTCGTCCTCAACACGCATTGGCACGGCGACCACACGGGCGGCAACAAGGATCTCGGCGAAGCGGGAACGCTGATCGTTGCCCACGAAAACGTGCGCAAGCGGATGACCGCGGAGCAGTTCCTGGAGGCCTTCGGGATGAAGGTCCCGCCGGCGGATCCGGTGGCCCTCCCCGTCGTGACCTTCAGCGACTCCGTCACCTTCCATCTCAACGGGGAAGAGATCTACGCGTTCCACGTCCCGCCCGCGCACACGGACGGCGATTCCGTCATCCAGTTCCGCAAGGCGAACGTCCTCCACGGCGGCGACACCTTCTTCAACGGGATGTATCCGTTCGTCGATCTCTCCACCGGCGGCTCCGTCGGCGGGATGATCGCCGCCGCCGACCGGATGCTCGCGCTGGCGGGCGAGAGCACGAAGATCATCCCCGGCCACGGTCCGCTGGCCACGAAGGCCGACCTCAAGGCCTATCGCGACATGCTGGCCATCGCACGCGACCGCGTGGCCGCGCAGGTGAAGGCGGGCAAGACCCTCGAGCAGACGACGGCCGCCAAGCCACTGGCGGACCTGGACGCGAAATGGGGGCAAGGGTTCTTGAAGGCGGACGTGTTCGTCTCGATCCTCTACAAGGACCTCGCGCGGCCCGCCGGAAAGTGAGGGTCGAACGATGGCCGATGAAATCGACCGCTTCCTCGAAGCCTACGGCCCCGACATCCGCGACCTCACCAACCAGGTCCGTGCCCTGATCGCGTCCGTGAGCCCGGACGCGGACGAGAACCTCAAGCTGGGCTGGAAGGTGATCTGGTACGGCTTCGGGCCGAAGATGCCGGATCAGTTCGCGGTGGTGATGCCGACGCGGAACCACGTCGGTCTCGGGTTCGCCTACGGGAGCGACCTGCCGGATCCGAAAGGCAAGCTCGAGGGATCGGGCAAGCGGATGCGCCACGTGAAGCTGCGGACGGCGGCGGACGTGGCCGACCCCGCCATCGCCGCGCTCGTCCGCGCCCAGGTCGCGCTCCTGCGCGCGGAGCGCGCCGCGCCCAAGAGCAGGAAGACGGCGGCGGTACGGCCCAAGTCGCCGAAGAAGAAGGCAGCCGTGCGCCCTACGGCGCGGAAGAAGGTGGCAGCGCGTCGTAAGGTGCGGAAGGCGACCAGCCGGTGACCAAGGGTACGTAGAGCACGGTGGCGCCGCGCAGCGGCGGCGACGTGCGAGGGGGGTTTCAGGGGGGGTCGCGAACACCCGTCGAGATGATGTGTGAGTGCCCCCCCTGACTTAGTAACGTCTTCTCGACGAAAGCGAGCCTCAGCGCGCTCAGGTGCGCGAGGAGCGCGGGCTCGGTGACGCCGTGCCGCGATCGCGGGTAGAGCATCATCTGGAAGGGCCGCCCCGCTTTCTGGAGCTCGTAGGCGAACTGCGTGGTGTTCTGCGGGTGCACGTTGTCGTCGATCGCGCCGTGGACGAGGAGCAGGCGGCCGTGGAGGTCGGCGGCGAAGTGACGCGGTGAGCTGCGGCGATAGCCCTCCGCGTTGCGCGAGGGCAGGTCCATGTAGCGCTCGGTGAACACGGAGTCGTAGTTGCGCCAGTCCGTGACCGGCCCCCCCGCGATGCCCATGGCGAAGCGCCGGCTGTGGGTGAGCGCGTAGGTCACGAGGTACCCGCCCCCGCTCCAGCCGTTGATTCCGACACGGTCGGGGTCCACCCATCCCTGCCGGCCCAGCCAGTCCAGGCCGTCCTCCACGTCGCGCAGCTCCAGCTCGCCGAAGTTCCGGTACATGGGCCAGGCGGAGACCGCCCCCTTGCCGCTGGCCGTGCGGTTGTCGCACATCCAGACCACGACTCCGCGCTGGGCCAGGAGCTGATGGAAGAGGTAGGTGGTGCCTCCCCAGGCGTTCTTCACCACCGGCGAGTGCGGGCCGCCGTACGCGTGCTGGTAGACGGGATAGCGCCGGGCCGGATCGAAATCCGGCGGGCGCAGCAGCATGGCCTCCATGGGGAAGCCGTCGCGCGTGGGCACACGCAGGAGCTCCGGCCGCCCGAGGCGGTACTCGGCGAGCGCGGGCACCGGATTTCCGTCGACCACGCGCACTTCGGAGCCGTCCGCGCGGTGCAGGCGCACCTGGGGCGGCGTCGTGAGGTCGCTCCAGGTGTCGAGGTAGAGCGCGAGGTCGGGGCTGAAGCTGGCGCCGTGCGTGCCCTCCGCTTGCGAGAGCCGCTGGAGGCCGCCGCCGTCGAGACCGGTCCGATAGACGTCCGCGCCGATGGGGCTCCTCTCCGTGCCCGCGAAGTACACCTGCCCCCGCGCTTCGTCCAGACCCAGCACCGTGCGTGCTTCCCATTCGCCTCGGGTGACCGGGCCGATCAAGGTGCCGTCGCCGCGATAGCGGTAGAGGTGCTTCCAGCCCGTCCTCTCGGAGAGCCAGAGGAACCCGCCGTCGCGCAGCCAGGTGAGGGCGTTGTCGTGCCGCTCCACCCAGGCCTTCGTCTTCTCGCGCAGCAGAGTGCGTACGCGCAGCGTGGCCGCGTCCACGTCGTCGAGGGAGAGCCACGTCTGGATGCGGTCCTGCACCTGGAAGACCACGCGCCGGCTGTCCGGGCTCCAGGTCACGTCCACGACCAGCGGCTCCTCGGCCGCGTAGCGGGAGAGGTCCACCCAGCGCGGAGGGCCGCCGGCCACGTCCACGATCCCGAGCCGGACCTCGGGGTTGGGATCGCCCGCTTTCGGATAGCGGGTCTCCTCGAGGCGGGGCGGCGCCGAGACGTCGTCCACCAGGGGATAGCGCGGCACGCGCGCCTCCTGGAGCTGGAGCAGCGCGAGCCGGCGCGAGTCGGGGCTCCACCAGTAGCCCTTGAAATGGCCGCGGCCGTAGATCTCCTCCTGGTAGACCCAGTCGAGGACCCCGTTCAGGACGTCGGCCGAGCCGTCGCGCGTGAGCGCGCGCTCGACGGGGCGCCGGCCGAGGTCCGCGACGTACAGGTTTCCCCCGCGCACGAAGGCGACGCGGGAGCCGTCCGGGCTGAAGGACGGCTCCTCCTCGGTGCCCGCGGCGGCCGTGACGCGAGTCAGGGTCCGGGCGCGGAAGTCGAAGAGGAAGAGGTCGTCCACGGCGGTGACGAGCAAGGCCGTGCGCCGCGCGTTCATCACGTACGAGCTGCGGTGGGCGAAGGCCCGCGCCTGCTCGCCCGCCACTCCGGCCACGCCGGCCAGCGCGGACTCGAGCGCGCCCGCGTCGAAGAGAGGCTCGGTGGCACCGGTGAGGGCGTCGACTCGCAGGTGATCGGTGAGGCGCGAGCGGACGTCGGTGCGCGGCCAGTGGTAGTACCGGTCGTCGATCCAGCTCAGGGAAGGGGCGGGATGGCCGAAGTCGACCCGCGCCTCGGGATCGAAGATGTCGGCGATGGTGAGGTCCTTCTGCCCGGCCCGGGCCGGCGGCTGGGCCGCCGCGGGCCACGGCGCGAGCAGCAGGAGGAGGACGAGGGCCCGGCCGCGGCCGGTCACCCTACTTGGGAAGATCGCTCTTGACGACGGGGTAGCCGCTGGCCACCCATGCGTTGTAGCCGCCGAGCAGCGCCCTCGCGCTCTTGACTCCGGCCTCGTCGAGCAGCTGCGCCGCACGGGCGCTGGTGTGCTCGGACGGTCAAGCACAGTAGGCGACGATCGGCTTGCGGGTCGCCTTGAGGCGCGGCAGATGCTCGCTCCAGGCGGACAGGGGCGTGTTGATCGCGCCGGGAATGTGCCCGGCCCGGTACGCTTCCGGCGAGCGGGTGTCGATGACGAGGACCTTGTCCTGATCCTGCTGCTTCTTGAAGTCGGCCAGGCTGATCCGCGGCACCGTCGCGAGGTCGTCGGCCGCGAGGGCGGAGAGGCTGCCCGCCATCACGAGCAGCGCGGCGACGGCCGGGCGCAAGGACGTCGATTTCATGGAAGGGCCCTCCTCGGGCAGTCAGGCGGCCGGAGGCCGCCCTCCCATCTTACGGCGAGGCAGGGCCCCGCGTGGAGCCCACGACGGCCGCGGGTTGCAGCGAGGGCAGGCTCCCGGCCCCGTGGGCCAGGATCGCCTCCGCCGCCTCCGCGTCGAGCGGCTTCGAGAAGAGGCCACCTTGCCCTTCTGCGCACTCCAGGGCCTGGAGCCGCGCGCGCTCCCCCTCCGTCTCGACGCCGGTGGCGGTGACGGGAAGGGCCAGGGCGGCGGCCAGGCCGAGGAGGGCGGGCAGGAACGCCTCCGTCTCACGATCCGTCGCCGAGGTCAGCCCAGCGTCGAGCTTGAGCCCGCGGAGCCGGAACCGGCGCAGCGCGTTGATGGAGCCATGGCCGATGCCGAAGCGATCGAGCACGACTCCGACCCCGAGGGCGCCCACGGATCCGAAGGCCGCGGCCACCGCGGAGGCGTCGCAAAGGAGCGTGTCCTCCGAGACCTCGAGGTCGAGGGCGGCCCCCGGGAACCCGCCGGAGTCGAGCGCCGCGCGCAGGTCGCTAGCCAGCTCGACGCGCAGGAACTGGGTCGTGGAGACGTTGAGGGAGAGGCGGAAGGGCAGCCCGTAGCGGGCGCGCCATCGTCCGGCCTGCGCGCAGGCCTCGTGCAGGAGCCAGTTCTCGATGCGCAGGATGCCCGCCGCCGCCTCCGCCGCCACCAGGAAGTCGAGGGGCAGGAGCAGGCCGCGCCAGCGCAGGAGGGCCTCGAAGCCGCGCAGCCGGCCGGTGGCGAGGTCGACGACGGGCTGGTAGTCGACGGAGAGCTCCTGCCGGTCGAGGGCGCTGCGCAGGTCGCGCTGCATGCGCGCGCGCGAGGCCACGCGCTCGCGCATGGCCTCGTCGCAGATCTCCCAGCGGCCCCCGCCCTCCTGCTTGGCCCGGTACATGGCGGCGTCGGCGTCGCGGACGACGTCCTCCGCGCGCTCGTACGGCGTCAGGCTGAGGGCCACCCCGACGCTGGCCGAAGGCACCGTCTCGTGCTCGCTGAGGAGCACGGGCGCGGCCAGCGCGCGATGCACGCGGTCGGCGACGCCGGTCGCGTCCGCCAGGTCCTGGATGCGCTCGAGCAGGATGGCGAACTCGTCGCCGGCGAAGCGGGCCACCGTGTCCCCCGGGCGCACCGAGGCCTCCAGCCGCCGCGCCACCTCCACCAGGAGCTGGTCGCCGGCCACGTGCCCGAAGGTGTCGTTGACCGCCTTGAATCGGTCGAGGTCCACGAAGAGCACGGCGAAATGGCCCTTGCGCGTGCGGTGGCGTACGAGGGCGTCGTCCAGCCGCTCCGCGAAGAGGGCGCGGTTGGGCAGGCCGGTGAGCGGGTCGTAGGCGCGGCGGTCGGTGACGTCCGTCTGGGCCCCCGCCATGCGGTAGGGGCGGCCGTGATAGCTGCGGCTCGCGAACCCGCGGCTCAGCACCCACCGGTAGCTGCCGTCCTTGTGGCGCATCCGGTGCTCGTCCTCGAACCGGGGACTGAGCCCTTGCAGGTGGTCCTCGATCTTGCGCTGCACGCGGTCGCGGTCGTCGGGATGGATGCGGCCGAACCACTCGTCGATGGCGGTGGCCACCTCCGTCTCGTCGTGGCCGAGCATCCCCTTCCAGCGTGGCGAGAAGTAGGCGCGTCCGGTGCGCAGGTTCCAGTCCCAGAGGCCGTCGTTGGTGCCGCGGGCGGCCAGCGCGTAGCGCTCCTCGCTCTCGCGCAGCGCCTCCTCCGCCTCCCAGCGCTCCGAGATGTCCTCGCAGGTGGTGACGATGCCCAGGGGCTGCCCGGCGGCGTCGCGTATGACGTCGGACATGAGCTGCACGGGGAAGGAGGTGCCGTCCTTGCGGAGGCGCACGCGCTCGCGCTTCCACATGCGGACCTCGCGGAGGTCCTGGGTGCGCAGGGGCGACCAGTTCGCGGGTGGGCTCAGGTCGCGGGCGTCCATGCCCAGCAGCTCGGGCACGCTGTAGCCGTGCATGGCCGCCTCCGCGGCGTTCGTGTAGAGGATGTGGCCGCTGACGTCGGTGATGGTCACGCCGAGCTGCATCGTGCCCACCGCCTGCTCCAGCCGCATCAAGGTGTCCGCGCTGCGCTTGCGCTCGATGGCGTAGCGCAGGGTGCGGGCGAGGACCTGGGGATCGAGCGGGCCCTTGGCCAGGTACTCGTGGGCGCCCGCCTCCAGGGCGGCCAGCCCCACGGGGTCGTCCTCGGGGCCGACCAGGACCACGACCGCCGCCGGCCCCGCGGCGGCGCAGAGCGAGGGGAGGCTCTCCAGGCCGGCGTCTCCGGTCAGGTCGAAATCGACGAGGACGACGTCGATGTCGCCCCGGGCCAGGCGCTCGCGCCCGCCGCCCAGATCGGCGACCGTCTCGACGTTCCAGGCGGTATGGCCGGGGCCGGTGAGGCTGGACGCGACCGAGCGGGCGTACGCCGTGTCTCCTAGGAGGAGGAGGACACGCAGGCGGTCACGGTCGGCCGGGACGGCGCGCATACATTCGCACCACCACTCCCTGTCAGCTTACACCGCGGACACGGGGAGTCGGGGTGTGACCCCTCTCACTCGTGAGAGGCCGCACAAGGCGGTTATCGCCCCTTGGGGAACATCGAGAGGATGACCCCGATCAGGGCCGCCACCAGGGACGCGTAGCGGCCCAGCTCGAACTTGCCGGCGTCGTACTCGAGATACCGGCCGAGCGACGTGCCCTCGGGGATCGATTCCAGCCCCGACATGTGCGAGGAGCAGTAGAAGAAACCCACGATGCCCACGAGCAGGAGGAGGGCTCCGAGCGTTCGCATCGTCTATTCTCCCGTGAAGCGCGCCGGCCGCTTTTCCAGGAAAGCGGTGGTGCCTTCCAGCTTGTCCTTCGACTCGAAGGTGATCGCCTGGGCCGTCGATTCGTAGACGAGCCCCGCGCCGAGCGGCATCTGGGTGGACGCGTTGAGAGCCAGCTTGGCCAGCCGCACGGCCAGCGGGCCCAGGGCCAGCACGCGGGCGGCCAGGCGGTGCGCCGCCGCCCGCAGCTCGCCCGGAGGCACGACCTCCGAGACGAGGCCCGCGGCCAGCGCCTGGCCGGCGTCCCAGCGCGCGCCGGTGAGGATCATCTCCTTCGCGCGGCCGAGTCCCACGATGCGGGGGAGGCGCTGGGTGCCCCCCGCGCCCGGGATGATGCCAAGGGCCGGTTCGGGCAGGCCGAAGACCGCGTTCTCGGAGGCGATGCGCAGGTCGCAGGCCAGGGCCAGCTCGCACCCTCCCCCCAGCGCGTAGCCGTTCACGGCCGCGATCGTCACCGCGTCGTGCGCCTCGACCGCGGACATGAGGCGCGAGTTGATCGAGGCCAGGGCGTCGTCCCGCCCGCGCGCGCGGATGGCGTTGATGTCCGCCCCGGACACGAAGGCCTTGTCTCCGGCGCCCGTGACGACGAGGACGGTGACGCGCGCCTGCCGCGCCTCCTCCAGCGCACGATGGAACTCCGCCACCGTCTCCCCGTCCAGGGCGTTCCGGGCCTCCGGCCGGTTCACCACGAGCGTGGCCACCCGGTCTTCGAGGGTGAGAAGCACCCGGCGATCGTCGCTCGTCAGGAGGGGCCGCCGTAGTCGTAGACGCCGCGCCCGACCTTCCGCCCCAGGCGGCCCGCCTTCACGTGCTGGACGAGAAGGGGGGCCGGACGGTACTTCTCGCCCAGGCTCCGGTGCAGGAACTCGAGGACGGCCAGGCGCGTGTCGAGGCCGACCACGTCCACGAGCTCGAAGGGCCCCATGGGGTGGTTGAGGCCGAGCTTGAGCGCCTTGTCGATGTCCTCCGCGCTGGCCACGCCCTCCTGCAGCATCAGGAACGCCTCGTTGCCGATCATGGCGTTGACGCGCGAGGTGATGAAGCCAGCGGAGTCCTTCACCACCACCGTCTCCTTGCCCATCCGCCGCGCCACCTCCGTGGTGATCCCGATGGTGTCCGCGCTGGTGTCGAGGGCCTTCACGATCTCGACCAGCTTCATCTTGGGGACGGGGTTGAAGAAGTGCATGCCCACCACGCGTCGCGGCCTCCGGGTGGCGGCCGCGATCTCGGTGATGGACAGGCCCGAGGTGTTGGTGGCCAGCACGACGTGCTCGCCGCAGCGCTGGTCGAGCTGGGCGAACGTGCGCAGCTTGAGCGCGATCTCCTCGGGCACGGCCTCGATCACGAAGTCCGCTTCTCCGGCCGCCCCCGCCAGCTCCTGCTCCGTCTCCAGCCGCGCCACCGCGGCCGCGGCGCCGCCGGCGTCGAGCTTGCCGCGCGCGATGCCCTCGTCCAGGTCGCGCCGGATGGCGACGAGCGCGCGCGCGAGGGCGTCCCCGGAGACGTCGTGGAGGATGGTGCGGAAGCCGCCCACCGCGGCCGCGTAGGCGATGCCCCGGCCCATGGTGCCCGAGCCGATCACGGCGATGGTCTCGATGGGCAGGCCGCCGCTCCTTGCGAGGCGCCGATCATACCAAAGGCGATCGGAGGCGCGGCTATACTCCGTCGCGCTCGTCGCTCGGGCGCGGAGCGCGGATGGCGGCGGAGATCTTCGACGGGCTGACCGTCGTGCAGGAGGCGGTCGATGCCACCGGCTGGCGCGCCCGTCTCCGCGTCGAAGCGTCCAGCCGCGCCTTCCGCGGCCACTTCGAGGGCGAGCCGATCCTGCCCGGGGTCGCGCACCTCGTGATCGTGGGTCACGCCCTGCGTGCGCTGGGCGGCCCGCTCGCCACCCTGGGCGGCCTGCCCTCGGTGCGCTTCCGCCAGGTGGTGCGGCCCGGAGACGTGCTCGACGTCTCCGTCGCCCGCCCCGACGCGGAAGGCCTCTGCCGCTTCGAGATGAAGACCGGCGGCACGCTCGCCGTCGCGGGCGTGGCGCGCGGCGGACGCGATGGCTGAGCGCGACGTCCCCGAGGGCCTGATCCCGCATCGGGGCCCGGCGCGGCTGGTGCAATCCATCCTCGAGGATCCGCGCCCCGACGTGCTCGTCTGCGCCGGCCGCATCCCCGCGGACAGCGCCTTTGCCGTGGAGGGCCGCGTGCCCGCCGCGGTCCTCCTCGAGCTCGCCGCCCAGGCCGCGGCCGTGCAGCAGGCGCTGGCCGCGCCCGCGGGCGCGGCGCGGCGGGGCTATCTGGTCGCGGTCCGGGCGGCGAGGCTGCGCGCCCACGACGTCGCCGTGCAGGTGCGCCTGGTCGCCACCGTCCGCCGCACGGGCCAGGCCGGTCCCCTGGCCACCTACGACGTCGCCGTGCACGGGCCGGGCGGCGAGGAGATCGTCTCCGCGTCGCTCAGCACGCACGCCGGCGAGTGATCCCCGGTTCGCGGTATCCTCGCGAGTGCTTTTCCAGGCCCGCAACCTGCGCAAGCGGTATCGCCTCGGCGCCGTCGTCATCGAGGCCCTGCGCGGCGTCGATCTCGAGGTCGCCCGGGGCGAGTTCGTGGTGGTGGCGGGCCCGTCCGGCAGCGGCAAGACGAGCCTGCTCAACCTGCTCGGCTCCCTGGACGAGCCGGACGAGGGCCAGGTCGTGTTCGCGGGCGCGGACCTCGCTTCCCTGACCGCGGCCGAGAAGACGCGGCTCCGCCGGCGCCAGCTCGGCTTCGTGTTCCAGTCCTTCAACCTGCTGCCCGTGCTCTCCGCGTTCGAGAACGTCGAGTACCCGCTCTGGATCGACGGGGTCCCGCGCGCCGATCGGAGGCGGCGGGCGGAGGAGGCGCTGGCCGCGGTCGGGCTCGCCGACCGCCTGCGCCACCGTCCGGACCAGCTCTCCGGGGGCGAGCGCCAGCGCGTCTCGCTGGCCCGAGCGCTCGTCCACGAGCCCCTGGCCATCCTCGCCGACGAGCCGACCGCGAACCTGGACTCGCGCACGGCGGCCGCGATCGTCGACCTCCTGGCCCGCATGAACGCGGAGCGCGGGACGACGTTCCTCTTCGCCACCCACGACCCCGCGATCGTGGCGCGGGCTCCGCGCACCATCCGTCTCGTCGACGGGATGGTCGGCGAAGGCGCATGAAGTTCGCGGTCATCGCGCTGCGCAACCTCTCCCGCCATCGGCGGCGCACCCTGCTCTCCCTGCTCGTCATCGCCGCGGGCGCGGTGGCCGTGATCCTGACCACCGGCTTCATCCGCTTCTCCTTCGACGGGCTGCGGGAGGCCATCATCCACGGCGGGCTCGGCCACCTCGAGCTGATGCCGGCGGGCACGGCCGGCCCGGCCGGGCCCGATCGCTCGGCGCCGCCGGCGCTGGCCGACTGGACGGCCGTCCGGGAAGCGGCGGAATCCACGCCGCACGTCCTCGCCGCGGGCGCCGCCGTCTATCTCACCGGCATGGCCTCCAGGGACGAGCGGTCGGCGGCGTTCGTAGGCGTGGCCCTGGAGCCCGAGCGCGAGCGGCGGATGAACCTCGAGGTGAAGATCCGCGGCGGCGCGAACCTGGCCGACGCTGCGCCCGCGGTGGGCGAAGACGAGGTCCTCCTCGGCGTCGCCCTGGCCCAGTCGCTGGAGGCGGCGCCGGGGGACGTGGTCACGATCACGGCCATGACCGCGGACGGCACGCTCAACGCGCTCGACGCGCGGGTGGCCGGCCTCGTCACGACGGGGCTGCAGGAGCTGGACGCGCGCCTCCTCAAGACGCACCTGGCCACGGGGGAGAGGCTCCTCGGCACCGATCGCATCTCTTCCATCGTGATCGGTCTGGACGACACCGCGCGCACGCAGGAGGTCGGCGACGCGCTGGCCCGCCGTCTGCAGTCGGTTTCGCCCGAGCCGCTCGTGATCACCGACTGGCGCGCGCGGGCCCCGTTCTATGGGCAGGTGCGCGCCCTCTACTCGGGCATCTTCTGGTTCCTGGGCGGGATCGTGTTCGTGCTCGTGTGCCTGGCCACGTCGAACACCCTGCTCATGTCCGTGCTGGAGCGGGTCCGCGAATTCGGGACGCTCCTCGCCATCGGCACCGCGCGCGGGCAGGTCGCGTGGATGGTGGTGCTGGAGGCGCTGTGGCTGGGGGTGCTGGGGGCTCTGGCCGGCGACGCGCTGGCCGCCGTGCTCGTGATGGCGATCAACGCGGCCGGCATCGAGATGCCGCCGCCGCCGGGCGCGGCCGCGGGGTTCCCGCTCCAGCTCGCCGTGCACCCCGGCGACTTCGTGGCCGTCGTCGGCCTGATGGTCGTGGTGCTGGCCGTGGCCGCGATCTTCCCGGCGGTGCGGACGGTGCGCCTGCGCATCGTGGACGCGCTCGGACATGTCTAGGCGCGCGCTGGCCCTCCTGGCCGCCGTGGCCGTCTCCGTCTCCGTGCCCGTTTGTTTTGCCGATCAAGCCCTGTCCCCGGAGGAACTCCTCCGCCGAACCGACCTGGGCGCCCTCGCTCCCGAGTCGTTCCGCAGCCGCATGCGCTTGACCGCGGGCGACAAGCCTCCGCTCGAAGTCGAGGTCTGGCGCAAGGGCGAGGCGCGCACCCTCGTCCGCCTCCTGGGGGCCAAGGAGCGCGGGAAATACCTTCTCCGCCTGGGCCCCGTCCTGTGGTTCCTGGCCCCGGGCGCGAAGAAGCCCGTGCGCCTGAGCCCGTCCTACCGCCTCCGGGGCAGCGCGACCCTGGACGACGTCCTCGGCCTTCACTACGCACGCGACTACAAGGTCTCCTCCACGGCCGATCTGGACGGCGGCCTCGTCGCCCTCGATCTGGCCGCGCGCGGGCCGGGCGCGATCTATCCCGCCGTGCGTTACGTCGTCCGCCCGTCGACGCTGCGCCCGGTGCGCGCGGAGTACCGCCTCCCCAGCGGCAAGGTGGCCACGATCGTGGAGTTCACGCAGTGGAGCCCGGGCGGCCGGCCCTACGCGAGCCGGCTGCTCGTGCGCGACGCCCTCCACGGCGGGGTCACGACCGCCGTGGACGTCCTCGAAGTGGAGCCGCGGCCCGTGCCCGAGGGATTGTTCGACCTCGGCGATGGCTCCGCTCGGAGAGAGCTTGAGATGGCGCCGAGGAGTCCGTGATTACCAGAGGCGGCGCAAGCAGAACCACTGGTGGGGCGCCCGCCGGATCGCCCACTCGATCTCCCCGGCCAGCCGCTGCACCGCGTCCGCGACGTCCGCGTCCCGGTCGCGCGTCCGCGCCACCGGGATCGGCGGGCGCACGACGACGCGATACGCGTAGCGTCCTTCGCGGAAGCTGAAGACGGGCAGCAGCGCCGCCCCCGTGGCCCGCGCCAGCGATTGCGGTCCGACGGGCAGGGGCATCGGGCGCCCGAACAGGCTCGCCGTGTGCGTACGGCCGTTCGCGCGCGGCCGGTCCCCCTGCAGGGCGACCACCTCGCCGCGCCGCAGCGCTTCCGCGAGCGCGATGCCGAGGCGGGGGTCGTCGCTCGCGAAATGCGTCGTCACCCCCTCCGAGCTCATGTCGCGCACGAGGCCCTCGATGAACCGCTGGGCCTCCGGGTCCATCTCCTCTTCGCGCACGACGTGCACGGGCCGTCGCAGGCCGTGCGAGGCGAGGTGCGAGGAGAGCTCCCACTGGCCCAGGTGCGCGGTCACGAAGATCACGCCGCGCGCGGGGTCGACGGGGATGTGCTCGGCGCCCTCGACCTCCACCTGGAACCGGCCGGGGTGCACCATCTGCTCGTAGCGCGCGCCGTAGCACCACGAGAAGGCCTCGATGGTGCGGTAGATCCGGCGCTGCCGCTCCCAGAATCCGCACGGGCCCAGCACCGCCTCCAGGTTGGCCGCGATCGCGTTGCGGATGTTCCAGAGGACGATCGAGAAGATCGTGCTGCACAGCGCCACCCAGGCCGGGAAGGTGTGGCGGGACAGGACCCCGGTCTGCACGGCCCGGTAGGGAAGGCGATACCAGAACACCCCGGTCACGTAGAAGGGCCCGAGCAGGCGGCGCAGGCGCCCCTGCTCCGGGGCATGCGGGGGGACCACGCCGCGCGTCTCCGGTGCCTCTTCGGCTTGAGAGCGCGCGGCGGCCATGGTCACGCCGACGCCCCTGAGTCGACGGCAATGGCCTGGCCGGTGATGGCAGCGGCGCGGTCGGAGAGGAGGAACGCGGCCATGTGCGCCACGTCGCGGGGAACGGTTCCGGCGGGGAGGCACTCCGTATCGCGCAGCTTGGCCACCCTTTCCGGGGACAGGGCCGCCGTCAGCTCCGTGGACACGAACCCGGGCACGATCACGTTCACGCGGACGCTCTTCCGTCCGACCTCGCGGGCCAGCGAGCGCGTGAGGCCCATGAGGCCGGCCTTCGACGCCGCGTAGGCGGTCTGGCCGGGCAGCCCCGCCTCCGCGCTGCGCGAGGAGATGTTCACGATCGCGCCGCGGCGGCGGTAGACCATGCCCGGCAGCACCGCCCGGCAGCAGCGGAAGGTCCCGCCGAGGTTCACGTCGAGGACCTCGTCCCAGTCCGCGTCCGAGGTCATGGCCAGGATGCTCTCGCGGCGCACGGCCGCGTTGTTGACGAGGCCGGCCACCGGGCCCAGCTCCTTCTCGACCTCGGCCACCAGGGTCGCCGGCCGGGCCCGGTCGCGGAGGTCGAGCCGGAAGGGACGCGCCCCCGTCTGGTCCGCCACCGCCCGCGCGGCCGCCTCGTCCGAGGCCCAGGTGAAGGCGACGGCCCATCCGTCCGCCCGGAGCGCCTCCACGATGGCGCGGCCGATGCCGCGGCCGCCTCCCGTCACCAGCGCTACCGCCGGCCCCGGAGGGGGGGAGGGCGCGCTCAACGCAGCTCACCCGATGCCCCGGCCGTAGCCGGGGGCACGGCGTCGAGGCGCGCGCGCAGGACGCTGCGCGCGATGCGCAGGCTGTCCACGAGGGGCCGATAGTGGCTCGTGGTGCGGCCGTCCGCGAACCCGAGCCGCACGGGCACGGCCACGACCCGGAAGCCGCGGCGGCAGGCTCGCACCACCACGGCGCTCTCCGCGTCGAAGCGCATCTCCGGCAGGCCGGTCGCGTCGACCAGGCGGCGCGTGTAGAGGCGGAAGCCGGTCTGCACGTCGGAGAGCGGCTGGCCCGCGGCCCAGGAGATCGCCCAGGAGGAGAGCCGATTGGCGACGCGGCGGGCGGCGACCATCTCGGCGAAGAGGTGGTCGCGCGTGCCCAGGACGAGGTCCGCCCCCTCGCGCCCGGCGCCCAGGAGCTTGGGGATCTCCTCGGGCAGGTGCTGGCCGTCGGCGTCGAGCGTCACCACCGCGTCGCAGCCGCGCGCGAAGAGCGTGCGGAACGCGGTGACGAGGGCGGCTCCCTTCCCGCGGTTGGCACCGTGCGCCACGAGGTCCGCGCCCGCCGCGCGGGCGGCCTCCGCCGTCGTGTCGGAGGAGCCGTCGTCCACCACCAGGACCTCGGGCAGCACCTCGCGCGTGCGGCGCACGACGTCGCCGACGGACGCGCCGGCCTGGAAGGCGGGAATGGCGGCGGCGATCCGCATCAGGCCCGCTCCAGCACGATCCAGGCCCCGGCGCCCCCGCCGGCGAGGCTGGTCACGAGCACGTGACGGGGAGCGGGCAGGGGCCCTCCGGCGTGCGGGACGAGGCGCAGCGCGGGATCGAAGACCTCGTACCCCGCGGTCGGCCCGAACTCCGCGCCAAAGGTGGCGAGGACGGCGGCCGCGAGCTGGGCCCCCCCGTACTCGGCGGTCACGGACTTCGGCGCCAGCACCGGCGGCAGAGGCGTGCCGTCCCACAGCGCGTGCAGCGTGTCCGCCTCCAGGCGGTCGCCGGCCACGGACCCGGACGCGCCCGAGACCACGAGGTCGATGTCGCCGGGCTCCAGGCCCGCGCGATCGAGCATGCGGCGCGCGGCCCGCGCCAGCGGCTCGTGCCCGTGCCCCCAGGAGACCCGCGACGCGGTGGGATCGAAGCCGCTGCCCCAGGCCCGCACCCGGCAGAGGATGCGTGCCCCCCGGGCGCGCGCGGCCGCGTCGTCCTCGACCACCATGACCGTCGCTCCCTCGCCCATGGAGAAGCCGGAGCGGCGGCGGTCGAAGGGCCGCGCCGCCTCGCCTCCCTCCGCGCCCGGCCGGCTCAGCGCGCCGTAGCGGTCGAGCAGCGCGTGCACGAGGGGCGGCGACTCGTCGACGGCGCCGGTGAGCGCGCGCGCCACCGAGCCCGCGGCCACGTCGGCGGCGGCGCGCCCGAGCGCGAGCAACGGACCCGCCTCGCGCTGCGTCACCGTGATGTTCGGTCCGCGGGCCTGGCAGGCGATGGCGACCTGGGCGGCGGGGGCGTTGGCGACGCATTCCGTGAACAGGAACGGCGAGGCGGTCTCCGGGCCGTCGGCCAGGATGCCCCGCAGCAGCCGTTCCGTGAACGACGCGGGACCGAAGGCGGTCGCCATCACGACTTCGGTGAGCCCCGCCTCTCCGTCGCCCGCCTCGGCCGTGGCCATGCGCGCGGCGGCCACCGCGAGCTTGGAGGGCGGGCTCATGCGCCGCGCCGTCGCCGGCGGCACCCAGGCCGTGAGATCGGCTCCCCCGATCAGCGCCGCCGTGCGCGCGCTCTCGGGCAGGTGATAGCCGGCGGAGCGGTCCACCTCCGAGAGCACGGAGCGCGACGCGCGCAGCGCTTCCGCGAGGGCGGTGACACCGCACCCGAAGCTCCCGATGACGCCGATCCCGGTGACGGCGGCGAGGCCCACGTCAGTCCCAGCGCGCGAGGACGAGGGCGACGTTCGAGCCGCCGAAGGCCAGGCTCGTGGAGACGGCGGCCCGCGCGTCGGGGACCGCCTGCGGGACGTCGAGGACGAGGCGGGCGCCGATGGCGGGGTCGACGCGTCCCCCGCCCGGCGTCGGGTGGACCTCGCGGTCACGCAGGCCCAGCACGGTGGCGATGGCCTCGATGGCCCCGGAGGAGCCGAGGAGATGCCCGACCACGCCCTTGGTGGAGGTCAAGGGCACCTCGGAGACGCGTGCCCCCAGCGCACCCTTGAAGGCGGCGAACTCCGCGACGTCGTTGAGGGGGGTGCCCGTCCCGTGCGCGTTGATGAAGTCCACCTCGTCCGGATCCAGGCCCGCGTCGGCGAATGCCCGCGCGAGGGCGAGCGCGGCCCCCGCGCCTTCGGGGTGTGGGGCCGTCATGTGGCTCGCGTCGCAGGAGGCGCCGGAGCCGCGCAGCTCGGCCAGGGGCGTGGCTCCCCGCGCGCGCGCGTGCGCGAGCGATTCCAGGACGATCACACCCGCGCCTTCGCCGATGGACATGCCCGCGCGGCCTTCCCGGAACGGCCGGCAGGGCGCCTCGTCGACGGCGCGCAGGGCATTGAACCCGGAGTAGGTGATCTCGCAGAGGGAATCGGATCCGCCGGCGAGGGCGATGTCCACCTCGCCGGTGCGGATGGCGGCCAGGGCCGCTTCCAGGGCCAGCGCTCCGGAGGCGCAGGCCGAGGAGAGCGTCTGCACGGGACCGGTCACGCGCAGCTCACGCGCCACCGCGTCTCCGGGGCCGTTGATCTGCTGCGACGACATCAGGCCGAGCGGAGGGCGCGCGCCCGGCCGCACCAGCTCCGTGAGGTAGCGCTCGCTCTCCAGCATGCCCCCGGTGCTGCTGCCGAAGAAGACGCCGGCCACGCGCTCGTGCAAAGGAGAGGCGAGGCCGGCCTGGGCCAGGGCCTCCCGGGCCGCGAAGACGGCGAAGCGGTCGGCGAGGCTCAGACGCGGCCAGCGCGGGCCGCGCGCGAAGTCGGGGGGCGGGCCTTCCGGCACTTCGCCCGCGACGTGCGTGCGATGGCGTGTGTGGTCGAAGCGCTGGAACGGGCCGATGGCGGTGCGGCCGGACCTCAGGCCGTCGCGCAGGGCGGAGACGCCCCATCCGAAGGCGCTGACCGCGCCCAGGCCGGTGATGACGGCGCGGCGATCGCGCGCCTCACTGGCCATCTGCGGACTGGGGCTTGCGCTCGGCCAGCCGGCGCTCGACGAACCCGGCCAGGCTGGCCAGCGACCCGAACACGGTCCGGTCCACTTCGTGGCTGGCGATGCTGATCCCGTACTCCTTCTCGAGGGCGACCACGAGCTCCAGCGCATCGACGGAATCGAGGCCGAGCCCGGAGCCGAACAGGGGCTCGTCGTCCGCGATGCGCTCCGGGGTCAGGCCGTCGAGGTTGAGGGTGGTGACGATCAGCTTCTTGAGGTCGGTCCGGAGGCCGTCTTGAGCCATAGGGTCCAGGGTTCCTCTGTCTAGCGTTCCGCTTCCAGCGTCGGCTCGGGCTCGGGCCGGGCCAGGGGCGTGCCCGACCAGGCGGCGGCGGTGTGCGACCGGGCGGCGATCGGGAGCACGCGCTGCAGGGCGACGAGCCCGAAGAAGAGGGCGAGGCGGAGCCGCGTGCCCAGCGTGGGCCGCCAGTTGCCGGCGAGCACGGAAAGGACGGCCTCGTAGATCCCGAAGCGGGACGTTCGTGTGAAGAAGAGGTCGCGGAAGGCCGGGTCGTAGAAGCCCACGGCGAAGCGGCGGAAGTGGTGATAGCGCCGGCTCAGCGTGCGCTCGTAGCCCGCGAAACGGGCCCGGGAGAGGTCGCCGTCCTTGAGCCCCGCGCTCATCAGCTCCGCCGCCTCCAGCCCCGACTGCATCGCGAGGAGCACGCCCGTCGAGAAGATGGGGTCGAGGAAGCCGCCGGCGTCGCCGACGAGCACCCAGCGATCCCCGGCGTGCTGGGAGTGCAGGTAGGAGTAGTCCGCGTCGAAGCGGCCCGGCGAGACGCGCCGCGCTTCCCGCATCAGCTCCGCCGCCGCCGGCGTCTCGTCGATGTAGTGCTGCAGGCTCTCCTCGGCCGTGGGCCGACCGGCGGTGGCGTGCACGGCCTTGGGAATGACCGCGCCCACGCTCATGATGGTCGGGGAGATGGGAATGAACCAGAACCAGCCGCGATCCGGGCGCGTGACCATCTGGATGTCGCCCGCGCGGCGTCCCTCGCGGCGGGGCACCCCCTCGAACTGCGCGTGCACGGCCACGTTGCGCAGCACGGGGTCGACCTCGCGCTTGCCGAAGCGCTTGGCCAGGAAGCCGGCGCGCCCCGAGGCGTCCACCACCGCGCCCACGCGCACGGTGTGCGCGAGGCCCTTGGGGTCGACGTAGTTGAGGGTCGCGCCCTTGTCGTCGAAGATCGCATCCAGCGCGCGCGTTCCCTGCAGGACCTCCGCTCCGCTGCGCTGGGCGTTCCGGAGCAGCACGTCGTCGAAACGCTCGCGCGGGACCTGGTAGGTCTGCGGGGTCGGCGTCTCCACCGCGCGCGCGAAGTCGGCGTATTGGGCGGCGCGGCCGTCGTGCGACGTGAAGCTGGCGCCCCACTTGTTCACGAAACCGGCCTCGAGGACGAGGTCCTCGCAGCCGAGGGTGCGAAAGACCTCGTTGCTCCAGGGGAGCTGGCTCTCGCCGATGTGGAAGCGGGGGAAGGTCTCGCGCTCCAGGAGCAGCACGCGGTGGCCCTTGCGGGCCAGTTGCGCGGCGGCGGAGGAGCCACCGGGGCCTCCGCCGATGACGGCCACCTCGTAATCCCAGCCTCGCGTCATGTGGGCGGCCTCCCCGGTTGGTGTACGGCCCGCCCCCGCGCCTTGCTGTCGCCGTAAGGAGACCGTGTCGAGTCAGTCACGAAGGTTGTCTAGCCCGCTGATCTTCGGCCAGAAGGCTCTGCGGGGAGACGAGAGTATACTCCAACTCCGCGGGCCCTCGCCGACACCGCGAGGGCCCTCATCCCCCATGACTTACGAGCCGAGCCCACTCGCCGCCGCGTTCGCGCGGCTGGCTTCCGACGAGCCCTGGGCCCCGCTGGTGGTTTCCTCGTCGAGGAGCACCTCGCGGGGAGAGGTGGCGGCACTCGCGGAGGCGGCGGCCGCCGTCGTGGCCGGGCTGGGTGACGCCCATCTGGTCGGCCTCTCCGCGCCGAACGGGCCGGCGCTGCTGGCCGGCGTGCTCGCCCTCCGGCAGCAGGGCCGCGGCGTCCTGCTGCTCGATCCGCTGGCTCCCCTCGCGGAGAGGCGGCGCTCCTGCGCCGCCCTGGGCGCGCGGGCCATGCTCTCGTGCACCCAAGGCTGGCCCATCGACGTCGAGGAATGGGTGGGTGCGGAGATCCCGGACGCGCTGCCCTCTTCGGATTCCGCGGACGAGGTCGCGTTCGTGAAGCTGACCTCGGGGTCGACGGGCGCCCCGCGCGGAGTGGCGGCGACGGAGGCCGCCCTCCTCGCCGACGACGCGGCCCTGGCGCGCACCATGGGACTGCGCGCGGACGATCGGATCCTCGGCGCGATCCCCATGTCGCACTCCTACGGCTTCTCGAGCGTGGCCCTGCCCGCGCTGCGCCGCGGATCGATCTGCGTGGTGCCCGACGAAGAAGGCCCCCTGGCGCCGCTGCGCGCGGCGGCGGCGGCCGGGGCCACCGTGTTCCCCAGCGCGCCCGCGTACCTCCAGGCCCTCCTCAAGCTCTCGCAGCCCCCGCATTGGCCGGCCTCCGTACGGCTGGTCATCTCGGCCAGCGCCCCGCTGCCCCCCGACGTGGCGACGCAGTTCCAGGCGCGCTTCTCTCTCCCCGTGCACGTCTTCTACGGCGCCAGCGAGTGCGGCGGGATCTGCTACGACCGCGAGGGCACGGCGGCGGCGCGGGGAACGGTGGGCGAGCCGGTGGAGGGCGTGACGGTGCGGCTCGATCCGCTCGACGAGGACGCCGACGAAGGCCTCGTCACCGTGGAATCGCCGGCCGTCGCCCTGGGCTATCTCCCGGTGGCGGACGACCGCCTGGGCCGCGGCCGTTTCGTCACCAGCGACCTGGCCGTCTTCGAGGGCGGTGCCCTGCGCCTGCGCGGCCGCGTGGACGGGCTCATCAACGTGAAGGGACGGAAGGTCAATCCCATCGAGATCGAGTCCGTGCTGCAACGGATGCCCGGGGTGGCCGAGGTAGTGGCCTTCGGCGTGCCCTCCGCGGACAAGGCCAGCGACACCGTACGCGCGGTGATCGCCTGTCCTTCCGGAGGTCTGAGCTACGACGAGGTGGTGGCCTGGTGCCGCGCGCATCTTCCCGAGCACAAGGTGCCGCGATCCGTCGTACTCGTGAGCGCGATCCCGCGCACCTCGCGCGGAAAGGTCAGCCGCGACGAGCTTCTCGCCCTCGTGGGCGGACGCTCGGGCGGCCCACGCCCGTGAGCGCCGAGACCTGGCGGCTGTCCCCGTTCCTGCGCGCGAGCGTCGGCCTCCACGCCGCGGGCGCGGCCACGCTGCTGCTGGCTCCCGAGCGCTGGCCGCTGGTGGTGGGAGGGCTCCTCCTCGACCACGGGGTCATCGGAGCGGCCGCGATGTGGCCGCGCAGCCGCTTGCTCGGAGACAACCTGACGCGGCTGCCCGGGACCTCGCCGGAGATCGCGCTGACCTTCGACGACGGGCCTCATCCCGACGTGACGCCGGCCGTGCTGGATCGGCTGGAGCGCCGCGGCGCCCGCGCCACCTTCTTCTGCGTCGGCCGCAAGGTCGCCGCCCACCCCGACCTGGCGGCGGAGGTCCACCGGCGGGGGCATCGGGTCGAGAACCATACCTTCGGCCACCCGCACGCCTTCGGGTTCTATGGCGCGCGGGCGATGGAGCGGGAGATCCGCGCCGCCCAGGACGCGATCGCCGCCGCCACCGGGCGCGCGCCCCGGCTCTTCCGCGCGCCGGTGGGGATCCGGAACCCCTGGCTCGACCGCGTCCTCGCGCGCCTGGACCTGCGGCTCGTCTCCTGGACGCGCCGCGGGCTGGACACCGTCCGTACCGACGCGTCGCGGGTGGCGGAGCGGCTGCTGCGCGGCCTCGCCCCCGGCGACATCCTCCTCCTGCACGACGGCTCGAGCGCCCGTGACGCGCAGGGAAGGGCGGTGGCCCTGGGCGCGCTCGACCGCGTGCTCGACGGCCTGGAGGCGGCGGGCCTGCGCTCGGTCCCCGTCGCCGGCGAGGATTGACTCTGCGGAAGGGATGGGCCCTGCCGAGCGTGGCCGCGCTGTTTGCGTCCTGCTGGTGGATCCCGCGGCCGGCCGTGGTGCCGATGCGCGTCGTCGCCCATCCCGGGGCGGGCGTGGCGGCGGGGGACCTCGTCGTCTTCCTGCCCGGCCGCGGCGACCGCGCCGAGGATTTCGAGCAGCGCGGCTTGCTGGCCGCGGCGCGCCAGGCTGGCCTCCAGGCGGACATCCTCGCCGTCGACGCGCACCTCGCCTACTACTACAAGCGCGTGATCACCGACCGGCTCTGGGAGGACGTCGTGGTGCCCGCGCGCGCCCGCGGCTACCGCCGCCTGTTCGTGGTGGGCATCTCGCTGGGCGGGCTCGGCGCGATCACGCTCGCCCAGGAGCATCCCGACGCGGTCGCGGGCCTCCTCGTCCTCGCGCCCTACCTGGGCGAGCCCGAGCTCGCGCGCGAGATCGAGGCGGCGGGGGGACTGGCACGCTGGGGTGGGGCGCCGTCGGAGCGCGATTTCCGCGGCGTGTGGGGCTTCCTGCGCGGTTACGCGGCGGGCGAGCCGCGGCCGCCGCTGTGGCTGGCCTACGGCGAGTCCGACCGCTACGCCTACGGCCATCGCCTGCTCGCCTCCGCCCTGCCTCGGGATCGGGTGCTCGCCGCGCCCGGAGGCCACGATTGGAAGGCCTGGAACGGTCTCTGGAGCGAGTTCCTCGCCCGGGGGGCGTTCCCGGGGACGATCCGCGACCCGTCCCCGGCTCGCTGACCGCGCACGGGCGCGGGTATACTTGCGCGCGTGAGTCGGTTGTCCCGCGGGCTGCGACGCGCTCGCTTCGCCTTCTCCTACTACCTGCGTATGCGCCGCGGCCGGCGCGCCGTCCTTGCCCACCTCGAGGGCGGCGCCCCCGTCCCCATGCCGACCTTCCTCCAGCTCCGCGTCACCAACCTCTGCAACCTGCGCTGCAAGATGTGCGGACAATGGGGCGACACCGGGGTCTTCCGCGAGCAGAAGGGCGACGGGGCCACCGACGGCGAAGGGGAGCGCGCGCGCATACGCGAGCTGATCGGGTTGCGCCGGCAGCTCGCCCTCGACGACTACGTGCGCCTCCTGGACGAGGTGGCGCCGCACCAGCCCATCGTGAGCCTCTTCGGGGGCGAGCCCTTCCTGTACCCGGACATCATCCCGCTCGTGCGCGCGATCAAGGCGCGCGGGCTGGTGGCCACCGTGATCACCAACGGCTGGCACCTGGAGCGCCACGCGCGCGACCTCGTGGAGGCGGGGATGGATTCCATCGCCGTCTCCATCGACGGGCCCCCGGAAGTGCATGACCGCATCCGTGGCCGCGAGTCGAGCTTCGCGCGGGCGGCGGCGGGCATTCGCGCGGTGGCCCATTGGCGGGAGCGGCTCGGCCGCGGCCTGCCCGTGCAGATGGCGATCCTGCCCGTCACCGAGCTCAACGCGGGCGACGTGACGCCGGCCCTCGAGGCGCTGCGTGAGCTGCCCCTCGAGCTGGTCAACGTCGGACTCCGCTGGTTCGTGCCCCCGCGGGCGGGCGCCGAATACGAGCGGGTCATGGAGGAGACCTTCGGGGTCGGAGGCGCGTCCTGGCGCGGCTTCGAGTTCACGCCCCAAGGCGGGGAGGCGGCCAGCCGGACCATGCAGGCGCTGGTCTCGGTCCTGGGCGCGGCGCGCCGCCGGCGGCTGTTCGACGTGCACCGGGGCAAGCCCTGGGTCTCCTTCGTGCCCGCGGTGGCGCCCGGCGACGTGCCCGCCTACTTCCAGGAGCCCACGCGGACGTTCGGCCACGACCTGTGCCCGGTGGCCTGGTACTTCGCGCAGGTGGAGCCCGACGGCGACGTCTGCTTCTGCGGCGATTTCCCGGACTACGTGATCGGCAACGTGAAGTCGAGCTCGTTTACGTCCGTCTGGAAGGGCGAGAAGGCGCGGTTGTTCCGCGAGAAGCTCGCCCGCGAGCCCCTGCCCATCTGCGCGCGCTGCTGCGGAAGCTTCGTGTACGGGAAGTGGGGGCGCCCGCGCAGCGGTAGCGCATTGGGCTCCTCGGCCGCGGCCCTCTAGGAGGGACCGGCCGACCTGGCCACAGCCTCTTATCTGCTAATCGCGTCGATCGATCTTTTTTCCCACGTATTCGCTGAGAAGCCCCCCCTGCACCCGCCGCGTGGCTTCGAACCCGCTGCGCCGCATGGCGTCGAGGATCGCTTCCGGGGCCACGCAGTGCTCGATGGTGTCCCAGTAGTAGTCCATGAGCCGCTGCGCGTCCGCGCTGCCCGTGCCCAGGCGCGTGACGAAGGGGACGAGGCGCTTGAGGTAGAGACGGGCGAGCCAGAAGCCGGCCCGGGAGGACGGCCGCGAGATCTCGAGGATGAGGACCCGTCCCCCCGGACGCAGCACCCGGTGGTATTCGCGGAAGGCGGCGTGGAGGTCCGACACGTGCCGCAGCGCGTAGCCCATGCTGAGGGCGTCGAAGCGCGCATCCGGGAAGGGCAGCGCCTCGCCGCGCGCCTGGACCAGCGGCGCCGCCACCGTGCGGCGTGCCTGCTCCAGCATGCCGCGGCTGGGGTCGAGGCCGACGACACCGGATCCGCCGGCGAGCGCCACCGCCTCGCGCGCCACGAGGCCGGTGCCGGTGGCGACGTCGAGCACGGACATCCCGGGCTTCAGACCGAGACGCTGCAACGCTTGCCTGCGGTAGAGCGCGCCCGAGCCGAAGGACATCACGCCGCAGATCCAGTCGTAGTGCGGCGCCGCGCGGTCGAAGAGGGAGTCGACGTACTCCTGGCGCTGCCCGGCCTCGCGGTAGTGGCCCTCGATGGTCGGATGAGGGGCGAGGCTCATATCGGCTTGAGCACCATGATCTGGGCCACGAAGGATCCGGAGCCGGAGTAGGCCGCGGGCAGGAAGCTCTTTCCGATGTCCGCCCGCAGCATGGTGCCGAAGGGCGTGCGCAGGTTGAGGCCGAGGCCGACGCCGGTCACGTTGCGCCAGGCGCCGTCCCGGGTGGGGTCCTTGCCCAGGGCCTGCTCCAGGAAGAGGTCCACCCGGTAGAGATCGAAGAGGTTGAAGGAGTAGCCGGTGCGCAGCATGGCCAGCTCCCCGAAGCGCACGCCCGCGGAGGGGACGCCGTGGATGCGGTTCTCGTCGAAGAAGCCGAACTGGTACATGCTGAAGCGGTCCAGGTGCCGGCCGCCGTAGTACGCGGCGTTGAAATGGATCTTGTGCAGCCCGAAGAAGAAATCCTTCGACAGGCTGGCGCTGTACTTCTGGTACGACTGCTGGTCGGGATCGAAGCCCTGGCCGGTGCCCCACGACTCCCAGGTGCCGCGCCGATAGGCGAAGGCGTTGCCGCCCAGGGCGTAGCCCTTCCGCTTGTACTCGTAGGCCAGCCCGAACCCGTTGGTGACCGTGCTGTCGGGAAGGGCGAATCCGGGCCTCGTCTGCTTGTCCGCGGAGTAGTGGTCGAAGCGGAACTGATAGCTCGCGGTGAGCTTCTGGAAGTCGGTGAACTGCCAGCCCAGGTTGACCCCGGTCGAGAACGGGTGATCGCGCAGCCGCTCGTCCCGGCGCTCTCCCCCCGCGTCGTAGACCTGGTCGTTGACGGGGACGGCGATGGCGAAGAGGTCGAGGCTCGCGTCCACCTTGGGCCCGAGGATCTTGGGGTGCTGCACGTTGGCCAGGGCGAGCACGCCCCCGAAGAGGAGCGCGAGCTGCTGCTTCTTCCCCATGAACTCGAAGTCCAGGTAGTTGATGCCGACGATGGGGAGAGGGAAGTCGTACGAAGGGTCGATGGTGACGCCGAAGGCGAGGGCCTTGGCCGTCGTGGTGGGGTTGTCCTCCACCACCCGCTCCTCGCCCTTCTTCACGAAGTAGCGCAGCCCGCGCTCGGTGTCGCGGTACATGACGTGGTTGGTGGCGCGCGAGGCCGCGCGGCCGGACGCGAAGTCCGCCGCGTTCACGCGGAAGTTCGAGAAGTTGACCTCGCGCTCGACGAGCAGGTTGCGGCCGGCCACGAGCATGATCTGGCGGCCCACCAGGCGCGTGAACATGGAGAGGGGGCGCCCCTCCCACTCCGCCGCGGGCGTGAAGTACTGGATCTCCTCGCTGGAGACGACGGGCGGGCTCAGCTGCGTCTGCACCGCCTGCACCTTGAGCTTGAGGAAGCTCTCGGCGTCGATCCAGACCGTCCCGCGGTAGAGCGAGCGCGCCCCGTCCCGCGGCTGGAACTGCACGGCGTACACGCGCCGGTCGCCGATCTTGTCCAGGCCTTCGAGCTTGTAGGTGTAGTCCTTGTCGAGCCGCAGGTCGAGGGGCAGCGAGAGCACCTTCTCCGGCTGCAGGAGCGGGAAGGGCGGGCGGTTCGCTCCCCACTTCGACCCGTTGAGGGTGAAGCTCAGCTCCTCCCACTCCGTGCCCTCGCGGTCGAAGTAGAAGCGGTTGTCGGTGACGACGTCGAAGCCGGGATCGGTGGCGCTGGGCCGGAAGTGCTGCTCCATGCGCGCGTCCGCCACGTAGGTGTCGATCCGGGCCTCCTGCCCGGCCTGCGCCTCCTGGTGACGAGCGATGATCTCGGCCACGCTGGGCAGCACGCCTTCCGTGACCTCCGCCCGCGAGACGTAGGCGTCGTTGCCGCCGTTGAAGTCGAGCAGCAAGGGCCGGTCGGGAACGGGGACGACGTTCACGCGCGAGGTCTTCGTGTGGGGATCGCGCAGGAACTCGCGCGCGAGGCCTTGCCGGCCCTTGAGCGGGTCGCGGATCAGCGGCGGCTTGCCCGCGGACTCGCGCAGCTCGATCTGCAGGGTCTCGTCGCCGGCCTCCGCGCTGCCCCAGTAGACGAAGTACGTCGAGAACGTCCCCACGTCGTAGAGCAGGCGATGGGGGAAGGTGGCGGTCACGTCCTGTCCGGCTCGCGCGAGCTTGAGGCTGCTGCCCTTCTCGTCGAGCGGCACCACCTCCGCGGTCAGCAGGTCCTTGATGGCCGTGGCCACGCCGAGCGCGGGCCCGAGGGCGGCGGCGGTCGCGGCGTAGGAATGGGCGCCGGCCTTGGTGCCGAGCAGGCGCAGCTCCCAGTCGCCGAGGCGACGCGGCGACTGGGCCTCGTCCTCGAGCGGGATGGCGTTCACCGCCACGACCGCGGTCGGGTCTTCCCTCTCCACCAGCGCCAGCAGCGGAGCGAGGGCGCGGGCGGCCTCCAGGGCCTCCGGGGAGGGCGCCTCCACCGCCACCGCGTCGACGTACGCGGCCACGTCCTCCTGGTACAGGGCTTCGAGCCAGGCCGTATCGGCGACCGTGAAGCCCCCCGCCACCACCAGCGCGTCGGGGTCGGCCGCGCGCACCTGCACTGTCGTGAGCTTGAGCACGAAGCCCAGCTCGCCGGCGGCCACGCCCGGGCGCGTCGCGAACTCGTACGCGCGCACGCGGCCTCGCGCCTTGCCGGCGATCTCGCGCAGCCGCGCCTTCCACGCTTCGGCCTGATCCGTCGCGGGCAGCGGGCCCAGGGCGAGCACGACCGGCACCTTGCGCGCGGCGTAGAGGGAAAGCCGCTCGTCGAGCGCGGCCCCGCGAGGGGCGCCCTCCCCCGCGATGTCCGCCGGGGTCACGGCGAGGCGTACGAACAGCGGCACGCCCGTCGCCGGCCGCCCCGCATCGAGGGCGGACGCGAGGACGGGGCCGCCGTCGAGGGACTCCTCGACACCCACGCCGCGCAGGGGGGCGGCGGGGGCGTGGGCAGGCGCCGCGGCGGATGCCGCGGGAGCGAGAGCGAGGGCCAGGAAAAGGGCGAGGAGCATCGTCGTCTGGGGTCTCCGGGACGGGGGGATCAGTCCTTCGCGGCTTCGAATCGGATCTTCACGCCTCGAATCGAAGGGATGAGCGCCTTGAGGACGCCACGGGTGGCGGCGATCGTCTTGATCTCGCTTTCGCAACTCCCGCCGCCCTCGAGCTTGTCCAGCTGCCGCCCGTTCTCGTCGAGCAGCTGGACGATCAGCTTGTAGTCCCACTCTCCGGCACCCTTGGGACAGTCCAGGACCGGGACGACCGCGCGCACTTCGGTCTTGAGCTCGTCGACCTTGCCGAAGCGGCCCTTCTTCTCGCCGACCGAGAACTGGACCTTGTCCGCTTTCAAGGGGCCGACGTGACCCTCGAAGGCGAGAGGCTGGCCCTCCTCGTAGGCGAGGACCTTCTCGTAGAACTTCTCGCCGAGCTCGACCTTCCCCGCGCCGGGGAACGACGCGGCGGCGGGGGCCGGGCGCACCGGCTCGGCCACGGCGGGCAGCGTCGTGGGCGGCGCGACGGCGGGCGTGGGCAGCCCTTCCGCAACCTGCGCGGGCGTCACCGCGGGCGCCACCGATCGGCGGGGCAGCGGCGTCGCACTGGGCCGCACGGCGGGCAGCGTCGTGGCGGTGGGGACGGGCAGCGTGGTGCTCGGCGCGGCCGCGACCGTCTCCGGCGGCGTGACCGGCGTGTTCGTGACGCTGCCCGTCGCCGTCTCCGGCGAACGAAGCGTCACCGGTGGCCGCTCCGGCTGTACGGTGGACGTGCTCGGCCGCAGCAGAACGAGCAGGACGGCGGTGCCGATGATCCCGGCCACGACCACCGCCGCGACGAGGCCGATCACGAGCCCGCGGCCCGGGCCACCCGTGGGCGCGGGGTGCGGAGGCGCCGTCGGATAGGCGGCGGGATAGCCGCCGGTCGGATAGGGCGGCGGCCCCCCGGCGTGTGGAGGCATCGTGGGATAGGCGCCGGGTGGATAGCCAGGCGGCGGCGGGTAGGGAGTTCCCCCCGCCGGCGTCCCGGGATAGGGGGCGCCGACGGCCTGCGGATACGGCGTGCCGGCGCCCGGAGTGCCGGGATACGTCGGCGGATACGGCGTGCCCGGATACGGCGTGCCCGGGTACGGTGTCCCCGGAGGCGGGGTGGCGGACGCGGGCGGGACGATCGTGGGCATTCCGGGCGCGGTGCCCCGGGCAGGCGTACCGCGGGCCGGCGTGCCCGGTCGCATCGGGGGCGGCGTCGCGCCTTCCGCGGGGAGGAAGCCCGTCGGCGCGGAGGACATCGCGTTCGCGGTCGAAGCCTGCCCGAGCCCGTCCGCGAGCGCCTTCACGAACCCGACCGCGGTGGGCCAGCGATCCTCGGGCCGCTTGGCGAGCGCCTTCAGGAGCGCGCGCATCAAGGGCTCCGGCACGTCGCGCGTGGAGGGGACGGGGATCGGGTCCTGCACGTGCTTCATGAGCACGGCCACCGGCGTGTCCGCGGCGAAGGGCACGCGGCCGGTCAGCATCTCGTAGGCCACGATCCCCAGCGCGTAGATGTCCGCCCGGTTGTCCACGACGCCCGCCATCGCCTGCTCGGGCGCCATGTACTGCGGGGTCCCGCTGATCATGCCCGTCGCGGTCAGGCCGGACGAGCCTTCCACCATCTTGGCGATGCCGAAGTCCGCGAGGTAGACGCGCTCCGCCTCGTCCAGGAGGATGTTCTGGGGCTTGATGTCGCGGTGGATGACCCCCTTGCCGTGCGCGTAGTCGAGGGCCTGGGCCACCCCGCGCAGGATCTCGATCGTGCGGTCTGCGCCGAGCCGGCCCTTCTTCATGACACCGGAGAGCGCGCCGCCCGAGATCATGCGCATGGCCATCCAGGGCGTGCGGCTCTGCTCCTCGATGCCGAAGTTGTGGATGGGGATGATGTTCGGATGCTCGAGGCGGGCGATCACCTTCGCCTCGCGGCGGAAGCGCTCGGCGAACCCCTCGTCGTGGAGGAACTCGCGAGGGAGGATCTTGAGGGCGACGTACCGGTCCAGGCCGGGCTCGTAGGCCTTGTAGACGGTGGCCATGCCGCCGCGTCCGAGGGGATCCAGGATCTGGTACGGCCCGAACGTGCTGCCGGAAGCGAGGGTCACGTTGCGTCTCCCCAGGGCGCGCGCAAAGCAACGGATGATAGCATCCGCGTCCGGCCCCGGCGAGCGAGCGACCGGGACGGCAAGGGCGGGTTACGATCCGCGCCCAGAAGGAGGCGTGATGACGCGCACCTCGGGGATGGTCATCCTGCTGGCGGCGACGGTGCTGTCCGCGCCGGCGTCCGCACAGACGTCGGTCGACAAGACGCTGCCCTTCGAGCTGGACAAGTGGTACGAGCTCAACGTGAAGGAGGGCCCGATCACGCTGCATCGCATCCGCCTCGAGCGCGCGGGTGGCGGGGGGCTGAAGGCCCGGGTCACGGGCGGCGAGGACGAGTACCGGGTCCCGGTCAAGGTCGAGCTCGAGTACTCCAACGTCTCGAGCACCGATTGGCGAGCCGTCTTCCGCGTCTCCTGGGTGGACGAGGGGGGCGAGGCCATCGACGGCTACAACGGCAGCCACCAGCTCGACGAGAAGAAGGACTTCGACCGCACCGGCGGCACGGTCACGACCCTCCGCTACGGGCTCGCCCGCGCGCGCAAGCTGCGGCTGCTCCTGAGCGTCAAGCCGGACTAGGCGGGCGGTCCCTCCGCCAGCCCCTCGACTTCCACGAGCAGCTCGGCCCGGCAGAGCTCGGCGGAGAGCAGCTCCAGCCGTTCGAGGGTGGGGAAGGCGGACCGCAGGCGCGCCTCGACATCGAAGCGGTCACCCTCTCGCCGGTGATACGCGCGGAGGTGGCGATAGCGGGCGAGCGCCGCGCGTCCTTCCGTCCGTCCGGACCAGGCGGCGGCGACCACGCTGGCCAGGTTCGCCAGCGTTTCGTCCACCTGCGCGCCGAGGTCGGCCTCGTGCATCGACTCCTCGCCGCGGATGCTCGCGGTGCCGCCGACCATCAGGAGGGGAGTGGCGCCGCGCGGGCGCACGACCGTCGCCCGGGCGAAGCAGGGCGGCATCGGCCCGAAGCGCCGCGAGTAGCGATAAGCAGGCACCTGACGCGGGTTCTCCACCGGTTGTCCCGCGCCTTCCGCGGCCAGGCAGTGGAGGACGAGGTCCGTGCCCGACGTGCCCACCGCGGACGCGGTGGCGAGCGCGCGCGGGAAGGCGTCTCGTCCGCCATACCAGGCGGAGAAGGCCGCGAAGCGAGCGGCGTTGAACACCATGTAGCGATCCAGGTCCGGCTCGAGCCGCGCGTGGATCTCCGGCACGAAGGCCCAGAAGCGGACGGGGTGGACGGCTCCCGCGGGCCCGAGCTGGTCGAAGACGGCCGCGAAGCCGTCCATCACCGCCTGCTGGAACGTGAGCACGTCGAGGGCGCGCGCGTTCGCGATGACGGTGGAGATCTGGCGCCACCCGTTCGCGTCCCGCCGGCCGACGTCGGGCCGTCCCCCGCGCCCGCGCAGGGGCACCACCGGGGACCCATCCAGGATCTGCTCGACCCAGGCGGGCAGGGAAGCCGCCGCGGGTGCAGCGATCTGCGGTCCCCGCACACGGGGATCGAAGCCGTCAGGGACGGCGGGAGGCGCAGACATGTCCGATGGGCGCCGATTATGCCCGAGTCCGCGCCAAGGTGCGATTCCCCCCCGGGCGGGCGGTTCCTCAGCGGCGGGAGGGCGCTCCCTATAATGAGGACATGGGCGAGCGAACGGTCGTGATCTACGGAAAGGACGGCTGACCCTATACCAGCGAGGCCCGGGAGGCCTACGCGGGCAAGGGTTACTCCGTCGACTACCGCAACGTGAAGAAGTCCCGGCCCCTGCTCGACGAGATGCTCGTCCACACGAGCGGCGGGCGCCGGGTGCCCGTGATCGTCGAGGGCGGGAAGGTCACGATCGGCTACGGCGGCACCTGAGGCGTGTGACACCCGTGGGGCGCACGGGAACGTAGAGCACGGCGGCGCTGCGTAGCAGCGGCGACGTGCGAGGGGAGTTAACTCAATACTTCCTCACGGCCACAGCCTGCGCGCGTTGCCGTCGAGGATCTTCGCCTCCGCCTCCGCGGGCAGCCCGAGTTCGCGGAAGCCGCGGAGGTTCTCGGCCATGCTCTTGACGCCGGGGGCGGGCCAGTCGCTGCCGTAGAGCACCTTGTCCGCGATCTCGACCAGCCGCGGGAAGTACTTCAGGATGGACCGCGGCGGGATGCTGGACACGTCCATGTGCACGCGCGGGAAGCGGCGCACGAGGAAGAAGGCCTGCTCCATCCAGAGCGGGCGGCCGCCGTGGGCGAGGATGAGGGTGAGGTCGGGGAAGTCCACGGCCACGTCGTCGATGGGCATGGGCTCGCCGGTGCGGCTGCGCGCGCCGGGGAAGATCGACGTGCCGGTGTGGATCATCACCGGCAGCTTCAGCCGCTGGGCCTCTTCGTAGAGCGCGCGCAGGGCGTCGAGGCCGCGCAGGTAGGCGTTGGGCTCGACGGCCATGTGCGGCGGGTGCAGCTTGAGGGCGCGGACCCCCATCTCCGCCGCCCGCCGCACCTCCGCCGCCGCATCGTCAGTGAAGCGGGGATGGACTCCGCCCATCGCGATGAGCCGGTCGGGCGCGGCCGCGCAGTACTCCGCCACGTACTGGTTGACCCGGGACGTGAATCCCATGAGGTCCGGACTCGGGTAGTTGACGAGCACGGCGCGCTCGATGCCGTCCGCGTCGAGGCGCCGCAGCAGGTGGGCCGGGCTGCGGTTGATCTTCTCGATCTCGTCGAGATCGGCGCGCCCCCGGCGGATGACCTCGAGCACCTCCGGCCTGAGCTCCCACCACGGCTGAACGTGGATGTGCGCGTCGGTGACGGGCATGCGGGTCATGTTACGCGCGTCGTCTCCCCATGCCCGTCACTTGGACGGCTTCTGCAAACCGGCGACGAGATATTCCGCGAACACGCGGCCGATCTGTTCCGACGTCGCGGGACCGGAGGGATCGAACCAGCGCGGGATCCAGTTCACCGCGCCCAGGATGGCGAAGGTCAGGAGCTTCGCGTCCCCGGGGGCGAAGGCGCCGGCGTCCATGCCTTCCTGGAGGAGGCGCCGGATCCCGCGGTCGAAGCGATCGCGCTTGGCGATGACGCGGCGCAACAGGGGAGCGGAGAGGGCCTGGAAGTCCAGGGTCATGGCCGTTCCGCGCAGGTCGTCCAGGATGTGATGCACGAACGATTCGATGAGGCTGCGCAGCTTCGCGGGCGGGGTGCCTCCCGCGGCTTCCACGCGCTCGAGCACCTCGAGCAGGATGTCGAGGGAGTAGTCGTGACAGAAGAAGAGGATCTCTTCCTTGTTCTTGAAGTAGTAGTAGAGGCTGCCCTTCGTCATGCGGAGCGCTTGCGCGATCTCGCCCATGCTGGCGCCGTGATAGCCGCGGCGCCGGAAGGCGGTGGCCGCGCTCTTGAGGATCTCGACGCGGCGCTTTCGGGTCTTCCGCTGCTCCATGCCGGGGCGCGCGGGAAGGTAGCACAGCATTGGGGCATAATGATCCGCCCCTCCAACCCGGCACATGGACAGCTCAGAACACGGACCGCCCCCGGATCCGTACGATCCTCCCGACCTGCCCGCGTCGCGGTCGGCCCTGCCCAGCTTCGACGACATCCCCCAGGTGCTGCGGCAGGTCCTGATCGTGGACGACAACGCGGTCTTCCGCGGGTTCGTGCGCGGGCTCCTGGAGGGCCAGGGCTTCACGGTCTACGAGGCCAGCCATGGCGCGGCCGGACTGACCCTCGCGCTCGAGAAGAGGCCCTGGCTGATCCTCACCGACATCCTGATGCCGGGTGACGACGGCTTCGAGTTCTGCCGGAAGGTGCGCAGCCATTCGCTGATCCGCCAGACGCCGCTCCTGTTCCTCTCCGGCTGGGACGACTCGAAGGCGCGCTATCAGGGACTGGAGCTGGGGGCGGACGACTTCATCTCGAAGGACACGCCGGTGCGCGAGCTGCTCATCCGGATCCAGCTCACGATGAAGCGCCACATGGCCCTCGGCCGGCGGGGCGCGCCCGGTCCGGGCATGGAAGGGCAGCTCGAGGTCATGGGGGCGCCGGGCGTCCTGCAGATGTGCCACCTCACGCGCCTGACCGGGGTGCTCATGGTGGAGTCGGGGACGCGCTGGATGACGATCCGCTTCCGGGAGGGGGAGATCGTCGGGGCCAGCGGCGACGAGCACGAGGGCGCGAACGCCGTCTACGCGTTCCTGGCCTGGGAAGAGGGACGCTTCCACTTCGCGCCCGGCCAGCAGCGCGGGGAGCGCATCGGCCCCAGCTTCGCGGAGCTGGTGCTGGAAGGCTGCCGGCGCCTCGACGAGGCCCGGCGCGCGGCCGGACCTCGCGGCGAGCCGGCCTGAGCGCCGGCTCTTCGCCCTTACATCCGCAGCGCGGCGCCCGCCTCTTCCTGATCCAAGGCGGACCCGACGCCGCGGCGCAGCAAGCCCAGGCGCTTCATCTTCTCGTGCAGCGTCGTGGGAAGGAGACCGAGCGAGGCGGCGGCCCGCCTCTGGTTGCCGGCGGAAGCGGCCAGGGCCGCTTCGATGAGCTCGCGCTCGAATTCCCTGACCATGTCCTTGAGGCTTCCGTTCACGTTCTTCAGGGCCACTTCGCTCATCCGATCCACTCCTTCGGGGTCGCTCGCGCGCGCGCCGGATCGCCCCCAGGCATGCGCGCTATCTTGCCAAATGAGACGTAGCCCACCTTCAAAAGGTTGCGTTAGAAAGTGGTGAGTGGCGGACAGGTGTCCGCTGAGTGTCCGGTTCCGGTCAGCAGCAGCCGTCGGGACCGGAGGTGCCTCCGGGTCCGGCCGGGGTCGCGACCAGAGGCAGGCGCTCGCCGCGCAGCGCGCGCAGCCAGGCGCGGCCGGAGGAGGCCAGGATCATCAGCGCACACGCCATCAAGAGGACGGTGAGCGACGTGTCGAGGTATCCCGTGAACGCCTTGCCGGGCACGTTGGTCATGGGCAGGAAGTTGTCCATCACCGAGCGGTAGCCGGCGTAGAGCGTCGTCGTGGACACGAAGGCGAGCGGCGCCATGGTGACCCAGGCGTAGCGGGCGCGGCCGGCGTTGATGATCACGGTGGTGCCGACGCAGAGGGCGACCGACGCCAGGAGCTGGTTGGCGATGCCGAACATGGGCCAGATCTGCGCCACCGACCCGGTCAGGATGAAGTACGACCAGCCGATCACGACGAGGCCCGTGGACAGGATGGTGCCCGGCATCCAGTCCGTGCGCTCCAGCGGCTTCCAGATCCCGCCCAGCAGCTCCTGGACCACGAAGCGGCCCACCCGCGTGCCCGCGTCGATCGTGGTCAGGATGAAGAGGGCCTCGAACATGATCGCGAAGTGGTACCAGTACGACATCAGCCCGCGCAGGGCGGGCAGGCCGGAGAAGATCTGGGCGAACCCCACCGCCAGCGATACCGCGCCCCCCGTGCGTCCGGCCACGTTCTCGCCGACCTCGCGCGAGAGCTCGGCGAGGTGGACGGGCGCGAGGCCGAGCGTCGCGTAGAGCGCGGGCGGTACGTTGATCGCGTAGTAGTCGCCGGGCTCCAGCGCGCACACCGCGATGAGCGCGACCACGCCCACCAGGCCTTCGCACAGCATGGCTCCGTAGCCGATCATCCGCGCGTCCGTCTCCTTGTCGATCATCTTCGGCGTCGTCCCCGAGCTGACCAGGGAGTGGAAGCCGGAGATCGCGCCGCAGGCGATGGTGATGAACACGAACGGGTACAGCTTGCCGGGGACGATGGGCCCGCCGCCGTGGATGAAGGCGGACAAGGCGGGCGCGTGGATGGGGGGCGCGACCAGGATCGTCGAGATGACGAGCGCGAAGATGGTCCCGAGCTTCATGTACGACGAGAGGTAATCGCGCGGGGCCAGGAGCAGCCAGACGGGCAGGACGGAGGCCACGAAGCCGTAGACGGCGATGGCCACCGTGATCTGGGTCCGGGTGAGGGTGAACAGCCCCTCCAGCGGTGTGCCCGCGATGAAGCGGCCGCCCACCACCGCCAACAGCACCGCCCCCACGCCCAGCAGCGAGCCGCGCTGGATGGCGTGGGCGGTTCCGGAGCGGATGTAGAGGCCCACCACGATCGCGATGGGAATGGTCATGGCGATGGTGAAGACGCCCCACGCCGATTCCACCAGCGCGTTCACCACCGCGATGCCGAGCCCGGCCAGGGCGATGACCACGATGAAGAGGATGGCGACCATGGCAATCGCCCCGGCCAGGGGCGAGATCTCGTGGCGTGCCATGTCGGCGAGCGACCGTCCGCCGCGGCGCACCGACCAGGCCAGGATGATGAAGTCGTGGGTGGCGCCCGCGAACACGACGCCGAGGGTGATCCACAGCAGGCCGGGCAGGTAGCCGAACTGCGCGGCCAGCACGGGCCCGATGAGAGGTCCCGCGCCCGAGATGGCGGCGAAGTGATGCCCGAAGAGGACCCACTTGTTCGTGGGGACGAAGTTCTGGCCGTCGGCGAACCGGTGGGCGGGCGTCGCCCTGCTGTCGTCGAGGGCGGCCACCCGCGCGGCCAGGAACGCGGAGTAGTAGCGATAGCCCAGGGAGGCCACGGCCAGGAAGAAGAGGATGAGAGGCAGCGCGTTCATCCCGCGCGAGTATAACGCGCGCTCTTCCGCCGACCACGGTCGCCCGGCCGCGGACCTATCTCAGCGCCGCAGGGCCCACAGCGGATACGGATTGATCGGCGTGCCCTCCCACCAGCGCCGGGTGGGGAGGAGCTTGAAGATCGTGAAGTGCAGGTGGGGAGTGTCGGGGGGAGCGTTGCCGCTCGTCCCGACGTATCCGACGCGATCGCCCTTGCGGACCGTCTGACCCTCGTGGAGGCCTTCGGCATAGCGGTCGAGGTGCGCGTAGTAGTACGCGTAGCTCCCTTCGGCGTCGAACTCGTAGACGGTCAGGCCGCCGGCCGCGCTCGTGAAGAGCTTCTTGACGACGCCATCGTCCACGGCCACGACGGGCGTGCCGCGCGCGGCCGCCATGTCGATGGCCTCGTGGACGCGACCCCCACGCTTCTCCGCGAAGTTGTCGCGCATCTGGTGCAGGTCGTAACCCTGCACGGGCAGGACCAGCTGACGGGAGCGCAAGCGATCGAGATCGCCGACGGACGGAACGGCCGGAGCATCGGCCGGGGCCGCGAGCGACTTCGGAGTCAGCAGGCCGTCCGAGCTGTCGCCGGGGATCGACGACGCCCGCGTGCCCAGCGGCGCCTGCGGCTCCGGGCTCATCGCCCACACGCTCGGCGCAATGGAGGGCTCCGACGGCAGCTCACTCGTTCCGAGCGCGGGTCCGGACGGTGGCGCGACGGGGAACGCCATCCCGGGGGCCGGCGCCACGCTGCCGTCCGTGGCCGGGGGCACGGAGGGCGCAGCGGGAGACTTCGGCGCCGCGGACGCCGCGGTGGCGGGCGTCAGCGCGACGGGTTCGCGGGCACGCATGGCCACCAGCCAGGCCCCGGCCGCGCCGAGAACGAGCCCGGCCAGGAAGGCGGCAGTCGTTCTCACGCGCCCGTCACTCCTGGAGTATCGCGGGGGTCCCTGGCCCCACCATGTCCGCGAGATCGAGCGCGTCCCAGTTCGTCACACGGATGCAGCCGTGGGACTCGGTCTTGCCGATGGTGCCGGGTTCGGGCGTGCCGTGGATGCCGTAGTGCTCCTTCGACAGGTCGATCCACGCCACCCCCACCGGGTTGTTCGGACCGGGCGGGATCTTCGCCTTCGAGTGCTCGCCCTTCGCGTCCCAGAACAGATCCGGATTGTAGAAGAACGTGGGGTTGCGCTGCACGCCCGTGATCTTCCACGTGCCGAGCGGCAGGGGATCGTGCTCGGACCCCATCGTCGCCGGGTACCGGCCCAGGACGCGGCCCTGCGCGTCGAACGCCGTCACCGACATGTCGGACTTGTCCACCAGGACCTTCGCCGCCTTCCCCGCCGGCGTACGCGTCACCGCGGGGACCTGGATCTGCTCGCCCGCCCGGAAGGTCGCCCCGGGGTTGAGACGCTTGAGCAGGTCGGGCTTGGAATGGAACTTCTCGCCCAGCGCTTCGAGCGCGGACGCGTAGCCCAGCGCCGGCAGCTTGGCCTTCTCCTCCATGTCCACGGGAATACGGGTGAAGGGGCCGGCGACGTCCCCTGGCGCAATCGTGTAGGAAACGAGCGCGGGCGCGCTGTCCGCATCCAGAGCCGCCCCGCCACCCGCCGCCCCGCGCGCCTTGGCGAACGCGGCGAGCGCGAGGCGCGTGTTCGCCCCGTCACGGCCATCGATCTCACCCGGCGAGAAGTGCGCGCGGTCGAGCAGGACCTGCTGCCGCAGGATGCGGTCCGCGGGCGAAAGTGCGGCCGTTTCCGCCGCGGGTGAAGCCGCGCCCGTCGGAGTCGCGGGGGAAGGCGACGCCGCCGCGCCCAGCGGGCTCGTCTCCGCCATCGGCGCCCCCGACGCGGCCGTGCTGGGGTCCGGCATTCCGGTGACGGGCGACCCGGACGGGATCGAGTCCGGCGGCGCCATCGCGGCGAGCGTGGTGCTCGTCGTCGTGGTGAACGAAGTGGTCGTGCTGGTGGCCGCCGGCTCCGAGCGTCCACCCATGCAGGCGACGGCGACGGCCGCGGCGGCAATCAAGATGAAACGGGGCATCCGCACACCTCCTCGGGAGAGGAGTCTGCAAGCGCGGTGCCAGTTCAGTGCCCGGCTGGTTTCCTTTCCCCCGCCTCGATGCGCACGGCGAGGCGATTCTGCCGGGGTGGCAGCGGACACGTGGCGAACGACGTGAACGCGCACGGCGGCGAATACGCCTTGTTGAAATCGAGCACGACCTGGCCGTCCTTCGGCATCTCGGAATACAGGAAGCGCCCGGCCGGGTAGGTCTCCTTGCCCGCCGTCGTGTCCCGGAAGATGAAGAACAGCTCCTTCGCGTCCGGCTCTTCGAGGACGGGCTCGAGGCGGAACCGACGGCCCGCCATCTGGAACGTGACGTAGCCCGGGCTCGGCATCGGCTCGACCATGCCCAGCACGTTCGCGATCGGTATCTTCTTGGGCGGGTCGTAGGGCGTGAAGCGCGCCTGGACGCGATACGTCTCGCGCACCGGATACCAGTCGAGACCGCGGAAGCTCCGGCGCCGCGGGCTCTCCGTGTCCTTGACGCGCAGCGCCAGCCGGCCCCCGCGCTCGATCACGTACATGCTGACCGGGCCCACCGCGAGCATGTCCGGCTTCGCCCCGCCGTGA
>Ga0209382_10001103_pt1 | contig 43267 bp, 41 predicted proteins | sample SoiMetdeltSBSDD5_FD_187599 | JGI IMG/M metagenome (GOLD analysis project Ga0209382, IMG submission 187599) | Bulk soil microbial communities from a Populus tree surrounding site in Tennessee, USA - Soil MetaG P. deltoides SBSDD5 (SPAdes) (version 2) | ecosystem: Environmental > Terrestrial >... | reverse complement strand
AGTCGTGGGTCACATCGACCCGGTGTCCATGACGGTCATGCTAGTTGCGGCTCGAGGGCCGGTGCTGCTCGGTTCCTGACCGGTCTGGTCACCTGCTTGGCCACACACGACGGCAGCCCCGCCGTCCGGTGGCGGTAGCGGCTGGGCGGCACCCCGACCAGCTCGGTGAAGCGACTGCTGAAGCTGCCCAGCGACCCACACCCGACCGCGAAACAGACCTCGGTGACACTCAGCTCGCCAGCCCCCAGCAGCGCCATCGCCCGCTCGATGCGCCGGGTCATGAGGTAGCCGTAGGGCGATTCGCCGTAGGCGAGGCGGAACTGGCGGCTGAGGTGGCCGGCCGACATGTGGGCGCCGCGGGCCAGCGCCTGGACATCCAGCGGCTGGGCGTACTCCCGGTCGATCCGGTCGCGGACGCGGCGCAGCCACGCCAGGTCGCGCAGGCGCTGGGTCGCGGCGGGTCTGCTGGTCACCTGCGACATCGTGCCACGTCGCGCAGGAGCTGCCTGGCGCCGCTGGTGCCCCACCCCGCTCCGTGTCCGCTCTGGCAAGGCCTCAACGCACAATTCGCCCCCCTTCAACACGTCTCGTTACCAAATATGTCGTCGAAGGCTCCGGGCGAGCGGGTCTACTCATCGCTGTTCCTGGATGCGGATGAGGTTGCCCGCGGGATCGCGGACCGCGCAGTCGCGAACCCCGTACGGCTGGTTGGTCGGCTCCTGCACGACCTCGGCGCTGGCCTGCAGCCGGTCGAAGGTGCCGTGGAGGTCGGCGGTGGCCAGGAGGATCCAGCCGTAGGTGCCCTTGGCCATCATCTCGGCGATCATGCGGCGCTCCTCGTCGGTGATGCCGGGGTCGGCGGCCGGCGGCCCCAGAAGGATGGAGGTGCCGGGCTGGTCGGCGGGGCCGACCGTGATCCAGCGCATCTTGCCGTGTCCGACGTCGCTTCGGACCTCGAAGCCGAGGGTGTCGCGCCAGAAGGCCAGGGAGGCCTCCGGGTCGTCGTGTGGGAGGAAGCTCGTGTGGATGGTGAGGTCCATGACGGTCATGCTAGCTGCGGCTGGCTGACCGGTGCTTCTCGATTCCTGACCGGTCTGGTCACCTGTGCTATCTGGAGCTCGTGGTCGCGCTCGATGGCCGGGCCGTCCCCAGGACCGACTGCGGACGTCTCGGACGCATGCCGAACAGGAACCGGGTCGGGGCCGTCCGGCGGACGACGACCTCGTACAGCAGCAGGGTCACGGCGAACGCGGTCAGGCACAGGGCCAGGAACTTCCCCCACACCGGGAGGTTCCAGCCCACCAGCAGGTAGGCGACCGCGACGATCACCGTCTGATGCAGCACATAGAACGGGAACGACGCCTCGCTGGCATAGGCCAGACCACGGATGCGGCGACTGACCAGCGCCTTGGCGGCGCCGAGCAGCGCCAGCACCCAGATCCAGGTGTTCGCCTGCGCCAAGAGCGCGAAGGCGACGTCGGGCAGCGACCCATCGCTCCAGGTGTCGTTGGCTCCCGAGCGCCACACGAGCATGACCAGCGTCATCGTGGCCGCGGCCGCGGCCAGCAGCGCCCGCCAGTGCCGGTGCACGAGGCGCTCGGCGCGCTGGTCGGCCAGCAGCAGGAAGCCGGCCAGGAACAGGGCAAGCGAGTACCAGGGGTTCTGGGGGCCGTCGTTGGGGGCCGGCAGCTCGTTGGCGGCCAACAGCACCAGCGGCATCGCAACCAGCAGCCAGCCGGTCCGGAGCTGGCGGCCGCGCCAGCGCACCAGCAGCGGCAGGGCGAGGGCCGAGAAGAGGAACAGGTAGCCGATGAACCACAGGTGGGCCGGGGTGAAGCTGCCGGAATAGCCGCTGAGGTCGCCCTCGACCGTCCAATAGTCACCCAGGAACGACCCGACCGAGCCGTGGTCGCCGCGGAAGCGACTGGCCAGGAACGTCTGTGGAGGGACGATGACCAGGATTCCGAACAGGAACGGGACGAGCAGGCGCCGGGTCCGTTCGCCAAGGTAGGCCGTGGGATGGCGGTGGCCCAGGGCCAGCCAGGTGGCCGCGCCGGCCAGCACGAACAGCAGCGGCATGTGCCAGGGGTTGAGGAAGGCCACTACGGCCCAGGAGAGCCCGGCGCTGGTCTCCGGGTTCTTCACGTAGAAGGGGTCGAAGATGTCGAACACGCGGGTGCTGTGGAACGGGATGAGGAGCAGCACGGCCAGCACGCGCAGCGCGTCCAGGTCGTACCGCCGGTCCTGTGATCGGTTCATGGTCCTCTCCTCGATGCCTTGCTCACCACGGCGCCATCGTGGCCGGCCGGCGCTCCGGCGCCATCGCTCCCCAGAGTGAGATCCAAGCTCCACCTCGCGGCTGAGCTCCGCCCTGCCGGGCTCGCCCCGGGCGGTTGGGATCGGTCAGCGTTGCCATGCCGTGGGCGCTTGGCCGAGGATCCAGGGGATGTGTGCGGAGGTGAGACATGCCGTCTCGGATGGGACCGCCATGACCGACTACGGCCGCGAGGTGCGGTTCGGCTACTTCCTGATCCCCAACGTCGCCGATCCGTTGCTGATGACGGCCCAGCAGGTCGAGCGGCTGGGCTTGGACTACATCGGCGTTCAGGACCATCCCTACCAGCGGCGCTTCGTCGACACCTGGACGCTGCTGGCGATGATCGCCGCGACCACGACCCGGGTCGGGGTGTTCCCCGACGTGGCCAACCTGCCCTTGCGCCCGCCCGCGGTGCTGGCCAAGGCCGTGGCGAGCCTGGATCGGCTCAGCGGCGGCCGGGTCGAGCTCGGGTTGGGCGCCGGCGGGTTCTGGGATGCGATCGCTGCCTACGGTGGTCCCCGCCGCACCCCCGCCGAGGCGCACCAGGCCCTGGCCGAGGCGATCGAGGTGATCCGCATGGTGTGGAGTGGGGAGCGCAACCTCCGTTTCGAGGGCGAGCATTACCGGCTTGCCGGGGCGCATTCCGGTCCGGTGCCGGAGCGGCGGATCGGTATCTGGCTGGGGGTGCACGGGCCCAAGGCGCTGCGGCTGGCGGGGCGGGTGGCCGACGGCTGGGTGCCGTCGTTTCGCGGTGCGCTGCAGCCCCTACGCGAGATGAGCGATCGGCTGGAGGAGGGCGCGGCCGAGGCGGGACGGGGCGGGGGAGAGATTCGCCGGATCCTCAATGTGGGCGGCGTCATCACCGATGGTGCCTCTGAGGGGGCGTTGCGTGGTCCGGTGGGGCAGTGGGCCGAGGAGCTGACCGGTCTGGTGGTTGAGCTGGGCTTCGACACCTTCGTGCTCGGGACCGAGGAGCCTGGGCAGCTGGCGCGGTTCGTCGAGGAGGTCGTCCCGGCCGTCCGCCAGCAGGTCGCCCAGGAACGAGCCGGTAAGGCGTAGGGTGCGATCTCCACCACCCAGGCGGGTCGGGCCGGCTCGGCACGCGCCCTGCCCACCTCCCGTCTATCGGCTGGTGTCGGTCACCAGCTACGGCTGAGGCGAAGGTGATGTTGTGGCTGCACCCAGCGCCGGGATGAGGTGGCTGCTTGGGTGCGGGAGCTTGTTCGCCCTGGCGTTGCTTCTGTTTGTGGTCCCCGCCAGCCTTGAGGGGCCGCTGCTGATCCCGATCAGCCCAGGACACGGCTTGTCCCTGGTCGATGTGGTGGCGCTGGTGCCCCTACTGGCCGGGGTCGGGCTGCTGGCTGGTGGCCTCTGGCAGCGGCGGCGGCGGTTGGATGCCGCCCTCAGCCGGCGGCCCCGGTTGGCCTGGGCTGCCGCCTTCGTTGGAGGCCTGGGGCTGGGACTGTTGGTTGCATCGGTGTTCGTCTTCTTCTGGTGGTGGGTGATCGGCGCCGCGCTGCTGACGGCGACGCTGCTGGCTGCTGCGTTGGTGGCGGCCGGGAGTGACGGCGTTCGGGCGCGATCCCGGTCTGGCCGCCCCTGAGAGGTCGGGTCGCTCCCTTGGCCCAACGTCCAGGCCGGGGCGCCGGGATGCTCCTGCCTTGCTGGTAGACGCGCGGCGTGATCCCGCAGCTCCGACGGAACCTGCGGGTGAGGTGGCTCTGGTCGGCGAACCCGGTCGCGAAGGCGACCTCGGGCTCGGTGAACAGCGGGAGGCCGGCGCGTCGGCCTTGCGCGTCGGCGAGGATGTCGGCGCTCAGGTCGGTCCCCAGGTGGACCATGGCACAGGTGAACCCGTCGCTCCCGGCCGCGTGCCCATCGTGGGGATCGTCTGGCTGTGGCGGTCATAGACGGGCGAGCACCACCACGACCCCGAGGGCGGGGGGCGACCAGTCGCCGCGCTCATCGCGAGATCCATCTGTGGGGCGTGCGGTTGTCATGGCGATCGGTCCTTGGTGATGGTTCGGCGTTGGGGGTCGGCCTGATGGCTTGGTGGCTGGGTGGGTGGGGCGGCGGTGGTGGCGCTGAGGGTGGCCGCGACCACCGCGGCGATCGACAGGAACGTCCGCAGGGTGTGCCAGCGCTCCCAGCGGGCCTGGATCGAGCGCCAGTCGGCCGGCAGGGTGGCCGCCGTCCAGGCCTGGATCTGGTGGTCGATGGGGACCTCGACGGCCAGGGTGACGCCCAGGGTCGCGACCATGAGCAGCAAGCCGGTGGCCAGCCACCAGAACCTGGCGGTGCGGCCCTGGGGCCAGAGCAGGGCCAGGCCGATCAGGGCGCTGAGCAGGGCCAGGGGTAACAGGATGGCCATGGGGGTGGCGAGGTTGTGGATCATCTGGTGGCCGACGGCGAGGAAGGTTGGGGCGGAGAGGTGGTCCATGGTGCGGCTGAGGGAGAACCAGGTGCCCCAGAACACCCCCATGACCAGGGCGAACAGCACGATGGTGGCGGCTTGGACGAGACGGACCCTCACGACTGGCTCCTTTGCCGTTTCTTGTACTTACTCCAAAGATAGAGCAAGGCCAAGTTTCGTGCTATGGTGCCCGACATGGGCCTGCGCGAGCGCAAGAAGGAGCAGACACGCCAGCTGATCGCCCAGACCGCCTGGCGGCTGTTCGCCGATCGGGGCTTCGACCGGGTGACGGTCGCCGAGGTCGCCCGCCAGGCCGAGGTCGCGGTGGCGACCGTGTTCAACTACTTCCCGACCAAAGAGGACCTGTTCTACGAGCGGCTCGAGGCCTTCGAGGCCCAACTGATGGACGCCGTCGCCACCCGGGCGGCCGGCGAGTCGGTGCTGGCGGCCTTCCGCCGCCACCTGCTGAGCTCCGGTGGGCTGCTCGCCCAGGTCGAGGCCGGTGATGCCCAGGCCCTGGACCGACTGCGGACGGTCCACCGCCTGATCGCCGACAGCCCGTCCCTGCTGGCCCGCGAGCAGCAGGCGATGGCCCGCACCGCCGACACCCTCGCCGCCCTGCTGGCTGCCGAGACCGGCGCCCGAGCCGACGACCTGCGACCCCAGGCCGCCGCCAACGCCCTCGTCGGCGTCCAGCGCGCGATGGTCGACTACACCCGCCGGCGGGTCCTGGCCGACCAGCAGCCCGCCCGGCTCGGCGCCGACGTCCGTCGGCTCGGCCACCGCGCGTTCGCGCTGCTCGAGCAGGGCCTCGGCGACTACGCCACCAGGCCAGCACGTCCAGCCCACGCGCCAACGGCGACCCACAGCTCCAAGGCTCCGGCCCGGTGACGATGACCAGGGGCCGGGTCCCCTGGTCCGATCCAGTTGGTCGAGGTTTCGAGCCTTCTCCGCACCCGGTCCGCCAGCCGCTGCAGGTGTGCCAGCAGGATCAGGGACGACCCCGGACGAGCTCGCCTGAGCCCTGTACGGGTGGCGGTCGGCGTGCTATTGCTTTGGCGCCCGGAATTGGAACGGACCCAAGGAGGGCGGCGGCCGGATGGAGCTCGACGAGGTCCTGTCCAGGGTCGCCGCCGATGGGATCGAGTTCGTCCGCTTCGAACAGAGCGACCTGCACGGCATCTCCCGCTCCAAGACCGTGCCCGCCCGGCACGCCGCCGCCTTCGCCCGTGACGGCCTGAACTTCCTGCTCGGCCAGCTCGGCTTCGACGCCCAGGGCGGCGTCGCGCCCGGCACGCCCTACCTGGAGGCGCGCGGCTTCCCCGACTCCCTGCTCCTGCCCGACCCCGACAGCTACGCGGTGCTGCCCTGGGCCGAGGGCACCGCCCGGCTGCTGTGCACCCCGCACTTCTTCGACGGCGGGCCCGTGCCCGCCGCGCCGCGGCTGGCCATGCAGCGGGTCTGCGACGCCCTCGCCGACGAGGGCTACCTGCACAGGGCCGGCTACGAGTACGAGCTGTACCTGGTCGGCGCCACCGACCGGCGGCCGCCGTTCGATGGCATCCAGATCTTCGCCACCCTGCGCAACAACTTCGACGACGCGTTCATCCACAGGGTCCTGCGCTCGATGCCGGAGGTCGGGGTCGACGTCATCACCGCCAACGCCGAGTACGGGCCCGGGCAGATGGAGATCAACTTCGCCCCGGCGGTCGGGGTGGCCGCCGCCGACCACGCCTTCACCTTCAAGAACGGCATCAAGGAGCTGGCCCGCCAGCACGGCCTGATGGCCTCGTTCATGACCAAGCCGTACGCCGACCAGAGCGCCTGCGGCTGCCACCTGCACGAGAGCCTGCTCGACCGGGAGACCGGGCGCAACGCCTTCGCCACCGACGACACGACCCCGGGCCGGCTCTCGGAGGTCGGGCGCTGGTGGGTCGGCGGCCAGCTCGCCCACCTGCCGGCCCTGACCGCCTTCTTCGCCCCCACCGTCAACTGCGGCAAGCGCTTCAAGCAGTGGTCGTTCGCGCCGGTCAACGCGACCTGGGCGCTGGAGAACCGCTCGGTCGCGATCCGGGTCAAGGGCCTCGCCGGCGAGCGGCTGCACACCGAGAACCGGGTCCCCTGCGGCGCGTCCAACCCCTACCTGGTCGGGGCGGCGGCGGTGGCGGCCGGCCTGGACGGCATCCGCAACCGCATCGAGCCGCCGGCCGCCCTGGACGGGGTGGCCTACGGCATCGAGGGGCCGGTCCCGATCCCGACCCGGCTGGAGGCGGCCCTGGACGAGCTGGAGAAGGACACCATCCTGCGCGAGCTGCTCGGCGAGGAGCTGATCGCGACGTTCCTGGCCGTCAAGCGCCACGAGGTCGCCAAGGCGGCCGAGCACGTCCGCGACTACGGCGCCGCCGACTGGCCGGACCGGGTGGACGAGTTCGAGACCGACGAGCTGTTCGAGTTCCTGTAGGCGAGAAGACCGTGGCGAAGAAGCAGGAGAAGGCGGCCGACCCGGCGGCCAGGGTGATGGTGGCCTGCGAGGACGCCGGGGTGGAGCTCGTCCGGTTCCTCTACGTCGACCACGGCGGGATCGTCCGCGGCAAGGCGACCTCGCGGGCGCGGCTGGCCGAGCGGCTCCAGACCGGCATCGGCCTGGTGACGGGCATGCAGGCGATGAGCATGCTCGACGAGCTGGCGCCGGTGGCCGGCCTCGGCCCGGTCGGCGAGATCCGCCTGGTGCCCGACCCCAACTCGTTCGTGGTCCTGCCCTATGCGCCGGGGGCCGCGGCGATGACGGCCGACATGGTCCGGCTGGACGGCGAGCCGTGGGAGGCGTGCCCGCGCGCCTTCCTGAAGCGTGCCATCGCCGAGCTGGCCGCCGAGGGGTATGCGCTGGTGGCCGCGTTCGAGCCGGAGTTCACCCTCGGCCGGCGCGTCCCGGGCGACGGGCCGGCCGAGCCGGACCGGCTGGCCCCGGTCGACCAGAGCCTGTGCTTCTCGACCAGCGGCTTCGGCGCCGCCCACGACTACGCGATCGAGCTGGTCCGGGCCCTGCAGGCGCAGGGGCTGGTGGTGGAGCAGTACTACCCGGAGCTCGGCCACGGCCAGCAGGAGCTGTCGGTGCGCCACGCGCCGGCGCTGCGGGCGGCAGACAACATGGTCTGGTACCGCGAGACCGCCCGCGGGGTCGCCTGGCGTCAGGGTCTTTGGGCCAGCCTCGCCCCCAAGCCCATCCCCGACCAGGCCGGCAACGGCGCCCACCTGCACGCCTCCATCTGGGATGCCGGCCCGGACGGCGGGCCGGGCGACCGCAACGCGCTCTACGACGCCGCCGACCCCCGCGGCCTGTCGGCGCTCGCCTACCACTGGATCGGTGGGCTGCTCGCCCACCTGCCGGCGCTGGTCGCGCTCACCTGCGGCAGCGTGAACAGCTACCGGCGGCTGGTCCCGCAGTCGTGGAGCAGCGCCTTCACCTGCTGGGGCATGGACAACCGCGAGGCGGCCGTGCGGGTGCCGTCGCGCATGTGGGGCCTTGACGAGGCCTCGACCAACCTCGAGCTGAAGCCGTCGGACGCCACCGGCAACCCCTACCTGGCGCTCGGCGCGGTCATCCACGCCGGCCTCGACGGCATCCGCAACAAGCTCGACCCGGGCCGGCCGGTCGACACCGACCCGGCCTCCCTGTCGAGGGCGACCCGGCGGCGGCGCGGCATCGAGCGCCTGCCCAGCTCGCTGGACGAGGCGTTGGACGCCCTGGAGGCCGACGAGCTGCTCATGGAGGCGCTCGGCCCCCTGCGGCGCGACGCCTATCTGGCGGTGAAGCGCTCCGAGGTGGCGTCGTTCGGCGCCCGCGACACCGCCTTCGAATGCTTCCACCACTTCACCAAGTTCTGACGGCCGGGTGGGGGGCGGAAAGGGGGATTCACCATGGCACAGGTCGAGCCGGCCCCGCAGGACCAGCTGCTCTCCGAGCGGGTCGCGGGCGGCATCCTGCCGAAGGTGCTCAACTCCTTCGACATGGTGGCGATCTTCGTCGCCATCGTGTTGTTCATCACCAACGCCGCGGTGATCCAGTCGGCCGGGCCGACCGCGTTCGGCTGGTGGATCCTGGGCTTCCTGGCGTTCCTGATCCCGGGGGCGATCGTCACCGGGCAGCTCGGGGTGATGTTCCCCGGCGAAGGGTCGATCTATCTCTGGACCCACAAGGCGTTCGGTCCCTTCTGGGGCTTCTTCGCCGGCTTCTGCGCCTGGTGGCCCGGGGTGCTGGTGATGGTGGCGACCGGCGTGGTCTCGATCACCTTCCTCGGGTTCGTGTTCCCCGGCAGCGTCGGGTCCTGGTCGATCCAGGTGCAGGGGCTGCTGATCATCGGCTTCATCCTGCTGTCGGCGGTCCTGGCCGTGCTGCGCTTCCGCGTCACCCAGAACATCGTCAACGTGGTGTTCGTCCTCTACGGGCTCGGCATCGTGCTGATGCTGCTTGCCGGGATCGTCCACCTGGCCGGCGGCCACCCGGCCGCCACCGACCCGACCGACTTCGCGGCCTGGAAGCCGTCGGCCGACACCGGCATCAACTTCAGCAACTGGACCTTCTTCGGCCTGGTGATCCTGGCTCTGCTCGGCGTCGAGGTGCCGCTCAACATGGGTGTGGAGATCCGCGACGCCCGCGCCATCACCCGCTACCTGTTCTGGGGGTCGCTGGCGGTGATGGCCGCCTACCTGGTCGCCACCTGGGCGGTGATGGTGACCGTGCCGGCCGCCGAGGGGCAGTCGGCCCAGATCACCGCGGTCGCCGAGGTGGTCAAGATCGGCCTCGGCGGCTTCTGGGGCGACCTGGTCGCGCTCATCCTGGCCGGCGTCTTCCTGTTCATCACCGTGGTCTACAACTACAGCTTCGCCCGGCTGATCTTCGTGTCCGGGCTGGACCGGCGGCTGCCGCGGGTGATGAGCCACGTCAACGCCAACAAGGTCCCGGACGTGGCCGTGTGGGTCCAGACGATCATCGCCGGGCTGTTCACCCTGCTGGCGTTCGTGGTGCTGCCCAGCGCCTCCTCGGGCGGGGCCGCGGTGGACGTGCAGACCCGCATCTACGACGTGCTGCAGGCCGCCGTCACCGTGATCTGGTGTGTCTCCATGGTGGTGCTCTTCATCGACGTGCTGATCATCCTGCGCCGCTTCCAGGGCGCCTTCGAGGCCCGCCGCCTGGCCCACCCCGGCGTGTTCTGGGTCTGCTCGATCGTGGGCGCGCTGGCCGCCCTGATCGGCATCATCGCCACCCTGAGCGGCTCCTGGACCCCGCTCATCTCCAACGACGCCGGCAAGACGTCGATCCTCGGCGCCGAGATCGCCTACGGGGCCTGGTTCTGGTGGGTGGGCGGCATCGCGCTGGCCTCCATGGTCGTGGGGGCGCTGCTGTACCTGCTCGGCCGGCGCACCGAGGCGGCGGGGCGCCGGGGCGACGCGCTGCCCGCCGCCGGGTCGGGCGGCTGACCGGCGCGTTGGCCGGCGGCCTGTTCGTCGACCACCACTGCCACAGCCTGGTCGCGGGCTGGTGGCGGGTCGGCGGCGGGCCCTGGCCGGCGTGGCGGCGCTGCTTCACCGAGGCCCGGCGGCCGGACAGCCTGGCCACGGACGTGCCCGGCCTGCTCGGCTACCGCCACTTCCTGGCCGCCCTGGCGGCGCTGCTCGGAGCCGGCGGCGGCGGTCCGGACGAGGACCTGGAGCGCCGGGTGGTCGCCGCCCGCGACCAGCTGGCCGCCGCCGACCCCGACGGGTACCTGCGGCGGCTGCTGGACGGGGCCGGCACGGCCACCCTGCTGGTCGACACCGGCTTCGGGGACGACATCCTGGAGGTGGCCGCGTTGGAGGAGGCCGCCGGCCGGCCGGTCCACCCGATCGTGCGCCTGGAGACGGTCGCCGAGCAGGTCCTCGGCGCCGGTGGCCCGGCGGCCCGCTCGCTCGCCCGCTTCGCCGACGCGGTCGACCAGCGGCTGGCCGAGGCGCTCGACGGCGGCGCGGTGGCGGTCAAGTCGGTGGCGGCCTACCGCGGCGGCCTGCGGCTGGCCGACCCTGGCCCGGCGGCGCGGCGCCGGGCGTTCACCGGGCTGGACCGGGCCGGCCAGGCCGCCCGCTTCGACGACCCGGTGCTCGAGCCGTTCCTGGTCCGGCGGGCCGCCGAGCTGGCCGCGGCCAGGCAGGTGCCGCTGCAGTTCCACACCGGGTTCGGCGACGAGGACGTCGACCTGCCGCTGGCCGACCCTTCCCTGCTGCGTCCGCTGCTGCGCGACCCGCGCACCCAGGACTGCCCGGTCGTGCTGCTGCACTGCTACCCGTTCGTCGGCCAGGCCGCCTACCTCGCCGGCACCTACCCGCAGGTCTGGATGGACCTGTCGCTGGCCCTGCCGTTGGCCGAGCCGCTGGCCGCCGGCCTCGTCCGGGAGGCGCTGGGCCTGTGCCCGGCGGGCAAGCTGCTCGCCGCCTCCGACGGGCACTCCTACCCCGAGATGCACTGGTGGGGGGCGACGGTGTGGCGCCACGCCCTGGAGCGGGCGCTGCGCGACGAGGCCGACGCCGCCGCCGTGGCCGGAGGAGTCCTGGCCGGCAACGCCGCCCGCCTGTACCGGCTGGCCAGCCTCCACTAGGTCGGGATCGGCGGGTCGAGCCGGAGGAGCCGGGCGCCGTTGTGCCAGCAGACGGTGCGGAGCCAGTCGTCACCCAGGTCCAGACGCTCCAGCGACTCCAGCTGGACGGCGTACGGATGGGGGATGTTCGGGAAGTCCGAGCCGAGCACGATCCGGTCCCGTAACCCGGCCAGCCGGGGCCGCAGCTCCGGCGGCAGCGGCATCAGGGCCTCGGTGAACGGGGTGCAGGCCATGGTGGTGTCCAGGTGCACGTTGGGATACCGCTCGGCCAGGGCCAGGTGCTCGGCGTACTCGGGCATGCCCAGGTGCGCGATCACCGCCGTCAGGGTCGGGTGCCGTCGCAGCACCTCCCCGAACGGCCCCGGCCCCGTGTGCCGCCCCGGGACCGGTCCGGAGCCGCAGTGCACGACCACCGGCACGCCGGCCTCGGCCAGCTGGCCCCAGACCGCGTCCAGCTCCTCGGCTCGCGGGTCGTAGCCCCCGACCTGGAGGTGGACCTTGAAGATGCGGGTGCCGGCCTCCAGGGCCGCGCCCACGTAGGTTGCCGCGTCCGGCTCCGGGTAGAAGGTGCCGCTCGGGACGCAGCCGGGCGTGCGTGCCGCGAACCCCCGGGCCCACTCCGACAGCCAGGCGGCCATCCCCGGCTTGTGCGGGTACACCAGCGCCGGGAACGCCCGCACGCCGAGCGCCCCGAGCGTGGCCAGCCGGTCGTCGACCGGCGTGCGGTAGTGGATCGGCCAGGCGACGCCGTAGTGCCGCTCGGCCTGGTCGAAGTAGTCCCACACCGCGTTCATCACCGGGTCGGGCAGGAAATGGACATGCACGTCCACCAGACCGGGCAGTCCGAGCCCACGCCACCAGGCGGGTACCTTGTCGTCGTGCACCCGCCCATCTTCTCCTTCTGGGCCGTCGAGCGCCGGGTCGGCCGGCTGTCCGGGTGCTCGGCGACACTGGTCTTCTGCCACCCATCAACGGCGATGAGGGAGCACGCATGAACGACCCCGACCAGCAGGTACCCGAGGGCACCACCCTGGCCGGGCGACGCGAGTGGGTCGGGCTGGCCGTGCTCGCGCTCGCCTGCCTGCTGTATGCGATGGACCTGACGGTGCTGCACCTGGCGGTGCCGGCCCTGAGCGAGGACCTGCAACCGACCAGCGCACAGCTGCTGTGGATCACCGACATCTACGGCTTCATGGTCGCCGGGTTCCTGGTCACCATGGGAACCCTGGGCGACCGGATCGGCCGGCGCCGGCTGCTGCTGACCGGCGCCGCCGCCTTCGGCGTCGTGTCGGTGGCCGCCGCCTTCTCCACCAGCCCCGAGATGCTGATCGCCAGCCGCGCCCTGCTGGGCATCGCGGGGGCGACCCTGGCGCCGTCCACCCTGTCGCTGATCTTCAGCATGTTCCATGACCACCGGCAGCGGACCACCGCCATCGGCGTGTGGATCACCAGCTTCTCGGCCGGCGGCGCGATCGGCCCGGTGGTGGGCGGCGTGCTGTTGGAGCACTTCTGGTGGGGCTCGGTGTTCCTGCTGACCTTGCCGGTCATGGCGCTGCTGCTCGTCCTGGGGCCGCGGGTGCTCCCCGAGTACCGCGACCCGGGCGCCGAACGGCTCGACCTCGTCAGCGCGGCCCTGCTCCTGGTCGCCGTGCTGACGGTGGTCTTCGGGGTCAAGGAGATCGCCCAGGACGGGATCTCCTGGCTCGTCGTCGCCGCCATCGCGGCCGGGCTGGCGGTCGGCGTGGTGTTCGTGCGCCGGCAGTTCCGCCTGGCCGACCCGATGATCGACCCTCACCTGTTCCGGGTCCCGGCGTTCACGGCGTCGCTGGCCATCAACCTGCTCGGCATCTTCATCGCGGTCGGTTACTTCCTGTTCGTCGCGCAATATCTCCAATTGGTGCTCGGGCTGTCGCCGCTGCAGGCGGGCCTGTGGTCGCTGCCGTCGGCCGCCGGGCTGATCATCGGGTCCAACCTCGCCCCCCATGTCCTGCGTCGGGTCCGGCCGGCCCGGGTGATCGGCGCCGGCCTGGCGCTGGCGGCCGTCGGTCTCGCGGTGCTCACCCGGGTCGGCGGGTCCGCCGACCTGGCGATCCTGGTGGTGGCCTCCTTCGTCGTCTCCGTGGGGCTCGCGCCGGTGTTCACGGCCACGACCGACCTGATCGTCGGGTCGGCCCCGCCCGAGCGGGCCGGGGCGGCCTCGGGCATCTCGGAGACGGGCAGCGAGCTCGGCGGGGCGCTCGGCATCGCGATCCTGGGCAGCATCGGGGTGGCCATCTACCGCGGCCGGCTGGCCGATGCCCTCCCGGCCGGCGTGCCGAGCCAGGCCGCGACGGTCGCCCGCGACACCCTCGGCGGCGCGGTGGCCGTCGCCGAGCAGCTTCCCGCCGACGTCGGCGCGGCCCTGCTGGCCGCGTCCCGCGAGGCGTTCACCGCCGGGCTGCAGGTGACCGCCGGGATCAGCGCGGTCGTGGCGATCGGGATCGCCGTGCTCGCCGCGGCCATGCTCCGCGACGTGCCGACGACCGCCCAGGCCGCCGAGGCGGCCGAGCAGCCGGCCGTCGCCGTCGAGCCGGAGCGGGCCGCCCACCCGGAGGAGCCTGTCCAGCTCATCCGGTCCGGTGGGGGCTGCGTCGCCTGCCCGGGTGAGCACGGCCCGTCCACCGGCCAGCTCCCACGGCTCCGCCGCGCGCCGAGCCCGAGCGACCGGGGAGCCGGCACGGCCTGAGCCGTCGACCGGCCGGCGACCCCGCCCGGCACGTGATCCGCGGCGCGGTCAGTCCCCCGCGAACGACCCGGTGACGATCTCGCCGGCCGGCTCCCAGGTCCCCATCACCACGCCGGTGGTGGAGACCTTGCTGTCGACCAGCCTCAGCCCGGAAGGGACGGTGCCGTCGGCGAACAGGCGCTTGCCCGACCCGATGACCAGCGGGAAGACCCACAGGCGGTACCGGTCGACCAGGTTGTGGCGCAACAGGGTCTGGATCAGGTTCGCGCTGCCGTGCACCTGCAGCTCCGGCCCGTCCTCGGCCTTCAGCGCGGCGAGGCCGTCGGCCGCGTCGCCCTCGATCAGGACCGAGTTGCTCCACCCCAGGGCGGGGCGGCCGTGCGAGGCGACGTACTTGGTGGCGTCGTTGAAGACCTTGGCGCCCTCCTCCTCGGGGGCGGTCGGCCAGTAGGCGGCCATGATGTCGTAGGTCCGGCGTCCAAGGACCATGGCGAACGGCCTGCTGGTGGCCTCGCCCATGACCTGGCCCATCTGCTCGTCCCAGTAGTTCACCGACCAGCCGCCGTAGGCGAAGCCGCCGTCGTCGTCCTCTCCGGGGCCGCCCGGCGCCTGCATGACCCCGTCGAGGGTCACGAAGGTCTGCACGATCAGCTTCCTCATCGCTCGTGTCCTTTCGATCGGGCCCCCCGGCTCGAGGTACGCCCACCGCACGATGCCACGGCCCGGCGACAACCGCTCACGGCCAGCCGGCACCGGGCACGGCGACCGGCGCGGCGCAGACCTGACCGCTGCCGGAGGGCACCAGCTCGGGCAGGTCGGGACGCCATTCGGCGGCGGTGACGAACAGGGTCCGGCGGTCGGGGCCGCCGAGCGCGCAGGCGAAGCCGCCCCGGTCGAGCCGGATGGTCTGGAGGACCTGTCCGCCGTCGGCGACCCGCACGCAGCGCCGGCCGGGCACGGTGGCGTACCACACCGCACCCTCGGCGTCCACGCAGATGCCGTCGGGCGCATCCTCGCCCAGGTCGGCGAAGACCCGCCGCCCGGTCAGGCCGCCGTCGCCGCCGAGGTCGAAGGCGGTGAGCCGCCTGCCGTACGACTCGGCGACGATCAGGGTGGCGTTGTCGGGGGTGACGGCCATGCCGTTGGGGAAGGCCAGGTCCTCGGCGACCCGCCGGACGGTGCCGTCGGCGGTGGCCAGCACGACGTGGCCCGGCGCCGCCGGCTCGCCGGCCATCATGTCGAAGCCGACGCTGTTGACATAGGCGTTGCCGCGGCCGTCGACCACGATGTCGTTCCAGCCCGGCCCGCCCAGCTCGGCGTGGAGGACCAGCGACCCGTCCGGCTCGCGCCGCAGCAGCCGCCCGTCGGCCGATGCCACGATCAGCAGCCGGCCGTCCGGCAGCCACGCGCTGCACAGCGGGAACGACCGCACCCGGGCCACCACCTCGGTGTGGCCGGCGGCGTCCACGGCGAGGACCTCGCCGGCGGTCCAGTCGGAGAAGTACAGCAGCCCGTCGTGCCACCGTGGCGCCTCCACCAGCCCCCGACCGGTCACCAGGACCCGGAACTCCTCCATCGTCCTACGGTGACCGTCGGGGGGAGCTGGCGGCCGCGCGCCTGGGCGCTACCACCAGGAGCGGCGGCCGCCCACCGGGCGGCCCGTCGACCCCAGGATCCACAGGACGGCGCCGATGATCAACAGGATGATCCCGAGCGTCACCAGGAGCCCGATCCCGGTGAGCCAGCCGATGATGAGCAGGATCAATCCGAGTATGAGCATGCGTCTGCCTCCTCCGCCCCCACCTTCACGCGGAATGCGCGGCGAGGCATCCGGCCCCGGCCGCCCGGACTCTGCTTCCTCCCACGAGGAGGTGTCAAACCACGGCATCCCTGGACGGACTGCGCGAATCATCAAGGGAGGCTGACCTGACCGGCCGCGCGCCGGCTGGGAGACAGGGGCCGACTAGACTCTCGGCATGCGTCTCGAGGTGAGGCCGACGGTGGGCAGCGGATCCTACGTGGTGACGGGAGGGGGCCGCGGCGTCGGCCGCGCCCTGGTCGAGCGTCTCCTTGGCGACGGGGGCAGCGTGGTCGCGGTCGAGCTCGACCCGGCCGCGCTGGCCTGGAGCGACCACCACCCCGCCGGGTCTCGGCTGATCGCCGTGGCCGGCGACGCCGGCGACGAGGCCGTGGCGGCGCGGGCGGCCGACCTCGCCCAGGCCGCGGGCCCGCTGGCCGGCTGGGTCAACAACGCCGCCGTGTTCCGCGACGCCTGGGTCCATTCGGACCCGCCGGCCACGGTGCTGGAGCTGATCGGGCTGAACCTGGCCCCTGCCGTGGTGGGCTGCGCGACCGCGATCCGCCGGTACCTGGCGGCGGGCACGGGTGGGGCGATCGTCAACGTCTCCTCCCACCAGGCAGGCCGGGCGGTCCGCGGCGCCTTGCCGTACGTGACGGCCAAGGCGGCCATCGAGGGGTTGACCCGCGCCCTGGCCGTCGACTACGGGCCACACGGCATCCGGGTCAACGCCGTCGCCCTGGGCTCGATCGCCACCGAGCGCTACCAGGCGTTCCTGGAACAGCAGGAGCCGGCGGCGGCGATGGGGCTTGAGCAGGAGATGCGCCTGCTGCACCCGATCGGGCGGGTGGGACGTCCCGAGGAGGTCGCGGCCGCCGTCGTCCACCTGCTGTCGGAAGATGCCAGCTTCATCAACGGCGCAACCGTGCCGGTCGACGGCGGACGGTCGGTGCTCGGGCAGGACCCTGAGGCGCGCGACCCCGAGGTCCTAGGCCCCGACCCAGGACAGGACGGGTGATCGCATCATGGCCGCTCCGGTTCGCGGTGGGTGTCGACCTCGTAGTGGGTGCTGGTGGGGTCGCGCTCGACCAGGAACCGGTCGTCCTCGGGGTAGAACACCGCCGTCTCGTGGTCCTCGCCGGCGAAGCCCTTGACCGCCTCCAGCGAGTCCCAGAGCGTGAACATCAGGAACTCGGTCCGGTCGTCGACGTCGCGCCGCAGCATCCAGACGCCGCGGTTGCCGGGGCTGCGCACGTACCCGGCCACGCCGGTGTCCTGCATGTAGCGGGCGTAGGCGTCGCCGTCCCGCCGGCGGACGGCGCCCTTCCAGATCCGGGCGATCATGGCTCCTCCTCGACGCGGCGGCTGGTCCGTCGTTGGCCGGCGCCACGGTACCCTGGAGCGCGGGTGCAGCCGATGGAGGTGACGGGTCGGTCGACGTACGCTGACCGGTCACCAGCGAGGCGGCCGCCACCCGGCCCGGCCCCGGCGGCCGAAGGCGAAGAAGATCCAGAGCAGCGGCCACGGGAAGAAGAACAGGCCGCGGGTCAGGACGGCCAGGGTGAGCAGGCCGGCCACGACCACCAGGAGCGGCACCAGCCACACGGCCTCCGGCGGGAGCGGGCGGCGCTGGCGCGGCGGCCGGGTGGCCGGCGGCCGGGCGGGTTCCTGGCTGGCCCGCCACTCCGGCGGGAGGTCGGCGACCAGCCGGTCCAGCTCGCCGCGGGTGCGGGCGGCCAGGGCGCTGCCGAGCCGCTCGTCCGCCTCCTCCAAGGTCAGGTAGCCGGCCGCGTGGGCCTCTTTGAGCAGGTCGGCGGTGCGGTTGCGGTCGGCGTCCCCGACCCGGTAGCCGCCGGCTCCCTGCAGTTCCCCCATGGGATCCTCCTCGTCCGACAACTTCAGTGTAAGTCTGTAAGTGCGGACGTCAACGGGTCGGACCGGGCACGCTATGCGGATGGATCTCGACGGCACGGTGGTGCTGGTCACGGGCGGCTCCCGTGGGATCGGCCGGGCCGTGGCCGAGCAGTTCGCGGCCCAGGGGGCCACGCTCGCCGTCCAGTTCCGCGCCGCCCGGCAGGCCGCCGACGACACCATGGCCGCCCTCCCCGGCGCCGGCCACCTGGCGTTGCCGGCCGACCTGGCCGACCCCGGGCAGGTGCGGTCGCTGGTCGAGCAGGTCGTCGGCGAGCTGGGCCGGATCGACGTGCTGGTGAACAACGCCGGGATCTACGAGGAGCACCCGATCCTGGCCACCGGCTACGAGGAGTGGCAGCGGGCGTGGCGGCGGACGATCGACACCAACCTCATCGGGCCGGCGAACCTCCTGCACGCCGTCGTCCCGCACATGGTGGCCGCGGGAGGAGGCCGGATCGTGAACGTCTCCTCACGGGGCGCGTTCCGGGGCGAGCCCGACCACCCGGCCTACGGGGCGAGCAAGGCGGGGCTGAACAGCCTGGGCCAGTCGATGGCGCGGGCCCTCGGCCCCCATGGGATCTACGTGACCACGGTCGCGCCCGGCTTCGTCGAGACCGACATGGCCGCGCCCTTCCTGGAGGGCGCCGGCGGCGACGCCATCCGCGCCCAGAGCCCGCTGAACCGGGCGGCCACCCCCGAGGAGGTCGCCCGCGTGGTCGTCTTCCTGGCCACCCCGGGCGCCGAGTACCTGACCGGCGCCGTCGTCGACGTCAACGGCGCGTCCTACCTGCGGACCTGACCGGACGGGGTCAGGCGTACCCGCGCAGTCCCGACAGGAGCCCGCCGTGGAAGGGGTTGGCGTCGACGGCGTCGAACCAGGCGCGGCTGGCGGTGATCGGCTGGAGGGCGGGGACGGTCACCGGCGCCGGCGCCGCCAGGGGCCCGGCGCGGGTGCCGTCGGTCTCGGGGGCGGGCATGTCGGGCAGCAGCACGAACGGCGCGGCGCCGCGGGTGGCCGGGCCGGCGGTGGCGAACGCGACCAGGGCGTCGGCGGCCCGGTCGGCCGCCTGCTCGGGGTTGGCCCGGACCTGCTCCAGCTCGGCCAGGACCCTGGCCCAGGTGACGCCGGCGTCGCCGTAGTCGACGGCCCGGCGGAGCCGGCCGGCCCGGAGCGGGGTGGCGGTGGCCGCCCCGGCGGTGGCCAGCAGGCTGCTGGTGCCGTAGCGGGCCTGGCCGCCGACCACGACCAGGCGCACGTCGGTCTCGGTGGCGGCGATGAGGTTGCGGTAGGGGTCGGGGTGGCGGCGGGCCACCACCACCAGGTCGGCCAGGGCCCCGGCCTCGACGCGGCCGAGCGGGTGCGGCCACACCCCGGCCAGGGCCTGGCCGGGGTTGGCGGTGACCAGGCCGACCAGCTCCTGGTCGGTGAACACCGGCGCCGGCTGGGCCTGGTTCCACAGGTCGGCGACCTTCAGCTCCCAGAGCACGTTGCGGGTCCCGGACGGCGCCCAGTCCGAGCCCAGGCAGAGCCGCACGCCGGCGGCCTTGGCGGCGCCGACGTCGGCGGTGGCGCCGTACAGCCACAGGTTCGAGAACGGCGACCAGACCAGGCTGGCGTCGCCGTCGGCCAGCAGCTCGAAGTCGGGGCCGGTGAGGGCGCCGCCGTGGATGGCCATCAGCTCCCTGCGGACGAGCTTGGCCTGGTCGAGCAGGGTGAACTCCTTGCGAAGGTCGGGCAGGGTGCCTTCGGCGGCGTGGCAGATGAACCCGCGGTGCTGTTCGACCGCGGTGACGATGTCGTCCAGGTCCTCCAGCCTGGTGGCGACGATGGTCCGCACCCGGATGAAGTCCTCGCCGGTGCCGAGGCGTTCGGTGTCGATGTTCCGGACCAGCTCCCCGTCCGGCGGCGTCGCGCCCCGTGGATTGCCCTGGATGCAGGTGGTCCCGCCGACCAGCGCCCGGGTCTCGACATAGCGCAGCAGGGCCCGGCCGGCGGCCGCGCCCAACAGCCGGGCCGGGGCGCTCACCTCGGTGCGGTAGGTGGGCGCGTCGTCGTCCTGCACCCATTCGTTGTGCGACTCCCAGGGGGTGGTCCGGGACGGCTCGGTCCACAGGGGGAGGCTGTTGTACAGCAGGTGGTTGTGCAGGTCGATCAGGCCGGGGTAGATCAGCCCGCCGGCGGCGACCCGCGGGGCGTCCTGGAACCCGGTCGGGACCGGGTCCCCGGGGGTGACGGCCGCGATCAGCCCGTCGTCGCCGGCGTACACCTCGCCCTGGTCCAGCACCGCTCCACCGGGCCGCATCGTGACCACGGTTCCTCGCAGCACCAGCATTGCAGCCTCCAGTCAGAGCTGATCGGCGGCCTGCTGCTCGGCCGGGGTGAGCGGCGCCGGGCCGAGCTGGGCCACCCAGGTCGGGGCGAACAGCTTGAGGTAGTTGGCCGAGGGCTTGTCGGTGTCCAGGTCGGCGGGGCGGACGGCACGGTCCCCGGAGCTGCCCACCCAGCGCAGCGTCCCGTAGGGCAGGTCGATGCGGGGCAGCTGGCCGCGACCCGAGCCGAGCTGGAAGGACGGGTCGGCGAGGTCCTTGGGGTAGGTGCGGGTGGCCAGCTGGTCCAGGGCGGCCTGCCAGGAGGCGTCCGCGCCGGAGCCGGCGGCGGCCATCGGGATGACGTCCATGCCGGCCGGGACCACCCCTGGGGCCAGGCGTTGCGCCCCCGGGCCCAGGGCCAGCAGCACCCCGGCCTGCGGGTTCTCGGCCCGGACCCGGCGCAGCAGCTCCCGGTGCAGCGCCGTTGTCTCTGGCCGGTCGACCAGGCCGTCGCGCCGGCTCTGGGTCAGGTCGAGGGTGTCGACCGGCAGGGTGCGGAGGACGAGGTACCGGCGGGTCAGGCCGGCGGCGCGCAGGAACCGCTCCAGCCGCTGGCCGGCCTCCCCGGACAGCGCCCGGCCGGTGAACAGGTCGTCGTCGGAGGCCTGGTCGGCCAGGACGACCAGGCCGAGGTCGCGGAAGCGGCCCCGGTAGACCGCCCCCACCCCGAACGACGGGTGCGAGGTCACGCCAAGGGCGGCGAAGTCGGGCCAGCCGAAGCCGGGCTCGCCCCCCAGCAGCAGCCGGGCCAGGCTGGCCGGCGGGCCGGGGTCGAAGGCGGTCGGGACGGCCCGGGGCGGCTCGTAGGGCAGGTCGCCGGGGTCGTCGTCGTAGCCGTCGCGGCTGCCGCCGGCCGTGGACCCGTAGCGCAGGTGGTCGCCGGCGCCGTTGTAGCGGCCGGCGGCCGAGAACAGCTGGATGCTCCGCTGGTTGTCGGTGCGGTTGCTGGAGGTCCCGCCGCGGCCCAGCCGTGGGCAGGTCCCGAACGGGAAGTCGCGGTAGGGGATGGCCGCCGACCGGTACTGGAAGGCGGCGGCCAGGTCGCGGGGGACCCCCGGGTCGGCCGGCAGCCAGCCGGCGTCGGCCGCGACCCGGTCGCGGACCCGGTCGCAGGCCCGCTGGAAGTCGGCCCGGATGGCGCTGGTCGACCCGCCGGCGGCCGCGCCCGGGTGCACCACCCCGACGACCAGCAGCCGACCCGGCAGCGACCCCAGGGTGGCCTGGTCGAGCCGCTCGGGGTCGGCGCTGCCGCCGTGGGCCTTGATCCAGGTGGCGATCGACTCCTTGGCCGCCCGCCCGACGGCGACGACCAGCCGCACGTCCCCGTCGACGACCGCCTTGTCCAGGATGCGGTGGCGATGGGCGACGATCGGGGAGCGGCGGTCCTGGGCCAGGGGGCGCAGGTCGTCGGTGTACTGGCCGAAGATCGGGTAGACGAAGGAGTTCAGGAACAGGTACGAGCGGTCCAGGCCGAGGTGGCGCAGCAGGTGCTGCATGCGCGCCCCGGTGCCGCCGGTGAAGGAGCGGTGCGACAGCGACTCGTCCTGGGCGCCCTCCTGGCCGACCAGCACCACCTTGGCCGAGCCGTCCAGGCGGCCCCGGAAGAACATCGGGCCGTGGTGCCAGCGGAACGCCTCCCGGCCCAGCACCGCCCGGCCCAGGCCCCGGTAGTTCGGGGTCTCGGCGAACAACGCCGCCCAGCCGCTGGCCGTGGTCGGCCCCGGGTCGTGCTCCCAGGGGTCCCCTCGCTCATCCGCCATGTCGCCTCCTCATCAGGACACCAGCGCCGGCGCCTTCGACGGCTCGGCCACGGCGGGCACGGCCGCGCGCTGGAGGGCCACCAGGGTGATGTCGTCCTCCTGCTCCCAGTCGGGCCCGGTGAACCCGTCGAGCTCGCCCAGGAGGAGGTCGATGAGCTCCGGCCCGCCGGCGCATCCTCCCACGAGCTCGGCCAGGCGCGGGAAGCCGAACATCTTCCGCTCGGGGTCGTGCGCCTCGACCAGGCCGTCGCTGTGCAGCAGGACGGTGTCGCCAGGGCCCAGCGTCGCCTCCTTCTCCTCGTAGGTCATGTCCGGCATCGCGCCCAGCGGCATGCCGGTGGCGCGGAGCTCGACCACGCCGCCGGCGGTGTGCACATACGGGGGATTGTGGCCGGCGTTGGCGTAGCGCAGCCGCCCGGTGGCCGGGTCGAGGACGCCGTACAGGCAGGTGACGAACATCTGCGGCGGGATGTCGTGGAGGAGCAGCAGGTTGGCGCGCTCCAGGACCTTGGCCGGGGAGACGAGCTGGGGGGCGTCGCCGCGCAGGATGCTGTGGGTGGTGGCCATGACCAGGGCCGCCGGCACCCCCTTGCCGGTGACGTCGCCGCAGACCAGGCCGATCAGGCCGCCCGGGAGCTCGATGAAGTCGTAGAAGTCCCCGCCCACCGCCTTGGCCGGCTGGTAATAGGTGGCCACCTGCCAGCCGGAGAGCTCGGGCAGCTCCCGGGGCAGGAACTGCCGCTGGATGAGCTGGGCGACCTGGAGCTCCTGCTCCATGCGCTCCCGGGCCTGGAGCTCGGCCGCCTGCTGGCGGACGAGCCGGCGCACCAGCTGGGCCACCCGCACCGCCGGGGCCGCCCGCTGGGCCAGGTCCTCCAGGAGCTTGCGGTCGTCGCCGGCGTAGTCGCGTTCGCTGCGCCGCGGCCCGAGGGCGAGCAGGCCGACCAGTCGTGCCTGGCTGACGAGCGGGACGACCAGCCGCATGCCGGCCGCGTGGAGGGCGTCGCGGGCCGGCGAGACGAGCCCGATCTCGTCCAGGGCGACCGGGCCGGCGACGGCCTCCAGGTGCCCGATGATCGGGTCGTCGCGGCCCACCTCGACCGGCACGACCCCGGCGTGCCGGGCCCGGTCCGGGGGAGGCGCCGGGCCCTGGTCCTCCTCGGCGGCGCCGTCGCCCGGGCGCAGCCACAGGGCCATCCGGACCGGCCGCATCGTCTCCTCGGCGGCGACCAGCAGCTCGCCGGCCACGGTGTCCAGGTCGATCTCGTCACGGAGCCTGGCGCCGAAGGCCTCCAGCGTCCTGGCCGCGTCGTACCTGCTGCGGTAGAAGCTCCGGTCGATGAAGGCCTGGATGCGGTCCCGGGCCGGCCGGAACAGCACCGCCACGGCGACCGTCGAGGCCACCAGGCTCAGGTCGGACCGGCCGACGACCGGCCGGAGCAGGCCCTGCAGCACGTACACGCTGGCGAAATAGGCCAGGCCGAGGACGCCGGTCAGGGTCCCGTAGACCAGCGTCTGGTTGATGACCCGGTCCATGTCCCACAGCCGGTAGCGGACCAGCACGGCGGTCAGGGTCAGGGGGATGGCCGCGAACAGCACCGGGAAGACCACGAAGGCGAGGTCGTCCAGCTCGTGCTTCCGGGCCGCGCTCAGTGGGGCGCCGCTGATCACCAGCTTGAGCCCGAGCAGGACCAGGGCCGCCCCCAGGGCCACCGAGAGGGCCCAGACGAGCACCCGGGACTGCTGGCGTTGCGGCGCCGAGGAGGCCTGGCGCAGCCGGAACGCCTGCGAGGTGATCCCGGCGACCGGGATCAGCACGCCGAAGAACACGACCAGCCCGCCGGGGTCGCCGTGCAGGCGGAAGCGGTCGAAGAACACCGCCGCGGCCACCAGGTACAGGGCCAGCAGCGGCCAGGTGAGCCCCGGCCGCCTGGACCAGGAGACGGGCAGCCGGCCGTCGGGGAACACCAGCAGGGCCAAGACATAGGCCAGGCCGGCGAACAGGTGGTAGTTGGTGTGCAGCTTCAGCGCCAGCCACGGCATCTCCTGGAGGCCGCTGTGGGCCGGGGCGTTGAACACCGCGGCCGTCCCGACCATTCCCAGCGCCAGCAGCCGGGCGGCCAGGTCGTTGGGACGGACCCGGATGAGCAGGATCCCCAGGCCGATGTTGAGGGCGCTGAACAGGTACGGGAGCAGGACCTGGAGAGCGGGCCGGTGGATGTGGGAGTCGATCGCCGCCCCGGCGGCCGCCGTCCGCAGCCCGGGGACCCAGCTGGCCCAGGCGGGGACCTGGTGGCCGGGCGCGACGGCCACCAGCTCGGCCGACCCGGAGGGATGCAGCTCGTCCCGGAAGAGGTAGTCGCCGGGCTCAGGCGCGGTGAAGGCGATCCTGGTGCGGGACGGGCCGAGGGTGGTCGGGCCGCGGAAGACCCGGGTGACCGCGTTGGCCCGGTAGATGGCGAAGTTGTGGGAGGTCCGGGGCTCGATGTTCTCGAACCAGATGACGATCGGCGTGTTCGCCGGGACGGCCAGGGCCCTGGCCGGGACCCAGGGCGAGTCGGCGGTCACCCGCTGGCCCACGCCGGTCTTGGAGGCGACCACGAACCCCTGGTCAGCCGCTCCCCACCGGTGCAGGGTCTGGTGGACCGCCGGGATGTGGGCGGCCAGGATGGGCGGGATCCCGGACAGCAGCCAGATGACCGAGCCCGCGGTGTAGAGGACGAAGAAGACCAGAAACGCGACGTTCGCGATCCGCGTCGGCGACGGTCGCTCTGGCATTCGCACCCCCCATGCCTCAGGTGCGCAGTGTAAACGACTCCCGAATCGTGCAGGCCGAGCGTCCCGGGATCGTTACGGTCGACGTGACGGCTGCGCCGCGGCCCGGGCCCGGCGTTCCCGGCGGCGCTGGACGTAGCGGCGCTTCTTGGCCTCGGTGCCGCAGTCGGCCATCGAGCACCAGCGCCGGCCCGCGCCCCGGGAGCGGTCCAGGAACAGCCAGCAGCAGCCGTCGCAGCGGTGCAGCACGGCCAGGTCGTCCTCGCTGGTGAGCAGCTCGACGGCCGCGAGGGCGAGGCGGTGCACCGGCGTCCGCGGGTCGCCGGCCGGCCAGGTCCAGGCCATGGCCTGGCCGTGGGGCGCCAGCCGGCCGGCCCACAGCGCGGCCCGTGCGGCCGCCTCGACCCCGGCCCGCGGCCCGGCCGGCGGGTCGTCGCCGGCCAGCCGGGCGCGCAGGACGGCGTCGAGCGCTCCGCGCAGCGCCAGGGCCGAGCCGAGCGCCTGGGGGCTGGCCGGGGTGGCGGCATCGGCCAGCCCGAGGCGCCGGGCGAAGGTGACCAGGTCGCCGGGAGTGGCCAGGACGTCGTGCTCGACGGGCCCGCCGGGCTGCCCGTAGATCGTGTTGACCAGCTCCAGCGCCAGGTGGCCGCCGTCGAAGCGCATCGAGGCGGCGGTGGGCGGCCGGACCACGGCACCTGTTACCCTCATAGACGTGTTTAAGGGTAACACATGGCGGGCAGGGACGTGGACATGACCGTCGCCCTGCCCTGCATCGCCCAGTTCGTGATCGTGCTCGACGCCACCATCGTCGCCATCGCCCTGCCTGCCATGCAGGCCGACCTCGGCCTCTCCACCACCACCCTCGGGTGGGTCATCACCGCCTACACGCTGGTCTTCGGCGGCTGCCTGCTCGCCGCCGGGCGGCTGGCCGACCGCCTGGGACGGCGGCGCGCCTTCGTCGGCGGCCTCGGGCTGTTCGCCGTGGCCTCGCTGGCCTGCGGGCTGGCCCCGAACGGGGCCGGGCTGCTGGGCGGGCGGGTCGTCCAGGGCCTGGGGGCGGCGCTGGTCTCGCCCGCCGCCCTGGCCCTGGTCACCGCCGCCCGCCCGCAAGGGCGGGCCCGGGCCCGCGCCCTCGGCTGGTGGACGGCGGCGGCCGCGGGCGGCGGGGCCAGCGGGTGGGTGCTCGGCGGCCTGCTCAGCGGGCTGCTCGACTGGCGCTGGATCTTCCTGGTCAACGTGCCCCTGTGCGCCGGCGCGGCCGCCCTCGCCCCCAGGTTCCTGCGGGAGTGGCGCGACCCCGCGCCGGCCCGGCCCGACGTCGCCGGCGCCGTGCTCGCCACCGCCGGGCTGGGCGCGCTGGTGCTGGCCCTCACCCTGGCCGAGACCGCCGGGCCCCTGGCCGCCAACACGCTCGGCGCCCTGGTGGCCGCCGTCGCCCTGCTGGCCGGGCTGGCCAGGGTCGAGGCCCGCGCCCCCGACCCGCTGCTCGACCGGGCCCGGCTGCGCCGGCCCGGCGTGGCCGGGCCGAGCGCCGTGGCCGCGGTGCTCACCGCCGCCACCACCCCGCCCATGCTCTTCTGCACCCTGCACGCCCAGCACGTCCTGGGCCTGGACCCGGTCGCCGCCGGCCTGCTGTTCCCGCCCTTCAACCTGGCCGTGGTGGCCGGCTCGCTCGCCGGCCCCCGCGTGGTCGCCGCCGCCGGCGAGCGCCGGGCCATGGCCGGCGGGCTGCTCGCGGTCGCCGCCGGCGCCCTGGCCCTGCGGGCGGTCGCCCCCGGCGCGCCCGCCCTGCCGTCGCTGCTGGGCGGCTTCCTCCTGCTCGGCGCCGGCCTCGGCGTCGCCTCGGTCGCCTCCACGGCCCGGGGCACGGCCGCCCTGGACCCCGCCGACCAGGGCCTGGCCTCGGGCCTGCTGGCCACCGCCGCCCAGCTCGGCACCGCCCTCGGCCTGGCCGTCCTCGTCCCCCTGGCCGCCGCCCACACCCGGGCCCTGGGCGGCGGCCCGGCGGCCCAGGTGGCCGGCTTCGAGCTCGGCTTCAGCCTCGCCGCCGCCCTGGCCGCCGCCGCCGCGGGCACCCTGGCCGTGGGCGGCCTGCGCTGGGGCCGCCGCCGACCGGCCGGTGACGCCTGTAGGCTCGGCGGCGGCAACCCGGGCCAGTTGGCCGCCGCCGGTCGGCGGCCGCGGAGCTGAGGAGGACGACAGCGTGCGGATCAGTATCGGCCTTCCGAACACGTTGCTGGAGGCCCCGGGGCGGCTGCTGGTCGACTGGGCCGGGCGGGCGCAGGAGCGCGGCTTCTCCTCGCTGGCCACCATCGACCGGATCGCCTACCCGAGCTACGACTCGCTCACCGCCCTGACCGCGGCCGCGGCCGTGACCGACCGGATCGGCCTGCTCACCAACGTGCTGCTGGAGCCCCTCTACCAGCCGGTCCACCTGGCCAAGGTCACGGCCTGCCTGGACCAGATCTCCGAGGGCCGCCTCACCCTGGGCCTGGGGGTCGGCGGCCGCCCGGACGACTACCAGCTCACCGGCCGGTCCTTCCACGACCGCGGCCGGCGCTTCGACGCCGACCTGGAGCTGCTCCACCAGGCCTGGGCGGGCGAGCCGGTCGCCGGCGGCCGGTTCCCGGTCGGCCCGGCGACCACGCGGGGCCGGGTCCCGCTGCTGATCGGCGGGCAGGCGGCGCTGGCCGCGCCCCGGGCGGCCCGCTGGGGGGCCGGCTTCACCATCGGAGGCGCCCCCCCGGAGATGGCCGCCGGCGCCATCCAGGAGTTCAGGGACGCCTGGGAGCGGGCCGGCGGGACCGGGGAGCCGCGGATCGTCGTCCTGTCCTACTTCTCCCTGGGCGAGGAGCACACCGAGGAGTCGGTCCACAACCTGCGCACCTACTACGGGTTCCTGGGCGAGTGGGCCGACCGGGTCGCCTCGGGTGCCGTCCGCACCCCGGCGGCGGTCCAGGAGACGGCCGCGGCCTTCGAGCGGCTGGGCGTGGACGAGCTCGTCTTCGACCCCACCGTGGCCGACCTGGACCAGGTGGACCGGCTCGCCGAGGTGGTCGGCGACCGCCTCGTGCCTACACCTGGAACCGGAGGCTCCCCGCGTTCGCGAGCTCGGCCGGGAAGCTGAGGTTCCATACGTACATGTCTAGACAACTGGCGGACCTGGGCGCCTACGACGTCGTGGTCGTCGGCTCGGGCAGCGCCGGCGCCACCGCGGCGGTCGCCGCCGCCCGCAACGGGGCCCGGACGCTGCTGCTGGAGAAGCTGCCGTTCCTGGGCGGGGTCTCCACGGCGGTGCTGGACACCTTCTACGGCTTCTACACCCCGGGGACCCGGGCCCGGAAGGTCGTGGGCGGCCTGGCCGACGAGGTGGTGGCCGGCCTGCGCCGGCTCGGCCCGGTGGTGGAGCGGCCCAACACCTACGGGGCCGGCACCGGCGTCACCTACCTGGCCGAGCACCTCAAGGTGGTCTGGGAGTCGCTGGTCACCGGCGCCGGCGCCGCGGTCCTGCTCCACGCCTTCGTCCAGGACGCCGAGGTCCGCGAGGGCCGGGTGCGGCGGCTCACCGTGGCCACCAAGGCCGGGCTGGCCCAGGTCCGGGCCGGCGTGGTGGTCGACGCCAGCGGCGACGCCGACGTCTGCCACTTCGCCGGGCTGGGCTACGAGCTGGCCGGCGAGCGGGAGCCGGCCCAGACCCTCACCACCACCTTCCGCCTGGTCAACGTCGACCACCAGCGCCGCCGGGCCGTCGGCACCGACCGGCTGCACGCGCTGATGCGCCAGGCCGCCGAGAGCGGCGCCTACGACCTGCCCCGGCGCGACGGCTCGGACCACATCACCCCGGTCGATGGGATGACGGCCACCATCATGACCAGGCTGGAGTCGACCCAGAGCGACGGCCGGCGGGTCCGCAACGCCACCGACCCGGTCCTGCTCACCGAGGCCGAGATGGCCGGGCGCCGCCAGGCCCTCGAGTACGTCCGCTTCCTGGTCGACCGGGTCCCGGGCTACGAGCGGGCGCGCCTGGCCGCCCTCAGCACCCAGGTCGGCGTCCGCGAGACCCGCCGGGTCCACGGCGACGCCCGGCTCACCGCCGACGACGTGCTGTCGGCGCGCCAGTTCGACGACCAGGTCGGCCTGTGCGGCGCCCCCATCGAGGACCACCACCGCGGCACCGGCACCACCTGGCGGTACCTGCCCGACGGCCAGGTGGTCGGCATCCCCTTCGGGACCCTGGTGGCCCGCGACGCCGGCAACGTGCTGGTGGCCGGGCGCTGCTTCTCGGCCACCCACGACGCCCACGCCTCGGTGCGGTCGATGGCCCAGTGCATGGCCATGGGCCAGGCCGCCGGCACGGCGGCGGCCCTGGCCGCGGCCGGCCGCGTCGACCCGCGCGAGCTGCCCTTCGCCCGGCTCCGGGCGGCCCTCTCGGCGGCCGGGGCCGTCCTCACGCCCGACCTGGCCACGGCCACGCCATGAGCACGGCGGGCGCACACGAGACGTCGGTGGACCGGAGGTGGCGCCAGTGAGCGTCGTGCGCACGGTCCTCGGCGACGTCGCCAGCGACCGGCTCGGGACCTGCTGGGCGCACGAGCACCTGGTCATCGACGGCGGCGTGGCCAAGCTGGTCAACCCGGAGATCTCCCTGCAGCGGGTCGAGGACGCCGTGGCCGAGCTGGCCCCGTGCGTGGCCGCCGGCCTGCGGGCGGTGGTCGACGCCATGCCGGCCGACGCCGGCCGCAACGTGGTCAAGCTGGCCGAGATCAGCCGCCGCTCCGGGGTCCACGTGATCGCCGCCACCGGCCTGCACCACGCCCGCTACTACGGCGAGCGCCACTGGGGCGAGCTGCTCGAGCCCGAGGAGCTGGCCGCCCTGTTCGTCGCCGACGTCCAGGACGGCATCGACGCCCACGACTGCAACGGGCCGGTGGTCCGGCGCACCCCCCACCGGGCCGGCGTGGTCAAGGTGGCCGGCAGCACCGACGGGCCCAGCGCCAGGGACCGCCGCATCTTCGAGGCCGCCGCCCTGGCCGTGGCCCGGACCGGGACGGCCCTGCTGACCCACTGCGAGGGCGGGACCGGGGGCCTGGCCCAGCTCGAGCTGCTCGACCGGCTGGGCGTGCCGCCGGGCCGGGTGATCCTGTCCCACACCGACAAGGTGGCCGACCGCGGCTACCACCGCGAGCTGCTGGCCGCCGGCGCCTTCCTGGTCTACGACCAGGGGCTGCGCTCCCCGGAGGCCACCGCCCGCCTGGTCGCCCTGATGGTCGAGGACGGCCACGGCGACCGGCTCCTGCTGGGCACCGACGGGGCGCGGCGGTCGCTGTGGTCGGCCCTGGGCGGGTCGCCGGGCCTGGCCGCCCTGGCCACCGGCCTCGGCCGGCGCCTGGCGGCCGCGCTGGGGCCGGCGGTCATGGACCGCATCTGGGTCGCCAACCCGGCCGCCGCCCTGGAGCTGCGGCCGTGACCCGGTTGCAGGGGAAGGTGTGCGTGGTCACCGGGGCCACCGGGATGGCCGCCGACGCGGCCCTGCGGTTCGCCGAGGAGGGGGCGGCGGTCTGGGTGATCGACCGCGACCGCGACCGCTGCCAGGCCCTCGGCCTGCCCCACGCCGTGGCCGACCTGCGCGACGAGGCCGCCGCCGAGGCCGCCTTCGCCGCCGTGCGCCGGGCCCACCGCCGGGTCGACGCCCTGTACGCCGTGGCCGGGGCCAGCGGGCGGCCGCTGGGCGACGGCCCGGTGCACCAGCTGTCCCTGGCGGCCTGGGACGGCACCCTGGCCCTCAACGCGACCCCGGCCTTCCTGGCCGCCCGGGAGGCGCTGCGGGTCATGCTCGACCAGGAGCCCGGGCCGGCCGCGACCCGCGGCTCCCTGGTCCTGATGTCGAGCGTCCTGGCCTTCCGTCCGGCGCCGGCGCTGTTCGCCACCCACGCCTACGCGGCCGCCAAGGCGGCCACCATCGGCCTGGTCCGGGCGATGGCCGCCTACTACGGCGAGCACGGGATCCGCGTCAACGCCCTGGCGCCGTCGCTGGTGCGCACGCCCATGAGCGCCCGGGCGGCCGCGGATGCGGCCAGCGTCGCCTTTGCCGAGCGCCGCCAGCCGCTCGTCGGCGGCTTCCTCGACCCGGCCGACGTGACCCGAGCGGCCGTCTACCTGTGCAGCGACGAGAGCCGGGCCGTCACCGGGCAGGTACTCACGGTGGACGGCGGCTGGACCGTGACCTGAACCCGGCACGACAAGGAGCGAGGCCGATGCCCGACCGCTGGACCGTCGACACCATCACCGAGGGGAAGGTGGCCAAGACGATCGACCACTCGCTGCTCAGGCCGGAGCTCACCGTCGACGAGGTCCTGGCCGGCTGCGCGCTGGCCGCGGCCTACGACGTGGCCTCGGTCTGCTGCCGGCCCCTGGACGTGGGCCGCTGCCGCGACGCCCTGGCCGGCAGCGGCGTCCTGGTCGGGACCGTGGTCGGCTTCCCCCACGGCGCCAGCGCCTCGGCCGTCAAGGCGGCCGAGGCCGAGCGCGCCATCGACGACGGGGCCGTCGAGCTCGACATGGTCCTGCCCATCGGCTGGCTGCGCTCGGGTGAGGACGCCTACGTCCACGACGACATCGCCGCCGTGGTGGCCGTGGCCCGCCCCCGCGGCGCCGTGGTCAAGGTCATCCTGGAGAACGCCTACCTGACCGACGAGCAGAAGGTGCGGGGCTGCCGGCTGTCGGAGAAGGCCGGGGCCGACTACGTGAAGACCTCGACCGGCTACGCGCCGTCCGGCGCCACCATGGACGACCTGCGGCTGATGCGGGCCAGCGTCTCCGACCGGGTCAGGATCAAGGCGGCCGGCGGCATCCGCACCCTCGACCTGCTCATCGAGGGCCTCAACGCCGGCATGGACCGCTGCGGAGCCACGGCCACGGCGGCCATCATCGACGATCTGCGGCGGCGGAAGGGCTCGTGACCGTCCGCCACCTCGGCATCGACGTCGGGGGGACCAACTGCAAGCTGGCCGTCATCGAGACCACCGCCGGCCGGTCCCGATCCACCGGGAGACCATCCCGGCGGTCCCCCGGACCCCCCCGAGTGCTGGCGGTCACGTCCGTCCCGACCGGCGCCGGCGACCCCGGCGAGGTGGTCGACCGGGTCGCGGCCGCGGCCACCGGGCTGCTGGCCTCCCACGGGCCGGTGGCCGCGGCCGGGGCGGGGGTGCCAGGGCTGTTCGACGAGGCGTCGGGCCGGACCCTGCTGCTGCCCAACCTGCCGGCCGCCTGGACCGGCTACCGGTTCCGGGACCCGCTGGCCGACCGCCTGGGCGTCCCCGTCGCGCTGATCAACGACGCCCGGTCCTTCACCCTGGCCGAGAGCCGCATGGGCGCGGCCGCCGGCTGCTCGACCGTGGTCTGCCTGACCATCGGCACCGGGGTCGGCGGGGGCGTGGTCGTCGACGGACGCCTGCGCTTCGGCCCCCACGGCCGCGCCGGCGAGGTCGGCCACCAGGTCATCGACCCCGACGGCCCGCCCTGTGGCTGCGGCAACCGGGGCTGTGTCGAGGCCTTCGCGGCCGGCCCCGCCCTCTGCCGGCTGGGCGGCCACGACAGCCCCGAGGCGGTGTTCGCCGCCGCGGCCGCCGGCGACCCCCGGGCCGAGGCCGCGGTCCGGGGGGTCGTCGGCCGCCTGGCCGTCGGCATCGCCAACCTGGTCACCGTCCTGTGGCCCGAGCGGGTAGTGGTGGGTGGCGGGGTCGCGGCCGCCGGGGAGCGGCTGTTCGCGCCCCTGCGGCGGGCGGTGGCGGCCTCGGCGCCGCTGGTCGACCCGGCGGCCTACGAGATCGTGCCGGCGGCGCTGGGCCCGGTCGCCGGGGCCGTCGGGGCCGCCCTGTGGGCGCGGGAGCGGGCCGCCGCCGGCGCCGTCACGGGTGGGTATGGACCACGTCGATGACGTAGCGGTCGGCCGCGTAGCGGGTCTCGGTGCGCTCGAACACCCGGCCCTCCTGGTCGAACAGGATCCGCAGCTCCACCAGCAGCGCCGACTGGGGCGCCAGGTCGAGCAGCTCGGTCTCGCTGGCCCTGGCCAGCCGGGCCGTGATCGTCCCGGTGGCCCGGGTGGCCACCACCCCGCGCCGCTCCAGGGCGCTGTGCAGCGACCCGCCGCCCAGGTCCTCCTCCAGGACGCCGCCCAGCTCGGGCACCAGGGCGGCGTCCTCCAGGGCCACCGGCACGCCGTCGGCCAGCCGGACGCGGACGACCCGGACCACCTGGCTGCCGGGGGCGAGCCCGAGGTCCTCGACCTCGGGCTGCCGGGGGTCGTCCATGCCCGCGGCCAGCAGCCGGCTGGTGGCCTGCACGCCCCGGCGGTTCATCTCCTCGGTGAAGGACAGGAACACGCCCGGCCGCCGGTGGACCGGACGGTGGGCCACGAAGGTGCCCTGGCCCCGCCGGCGCTCCACCAGCCCGTCGTTGGTCAGCTCCTGGAGGGCCTGGCGCACGGTCATCCGGCTCACCGAGAAGCGCTCGCACAGCTCCGCCTCGCTGGGCAGGGGGGCGCCGGGGCGGGCCCCCTCGACCTGGGTGCGCAGGAACCGCTCGATCTCCCGGTAGCGCGTCTGTCCCGCCGGGTGGGACCTCGTTGACGACGCCATGGCCTCACTGTATGGTCTGGATCATGTCTAGACAAGTGGGCTGGACACGCGCCGCCATCGAGTTGCTCGAGAAGCTCGACCGGACGCAGGGGGCGGCGCTCGACCGTGCGGCCGCCATCTGCGCCGACGCGATCGGCGGCGGCGGCCTGGTCCACCTCTTCGGCACCGGGCACAGCCGCATGTCGGTGGAGGAGATGTTCCCCCGCTACGGCTCCTACCCCGGGTTCCACCCCATGGTCGAGCTCTCGACCACCTTCCACACCCAGGTCGTGGGCACCAACGGCCAGCGCCAGGCCATGTTCATCGAGCGGACCGAGGGGCTGGCCGAGGTCATCCTGCGCAACTTCCACCTCGGCCCGCCGGACGCGATGGTCGTGTTCAGCGCCCGCGGCGTCACCGCCAACCCGATCGAGATGGCCATGGGCGGGCGGCGCCGCGGCCTGCCGGTGATCGCGGTGACCTCGGTGGCCGAGTCGCGGGCGGCCGACGCCGGGCACTCGTCCGGCACCCGGCTGCTCGACCACGCCGACGTCGTCATCGACCTCGGCACCCCGATCGGCGACGCCCTGGTCACCATCGACGGCCTGGCCACCCCGGTCGGTCCCGGCTCCAGTGTCGCCGGGGTGGCCGTGGTCAACGAGATCAAGGTCCGCACCGCCCAGCTGCTGGTCGCCCGCGGCGGCATGCCGCCGGTGCTGACCAGCGGGTCGGTGGTGGGCAACGAGGAGTCCGCACGCCTGTTCGACGCAGCCTACGACGAGCACGCCCGCCGCCTGGCCCGGGTGCTCGCAGGGAGGGAGGAGTACGCATGAGGGGCCCCAGATGGATGCGGATCGGCATCCTGGTCGCCGCCGTGAGTCTGGCCGTGACGGCCTGCGGCGGCGGGAACGACGAGTCCGCCGGTGGGAGCGGGGGAGACTCGGGCAAGAAGTACGTCGTCGGCGTCAGCAACACCCTGGCCGGCAACGGCTGGCGCGAGCAGATGATCTGCTCGGTCAAGGCCCAGGCCCTGGCCAGCGGCAAGGTCAGCAAGGTCATCGCCATCTCCAAGAACGGCGGCCCGACCGAGCAGATCCAGGACCTCCAGAACCTCATCTCCCAGGGCGTCAACGCCATCATCGTCAACCCGTCGGACCGGGAGAAGCTCAACCCGGTGATCGAGCAGGCCACCAAGAAGAACATCGTGGTGGTCGCCGTCGACCAGGCGGTCTCGGCCCCGACGGCCTATGTCGCCACCAACGACCAGGTCGCCTACGGCCGCCTGGGGGCGCAGTGGCTGGCCGACAAGCTCGGAGGCAAGGGCAAGGTCCTGTACATGCGCGGGATCGACGGCGTGCCGGCCGACTCCGACCGTGACAAGGGCTTCCAGGAGGTCATGAGCAAGAACCCGGACATCAAGCTGAAGCAGGTCTTCACCGGCTGGGACTTCACCAAGGGCGGCGACATCGCCGTGCAGGAGCTGAACTCCGGGAACTACGACGGCATCTGGACCTCGGGCATCGACTACACGGTGGTCAACGCCTTCAAGACCGTCGGCAAGCCGCCGGTCCCGGTGATCGGCGCCGACAACAACGAGTTCATCCAGCAGCTGCTCGACGGCACGCCCGGCGCGGCCGTCACCAACCCGGCGGTCATCGGCGGGGTCGGCACGGCCATCGCCCTGGACGTGCTCGAGGGCAAGCAGGTCGACCACCAGACGCTGCTGACCCCCGAGGTCTGGGACCTCGCCAAGAACAAGTCGACCCTGGAGGCCAACAGCTTCCCCGACCGCGACGCCAGCTTCAGCGCCGCCGTCTCGGTCAAGCCGTACACCACCTACACCAACGACCAGCTGTTCGCCTGCAAGGGCCCCGGCGAGTGAGCCGGGCTCTGACCGCCTGACCCGTTCCTGACCGGCGGTGGCGCCCGGGGGCGTCCGTCCCCGCGCCGCCGCCGGCGACCCCTTGACGGAGCGATGCCAGCCCATCTCCTGCAGACGACCGCGGTGGCCAAGGCGTTCGGGCCGGTGGTGGCCCTGCGCGCCGTCGACCTGTCCGTCGCCCCCGGCGAGGTCCATGCGCTGCTCGGGGCCAACGGCGCCGGCAAGTCGACCCTGGTCAAGATCCTGACCGGGGTGCTGCGCAACGACGGCGGCACGGTGGCCGTCAACGGCGAGCCGGTCGTGCTGGCCAGCCCGACCGAGTCACGCGCCAAGGGCCTGGCCCCGGTCTACCAGGACCCGGCGCTGATCCGCGACCTCACCGTCGAGCGGAACCTCCGGCTCACCGGGGTCGACCCGGCCCTGGTCCGGCGCGAGCTGGCCGAGATGGACCTGGACGGCCTCGACCTCGACGAGCAGGTCCGCGACATCCCCCTGCCCTTCCTGCGCATGCTCGACCTGGCCCGGGCGTTGGCCTTCGACCCCCAGCTGCTGCTGCTGGACGAGATCACCGCCGCCCTGCCCCCCGACCTGTCCGAGCGCGTCTTCGCGATCACCAGGCGGATGAAGCAGCGCAACCGGTCGGTGCTGTTCATCTCCCACCGGCTGGCCGAGGTGCGCGAGCACTGCGACATGTGCACCGTCCTGCGGGACGGCCGCAACGTGGCCTCGTTCCACCCCGGGGAGGGCGGGGAGGCCCAGATCGTGGCGGCCATGCTCGGCGAGGCCGGCGCCGCCGTCCGGGACGTGGCCCGGGAGCGGGGGGCGGCCGGGGACAGGACCGGGGACGCGCCCCGCCTGGTCGTGCGCGACCTGCTCATCGACCGCCAGGACGCCGGCGTCTCCTTCGAGGTCCAGGCCGGCGAGGTCCTGGGGATGGCCGCCCTCGAGGGCCAGGGCCAGGACCGGCTGTTCGAGATCCTGTCCGGCAACGTCCGGGCCGCCGGGGGCGAGATCCTGGTCGACGGCCGGCCGCTGCGGGCCAGGCACCCCTATGACGCCATCCGGCGCGGGGTGGTGCTGGTGCCGAGCAACCGGCTCATGGCCCTGCTGCCGCAACGGCCCATCCGCGAGAACATCGCCATCCCCCTCTTCAACCGGCTGCGCCGCTGGGGGCCGATCAACATGGGCCGGGAGCGGCGCCAGGTCCAGGAGGCGGTCACGCGGCTGTCCATCGACACCCGGGCCGCCGCCCAGGCCCGCCGCCTGTCCGGCGGGAACCAGCAGAAGCTGACCATCGGCCGCTGGCTCGCGGCCGGGTTCCGCACCCTGCTGCTGTTCGACCCGACCCGGGGCATCGACGTCGGCACCAAGCACCAGATCTACGACCTGATCCGCGAGCTGGCCGACGGCGGCGCGGCCATCCTGCTGTTCACCAGCGAGCTGCGGGAGATCGCGCTGGTCTGCGACCGGGCGGCCGTGCTCCACAACGGGGCCATCGTGGCCGAGATGCCCCCCACGGCCAGCGAGAGCGACCTGCTCACGGCCGCCCACGGGCTGGAGGTGACCGCGGTATGAGCACCGCCCCCCGGGCCGTGGCCGCCACCCCGCTTCCGCGGCCCAGCAGCCGGGCCAACCGCTTCCGGCGCCGCCAGGGCTGGGTGGTCGGCGTGGCCCTGCTCCTCGGGGTCCTGGTCTTCTGGCGCTACAGCCAGATCCCAGCCTTCGGCCCCTTCGAGATCCGCGGCATCGTCGCCGGCACCATGACCCTGGCCCTGCTGGCCATGGCCCAGACGGTGATCGTCATCTCCGGCGGCATCGACCTGTCGGTGGGGGCGATGATGGTCCTGTCCAACTGCATCGCCGCCCGCCTGATGCTCGACCAGGACCTCGGCCCGGTCGTCCTGATCGCCCTCGGCGTGGTGGCCGTCGCCATGCTGCTGTCCGGCCTGATCGGGCTCGTGGCGGTCGTCTCCGGGGTCCCCGACATCGTGGTCACGCTGGCGGCCAGCTTCATCCTGGCCGGGCTGGCCCTGGTCGTGCTGGAGGGTCCCGGCGGCGGCACCCATCCCCGGTTCCAGGAGCTCATGGTCGGCGGCTTCGACCAGCCCCTGCCGTCGCTGCTGTGGCTGGCCGGGGTCCTGCTGCTGGTCTGGGTGCCGTTCAAGCGCAGCCGCCTGGGGATCGCCACCTACGCCGTGGGCAGCGACCGGGCCGCCGCCTTCCTGTCCGGGGTCCGCGTCGGCCGTACCCGGGTGGTGGCCTACGTCCTGGCCGGCTTCTTCTCGGGGATGGCCGGCGTGGTCACCACCGCCTTCACCGGCAGCGGCGAGCCGCGCGCCTCCATCGGGGCCACGGCCACCCTGACCAGCGTGGCCGCGGTGGTGCTGGGTGGCGTGGCCCTGATGGGCGGGTCGGGCACCCTGCTCGGGCCCGTGCTGGCCGCCTTCTGCCTGTCCCTGATCCCGCCGCTGATGCTCGGGCTGGGCTGGGACCCCAACTACGCCGAGGTCGCCCGCGGGATCATCATCATCGTCGTGGTGATGATCGGCGGCCTGGTCCAGGTGCCGCGGAGGTCGCGATGAGCGCCGTCACCGCCGAGCCCGCCGTCCGGGACTGGCGCCAGACGCTGGTCGAGCGCCCGGCCATCGCCCTGACGGGCGTGCTGGTGGTCCTGTACCTGGTCACGGCCACCCAGGCGCCGGGCATGCTCACCCTCAACGGCGTCCGGTCGACCCTGCTGCTGGCCTGCCCGCTGGCCGTCCTGGCGGCCAGCCAGACGCTGTGCATGCTGACCGGCGGCATCGACCTGTCCACGGTCATGACGGCCAACTTCGCCGCCTATGTGGCCGCCAACCAGAGCGGCCGCGGGCCGGTGGTCGCCCTCGGCCTGGCCCTGCTGGTGGGGGCCGCGGTCGGCACGGTCAACGGGATCGGGGTCGGGGTGTTCAAGGTCAACCCGCTGATCATGACCCTGGGCATGGCCAGCGTGCTGCTCGGCGTGGTCACGGTCGGGCTGGTCGGCGACGGGTTCCTGTCGGGGTCGACCCGCCTGCTCCCGGTGCTGCGGACGGTGGCCTCGGGCACGCTGATCGGCCCGATCCCCAACAACCTGGTCGTCTGGGCGCTGCTGGCCGCGGCGCTGATCTTCGGGCTGGCACGCACCGGCCTGGGCCGCTGCATCTACGCGGTGGGGGACAACCCGGTGGCCTGCCGGCTGGCCGGCGTCCGCATCTGGCAGGTGCTGTTCGCCGTCTACCTGATGTCGGCGCTGCTGGCCGCGCTCGCCGGGCTGCTGTTCTCCGGCATCAGCGGCTCGGTCGGCCCCGACCAGACCAACGCCTACCTGCTGCCCTCGGTGGCGGCCGCGGTCATCGGCGGCACCTCGATCCTCGGCGGGGTCGGCGGCTACACCGGCACCATCCTGGGCGCCCTGATCCTGACGGTGCTGACCCGCCTGCTGCTGGCCCTGGACACCACCGAGGCGTTCCGCCAGATCCTCTACGGCCTGATCGTGCTCGCCCTGGCCTGGGTGTACGTGCGGGTCACGGGCCAGCGGGGGAGCGGGTGAACGGGAGGCGAGCCATGAGCAGGGCGGGCGCATACGAGACGTCGGTGGATCGGAGGATGCGCCGGTGAGCGAGGTCGCCGGCATCCGGGTCGGCATCGCCGGCACCGGCTGGATGGCCGCCACCCACACCGAGGCGTTGCGGCGCCTCGGGGTCGAGGTCGCCGGGGTGGCCGGACGCAGCCCCGACCGGGCCCGGGAGGTCGCCGACCGGCTCGGCCTGGCCACCGCCTATGACTCGGTCGAGGCCCTGGTGGCCGACGACTCGCTGGCCGCGGTCCACGTGACCAGCCCCAACGACGTGCACGCGACCCAGGCGGCGGCCGCCCTGCGGGCCGGCCGGCACGTGGTCTGCGAGAAGCCGCTGGGGGTCTCGGTGGAGGAGACTGCGGCCCTGGTCGACCTGGCCGCCGCCACCGGCCTGGTCAACGCCGTCTGCTTCAACCTGCGCTTCTCCCCCCACAACCACAACGCGGCCGGGATGGTCCGCGAGGGCTCCCTGGGCGAGCCGCGGTACGTGTCCGGCGGCTACCACCAGGACTGGCTGCTGCTGGAGACCGACTGGAACTGGCGGCTGGTGGCCGAGCGCCAGGGCCGGCTGCGGGCCGTGGCCGACATCGGCTCGCACTGGATCGATCTGGTCTGCTTCGTGACCGGGCGCCGGGTGGTGGAGGTCCTGGCCGACCTGCACACCTTCGTGCCCGAGCGCAACCACCCCGTGGGCGAGGTCGGCACCTTCGCCGGCCACGGCGTGGCCGCCGACGTCGAGCGGGTCCGGGAGCCCATGAGCAGCGACGACGCCGCCGGCATCCTGCTGCGGTTCGAGGGCGGCCTGCGCGGGCTGTGCTCGGTCAGCCAGGTCTCGGCCGGGCGCAAGAACCGGCTGAGCTGGGAGCTGAACGGCTCGCAACGCTCCCTGGCCTGGGTCTCGGAGGAGCCGGAGTACCTGTGGATCGGGCACCGGGGCCGGCCCAACGAGCTCGCCAACAAGGACCCGGGGCTGATGACCGACCTCGGCGCCGCCGTCACCGGCTACCCGGCCGGCCACGTCGAGGGCTACCCCGACACCTTCCGGGGGCTGTTCGCCGCCGTCTACGCCGACATCGCCGCCGGCAAGCCGTCGCCGGAGCCCGCCTACCCGACCTTCGCCGACGGGCACGACATCGCGCTCGTCTGCCAGGCCGTGGCCGACTCCGCCCGGTCGCAGGCCTGGACGCCAGTCAGGAGGAGCGAACCATGAAGCTCGGACTGCTCACCGCCGCCTTCCCCGAGACCCCGCTCACCGCCGTCGCCGACTGGGCCGCGGCCAACGGGTTCTCCGCCCTCGAGGTGGCCTGCTGGCCCCGGGGCGAGGGCGCGGCCCGCCGCTATGCCGGCGTGTCCCACATCGACGTGGCCGCCCTGTCCGACGGCGAGGCCAAGGAGCTGGTCGACGACCTGGCCGGCCGCGGCATCCAGATCAGCGGGCTCGGCTACTACCCCAACCCGCTGCACCCCGACCCCGGCGTGCGCTCCGAGGCCCTGGCCCACCTGCGGGTCCTCATCGGCGGGGCGGCCAGGATGGGCGTGCCGGTGGTCAACACCTTCGTCGGCGCCGACGCGGCCCGGCCGCTGCGTGAGAACATCGAGGCCGCCCGGGGCTTCCTGCCCGACCTGGTCGCCTTCGCCCGCGACCACGGGGTCAAGCTGGCCATCGAGAACTGCCCCATGATCTTCAGCCAGGACGAGTGGCCGGGCGGCCACAACCTGTTCTACGCCCCCGCCACCTGGCGGGAGATCTTCGGCTGGTTCGACGACGACACCCTGGGGCTCAACCTCGACCCCTCGCACCTGGTCTGGCAGATGATCGACGTCGAGCGGGTGGTGCGCGAGTTCGGCCCCCGGCTGCACCACGTGCACGCCAAGGACATGGAGATCGACCGGGAGGGCCTGTACGAGCGGGGCGTGATGTCGGCCGGCATCGGCTGGCAGGTCCCGCGCCTGCCCGGCCTGGGCGAGATCCGCTGGGACCGGTTCCTGGCCGCCCTCTACCAGGTCGGCTACGACGGCTGCGTCGTCATCGAGCACGAGGACCGCGGCTTCGAGGGCAGCGACGAAAAGGTCAAGGCCGGGTTCCTGCTGGCCCGCAACGCCGTCGCCCCCTATGTGGTCTAGAGGACCCGGTCGACGAAGGCGCCGCTGCCCGGGTCCTTGAGGATGAGCTTGCGGCGGCCGTCGGGCAGCTGCTCCTCCTTGATGACGACCAGGCCGTCCTCGGTCCGCTCGGGCCGGCCCACCCGGGGGGTCTGGCCGCCGCGCCAGTCGAGCTCGACCGGCGCCCAGGTCCGGGTCTCGGCCGAGTGGTAGCAGGCGTCCATGACGGCGTTGACCACATAGCCGTCGTACAGGGTCTCGGCCGGCTCGCGGCCCTCCTCCATGGCGTTGAACATGTCGGTGAACATGTCCACGTAGCCCAGCTCCACCACCTCGTCGCCCACCGGGAACTGCCAGCCCGATGCCGACTCGGCCTTCTCGGCCACATATCCGTCGCCGGCGCCGGTGGCGAACATCTCGAAGCCGGTGCGTAGGAAGTGGTTGAGCCAGATCGTGCCCTCGGTGCCGGCGACCTCGTCCCTGAGGTCCATCCCGCCCCGGAAGGTCCAGCTGACCTCGAACTGCCCGACCGCCCCGCTCTCGAAGCGGATGATGGCGATGGCGTTGTCCTCGGCCTCGATCGGGTGGACCAGGGTGTCGGCCCAGCACATCACCTCGACGGGCCGGTTGCCCTTGCCCACGAACGACCGGACGATCTCGATGCAGTGGCAGCCCAGGTCGACGATGGCGCCGCCACCGGCCTGGCCGGCGTCCCAGAACCAGGCGCTGTGCGGCCCCGGGTGCGTCTCCCGGCTCCGCACCCAGAGCACGTCGCCGATGGCCCCGGACCGGGTCCTGGCCACCGCCTTGAGGGTCTTGGGGGTGTAGACCAGGTCCTCCAGGTACCCGCCGAACACCCCGGCGCGCTCCACGACCTCCAGGATGCGCTTGGCCTCCCCGGCGCCGCGGGCCAGCGGCTTGGTCACCAGCACCGCCTTGCCGGCCGCGACCGCGGCCGTCACGGCCTGCTCGTGCATGTGGTTGGGCAGCCCCACCACCACCGTGTCCACCTCGGGATGGCCGACCGCCTCCTCGATCGAGGTGGTCGACTCCGCCACCCCCCACCGCTCGCGGAACGCCGCCCCACGCTCCGGCGACCGGGAGTACACCACCTGCACCCGGTCCAGCCCGCGCTGGCCGTGCAGCGTCATCGTGTAGAAGTCGCCGATCAGGCCGGTCCCCAACATGGCGACCCGGTGTACGTTCGACATCCAGCGCCCCTCGCCCTCGACTGCCGCTCACATGTCTAGACATTCAACCATGCCTGGACGTGCCATTCCCCCCGCGCTGGCCCGCGGCACGTCCCGGGCGACGACGCGCTGTGACGCCACCGGCCGATCGGGTGCCTCGCCGGCCGGTTCCATAGGATAGCCGTTGCCCATGCTGGAACCCGCCCAGATCGCGCTGCTCGCCGGCGCCGGCCTGCTCGCCGGCGCCGTCAACGCGGTGGCCGGCGGCGGGTCGCTGATCTCGTTCCCCGCCCTGCTCGCGGTCGGGTATCCGGCGCTGACCGCCAACGTCACCAACGCGGTGGCGCTCACCCCCGGCTACTTCGGGGGAACCCTCGGCTACCGGCGTGAGCTGGAGGGCCAGCGCCGCCGGATTCTCGCCCTCGGCGCCATCAGCGCCGCCGGGGCCGTGCTCGGGGCCTTCCTGCTGGTGGTCAGCTCGGCGGAGTTCTTCGAGCGGGTCGTGCCGTTCCTGATCTTCCTCGCCTGCGGCCTGCTCGCGGCCCAGACCCGCCTGGCCCGGCTGGTCCAGGACCGACGCGAGGACCGGGAGGGCGGGTCACCGGCCGGCCGCGACCCCCACACGCTGCCGCTGTTCGCCGCCCAGTTCCTCGCCGCCATCTACGGCGCCTACTTCGGCGCCGGGGTCGGCATCATGATGCTGGCCATCCTGGGCATCTTCCTCGTCGACAACCTGCAGCGGCTGAACGCCCTCAAGGGGCTGCTGTCGCTGCTGATCAACGGCATCGCCGCCGTCTACTTCATCCTCTTCGCCGACGTCCGCTGGGTGGCGGTGGCGATCATGGCGGTCACGAGCCTGCTCGGCGGCCAGCTCGGGGTCGTCCTCGCCCGCCGCCTCAACGACCGGGCCCTGCGCTGGCTGGTGATCGCGTTCGGCGTCGCCGTCGGCCTGCGGCTGCTGCTCGCCGGCTGACGCCTCCACGGCGCTGATCCAGCCGCGCCGGCCGGCCCGGCCCAGGCCCGCCGCCGAGCTGACCGCCAGCCGGCTGATGTATCAGACACTGCCGGCCGGTGCGTATCCCAGCACCGCCGCGGTCGCGCCCCACCTGTACGGCTCGCTGGAGGAGCAGTTCGCCCACGGCCTGGACCGCCTCCTCGACGATCTCGGCATCACCCGCGAC